>Ga0055584_100006155_pt1 | contig 11763 bp, 10 predicted proteins | sample OSDHelmetaG_FD_58716 | JGI IMG/M metagenome (GOLD analysis project Ga0055584, IMG submission 58716) | Pelagic marine sediment microbial communities from the LTER site Helgoland, North Sea, for post-phytoplankton bloom and carbon turnover... | ecosystem: Environmental > Aquatic > Marine >... | reverse complement strand
GCCGGTCGGGGCTTTGCTCGGGTGGATCTCGCAGCGTTCGGAGGCAGCGACCCAGGCCCCGTCAATATCGTGCCCGAGTTCGATCCAATGTTTCGTCGCCCCCGGGGGCATTGCAAGATAGATTGAGGTGGCGCCGCGAGACATCGCGATTCGTCGAGTCTCGGCTCCGGTGCTTGCCGAAAATTCGCGAAGTTCCAGAGGGTGCGTCCTCGAGGTTTCGGGTAGCCGGTGCCAAAGGAAAAAAAGGTTGTCGCCGCAAGGTAGATGATGCAATCGCCGACTTGTCGGCATCTTTGGTAGTGTATTGCGGGAGAGTCTCGACAAGGGTTTTACGCGCCGCACCCTGTTGGTGGCTGTGCGTGAATCGGGTCGGCCCTTGTTGCTCTCGGTCGCATCCGCAGCCATGTGGGCGGTCGACTGCTCTTGTTTCCGGAACGTCGTACCGCGTTCGTTGCTCGAACCAGATTTGCTCTGACCGAGAATGCCGAGCGTGGCGAAGGTGAAATCGGAGAGGGCCTCGGCAAGGGTGATCAGTTGGTTCGAGACGAGCAGGAAGGGTTCCACGAGTGACCATGGACCAGTCTCGTTCGGCTTCTCCGGTTTGTCTGGAGCAGACCCCACAGGCCTTGCGTACAGCACCAGGGCCGGGGGATCCAGCGCGAATCCACGGTCTGAAATACCGCCGCAAAAAGTTCTTGATCGCGAGGACATGCGCATTTCGGTTTCGTTGTACGCGGGGCGCTTTCTGGTAGGAGACATGGGGGCGTTTGCCCCTGAAATTTTATGAGTGAACAGGAAAATGGTGGATCGAACAGCAATGGTGGAAACTCGCCTGCTCGGAGTCCATGGAGAAGGGGCGGCGAGGCGAACCCCGCCGACACTCGAGGTCCCGGCTGGGGGCAGGGGAGTCGGTTTGGCGCGACACCACAGCCCGAAGTTCCCCCGCATCGCGGTCCCGCGGCCGGCAGTGGCGAGACCGGCGGACACGATGCGCCCAAGCGGCGCCGCAAGAAGCCCGAACCAACACACCCTCGGCACACGGTTCCCGTCGTCTCGGGGAAGGTAACGATCCACCGCGACAAGCAGGGTACCGCGCATATCAACGCCAAGCAGGAACACGATGCGTGGGCCGCACTCGGGTTTTGCTGCGCGCAGGATCGTCTCTGGCAGATCGACATCCTGAGAAGAGTGGCGACGGGCCATGTCTCGGAGCTTCTCGGTGCCGAATGGCTCGAGCACGACAGTCTGGTGCGGACCGCAGGCGTAGGGCGTAGGGCGGCAGCCGCGGCCCAGCGGATGCAGGGCGTGGCGCACGAGATGCTGACGGCCTATGCGGGCGGTGTGAATGCGGCCCGGGCGCTCGGGCAGCCGCCGGAAGCGACGGCTATGGAATATGAAATCGCGCCCTGGACGGTGGCGGACAGCCTGTCATTGGAGCTCTATGGGGCTTGGGCGTTGGCTTGCGGGCGATGGCCGGACAAGCTCCGCGGCCTTGGCGATTCGGCTTCCGCGACAGAGGAGCCCATCGCGGGGCTCTGGTCGCGTCTCGACCGGCGCGTCGCACGCTGGGGGGATGTTCTCCGCGTGCCCGAGCTTCTCCATGCGCTCGGGTTTGTGACGGCTACAGCGGAGTCGTTGCAGCTCAGCGCGCAGATCAGCGGACCGCCGGGGGCTCTGGGGCTTCCTTATGCCGCCCACGTGCGCGCTCCCGGGCTCGCTGTGGCGGGCCTGACCATCCCCGGAACACCGAACTTCTTTGCGGGCCGCAATCGATCGGTGGCCTGGGCAGGATCGCCGATTGCGGTCGATGACGTCGATTTGGTGATGGAGGAACTCGACGGCATCGGGAATTTCCGCGGGCGTAAGGGGCGAGAAAAGGCAGCACGGCGACAGGAGCTGATTCGTGTGCGTGATGGCGAGGACCGCCGCGTGGAGGTCATGGAAACCCGCCATGGTCCGCTGCTCTCGCACCTGGCTGCGCAGTTCGATGGAGCGCCCGCCGATACGCGGGTATCGCTGGCCGTTCGCTGGGGGCTCAACTCGTTGGGAACCTCCATGAGCGGGTGGTTGGCGCTGGCGCGCGCTGATAATGCTCCCGAGGCCGAGGCTGCGGGGCAACTTCTGTCGCGCGGTCCTGTCCCCATGGAGCTACTTGTCGCTTCTCGTGAGGGCGAGGAGGCCCGACTTTCACTCGGTCAGGTCCCGATCCGTGCCATCGTAAATGCCAGACCTGTGCGAGGTTGGAGTGACGAGAGTTTATGGAAGGGGGCCCGCGGGGTGGGCTCGGATGCGAGCGGTGCTCTGCCGGATCTTCCTTCAGAGCAAAGTGTGGGCCCTTCTTTGTCGGCTGCTCGGGCACGGCTGGATCAGCTGCTTGCCGGCGAGATGCTTGATGGCCCGGGTGCCGCACTCGTCTTGAGTGATGTTGCGGATAGCCAAGCGCGCGCGGTGAGCGAGGAGATCGGGCGCCATCTTGGTGCAGAGACGCGCGGTGGTCAGCTGCTCCAGACTTGGAACGGGGCAACGGTGCCGGACTCCGCTGCGGCATCGTTCTTCTGGATATTGGTCCTGAAATTCCTCTCGCCAGCACTCCTTGGGGAGGGTGACGGTCGCCGGCGTGGACGGTTGACGGCTGATCTGCTCGATGCGCTTGGGCCCGGAGCTGCTGTGTCGCAGGCCAGGCCTGAATTGATTCGCGAAGCCGCGACCGAGGCAGAAGGCTTTCTTGCTCAAAAAGCCGGCTCGAATTGGGCCTGGGGCGGGATCTGCCAAGTCGATCGCAAGCACCTTCTCGCCGGTCAGGAACTCTTTGCAACCGCAGGCTTGCCTGAACGCACCAAGATGGGATCGCCCGGGGCGATCTTTCGAGTCGGTTTAGCCAATAGTGAAGCCGGGATCCGGATCGTCTCGGAGCCCAGTGCCCGATTGATCTGCGACCTCGGGACCAGTCATGCTGCCTTGGTGCTGGCCGGGGGCAGTTCCGGGGTTTTCACCTCGGTGCATTTCCTGGACCAGGCAGGCCCGTTTGATCAAGGGCGCCTCACCAGTTTCCCTGTGGACGGCGACGTTGACGGGGAGTTGAGCGAGTTGCTTCCCTAGCGCCCATGCCCTTGAAGCGCAGGCGACTCAGGAATCAGGCGAGAGCTTTTTCAATCGTGGGCTTGAGTTCCCCGCCGGCATGCATCTCGCGGACAATATCGCAGCCGCCGAGGAATTTGCCCGCGACGTAGACCTGCGGGATCGTGGGCCAGCGTGAAAATACCTTGATGCCCTCGCGGATCTCGGGGTCCTGAAGGACGTCCACCGTCTCGTAGGGGACCTCGAGGGCATTGAAGACCTCGATGGTCGCGGCTGAGAACCCGCACATCGGGAAGGACGGGGAGCCCTTCATGAAAATGACAATCTTGTTCTCGTCAATTGTCGTCTGAATTCTTGCGTCGATGTCCGACATAGTGATGCTTCCTCTGGGCCCGTCAGTGTGACTGGCCGGCTTGTTCTGGGGTTTTGGTGGAGAGGGAAAGAGCGTGAATGGTGCGGCCGTCGACATCGGCTCCCAGCGCTTCGTATACCATCTGGTGCTGCTCTACAGGGCTTTTGTCGGTGAAGGCGGGGGAGACAACGCTGACCTCGAAGTGGTCGCCTGTGCCCGTATAGTCGCGTACCTGAGCGGTCGCGTTGGGGATCGAGGCCTCGATCCGTTGCTGAATTTCTAATGGATCCATGGTTGAAGTTTAGCACGGAAAGCGCCTGTCCGCAGGTCAGCCTCCGATATGATGCATCGCGCGATGACGGGGCTCCACACCCCTTTCCAAAGCATGACCGGTAGGCTTGGCCCCGACCGCCTTGAGCAGAATCTCGCCGATCTCGGTCCGGCCGGCCCCCGAGCGAATTGCTGCGCGCACATCCATCTCGTCGTCGTGAAGCAGGCATAGGTGAAAGCGGCCGTCGGCGGTCAGTCGCATGCGATTGCAGGTCCCGCAGTAAGGGGCAGAGACAGGGCTGATAAAACCGATAACGCCTTTCGCCCCCGCCGCCCTGTAGTTCAACGATTCGTCAGCAGGATTGAACCGGGGCAGCGACTCCAACGGGCCCAGGGCCGCTTCGACGCGTCGCTGGGTATCTTCATTGGAGACGAAACGAGCCCGGGATACCTCCGCGCACTCTCCGCCGCCGAGAGGCATGAGTTCGATGAAGCGAACATGCCAGTCGTGGTCGCGGGTCAGGAGTGCCAACTCGCCGACCTCCTCATCGTTCAGTCCGCGCGTCACGACGCAATTGAGTTTGATGGGCGAGAAGCCCGCAGCAACCGCTGCGTCGATCCCCGCTCGAATCGTGCTTGCCTGTCCACGACGCATGATCTCAGGGAGGGTGTCCTCCCGCAGGCTGTCGACGTGAATGTTCACGCGGTTCAACCCGGCGTCGCGCAGAGGCTCGGCCAATGGCGGTAGCAGCATCCCGTTGGTCGTCATGGCGATATCACGAATGCCGTCGACCCGAGCGCAGCGCTCGACGATCTCGACCAGATCCCGTCGCAGAGTTGGCTCGCCCCCCGTAAACCGGATCCGGCGGAACCCGACGGACGCCGCGGCCCGAACCACCGCCTCGATCTCACCAGCGTCGAGCAGGTCCTCGCTGGCAGCGTAAGGGACGTCGCCCAACGGCATGCAGTAAACGCAACGGAGGTTGCAATGGTCGGTCAAAGAAATCCGGAGATAATCGATGTCCCGTTGGAAGCGATCGATGGGCATGGATACTGCCACGCTAATGGTGCCGGCAGCAGGTTTCCAGCGGAACAAACCGAAATTCGCTCCAATTTCGGCGTAAAAGACGGTTTCTCAGGAGGTTCTGTCGAGCAGATCGAGGGTGACTTGTTCGAGTGCCGACCGGTAGGCGGATTCCGGAAGGGCATCGAGGCAATCGATCGCCGATTGAATCCGCTCACGGGCCATCCCGCGCACCCGGTCGAGGATCCCCGAATGACGCAGCGCGGAAAGAGCTTCGTTCACCTGTTTTTCGCTCGGTTCGTGCGAGGAAAATACGTTGGCCACCTGAGGCAGTTCGGCCAACGCGAGGACGGTCGGCAGAGCAGGGGCGCCTTCGCGCAGATCCGAACCTACCGGCTTTCCGATCACCGACTCCGGTCCGACCACGTCGAGAAGGTCGTCGACCATCTGGAAACCGATTCCGATTTCGTCACCGAATTTTGCGAGTGTATCCACATCCTGTTCGGACATTCCGGCAAAATGAGCTCCGATTCGCGATGCTTGTCGGAATAGCGAGGCAGTCTTGCATCGGGCAATCGTGAGGTAATCCTCGAGGCCGACTTCGAGATTGCGCCGATGTCGGTTCTGCAGCATCTCGCCCTCGCATAGCTGAACACAGGCATCGGCAGCCCATCCCACGACCTTGGCGTCGAAGCGGCCGGCCACGCTGAAGGCCTTGGCAAAGAGGAAGTCGCCCCCGACCAGAGTGGGGTTGAGCCCGAACTGCGCGAAGGGGGAAGGCTTCCCGCGGCGAACGGTGCCGGAATCGAGGATATCATCGTGCAGGAGGGTGGCCGAGTGAATCAGTTCTATCGCAGCGCCGACATCGATGGTGTCTGCGGGGTCCTGCCCCCCGGCGGCTCGAAAGACCAGCAACGCCAGGGCCGGTCGGATTCTCTTGCCCCCGGCGCCGATCAGAGCCGAACCGACACGAGTCAGGATGGCTTCGTCGGATCCGAGAAGTTCCATGATCCGATCTTCAACGATCCGAAGCTCTTCGCCCACAAGTTCCGATGGCGAAGGATTTCGTCCGGTTTCCAGCTCGATAGCGGATGTTATTGTCGCAGGTGTCATAGGTGTTACTCGATTCCGTCCGGGTTGGGAGAACCGGGAACGGGATGCTATATGATTAAAAGGTACCGCAGGGTATGAGCGACCACAAGATCGATGAAGCAGAAGTGCGGGCTTTGCTCGCTGGAGTTAAGCCGCGCGGGGCTCCTCGTGATATCCTCTCTTTGGGGATGATCGAGTCTCTAAGCGTTTCCGGACAGACGGTGTCGATTGCGCTCCGCTTGCCGGGAGGGCGATCCGAGGTGCCCGAAGAGCTCGATCGAGCCATTCGAGAGGCTCTGGGCGGACTCGATGCAGAGGTGGCCGTCTCGGTGGCCCAAGCGGTCGAGTCGGAAAAAGAGAGCTCTGGCGCGGGCGGTTTGGATAATGTCAGCAAGATTCTGGCAGTGAGCTCGGCCAAGGGTGGCGTGGGCAAATCGACGATCGCGACCAATTTGGCCTGCGCATTTGCGGCCGAGGGGCTCCGCGTGGGACTGCTGGATGCGGACGTCTACGGGCCGAGCCTTCCCATCATGATGGGTCTGGATGAACGGCCCCGAGCCGCGGGAGGCAAGGAGTTCCACCCCGTGGAGAAGTTCGGCGTCCAGTGTATTTCGATGGGGTTCTTCCTCGATGACGATTCTCCGGTCATCTGGCGCGGTCCGATGGTTGCAGGGCTGGTGCAGCAATTTTTGGGAGATTGCGTCTGGGGCGAACTCGATGTCCTGGTAATTGATCTGCCGCCCGGTACCGGCGATGCGCAGCTCACGCTGGCGCAGCAGGTTCGTCTCGATGGGGCGGTGATCGTGACGACGCCGCAGGATGTCGCGATTCGCGATGTCGTGCGCGGGGTCGCGATGTTCCGGCAAGTGCAGGTGCCGCTGCTCGGCGTTGTCGAGAATATGAGTCACTTCGAATGCTCCGCCTGCGGCGAGCAGGATGCGATCTTCGGGGAGGGTGGTGGTGCTTCGGTGGCGCAGGCTGCCGGCACGGAACTTCTGGCCCAAATCCCTCTGGAAGAGGTTGTGCGTGAACAGGGCGATGCGGGAGAACCGGTCGTGCTCGCTCAGCCGGAGTCGAGTGCAGGACGCGAGTTGCTGGGTGCGGCCGCCAAATTGCGGACGGGGCTGGCGCTGGCGGAGGCACGCGGTACTCCGTGAAGACATCCGTGCAGATCGCCTTCTCGATAGCCGTTTCGAGCGCGGCTGTCTGGTATAGCGTTCAGGGTGTCAATTTCGGTCAGTTCCTGGAGGATTTCGCCAACGCGAGGCTTGCGTGGCTCCTGCCGATGGTGATCGCCGCCGTGGGGGCGATGGTGCTGCGCGCATGGCGTTGGCGGGTGATCCTGCAGACCCTCGCGCCGCTGCGGGATACTCCCGTCCTTCATGCAACCAATATTGGATTTATGGGGAATATGGTCCTGCCCCTGCGAGCCGGCGAGGTCCTGAAGCCTCTGGTGGTCGCCCGCGCCGGTGAGGTCAATGGCCCCGCGGCGCTGGCGTCGGTGGCTGTGGAGAGGATTTGCGATCTGCTGATGCTCGCGATCCTAGCTGTATTGAGTCTGGGGTTGGTGCCGGGGAACGATTTGCTGCGAGCGCAGATGCCGGCTCTCGCGGGTGCTGTCGGCGCCCTGGTCGCCGCATTGGTGGTCTGCGTGAGGTTCACCGAGCAGGTGCAACGCGTTTCGGACTGGGTGAGCGACAAGCTGCCCTCCTTGCTCGGCAACGCGCTGCGCGATGCCAGTCGGGGCGGATTGCGTGTTCTCTCGGGGTTGAGCGAAATCCGATCGCTTCTCCTGGTCATGGCCATTACGGCTGCTGTCTGGCTTGCGGCCGCCTCGGGCTTTGTCGCCGGTGCTTTGGCTCTGAGCATCGAGGCACCCTATTTCGCGCTGGGGATTGTAACGTCGGTGATTGTAGCCGTGGCCGTTTCGGTCCCCTCGGCGCCCGGTTTTATCGGGGTCTTCTGGGCGGGATCCGAGATCGCTCTGGGTTTGTTCGGCGTGGATCGCTCCCTGGCGTTCAGTTTCGGGGTCCTGAATTGGCTGGTCCAGATGGTGGTAATCTGTGCTCTGGGCACCTGGTCTCTTGGTTCCTTGAAACTCTCTCTGCGCACTTTGTGGCGCGAGCCGCAGGCGGGCACGGACTAACCGGATTTTCAGACGAAGGTTGGGAAATATGCTGAAGGGCAAGACAGTCATACTCGCTGTGGGCGGCGGCATCGCGGCCTACAAATCGGCCGAGTTGGTCCGGCGGCTTCTTGATGAAGGTGCTCGGGTGCGCGTGGTCATGACCCGCAGCGCGCAGCAATTCATTACGCGACTGACCTTGCAGACCTTGTCGGGCGAACCGGTCGCCACCGACCTTTTTGACCTGACTCAGGAGTCCGAAATCGGGCACATCGACCTTGCTGACTCGGCTGATGCCGTTCTGGTAGCCCCGGCGACGGCAAATATCGTTGGCAAACTCGCGCATGGGATCGCGGATGATTTGTTGACAACCGTGCTGCTGGCGACGCGGGCGCCGATTGTTCTGGCCCCGGCGATGAACGTGAATATGTTCGAGAGTCCGGTTGTGCAGGAAAATTTGGAGTCATTGGGTGCGCGAGGGTTTCATATTGTGTTGCCCGATGTTGGCTCGCTGGCCTGCGGGTACGAAGGAGCGGGTCGTCAGCCGGATCCGCCGGTACTGCTCGAAGCGGTGCGTGGAGTGCTCTCCCGGCGTGATCTGGCCGGACATCGGGTGCTCGTTACCGCGGGGCCGACCCGAGAGCCGCTGGATCCGGTTCGGTATCTGTCAAATCGCTCCTCGGGCAAGATGGGCTATGCGCTCGCAAGGTCGGCTCGAAGGCGCGGTGCCGAGGTCTGTCTGATTTCGGGGCCCACTGCCCTGGAGCCGCCGTCAGGGGTCGATTTTCATGCGGTCGAAACTGCCGCCGAGATGGCTGCCACCGTACGCCAGGAAGTCGGGCAAGCCACCATTGTAATCGCGGCCGCGGCGGTGGCGGACTACACCCCCGCGAGCGTCAATGGCGAGAAAGCGGCAAAGACGCATGGTGAGCTTTCGTTGGCTCTGGTCAGCACCGAGGATATTGTGGCGCAAGCGGTTCCTCGCCGTGCGGGCCTCTTTGTGGCGGGATTTGCCGCTGAAACCCATGATGTCCTGAAGCGGGCGGAGAAAAAACGGGAGAGGAAGAATCTCGATCTGATCATCGCCAACGACGTGGCTCGGGCGGATGCCGGGTTCGATGTCGATACCAATCTGGTGACAATGCTCGACCAATCGGGGTCTGTTGAACTTCCGCTATTATCAAAGGACGAGGTAGCCGACCGGATTCTGGATCGAATCTGCGAGCAATCCTCTCGATGACGGACGCGGTTTGCCTCGACTTTCGTGCCAGAAGGAATAGTCTGAGGATATGCAGGATACTGTTCCCGAACTCGCCAAGGACCTCCTGACACACGTTGTCGCCCTGCGCGAGATGGGAGTCCTGGCGGTAGAGAAGGCGTCGGAGCAGGCGGCCGTGGAAACTACGGTGACGGCACCGGTAACCCCACAAGGATCCGACAGGGAAAACCTGACGGAAATCCTTCAGGATCTCGTAGCCTGCGAGCGGTGCCGGCTGGCGAGGGGGCGGCAGAATATCGTTTTTGGCAGCGGGAATCCCGACGCCCGGATTTTGTTCGTGGGCGAAGGCCCCGGCAAGGACGAAGACGAATCCGGGGAGCCTTTTGTCGGCCGAGCCGGACAGTTGCTTACCGATATTATCGAGAAAGGGATGCGTCTCCCGCGGGCGGATGTCTATATCTGCAACGTCGTAAAATGCCGTCCTCCGGGAAATCGGAATCCGGAGGAGGACGAAGTCGCAACTTGCGCTCCTTTTCTCGAGCGCCAAGTCGCGTCGGTTGCACCAGAGGTGGTGGTCGCGCTGGGCAAGTTTGCCGCGCATACACTGCTGAACAGCACGGTTCCCATCACTCGTTTGCGGGGCCAATGGCAGGAGTACCGGGGGATTCCCGTGATGCCGACCTTTCATCCCGCGCATCTTCTGAGGAATCCGGCCCTGAAGCGCGAGGTCTGGACCGATATTCAGCAGGTCATGCGCCATCTGGGAATGCCGGTGAGCACATGAATACTTCTCGATTCAGATCCTGTATCCGCAGGTGTCTTGCGGTTGTGCTCGGGGTGTTGCTTTGGGCGCCCGCATCACCGGCGGCCACCCCCGTGGTTCACATTCTCTCGATCGACGGACCGATCCAGCCGGCCAGCGCCGAGTATCTACTCGGCGGGATGGACGAAGCGGCCGCGGCGGGCGCCGCAGCTGTTCTGGTGGTGCTCGATACGCCCGGGGGTTTGCTGCAGTCCACACGAGAGATGGTGCAGGCTCTGTTGGACCCGCCCCTGCCGGTGATTTTCTTTGTCGGTCCAAGCGGAGCCGAGGCTACCTCGGCCGGGGCCTTTTTGGTCATGGCCGCAAATATCGCCGCGATGGCCCCCGGAACCAGTATCGGAGCGAGTACGCCCGTCAGTGCCGGTGGCGGCGCGGATATGGAAGGCGCCATGGGCGAAAAGGTCATGAACTCGACCGTTTCGTTCGCGAAATCCATTGCGCAACAGCGTGGCCGAAATTTGGAGTGGGCCGAGAGCGCGGTGCGAGACGCTGTTTCGGTGACCGATAGCGAAGCTTTGGAGTTAGGCATTATTGACACGATTGCAGCCAATCGGGTCGAGCTTTTGCAGCAGATCGACGGGCGAACCGTTTCGATCGATGGACAACCGCGCGTCTTGCGTTTGGCCGGCGCCGAGTTCCTGGCGATCGAACCCACCTTGCGCCAGAAGATTGTCGGTTTCTTCGCGGATCCGACCATCGCCTATTTCCTCCTTCTGGCGGGGGTGTTGGGGCTTTACCTCGAGATCAGTAATCCCGGCGGTTTGGTCCCCGGTGTGATCGGGGCCATCTGTTTGTTTATCGCCGCTGCTTCGTTTCAGATTTTGCCGATCAATATGAGCGGCCTCGGATTGCTCTTTCTCGGGATGGGACTGCTGGTCGCAGAGTTGTTTGTGCCGAGCTTCGGGATTCTAGGTCTGGGTGGCTTTATCGCCTTTGTTCTGGGATCGTTGTATCTCTTCGAGGCTCCAGGCGGCGTGTTTGCGGTGGACCGCGGGGTGATTGGTGGGGCGGCCGCTGCAGTGGCAACAATCATGCTGGTCATGGCGACTCTGGTTGTCGGGTCTTATCGCAAAAAACCGATCACCGGGGCCGGAAGCCTTGTCGGGGAAATCTGCACGGTCCGTGATGTGCAGGGTGACTCCGGTCACGTCTTTCTGAACGGAGAGATCTGGGCGGCCAGTTGGTCGGGCCCGATGGCTGTGGGTGACAAGGTTCAAGTTGAGAATGTGGATGGATTGTCGGTGGGCGTGGCCCGTGCCGACGGGGATAAGGAGCGGGTATGAGTTTTGTGTCGATTTTGGTTTTCGTGCTGCTGGTTGTGGTGGCCAGTTCCATCAAGATTACCCAAGAGTACGAGCGGGCCGTCATTTTCCGTTTGGGTCGTGCGGTGGGCGTTCGCGGACCAGGGCTCGTGTTGATTGTGCCCTTCATCGAAAAGGCACGTCGCGTGGATCTGCGGACCATCACAATGGATATTCCCGCCCAGGAAGTGATCACGCGCGACAATGTCTCGGTGAAAGTCAGCGCGGTCCTCTACTTTCGCGTGGTCAATCCAATGCCCGCGATTATCGCTATCGAGAATTATATCTACGGTTCCAACATGATCGCGCAAACGACTTTGCGGAGCGTCTGCGGACAGGTGGAACTCGACGAACTTCTCGCCGAAAGGGAGAAGGTCAACGACCAGATTCAGGAGATCGTCGATCAGCAGACCGAGCCCTGGGGCGTGAAGGTCTCGAGCGTGGAGATCAAGGATATCGACCTGCCTCAGGATATGCAG
>Ga0055584_100006154_pt1 | contig 11765 bp, 4 predicted proteins | sample OSDHelmetaG_FD_58716 | JGI IMG/M metagenome (GOLD analysis project Ga0055584, IMG submission 58716) | Pelagic marine sediment microbial communities from the LTER site Helgoland, North Sea, for post-phytoplankton bloom and carbon turnover... | ecosystem: Environmental > Aquatic > Marine >... | reverse complement strand
ATGGATCAACTCCAAATCAAATATTAACAGTCGAATGGGATGGAATGGCAGTTTACCAAAATACAACTCCTGATGTTAATTTTCAGATCAAATTGCACGAGTCTACCGGAATTATAGAATATATATATGAAACCATGGATAATGGATCTAAAACATTTAGTTATACTATTGGAATCAATGCGGAAACGTTGAGTGCAACGCCAACTGCAAGTGAATTGTTAACTCAACAAACGGCTAATGGAACAGTTTTTAACAACACTATTCAGAATAATATAACAACTATGCCTGTTGCAAATAGTCAGTTAACATTTACTCCTGTTCTTCCATCAGCAGACCCTTCAGATTTAAGCTTTTCTTTGGTTACAAATACCGGAATGACTTTAAATTGGACAGATAATGCTACTAATGAGGTTGGTTACGTTTTGTATTATTCCCTTGATGGAATAAATTATTATTTCCAAGCTCAAGAAGCCGCAGGTGTTACGTCATCAGTAATTACTGGTCTTTCACCAGCTACGAATTATTTTTGGAGGGTATATGCGGTAACAGAGGGTGCATTAAGTAATGCTCTAACAGGTCAACAAATGACATTGGCACCTGGTACTATTATTTCAGCGCAAAATGGTAGATGGGCTAATAATTCTACTTGGGTTGGCGGTGTTCAACCTTCTGCAGGTGATAACGTTCTGATTCGTGACAATCATTTGGTGACATTGAGATCAAATGGTAGCTGTAATGATTTAAATATTGGTGAAGGTGCTTCAGGCCAGTTAAGAATAGGACGTAATAATAGTAGTGCAAAATTTACTCTTAATATGTCAGGCGATCTTATTATCGAGAATGGTGGAAAAATTAATGTTCGCAATACCTCGAACGCCATACACGATTTAAATATAGCTGGAAATATTGTAAATAATGGTACATTAGCTTTTTCGACATCACCTACTTCCCTTTGCAGAGTTAGTTTTAATAATATAACTTCTGATCAGTTAGTGAGTGGAACCGGTAATAATGGGTTTCATACCATTAATCTTTCAAAAGGACAAATTGAAAATGTACTAGAAATAACTTCTGCGGACTTTTCCTGTAGCTCTGATGGACTATCATTTATAGGTGGGGGAACATTTAAATTTTCTTCATCTGGTTCAATCACCGCCACAGTTTATGATATAAATACTATTATTCCCGCTAATGCAAAAGTATGGATGAACAGCACTACGAGTGACTTGAATTTTGCTTCAGGAATTGATTTAGAGGGTAAAGTTTTGATTGATGCGGGAACTATTAATATTGGTAATGCATCGGATGAGAATCTCATATCTTATGGAGGTGAAATTAATATAAATGGCGGAGAAGTTAACGTAGCTGGTCGCTATGATAGAGTGAATAGCGATGCAACTTCTAATTTCAACATGACTGGAGGTTCAATTACATTAGCTACTATAGGATCTTCATCAAATACAAGAGCTCCTTTTACTATAGATGTTGTAGGTTCGACTTTTAATATGTCAGGAGGGTCAATTGTCCTCCAGAATGAAGGTGGTTTAGGTACTGAAAATTTGGGATTCATAAATACAGGCTCAACTTCTGGCTCTGCAAGTGGGGGATATCTCCAAATTGGCAATGCTGCAACTTCACCTGGTCAAACAATGCAAATTAATTCTTCTTTTCCAATAGGTGGTATTAAACTTAATAGTGCTAATGCAATTGGACAATTACTTGCGAACGATTTGTCGGTTTTGGGAAATGTTGAACTTAATTCGGGAACATTTGAATCTAACAATTTGAACATATATATTGGGGGAAATTGGTCCAATAACGAAGCGATATTTTTACCAGGCAATTCGTTAACAACATTTAATGGTAGCAATATTCAATCTATTTATGGAACGGCCTTAGCAGAATCTTTTTATGACATTACTGTTGATACTGGATCTGTTGTAACTATTGAGCCTGGTTTCTCGGTTCTTGTAACAAGTGTTTTAAGCAATGAAGGTATATTAGATAATGATGGCATAGTTGATCTGTCTAATGGTTATGTTGGTCAAACGGGTACGCTGAGTGGTAATGGAACCCATCGGTTATCGGGCGGTAATTGGGATAATAGTACAGGCAATTTTATTCCTGAAAGTAGTACAGTAGAAATGGCAGGTTCAAGTGCTCAAACACTCAGAGGCAATACAACATATAATAACCTCACAATTAATAATGCTGCGGGAGTTATTATTGCCGCGGATAATCATAATATTGCAAATACGTTGACATTAAGTGACGGATTATTTTCAACTAATAATGCTGTTACTTTGATATCTTCTGTTGATGGTACTGGACGAATAGCTGAAATAACTGGAGGTAGTGTAACTGGAAATATTGTTGCTCAACAATATATATCTGGTAATGATAATTGGAGGTTGCTTAGTTCACCAGTAGAGGGTACCACTTTGGCTGATTGGAGTAATGAATTTTGGACTAGTGGATTTGCGGGAGCTACTTATCCTTCAACTTCTTTTACATCCATTTATACTTATGATGAGACTATTTTTGGTGATTTAGATCAAGGCTATAGTGGTCCTTCTGATGTTAATAATTCAATAAATCCTGCAGAGGGTTATATTGCATGGGTTGGAGCCTTGCCCGTTGGGAGTGGCGTTACAACAACCCTTGATGTTACAGGATCAGTAAATTTCGGTCAAAAGATTGTAGACGTTAGTTATACAAATGACCCAGCTTTTGATGATAGTAACGATGGATGGATGCTTATCGGTAATCCCTACCCTTCAGATATAGATTGGAGTAAAGTTGATATTGCTGGAGGTGTAGGTAATTTCGCATATGTATATAATCCAGCAACATCAACTTATATAGCCTTAGATCATAATGTTCCAAATATCATCGCCCAGCATCAAGCCTTTTGGGTGAAATCCACTGATCTTTTAGGTGGGGGTACTGTAACTTTTGAAGAATCGGATAAAGTAGCTGGAGGTGTTTTTTATAAGCAGAGCAATTTAAATAGCTTAATATTAAATGTAGATGGCATGGCACATCACAATGCAACAGAAATTCGCTTGGATGAGAATGCAACTATTAATTATGAGTATAATTTAGACGCATTTAGTTGGCCTAGCACAGATGCAGTTGCACCTAACTTAATGACTCTTGCAAATAACGGTTTCGAACTTGATATAAATACTGTAAAAGATACGACTGTAACGGTTTCAATTCCAGTTAAGTTAACAGTTGGTTTATCTGGTAATTATTCGATTAGTATGGAAGATTCTTCTGCAATACTAGACCATAGCTGTTTATATCTTGAAGATTTGCACGAGGGAATAACCACAGATTTGAGATTAACTCCAAATTATTCATTTTATATTTCAGATACAGTAACTTCAGCAAGATTTATTTTACATATCGGTGGAAAAGTTAAGTTTAACAAGCAAAATATAACATGTTTTAACGGAAATGATGGGCTAGTAGAATTAGAAGGACAAGGCGCTGGACCTTGGAATTATTCAATTATAAATACTGAAACATCTGATACATCTATTGTAGAAAATGTATTTACCAATGTTATTTATTCTAATCTTGGCGTTGGTGATTACGAAGTTTCAATTGCTAATGCAGATGGATCTTGCGCAACATCGGTTGATATTATTTCAATAGAACAACCATCTGAACTACTAATGCTTGGCACAAGTATCGATGTTGCTTGTTCGGGAGATGCCTCAGGTATAATTGATTTGAGCATTGATGGAGGAACTAGTCCATATAGTTATTTATGGAGTAATGGAAATAGTAATCTTCTCCAAACCGGAATTTCAGCCGGTGTTTATATATTATCCGTTGTTGATAATCAAGGTTGTGAAAGCGAAAAACTAATTTCAATTAGTGAACCTTCTGCTGTTATAGTTCATGCTCAAATCATTGATCCTACTTGCTATGGCGCATTAGATGGCGAGTTAGTTGTAGATGTTTCCGGCGGTGTTATCCCGTATTCATATCAATGGCATAATGGAGATAGTACAGCGAGTTTAACAGACTTAAGCTCAGGCATTTATCAATTGTCCGTCATTGATGCTAGCGACTGCTTCCAGTTTGCTGAAATTACTATATCTGAGCCTCAAGAAGTTGTTGCTCAGTTTATGATCGAGGAAGATACAATAGTAGTAGGTGAGCTTATTAGCTTTATTAACTCATCAGAAGGGGCAAATGTTTATTTGTGGGATTTTGGTGACGGTAATACCGATAATCAGGCTGAAGCGCAATATTCATATCAAATTCCTGGAACTTATAATGTTGTTTTACTAGCAGACAACAATAGTCTTTGTTCAGATCAGTATTCTCAAACAATTGTTGTAGAAGATGTAATTTCTGGCTTTACAGAATACTCCCAGAAGAGTAACTTATCTATGCACGTGTCTGGAGATAACCTAATTGTTTCAATGAGTGGTATACTGAATCAAGAAGTTAACATTCTTATATATAATTCAATTGGTCAGATTGTACTATCACAAAACTTAAAAGGACCATATACCAGAGTGCCTATCGTAGAATTGCCCCGTGGTGTATACATTGTAGATGTTCAGAACGGAACTGAAATAATTTTTGAATCCCAGAAAATTGTTTGGTAAAAGCGCATTGCTAGTTTAGTATAGAATTAATTCTATTACACTCTTATTACTGTGTTAATCGTAAAAAGTACATTCTAGGTGACAACAGTCGATTGGGTGTTGTCGCTGATTATTAGCAATTGAATTGTTTGAGTACTGAAAATTTTAAACTATTCACAGACTCGTGTTCCTATTAGCGAAAATTTTATTTTAATAAATCAATAAAGCTCAATAGGAGTTCTAACTTTAATTCTATTATATATTTTTCTTAGAGGGACTATGATTAAAATAATGATTACAATTTTATCTAATAGTATACTATAATGTTACAATTACAAGAAATCATTAAGATATAGTTGTTCTCTCCGGTAATTCTGCTGTGCTTGTAAAATTTAACACAATTACAGCATACTCAATATAAATTCTAGAGGAAACATATTTGTTTGCAGGCGCTATGTGTGATGAGCAATAACGATTGCTAAAAAATGAGTTGGTAGAATGAATATGATTAATCGAGTTAAGAAATTTTTATTTTTGAAGCTCAAGAGCTTCTTCCGCTCCAATAAGTTTTCCATTAAATTCACCTACAACAAATGCTCCTTCGTTTCCTTGATTTACTAAATCATTAGAGTATTGCTTAGCTTTTTCGTAAGAATCAAATTCTCCAACAACGAATTTAGTTCTGCCATCGGCACTTCTGCGCTGTTTAACATTACCTATGCTCAATAGTCGTGACAACGTTTCGGAAGGTATTTCATCTCCAAACGCTGCAACTTGAACTCTAAATTTAACTCCTTTAGCTGAACTACCAGATGCTGAACCTGAAACTTGCTCATCAATATCAACGTCAGCATTAATTGGTGTAGCTTGTCCAGTGGATGAGAGAGGTACTTTTTCGCCACCTATTAATGAAACGATAAATGCATCTTCAAATCCTTCTTCTACCATGTTAACTCTGTGTTTCGCAGCTTCTGTGTAGCTCGTGTATACGCCTGAAAAATATCTAGTTAAATCGTCTTCATTAGAAGTGTAACTGAACATTTTAGGTAGTCCTTCGAATATTTTATTGGAAAGTTTTCTTGAATAGGCTCCAAGTTGAACTCTAAAGACTAAGTCGCCAGAGTTAGCGGCTTCGTCTGCTGGGTAAAGATTGTCAGCTATTCCATCAATTGTGTCGGAAGAAACAGGGGTTTGTATCCCGGTTTTAGGATCAGTTTCTACTAGCACACCGTTAATTCCTTGACTTGTAAGATATATAAGATCCTCCACAGCATTATTTAAATCGTCTCGTTCTTCAACCATAATAATTACAGATCCATTTTCTTTAGTTTCCGAGGTAACATTGGGCATACTCATTAAATTTCTATATTGTGACTCAGTTAGTTTTGTTCTACTACTATCAGCTAGCACTAGCACTTCATACTTGCCCACGGAAGCTTTGTTATCAATTTTTTTGGAACTTGAAACAGGTCTTTCAACTATATTCATATCTAAGAAGGCTCCTGTCGAATCAGTAAATTTATCATTCCATGCCTGTATCATTTCGTCTGTAATAGCAACACCATTCTTATCTACAAAAGATGTATCTGGTGAATCTAGTTCATCATCTAAATAATCTGGCACTCCGTCCTTATCACCATCAAGTGGGCAGCCTTTTTCATCAACTTCAGCTTCAGAAGGTGTTCCAGGACAATCATCTTCAAAGTCTCTTACTAAATCCAAATCTTCATCATCCGTATCAATCCCTTGGAAATCATAATCGTCACTAGAGTCTTCAAAGTCTGAAGTAGGTTCAATACCAATTTGGTAATTCAAATTGAAAGATGTAAAAAGAAATTTATCATTAACCTCGTCACCGGCTCTATCTCCTATACTTTTGTCTGTAACCCCATCAATATAATCGGTAAATGTAAAGTGCATAGCAGAACCAATTCTAAATTTAACCCGTTCTGATACATGTAAATTTGCACCAATACCGATAGGTATGGCCCATGAACTCTCTGCATACTTACCGAAATCATCTAAATCTAGCTCACGAACATCAGATTCATAAGTATAATCTCGAGTTAAACGAATAGCTTCATCTGCGTTAACGTCTGATTCTGACATATTCCTAATTGAACCGTCTTGCCAGTAGTAATATTTATTACCGTATTGGTCATATAAATCCGTTTTTGAAAGGAATTCAAAAGATTCTATTCCAATCATTATATAGGGGTCAATTAATCTTTCTTGCGGCAATGCATGGTTAAAATTGTAGGAAAGTGCTATACCACCCATTCGCACTGTAGACTCAAAATTCAGATTTCTAGTAAGTGAACGCTCATTTGCTCCTAGTTTACCAAAAAGAACATAAAAATTCATATCTAAGAAGTCGGTTATTGGCTGAGTTACTCGCAAATTATAACCAACTCTGCTAACAATAGGAAGATTTGTCTTTTGTCCTTTGGTTATATCGCCATAAAATGTAAACATTCCGGCACCCATTCCAATTGTCGGTTTAAAAACTACTCCTGTTGGGGCTTCGGGTGTAGTTATAGAAGTAGTATCATCTTGACCTATGGAGTACCCTGCCAATAGTACACAAGTTAATATCAGAAATATGCCTCTATTCACCATTTTTATTGACCTTTCGATAAATTCAATCCCGCTTGTACGTTAATAACCTGCAAAGGTTTTAGCTATACAATCTTAATTAACTGTCTAAAGTATGAATATTGAATGTCATATTCTCAAAAAATGGAATAAAATTATTCAATTTCGGTCAGTTTATTACTGTACCCACTTCTGGTTAGAAATCATCAAAGCTTCTTGCACGGTTATTCTTGTCCCGTCATTGTATGCAGAAACAAATGGACCAGGTAGTTCATAACCAGCATTTACAACATTTCTTCTAGTTCTTGCCGTTCTATATGTGTCAAAACCACCAATAGTATATTTAATCCATCCTTCATGATTCTCCAACTTAATTGGTTCTTCAGAGAAGTTAAATGCACGCTTAAAATAAGAATTGGGTTCAACAGGTGTGTGACCTGCACATATCTGCACTCTATAAGATACACCATTTTCTGGCGCAGGAATTGATGAGGTTGGCTCTGTTGTCTTTTCACGAATTGGAGCTGGTTCTATGAGATTAGGTAAGTTATCATGTACTTTACTTGCAGTTATTTCTGTATAGTCGTTTGGTACTTGTGCGTTTAGTATTGCACTACCCGCACTTGTTATAGCACCCGTATTTTCAACTATTGGTTTAGCTGCTGCTGGTTGGTTGCTGCTTGGTGTAATTTTTGCCTTTTTAGTTTCTTCATTATGCAGGTAAGCAAAAGTTCCATCCATATTCCTTAATTGCTCAGCACTTATATCGCTTGCGATTACCGTATACGTCACGTAAATTGGGTTATCTTTTGGAACGCTCATCCAAACAAATTTTGCTTGTGAATCGACATATGAGAAAACAGCATTATTTGTTTCTCCACCTTTTACTAATACAATACCAGCAGGCAGTTGTTCTTGAGCTTTTGCGAAGCCTTCAATACCATTTTGGTTTATGCTAATTTCTATTTTAAATGTCCCATTTCCCATATCTTTAACTTTTCTTTCACCAGATACAATTGGCTCAGGCATATTTTGGGTAGCAGACTCTAACTTTATCTCAATAGCTTTATCAACTGAATTATCTGCAATAGTTTCTGGTTCTGTTGAAGTATTTTCTTGTTCAATTGAATTCTCTAAAATAGGTTCTATCTCAGCTGGGGCAGCTTCTTGTTCAGCTGAATTATCTGCAATAGTTTCTAGTTCAATTGAAGTATTTTCTTGTTCAATTGAATTATCTGCAATAGATTCTAGCTCGGCTGAGGCAGCCTCTTGTTCAGCTGAATCCTCTGCAATAGTTTCTAGTTCAGTTGAAGTATTTTCTTGTTCATTAGGGTTTTCCATTGTAGATTCTGGAAGTATTTCAGCTGGAATTGATTCGACAACTTGTTCGGTTCCTACAAAAATTTTATTATTAGGAATATCAACCGTTTTTCTTTCATTATTATAAAGGTATGAGAATTTTCCCGATATGATTTTCTCTCCTGATACTTCAGAACTAACCAATACTTTGTATTTTATGGAAAATTCATTTGCTTGCGGCAGTGCCATCCAAATTAGTTTAACTTTATTGTCATTATAGGTAAATGATGCGCCTTGGGTTTCAATGGCTTCAGCCATAAACCCTTCTGGTAATTCTTGAACAATTTTAGCGAAGCCAGTTACATCAGTTTTGTCAATTAAAATTTCTACAACAAATTCTCCACCTGGGGTAACTTGATTTGGTGAATTCTGAGTGACTTTAACGCCTTCACCAAAAATCACATTAATTATGAGTGCTATAGCTAAATTAGAAAATAAAATAAGGCCTTTAAACATAGTTTCTTGTTTGAGATTAATAAATGTAATCTGCTTGACAACAAACTTAGCCGAATAAGAATGTGTTGATAAGTTGTTAATATCCTACTTACAAACAAGAATGTGTTAAAAAGCAAAAATTCTAGAACTTAGAATTAACTAATTGCAAGATAATGGATTGAAATACACGGATATTATTGTTCAAAAAAGAAGTCAATCATGTCGCATAGCTGCTTGATTGTTATGTTTAATTCCCCATCTAGAAACTTGTCTAAACAGCTAATAGCTTCATCTGAATGAATAATTCCATCATTATCAAAATCAGCAAACAGAAACTCTTTAGGAACAGCAATATGCATACCGCTTCGATTGTGTTTATCAATTCGCCTGTCGAATTCCTTCATTTCTTTTAATTTGGAAATATGATGGACCTTCAATATAGTAGTTGCAATTCCAGTTGAATCTCTCTGCATAAATTTTTGCAGAAAGTCTTCATCAGTAATTGTTACCCCATCTTTATTTACGTGCGAGGTATCTGAGGTATTTTCTTCTTTATCCATAAAGTCAGGAACACCATCCTGGTCTGTATCAATCGGACAGCCAAGTTCGTCCACAATAACACCTTTAGGTGTTTGCTGGCACATATCTATAACATCTTTAACGCCATCTTGGTCATTGTCCTCATCAATTAGTTCATTGAAATTGGTGTCACCAAAATAGCTGCTTTGGTCTTCTTTCCCCCCAATTGTATAGGTGAGCGAAAAGTTAGTTGATATTATTTTGTCATTTTTACTATCTTCACTTGTATTATCAATCCAGTCAGAGTTAGTATATAAATATGTTCCACTAACTCGCATATTTAAATGGTCAGTCAACTTGCAATTAATACCTAATGTTAAAGGAATTGCCATTGCACTTCTTAAATAATCTTCTGTAGGGTCCGTTAATTGCGTTTCATATTCATAGTCGCGACTGATTTCAGAAGCTGTAAGTTCATTTTCTTCTGTTTCAGCTTGGTTCATCAAGGAACCATCTGCCCAATAATAGTAAGTATCATTGTTTTTGTCTGCTAAATCTCCGTAAGGGTCAAACTTTAAGTAACCAATACCGGCAGAAATAAAAGGGGTGAAAAGGGTCTCAGGTCCTAAAAGAAATTTGTTATCTGAATACAGACTTACTCTAAAATCAAATTCCGAAACTTTAGATTGAAAGTACAACCTAAGAACAGAAGAATTTTCATATTGAGATACTTTGCCGAACATTGCATTACCTGAAAGGCCAATTAAGCCAACAAATCTCTTTTCAAAAAAGAAGTTATATCCACCTCTGAAGCTATTGAGTGCGTTATATTTTTGATTTTGGTTTAAATCGCCTTTAAATGATAATAAATTGTAACCTGCCCCAATTGTAATGTAGTCTTTGTTTTGAGCAATTGAAGTGATGCTTGTCGCTACAATTAGCATAATTGTAAAAAGTCTCAGTAACATATAGTAAAAATAGTAATATTTTTAGAAGTTGGGTTGGTGGATGTATTGGCGGTAAAAATCGTTGATTATTTGAACAGATTCTTCGGGGGTGTCGGTCAAATGAAATAGATCAAGGTCATCTTGATGTATATTTTTTTCTTCTAAAAGAGTGTTCTTAATCCAATCAAATAGCCCTGCCCAATACTTCTTATTCTGAAGGATAATCGGAAATTTCCCTATTTTTTTAGTTTGAATTAGCGTGATTGCTTCAAATAATTCATCTAAAGTTCCGAAACCTCCTGGAAGTACAATAAAACCTTGAGCGTATTTTACGAACATTACTTTTCTAACGAAAAAGTAGTCGAAAGTTAATAGTTTATCCTGGTCGATGTAAGGATTAGAAGATTGCTCGAATGGGAGTTCTATGTTTAAACCAACAGATTTTCCTTTTCCTCTTTTTGCCCCTTTATTTGCGGCTTCCATTATTCCAGGGCCGCCACCGGTAATAACTCCGTATCCCTGTTGGGTAAGTTGGAACGCAGTTTCTTCTGCGGCGATGTAATATTTGTGGTCAGCCTTAGTTCTCGCAGATCCAAAGATAGATACACAAGGTCCAATTTTGCTTAGTCGCTCAAAACCTTCAACAAATTCTGACATGATTTTGAAAATCTGCCAAGAGTTTGATGTTTTAATGTCGATTAAGGTTTTATCACTAAAAGCTCTCTTTAATTTGTCCTGTTCACCTGTCATAATTTTTTTTTCAAATATTATATTTTTACTTGGCTTATGCCAATTATCCATGACCGGAATAATTATATTTTTTGTTGAAATTGTTTAGATTCGTAACAATCTTCAAAAAGTAAATAAATATGCGAGGTTTTTCCTTAAAATTACTCATTCTACTTCTTTCCGTTTGCTCTGCTATATATACTGTTAAAGCAGATGAGGGCATGTGGATTCCAATGTTGCTAAAACAATTAAACGAGGCAGATATGCAATCCAAAGGATTGCAGCTTTCAGCAGAAGATATCTACTCTGTAAATAACTCCAGTTTAAAAGATGCAATTGTACATTTTAATGGGGGTTGTACCGGCGAAATTATTTCTGGGCAAGGATTACTTATTACTAATCATCATTGTGGTTATGGCCAAATACAAGGGCACAGCACTTTAGAAAGAAATTATCTCGACAGTGGCTTTTGGGCAATGAATCAAGCAGATGAGCTGCCAAACGAAGGATTATACGTAACCTTTATTGTTAGAATGGAAGACGTAACTAATGAGGTTTTAGATGGTGTTAA
>Ga0055584_100006153_pt1 | contig 11767 bp, 11 predicted proteins | sample OSDHelmetaG_FD_58716 | JGI IMG/M metagenome (GOLD analysis project Ga0055584, IMG submission 58716) | Pelagic marine sediment microbial communities from the LTER site Helgoland, North Sea, for post-phytoplankton bloom and carbon turnover... | ecosystem: Environmental > Aquatic > Marine >... | reverse complement strand
ATCCAAGCGCAGGTCGAAGGTGCGGAAGTCCTGATTGGAGCCATGCGCGCCTTTGCTAGCGATCCTGCGGCCGAAACCGGCCAGCCGCTCGCTGAAACGATTACCAAGCTCGAAGGCGACGGCCAGACCACGGTGATCATTCGTCGCGAGGGGAAATTCATCGGCGTCATCGCCCTCGCTGACGAGCCACGTCCCAAGGTCAAAGAAGTGATGCAGCGGCTGCGGGCGCAAGGCATCAAGCGTCTGGTCATGCTCACCGGAGACAACGCCTCCGTGGCTCATCGCGTCGCTGATCAAGTCGGCATCACCGAGATACGCGCTGAGTTGCTTCCGGGAGACAAGCTAACATTGATGCGCGAACTCCAGCACGGTACTGGCGTCATCGCAATGATCGGCGACGGCGTGAACGATGCCCCCGCGCTGGCCGCAGCCTCAGTCGGCGTCGCGATGGGCGCCGGTGGCACCGCAGTCGCCCTAGAAACTGCCGATGTCGTACTCATGGGCGATGATCTCGGCAAGCTGCCCTTCGCCATCGGCCTCAGCCGCGCCAGTGCGCGCATCATCCGCCAGAACCTCGTCATCGCGCTTGGCGTCATTGCTATGCTCCTGATCGCTTCGGGGTTTGGCGTCATCCCGCTAAGCGTCGCAGTCGTGCTACATGAAGGCAGCACCATCGTGGTTGTCCTCAATTCCCTGCGCCTCCTCGCATGGAGGGAACGAATCAGCATCGCGGCCAGCCCCTCAGACTCCCGGTAGGGTTACACCCCATAGCCAAGGGGATGGCCAGGCTCTAGACCTTTAACAACCCGTGCGGGGAGACGCTGCTTACGGGGCTGCCTACAGTATGAACCCAAATCCACTTTCACCAGACCTACTCCATCGCATTGATGCCTACTGGCGGTCGGCAAACTACCTCTCGGTTGGGCAAATGTTTCTCGCCGATAATTCGCTGCTGAAACGTCCGCTCACTCTCGCAGACGTCAAGCCGATGCTGCTCGGCCATTGGGGCACGACGCCCGGACAGAACTTCATCTACGCGCACCTGAACCGTGTCATCACGGAGCACGACCTCAACATGCTTTACGTCTCCGGGCCTGGTCATGGCGGACCGGCCATTGTCGGAAACACGTATCTCGAAGGCACTTACAGCGAGGTCTATCCGAACATCACTCAGGATGAAGCGGGGCTGCAAAAGCTCTTCCTCCAGTTCTCCTTTCCCGGAGGCATTCCCAGTCACGTTTCACCTGAAACTCCCGGCTCGATCCACGAAGGAGGCGAATTGGGCTATTCGCTCAGCCACGCCTTTGGCGCGGTTTTTGACAACCCCGATCTCATTGTCGCCTGTGTCGTTGGCGATGGGGAAGCGGAAACCGGCCCATTGGCCACGGCCTGGCATTCTAACAAATTCCTGAATCCGTCTACTGACGGTGTGGTGTTGCCGATCCTCCATCTAAACGGCTACAAGATCGCCAATCCGGCGGTGCTCGCTCGCATTACGCGTGAGGAGTTGGATCAACTGATGCGCGGCTACGGATGGACACCCCATTTCGTCGAATACCAAGACGACGACGATGCCATGCATCAATCGATGGCAGCAACGCTAGACATTGTTGTTGCTGAGATCCAACGCATCCACCTCGAAGTGAGAGAGCGCGGCAGTCAGACACGTCCACGGTGGCCAATGATCGTTCTCAATTCACCCAAAGGCTGGACAGGGCCGAAAGTCGTTGCCGGTCTTCAAGTGGAAGGAACGTTTCGCGCGCATCAGGTGCCGCTTCACCCGGCGAAACATCCGGAGGAGCTGCAACAATTGGAGGACTGGTTGCGCAGCTATCGCCCCGAAGAACTCTTTGATGAAGACGGCAAGCTCATTCCCGAACTGGCCGAACTTGCGCCGAAAGGAGATCGCCGCATGGGAGCAAATCCCCACGCCAACGGCGGCCTGCTCCTGCGTGACTTGCAGATGCCTAATTTCCGCGACAATGCCGTGGACGTGCCGACACCCGGTGTGCTGGGTATTGGCGATACCCATGTGTTAGGGAGATTTCTCCGGGATGTAACAACATTAAACGAAGACCAGAAAAACTTCCGTGTCTTCGGCCCTGACGAAACCCTATCAAACGGAATCGAGGCTCTCTTCGAAACCACCGAACGGCAATGGAACGCTGCCACCCTAGCCAACGACCAATGGCTCGCGCCAACGGGACGTGTGATGGAAATGCTAAGCGAGCACCAATGCGAAGGTTGGCTCGAAGGTTACCTTCTCACCGGAAGGCACGGTGTCTTCAACTGCTACGAGGCTTTCATCCACATCATTGACTCGATGTTTAACCAGCACGCCAAGTGGCTCAAAGTCACGGCGGGGCTGCCCTGGCGCAAGCCAATCGCCTCACTGAACTACCTACTCGCTTCGCACGTCTGGCGACAGGATCACAACGGCTTCACCCACCAGGATCCCGGCTTCATCGACCACGTCGTGAACAAGAAAGCCTCCGTGGTGCGCGTCTATTTGCCGCCGGATGCGAACTGCCTGCTCTCGGTCATGGATCACTGCCTGCGGAGCAAGCACTACGTCAATGTGGTCATCGCTGGCAAACACCCCGCGCCACAATGGCTAACGATGGAAGCTGCCGACAAACATTGCCCCCAAGGCATCGGCATCTGGGATTGGGCGAGCAACGACGAAGGCGGCGAACCCGATGTGGTCATGGCCTGCTGTGGTGACGTGCCCACCTTGGAGACGCTCGCCGCCGTGTCCATCATGCGCGAGCACCTTCCCGAGTTGAAGATTCGCGTGGTCAACGTCGTCGACCTCATGCGACTCCAACCGGAAATCGAACATCCGCACGGATTGAGCGACAGCGACTTCGACGCTCTCTTCACCAAGGATAAACACGTCATCTTTGCTTTCCACGCCTACCCGTCGCTGATCCACCAACTGACGTATCGACGGACGAACCATCACAACATCCACGTCCGCGGCTACAAGGAAGAAGGCACTATCACAACTCCTTTCGACATGACGGTGCTCAACGATCTGGACCGGTTCCATCTCGTCATGGACACCATCGATCGCCTGCCTCAAACCGGAGAGAAGGGACAGACGCTGAAGCGATTACTCGAAGCCAAACTCATCGAGCATAAACAATACATCCAGAGCAACGGACAGGACATGCCCGAGATTCGCGACTGGAAATGGGAAAACTGATCAAACTTGGAAGCTCTCTATCAATGAAACAAACGAACACGACAAACCGCCGCCTCGTTCTTGCAGAACGACCTGAAGGCGTGCCGACGGAAAGCACGTTGACCCTGATGACAGAAGCGGTCCCTTCGCCTCAGGAGGGTGAGATGTTGCTTCGCACGGAATTCCTCTCGCTTGATCCCTACATGCGTGGGCGGATGAGCGATGCTCCGTCATATGCGCCGCCCGTTGAAATTGGTGAGGTGATGGTAGGGGGAACCGTAGCTCGGGTAGAAATTTCCAAGCTCGATGGTTTCAAAGAAGGGGAGTGGGTTGTCAGTGCAAACGGCTGGCAAGATTACGCCATCTCGAACGGAGAAGGCGTGACTTCCCTCGGCAGTGATCCGGAACATCCGTCATGGGCCTTGGGTGTGACAGGCATGCCTGGATTCACGGCATGGGCCGGTCTCACGCATATCGGCAAGCCGAAAGCGGGAGAGACTCTTGTCGTCGCCGCCGTAACCGGACCTGTCGGTGCAACTGTTAGCCAGATTGGAAAGATTCACGGATGTAGGGTGATCGGCATCGCAGGAGGCGCGGAGAAATGCGATTACGCAGTGAAGACTCTCGGAGTGGATGTTTGCCTCGATCATAAGTCTGCCAACTTTAACAATGAGTTGATCGCTGCAACTCCTGACGGAATCGATGTTTATTTTGAGAGTGTTGGTGGTAAGGTCTTTGACGCCGTTCTCCCACAACTCAATACCGGGGCGCGCGTGCCCGTGTGCGGCCTGGTCTCACAATACAACGCCACAAGCCTCCCTGAAGGTCCTGATCGATTGGGTTACCTGATGGGGCAGATACTGCGGAAGCGGATAACCATGCGTGGCTTCATCATCTTCGAGGATTTCGGATCCTTGTATCCCGAATTTGCAGCGGAGATGGCTGGCTGGCTAGAGGCTGGAAAAATCCATTACCGCGAGGAAATCGTGGATGGATTGGAGCACGCATCTGCCACGTTTATAGGCATGCTAGACGGTAAAAATATCGGCAAATGCGTGATTCGCGTCGGCTCTTCAGAATAAGTAACCCTCTATGACGATCGACCTCTCATGTCGGATCTGCCATCAGCTTTGAGAGGTGATCCGGCGGCACGCATATCTCAGTGCCTTTGCGTATCTCCCATCAGCAAGCGTTCAAGCATCGGGCAACGGTAGGGTTTCACCCCATGGCGAAGTAGCAGGCACGGTCCTAGTTTGCCTCTAACCCTCGCAGAACTGTGCTGCCACAGACTTACCAAATGTTATCCTCTCTACAATCAGTCATCGACACCGCGAACGCTCTAATGGCCGACGGCAAGGGCATCCTCGCGATGGACGAGAGCAATGCTACTTGCAACAAGCGGTTCGCCGCGCTGGGCATTCCGCAAACCGAAGAGGTACGTCGCGCCTATCGGGAGCTGATCGTGACGACGCCGCAACTCTGCGAGTACATCAGCGGTGCGATCCTCTATGATGAGACGATTCGGCAACAGACCACGGGCGGCATTTCGATGTTGGAAGCCCTTGCCGAAGCGGGCGTCATTCCAGGCATCAAAGTAGACACCGGAGCCAACGACTTGGCAGATCATCCGGGAGAGAAGATCACTGAGGGGCTGGATGGTTTGCGCGATCGCCTGGTAGAATACTTTCAGATGGGTGCCCGCTTCGCGAAATGGCGCGCTGTCATTGCCATTGGCGATGAGCTTCCCACCCGAAGCTGTATCGAAGCCAATGCACTCGCTTTGGCGAGCTACGCCGCATTGTGTCAGGAAGCCGGTTTGGTTCCCATCGTCGAGCCCGAAGTCCTCATGACGGGCGGGCATTCAATAAACCGCTGTCTCGAGGTCACGCGAGAAGTGCTGCGGACGGTTTTCATCGAACTCAACTGCCAGCAGGTGCTGATGGAAGGGATGCTGCTCAAACCCAACATGGTGCTACCCGGACTGGCCTGCGCGACTCCGCCGTCTCCAAATAACGTGGCGGATGCCACGGTGAACTGCTTGCTGGACACCGTCCCTGCGGCTGTGCCAGGGATCGCCTTTCTATCCGGTGGGCAATCCGCCGAACTCGCCTCGATACGATTGAACGCGATGAACCTTCGCTTCAAATCGCGCGCACCATGGGCGCTAGCATTTTCATTCGCACGCGCCATCCAGCAGCCAGCAATGGAAATATGGTCAGGCAAGGAGTCCAACATCTCTGCTGCCCAGGACGCACTCTTACATCGAGCTAGATGTAACTACGCAGCCCGGAATGGTGACTATTCTTCAGCGATGGAGGTGGAGCGCGAATGAAAGATGACCTCGCTTGCCAGCTTCGCATTGCGCTCAAGACATCAAATGTCATTGGGATCGCCTCCGACCACGGAGGTCATGAATTGAAGGACTATCTGACAAAGAGGCTACGCGAGGCGGGGGCGAAGGTGATCGATTTTGGCAATCACCAGCTCGATCCAGATGATGATTACCCGAGCTTTGTCGTGCCGCTGGCTCATGCGCTCGCCGCCGGCCGAGTGGGATGTGGTGTTGCCATCTGCGGCAGTGGCGTCGGTGCTGGCATCGTCGCCAACAAAGTTCCTGGAGTCCGCGCCTGCCTCATCCACGATCATTTTTCAGCGCACCAGGGAGTCGAGGACGACGATCTCAATATGATCTGCCTCGGCGGTCTGGTGGTAGGTCACGCTCTCGCGTGGGAGCTGTTAATGACCTTTCTCACTGCAGAGTTCTCCGGCAAAGAACGCCATCGGCGGCGTCTGAGGAAAGTGATGGAGCTCGAAAACCGACCTTCCCGAAACGTGATCAGCCCGCCCAACAATGCCGGGGACATCGACCCTCCTGATGACCCGACTGCGCCTCCTAGGATCTTCTTTATCCGGCACGGCGAAACCGAATGGACTTTCACCGGTCAGCACACAGGACGCACTGACATTCCCCTTACTGCGCTAGGCGAGGACGAAGTGCGGGGGTGGGGACAACGCCTAGCGAACATCCCCTTTGAGAGTGTGCTGACCAGCCCGCGCCAACGCGCCCGACGGACCTGTGAGTTGGTTGGACTTGGCGATGACGCTGAGACCGAACCCGACCTGGCAGAATGGGACTACGGGGACTATGAGGGCATCCGTTCGGTGGACATTCGCAAAGAGCGTCCTGGCTGGAGTGTGTTTGGAGATGGCTGCCCGAACGGCGAAAGTCCCGAAGAAGTCGCTGCCCGGGCGGATCGCCTGATCGCCCGACTTCGCACGATGGAGGGTAACATTGCGCTCTTTTCACACGGTCAGTTTGGAGGAGTGCTAGCTGCGCGTTGGCTAGGGTTATCCATCGTAGAGGCACAGCATTTCACCCTCGGTACTGCCTCGCTCAGCATCCTTAGCAACAACCCTCATCATCCCGAGGTGTCGGTGATTGAGTTGTGGAACGCATTGCCACACGGAGTGTCACGCGCGGCTCTTGCTCCACATCCTCACCATCAGATGCCGATGATACAAAGAGCTTTCCAACAGTGGGAAAACGAGGGTGGAAACACATCCGCAGTGAAGCCAAGCGAACTCCTATAGCTATGACTTCGCCCCAACCATCGCCACTTTATCCACTTCGCTTTGATCCGATTTTCCAGTACCGGATCTGGGGTGGCCGACGATTGGCCAAACTACTCTCGACTCCATTGCCGGAAGAGGAGCCCATCGGTGAAGCCTGGCTGCTGAGTGATCGGGAGGATCACGCTAGCGTTGTCGCCGAAGGATCACTCAAAGGCCTCACGCTAGGACAGTTGTTCAAGCAGTCACCGAGGGAGATGCTGGGGAGTTTTGCGGGCAGATTCGACCGCTTCCCGCTGCTGCTAAAGTTCCTAGATGCCCGCGATGTTCTGTCGGTCCAGGTGCATCCCTCAGACACACAAACGGACTATCTACCGAAGGGCGAAAGCGGGAAGACCGAGGCGTGGATCGTTTTGGAAGACGGACCGAACAGTCGCGTCTACGCGGGCTTGACCCTCGGAACCACGCGTGAAACGCTGCAAACAGCGATTGCGAACGGCAACGTAGCAGACAGCCTCGCCAGCTTCACGCCAAAGCCCGGCGACGGCGTATTCATCCCGGCCGGGACGGTCCATTCTTTTGGCGACATGCTAGTCTTTGAGGTTCAGGAGAATAGCGATGTGACCTTCCGGCTCTTCGACTGGAACCACATTGATACAAAGACAGGCCAGCCCCGACCGCTACAGGTGGATCAGGCGATGGCGTGTATAGATTTCAAGCAAGGGGCGTTGGCCGCCGTTGTGCCAGTGATCGAAGCATCAGCGTCAGCGCTTCGTGAGAGAATGTTTGAGTGCAAACATTTCTCATTGTGGCGGATCAGCGGTGATTCACCGTTCAAAGTCGGTGCGATCGGACAACCGAGGGTACTGGTGTGCATCGAGGGTGATGGATACTTGGAGCACGAGGGCAACACTTACGCTTTCGTAAAAGGCGATACACTGCTCCTTCCAGCCGTGGTTGGTGCCTGTGTTTGCCAACCGAAGGATGCCATCACTGTGTTAGAAATTTCACTACCGGAAACCGCCTGATCTGATGAAACAACTTATTGTCTTCGATCTGGACGGAACGCTTGCCGTGAGCAAATTATCGATTGATCCCGAAATGGCCGGGCTGATCAGCACTCTGCTGGACATCGTGAGAGTCGCCGTGATCTCCGGCGGCGATTGGCCCCAATTCCAAAAACAGCTGCTCTCCAATCTTCCGGACAACAAACACTTCACGAACCTCTCATTACCGCCGACCTGCGGCACCAAGTTCTATCAGTACACCACCACGTGGAAGCTGCTCTACGCCGAGAACTTTACTGCGGATGAGAAACAGAAGATCATCCACTCCCTTCACCAGGTCACCGATCACATCGGCATCAAGACCAAGAAGAGCTGGGGCGAGATCATCGAAGACCGCGGAGGTCAGATCACTTTCTCCGCTCTTGGCCAGGAAGCCCCCATTGAAGCCAAGAAGACATGGGATCCAGATTTCGCCAAGCGGAAGCGGATGAAGGAGCGCCTCGACCAACTCATCCCAGAATTCTCCGTGCATCTCGGTGGCACCACGTCCATCGATGTCACCAAGCCCGGCATCGACAAAGCCCACGGCATCCGCAAGCTGCGCGACACTCTTGGAATCCCAATTGGTGAGATGATCTTCATTGGTGATGCCCTGTTCCCAGGTGGCAACGATTACCCCGCAAAGGAAGCCGGTGTGCGCTGCATCCAGGTTAGGGACGTGGAAGAGACCAAGCGTTTGATCGAGGCGATTCTCGCGTGCCTCGACAACGGAGATTCAGAAAGCCCATGAACGATTTCCAATTAAAGCGCCTCGGCCAGATCATGAAACCCGAGTCCGGCAATCCGCATGAGGCCGAAGGTGTACTGAACCCCGCTGCAGTTCGCGGACCTGATGGTCAGCTCTACCTCTTTCCGCGACTCGTCGCCGCGGGCAACTTCTCTCGGATCGGCATCGCCCGCGTCCTCTTCAACGAGGTCGGGGATCCATGCGACGTCGAGCGGCTCGGCATCGCGCTGGAACCCGAGGCGGACTACGAGTTAATACCACACGGTGGCGGTGGCTGCGAAGATCCGCGTATCACTTTTGTCGAGCCAATCCAGCACTATGTGATGACCTACACGGCACTCTCGCCGATTGGGGCAAGGATTGCGGTGGCCATCTCGAAGGATCTGCTTCACTGGAAACGATTGGGTCTAGCAACGTTTGAACCGTATTCATGCATTGACTTTGCCCACGTTTACAACAAAGACGCCTGCGTCTTCCCCGTGGCGATTCCAAACCACGCGGGAAAGATGCAGATGGCGATGCTTCACCGCCCGCTCTTCCCAGGTACGCTGCCTGAAGAAACGGTTTGTGAGGGAGCCGAGCGACTGGTGGATCTCGATCATGAAAGCATCTGGATCTCCTACTGCCCAATGCCCGATGACGGTGACGAACCCCAGGGGCTTGGCCTGTTCAATTCCCATCATCGGCTTGCTACGCCGGTGGCACCTTGGGAGATGTTTAAAATCGGCGGAGGAACCCCTCCGGTGCTCACGCGTCACGGCTGGCTGATCGTCTATCATGGTGTTAGTGAAGTCCTAGAGGAAGAACCGGCGGGGCATCATCTGCGCTATTCAGCGGGTGTGATGGTGTTGTCCGAAAACCATCCGCGCATCCTTCGATACCGATCACCCGAACCGATCCTGACGCCAATGCTACGAGAAGAACGCCACGGAATCGTACCCAACGTCGTGTTCCCCACCGGCATCGACCGCCGCGATGATCTTGGAAAGACTGACTGCTTCGACGTCTACTACGGCATGGCGGATAGCAGCATTGGTGTGGCGCGGTTGACCGTGCCGGAAGATCTGCCCGATGGTTCAACAGCCGATGGACTGGAACCGATAGCCAATTGAGTCCCGGTACCGCATGGGGTGAACACCCCATGGCGAACGGACAGAGATGATACTAGAGACTATGAATCAAGACAACTTAGCCGTGGCCGTTTACAACTCCCACACAGAAGCCGAATCCGCTATCAAGGAACTTGAAAATTCCGGTTTCGACATGAAAAAACTTTCCATCATCGGTCGTGTCTATCATACCGACGAGCACGTGGTTGGCTACTACAACAGCACGTGGTTGGCTACTACAACGCGAGCGACCGCATGAAATCTTGGGGCAAGACCGGAGCCTTCCGGGGAGGGATATGGGGCTGGCTATTCGGCTCCGCCGCCTTCTTTATTCCTGGAGTCGGGCCACTGTTGTTTGCTGGGCCGGTCATCGGTTGGCTCGTCGGTGCCCTCGAAGGTGCAGTAATCGTTGGGGGCCTGAGCATGCTCGGGGCTGGCCTCGTCAGCATGGGCGTTCCGAAAAACAGCGTCCTTAAATATGAAACGGCCCTCAAGACCGATAAATACGTGGTGATCGCTCACGGAACCGCAGAGGAGATCGCGCACGCCCGCGACATTATCAGAAGCACAAATCCGGACTCAATCGAAGAACACCAGGCTGCCATTGACAGTCCTGAGCCTGCCCTTGCTGTGGATTAGTGAAGCTACGCGCCCCTATTCCAAACCGCTAACTCGCGTTCAAAGACATATCGAAAGCCAGCGGCCCCGATCTAACAAGACCCACCGCCTCAAATGCCCCGGCAAACCACTGGCGAGAAGAACATGAAAATTCAAGTCAACACTGACAATCACGTCACAGGTCGCGAAGCCCTAAGCCAGAAGGTCGAATCTACCGTCGTCAGTGCGCTCGGTCACCTGTCTAAGCGCGTTACTCATGTCGAAGTCCATCTCAGTGACGAGAACGGCGACAGAACCGCGGGCAGCGACAAGCGTTGCATGTTGGAAGCGCGCCTCGAAGGCCATCAACCCATCGCGGTCACGGATGAAGCGGACAGCATTGATAAAGCCATCGCGGGTGCCGCTGGCAAGCTGAAGCGCTTGCTCGATGACACACTCAATCGACTTAACGGTCAGTAGGCTCCTCTGGAGCAGTCGATAAAGCTCAACTATCATGAATAAAACTCTCCTTATTGTCGCCGACCTCGGTTTGCTCCGGGCCTATCGCGAAACTCAGAACGCTACCGACCGGCAACCGCATCTGGAACTCATCGAGGAATTGAAACCTGAAAGTGCCCACCAGAAACTCTCCGACCAGGTGACCGACCAAGCAGGTCGCTTTCCCCGAGGCGGTCGGGCTGCGAACACCTCCGGTAATCTCTCTGCGGGCGAAAGTCACAATGCGGAAGCCGAACAAGACCACCGTGTGATCAGTCAGTTGGCCGAGAGAATCAACGCACTGTTAGCGGACGAAGACGTGACTCGTTGCTCCATTGCGATAAGCCGTGCGATCCACAATCAACTGCTCGACGCCATTGACCCCAAAGTCCGAGCCAAAATTGGCCAGACACTGGCCTCTAACCTCGCGAAAACCGATCCGACCGAGCTTCACGCGCATTTCGAAAAACACCGGGATTGAGCACCCAGGATCGGATGGTTCGGCGGCGTGGGGGAGACCCGAGGCTGCCCATCGATCTTCCATAATCGCCACCCACGTAGAGCCGCCCTGGCGACGAGTTGGTCACCACTCAATAGCACAGATCGAACTAGCGATATGACAGACGACTCAGACAACGTCCTCCAGCGCGGCTTGGATAGTGTTCATACTCCCATTTCGAACTTCATCCGGGCGCAGATTACTGCCAGTTGCTTTCTTCTTCTGGCAACACTCGCGGCTCTTTGGTGGGCGAACTCAGCCTATGCTTCCACCTATCAGAATCTGACACACACACCAATTGGTGTTTCCGTGGGAAGCCTTCAACTGCAGGCTTCTCTTAAACACATCATCAATGATGGTTTAATGGTCATATTCTTCTTCCTCCTCGGACTTGAGATCAAGCGGGAAGTCATTGCCGGAGATATCGCCCAGTCAGAGAATCGGCGGATGCTGATTCTTTGTGCAGTCGGCGGAATGGTTTGTCCGGCGGTAATTTATGCCTTGATCAACTGG
>Ga0055584_100006152_pt1 | contig 11767 bp, 8 predicted proteins | sample OSDHelmetaG_FD_58716 | JGI IMG/M metagenome (GOLD analysis project Ga0055584, IMG submission 58716) | Pelagic marine sediment microbial communities from the LTER site Helgoland, North Sea, for post-phytoplankton bloom and carbon turnover... | ecosystem: Environmental > Aquatic > Marine >... | reverse complement strand
AAAGGCCCTTGGTTGCACATGAGTGTCAATTGCACGCACGAATAGGCAAACTCCTCGCGGAATCGAGTCGACGACGGGGATCCTACCTGAGCCATGTCTCCCAGATAGCCAACGTAATCCTGTTCGGTCGTCATTGCGGTAGGGTTATGGCAAAATTCCGGTTTTGTACCGCCAAACAGCTTCGAAATCACCGAAGTGGGAAGGTTCATGTGCTCCAGGTTGTGCCCAACGCCATTGACCCAGGTCAATCGCGTCCTGACGACAGCCGATACGGCCGTGGGAGTGGTCAAGCCAGAAGCCAAAATGAGGAGGCATGTTCCCGCTCGTTCTCGAATCCTTGTCCGTGAGATTGCCCGGTGCCGTCCGTGGCTACGCATACTGGTGGTAACTCGCCAATTGGCGAAATGTAGTCGTCTGAAGTCGAGGGCCCGAGATTTTTGGCGCGAAGGCAATTGGCGAAGGCGCGAAAATATCGTGGGCACATTCATAATATATATATACTCTAAGAGTATATACTAGAGAGTACTAGCTAGTACCTCGTATTATATTATTATATAATATTATATTATGGGTACTCTCTAGAGAGTATTACGCGTACTACTGTAGTATTATACGAGCTCTCTTAATACTATTATACAGCTATATATATATATATATAATGCAAACTACAAGCAAGTACTAGCTAGTGTGCATAACGACGCCAGAGTACTTTATGTATTTGAGGCGAGCCCGTATCGTAGCAACGTACTACGAGTAGAGTATATACTAGCTATTAGCTAGAGTACGAGTAACTAACATAGCTACGAAATAAAATTTCTTCAGAACAGGGACCTAGAGTAGGAATTCCTAGTACTTATACGTATTAATATTCCTCCTCTACTCTTCGAACTGTTCCTTTCTTCTTCGAATTTCCCTGCCCGTACGCACAAACACAGTAAACAAACAAACTCAAATCAGTAAATAATAATAATATTTTTTACAGAGTAGCACATCAGAGGGGTCGCTGGTCCCACAGCCGAAGAATCACTCCCCACATTTACCCCGGATCTCCATATTTTCATGCAATTGCGAGCTATTATACACACCACGCACGGAATCGATGTCAGACATTCCCTCCGTCTCCGTTGCGAATAGCCTTGGCCATGATGAGTACGATGACATGACAGAACACCCCCCATTGATGGCACTGCTCCCCACGGATATCGCCGAAGGTGTCCCACGTGGATTGGCTGCAAGCGAGTCGGTCATTGACTACACAGTTCTCTCTGTTTCCTTTATTACTCTGGGCTTGATTCTCCTTGTCGAGCTTCTTCGGCAACGAATTGATCAGAGCGCCCACGGCCGACCATTCGCCAAGACGGTATTAGAAGGGGTATACCGGGAATGTAAGTTTAATGACAAAGCCATCGACGAAAGCACTGGATTTGCTTCCACTTTCCTTTCCCAATTTATATCCATTCTTCTTTTCTCACTTATCCTACTAACATTCACCACCTCTCTTGTCATTTTGAATCGCAGTGTCGACGCTTGGGATTGTCGAGTTTGCAATTTTTATTGCACATACCTATGCAGCGGATTTCAATCTGGAGATCGAGGCCGTCTTTGCCAAGGTCCACTTCCTTCTCTTCTTCACGGCCATTATCAACGCACTTATGAGCGTCCTCCTCGCTCTAGTTTCCTTTCGCATTTCGTATAATATGTGGGTCCGCACCGAAGAGTTGGAATTGAACCATTATCTTGCCATAAGAGAGGAGTTTTCTCGTGTCGAGGGGTTGATGGGAGAGTTCCAGACGGCAATTCAGGATCAGCGCGCCGAGCATACGGTCACGTGGCAAAGGGCGTGGACGCGCTTAGTTCAAACGGTCCGGTATCCCCTGGTTCGGCGACAGTACGACAAATTACTGGTGCAGGTGCGTTTTCACGAGTTGAGATTGCACTTTCTGAAAGCGAACGAACTGCCCATTAAGTTGAAAGTTTCGGACTACCTGGTCAAATCAGAACTCCATGTACTGAAGAAGTGCGTTCATATATCCACCTTTGCGTGGATAATGGTTGCGGCTGCTGTCAACCTTTTTTACTTCCTTCTCGGGATTGTCGCCTATGTGAGCGAAAGCCCGCAGACAATAGGGAAGACCATGACTTGGATTTTTATTGGAACCTACATTACATTCATTCCGATATCATACATCATATTCTGCAAGATGCAATGGATTTTTGCCCGCATTATGAAGTGAGTACTTTCATGAATCTTGATGTTTTGTGCAACTCAGGCTGGCGCATTCGACTTCTCACACACGTCCTTCTTCTTGGCTTTTTCCAGAATGAGGCTCATTGACTGCACTGAAATCGGTGGAAAAGAACATGATGCTCGCGAGTCAAGTGATGTCGACCAAGACGAAGACGCAGAGATTGAGTCGGCGTCGCGAAAGTCATCCGTTCGGAGCTTTACGCTCAATACTGCTTTATCGCGCCGTTCGTCATCAATCAGGAAAGGAGTCATGAATCAGCTAGATTTGTTCTGGGGAAGTGACCCGCAGTATATCATCGGTGCATTCCAGTTCATGCAACTTGGTTACGCCATTGCGGCTTCTATTCTATTGATATTTTGGGACTCAATTGACGTCATGTATGCGTCTGTCAGGGCAAAGCACCTAATCACATCTCTAATTCTTTGCTACTTGATCTTCCTGTGGATTTTGGCGCAAGTCGTTCCGAGGTATACTCTGTGCATTTCTCTTGGACAGCTTGTAAATCGCCGCAGGCTTCACGAAACCCTGGCAAAGTACAAACTTGAAGAAGCGCGCAGGAAGAGACGCTACTTTCTGGAGGAATCTCTGGTTATTGCTTCCATTGAGCAAGAAGCGAAGAAAATTGCAGCTGAGAGGAGGGAATCCAAACAAAAGCTCGAACAAGTTCAAGTCAGAGAGGCCATACCGCGGAAGCCTCAATATTCGAGGCAGAAAAGTGTGGATACGCACAAAATGGAAAAGCTTGTAGAGCTGGTCCAGACCAGCACAGCTCGGCTTCCTGCTTCTTCTCAGAGTTTTGCTGATATTCGACGGGAACAGAGAAAACGGCGTATCAAATCAGTGTCTGATGGTGTTGCTTTCATGAGGCGCATATCAGACGTGAGGGTGCAGTCAGAAGCGGCATCTTCAGCTCTTGCACAGGAACGTCATGCGGAGGCTACGCTAAAGGCTCCTGTAGGCAAGGCAGAGAGTGAAGCCGCAGCTGAATCGGGCCTTCTTCCCAGGTCGAATCCCCCTGGAGGAAGGGTGCCGACGAGGCGAACTCGAAGCGGAAGGAAAAAGTCTATGTCTGCAAATGTTGCTTCCATGCGATCTACGCCGGATACATTTTTTTTCACAGCACCGAACGAGACGGTGAGGCGTCTATCTATCGTTGACGAAGAGGGGCGAGATAAATCTGAGCGCAGGCCTTCTCTGGATGACTTGATCATGCCTGGGGTTTTAGAAGACATCCCGTCAAGAGCTACTAGCGTGTCAGATCCATCACTACCTCTGCGAATGATGAAATCAAGGGATGACAGACAGATTCCGGAGGACAAGTATTCAAGCCCCTTCAAAAGCTTTGAAGCGCCGAATGTGAACTCTGCGTCGCAAGAGGCTCCCAGAGGCGGGTTGTCTTTTTCCAAATCACGTCAAAAAACAGAAATAGCTGTGTCAGGTGTTCCTGAACTGGCCATAAAAGATGAAACAGCCGACGACGATACAACTGGTACTCACGAAACAGAAGGCGGTCAAAGCGATTTTGAAGATGTCCCAGATGTAACAGAAAGCGTCAAATCAAAGAAAATATTGGACGACGCCGGGCCGCAGAAGTCATCTTTTAATTGGTCTGACTTTCTGCAATCTCGCCGGTATCGGTTTATGAGCGGCGTGTTTGGCACAATGGTTGCTTTCTTTATCGTCGGCATGCGCGTTGAGGCTTTCCTGATCGAATCAGGCACCATCATTGATACAAAAAATACTTGGCAGTGAGTATCTCTCTCAGTTCTAATTTTTCATTCACTGCCCATGTTTTAGCCATGTATTCTCATGCGATTGTTTTTCTCCAATCCTATTTTCCATTGCTCGAAGTATGAATCTGTACAGTGCATTTTATATGGAAGTGGCTTGGCTTTCAGCCTTTATCTTAGAATCGTCACTTATCTTGCTCCTATTTGTATCCTTGGATTGCGTCAACAGTGGAAGTTTCCATTTGGTTATTGCTGCCGTTTCGGACATAATTTTGAGCATAATATGTCTCTCCATGTTACTTTGGGCAGAGACAAAAAGATGCTGCGAGACCGATCCTTCTCGCAGCCTTGCTGACGCTGAGGTCGAAGTCGAATTTGAAATAGACACCGCTAATTGTTGCCCAAAGTTTGGATCTAGAACTTATGGAGGGCTGGGAAATATTGAAGTCTTCACATGTCTGATCGGGCTGAGAGTTTTTCGTCTCCAGTTTGGAAAGATGATTAGAAATATTTATCTCCATGGAGATACCTTCACAACAAGTTTGAGATGGAAGTGCAACTCGCAGTTTGACGAGTATGTCGTCCAAGCCACTGCTTCGCCATCCAGCGCGAACAATTTGCGCTCGTCGAATGCTCTTGTACTCGGTCACAATAAAAAGAAGACCCTGGTTCCGTTGGAAGATTGTGGAACCATTGTAGATCTCTGGCAGACAGGCATTGGACTGTATCCCGAGGTAGTAGAGAAATATGGAGAATTCAGTGGCGAATTACTGCAGGCAATGCTTGGTATTGAAATTGCCGCCTCCAACACGCCGCTGGATAGAGGAAGTCAATCGAACGCATCAATCAATGGCGGGTTCACTAGCGAGGGGCGTTCCAGCACACCTAGGAGTGTGTTTGAAAACATGTCAAGTGTATCAGAGGCCCTCTCCAGCCAAATATACTCATCGGATCGAGCTTTTGAACCACTACAATCAGCTGGCGATGGTAGACTGTCCAGTCCTATCCTTCTTGGGAAGAAGTATTCAAAGCTAATTCCTGAAGCCCAGGAAGTTATTCTCGCCGGAAAGGTCGGCAGACCAGTGAAATTGAGAAACAGGAGCGATGGTACCGACGAAGGGTTCGCTGTTAGAAGCATCTTCCCCCCCCCCGAGAGGAATATTGGTGGCTCATTGCGTCGCACAAAGGAAGAGAAGCTGTCCCTACCTGAATTTGAGCTGGACAATACGCGCCATAATGAGGAGCACGCGACCGATAATGACCCCTCTTATATGTTTGTGAATCCAAATGCTCGCTTGATTCGGAGCATGCATCGATGCGAGCGAAGACTACCCCCGATGTTGAGCGAATGGGCTGTTGTTGATGTTGTGGTGACCAACGCGGAAATAGTATATTTTGACTCTTCTGACGAAGTTGAAACTGCAATGGCCGCCGCGACTGAAGGAAGTGCTTTATCTATTCTTCACAAGAAGAAAGATATTGTTCGAAAGGCAATGGAGGCAACTAAAGGTGGTAAAGGCCTCCGCCTTCGTGATGTAGCTATCGGTCGTACGGTGGTAGGGCAGCTAGACCTTTCTGACATAACGGCCGTAAAGGTCGAGCGCTTTCCGTCAGCGCCAGGGAAAGATAACGACGAAAAAGACCAAAGGGATGTTGAAGGCGGTGGAGGTTTAAAGCTTAAGCAGGAATACTGGAAAAGATCTTGTATGGGGTCTGCGACGATTCTCGCCAGTGACAGCGATCGCTGGAAGCAGGTTGTGGAGGATAGGTGCGTTCTTTGTGTTTTCCCCCTGAAAATATATATGCCCCGAACCTTGCTTTGTTTCTAACCATTGTTACTAATTAATCTATGAACGCATCTCTTGACGTAGACTCAAGTTGATTTCAACACAAGGTTCACTCTACTTACGGTTCTTTTCCGACTTGGACTTGCAGGAGGCAAACAGGAAGAAGGGAAGTACAGAGGGTGAGATTGAAATGAATGACACATTACACTGGTGCCAAACCATCGTTCGGCTGAGAGGATTGGAGCAGCTTGAGCAAAAGCTTCCAAACTTTGGAGAGAACGGAAGCTCGGAGCTCCTCGACTATATTGAGTTTTTGAGCCGTGAAATGGATGACACGGTTACAGGCAACAATAAACTGAGGAGGATGCGAAGTCGGATGCGATTGATCAAGTCGGATGTAGAAGAAGTCGCGGGGACACAGGGAAGCCCTCGTCATGGACAGTATTTATATTCTGGAGACCTGCCGAGAATGAAGGACATCGTTGACAACACCAAAAAAAGGCTGCATTCCAGAGGAAGTAGCTCTGGTTCGTTGGTCGATATTCTGAAGATGTCGCCGAAGAAAGACGATCGTGCACCTAGAGAAAAGAAGGGGGTGACGTTTTTTTCCGACCACGAGAACGACCACGAAGATGATGTGGGATTGTCAGTTTGATTTTCTGCCGCCACGCCATGGATTAAGTTTGAGGAGCTTGGCCATTTACTAGTACTTACAGAAACTCCGTAGCTCGTAGTCTGACCATAGCGGCCATAGTGATGCACACATAATTGAACATGTATTCATCAAAGACACTTTGCTCGTCTCACATATTAGCCAAAGTGTTTACTCCGGCGAATGAGCATGGGCCATGAAGCAATTCCTATTGCCATATGAATTTTATTGATTCCGCTCGAAGAATTGGTCATTGCACGCCTGACTGAATAAGCTGTAATCCAAAACGTCATTATTTATTACACCATGCGGGCTCGGCAAGACACGGGGTACTTCTATTTCATGAAAAGTATTCTAGAACAATGCTGCCGCAAGGCCTTATAAATTAAAAGATGATCAATCCAACGTCTGCTGCCACGCCAGTATCCAACCGCCCCAGGAGCAACTCTCTCGAAAAGACTCCTGCTGCAAATAACGGAGCGCGGTCACCTTACAAGGACTCCGACGAGGGCAAACAACACTGGGAGAAATCACCCACCCAAAGGCTGATTCAAGACGCCACAACCAGGTACACCCAGCTTCTTTTCAATCCCCTTACAAACACGGTGACTGCTACCGAGGTGGAACAGAAGCACCACATAGATATTTGGTCTGACGAAAAATGGCGCCTGCACTTCGAGGAACAGAACAAATCCGAGTTGCATCATAATGTCCAAGGTGTCTTCCCCAGCGTGTTCGTGGTGCCTTCTTCTTCCTCGTCGACCTGCTCTTCTTCTGATTGCTCATCGTTGTCCAGCGACTCATCTCGTGGATCAGATCGCCACAAAAAGACTGATATCTGGGAAGAATTGATCGATATTAACGAGCCAACCATGAGCGAAATTCGTTTCAATCAAGGCAGAAGCAAGATGCGCAGTCAGCAGAAAGGGGAAGCATCCATGCCTTACCTTCTCAGCACTCTGCCTCTATATTTGGGCCCCACTGATAACGCGAAGAGTCCCCTCGGTCAGCACCTTTTATCAGAAGACCTCGACCTAATTCGGTTCGGACGAAAGAAGGTGCCAGGCAATGTCCGGCTTGCCTTCTCCATTCAACTCAAGACACTCGCAAAGAAAGTTTCAGAAGCATTCAATGCAGAACAGACGGTGAATTTCCTCTCGCTCTGTGCCATATGGTGCAACCGAATGGACGATTCTTCCAATCCATACGAATCCATATCATAGTGGTTCCAAGCAACACTTGGTAGTAGATCTGAAAATTAACAAACAAAATAAAGCCACAGTTCTTCTACAATGAATGAATGCAAAAATGACTAGGTATAAACGGTTTTTATGGTTAGGCATCCTGCATGTCTTGAATCTGCCAACTTGCCATTTCATCTCCCCCATCTGGCCCGACCCAACCGACAGCAACGTCAGAAACGAACTTTTCAGTCTTGAACGATGCGAACGCCTCCTCATCGAGCAAATTTTTGGCGCATTCCACGTCATTGTTGATGGCGGCAATCAGATCGGGGAAAGAGTCAAACTTCTTCTCGGAGCGGAGGAACCCGATAAGAGAGAGCCTCATCACGTTGCCGTAAAAATCACTGATACCCTCCCCCTCATCTGGCATTAGATGGGCCTCGATGATCTTCTCGGCGTTTTCAGAACCCTCAAAGGTAGGAGAATAACCCACATTTACGACGGCCTTTTGAGGCACTCCATGGCCGCGGCTGGAAACCTCGCCGTCTCCGTCGTCGCTGCCCTCAACGACAGCCCAGCCAAAGTACACACCCGTGTCGACGGCAGATAGCGCGTCGGCGAAGAGGGATGAGGGAAGATTTGCCGTAGGAAAGCCTAGCTTCTTCCCTCCACGCCCGTAACCCTCGGCGACGGCACCCCGAAAACGCATCTGCTTCGAAAGGAGGAAAGAGGACGAGCCCTCCCCCCCTTCCCCCCCCCCGGCACTGGTCGCCGGGAAGGGTGGGATGGGCCTGTCGGCGCTTATGCCGAAAGCGGATCCGGCAATGGGCGCGACAAAGCCGAACCGAGCCCCATGGCGAGGGTCCGTACCTGATGTGGTTGTTGCGGTGGCTGTAGCCATTAGCATCGCTGCCGGTGCAGTCGCTCGGAGCAGGTTTATAATTGCCATTTTGGAGCCTATTCAGTATTTGTGAGCCCTTTTGCTCACTGTGGGGGAGGTTGCTTTCACATTCTTTAGATTTCTTCGATCGAAGAAGATACGACCATAGTATCTGCATAATATCCATTCTCTACTCCTACTCTAGTACTCTCGTAGTATTACTAATACTACTCTAGAGTAGCTAGTAGTACAGTAGCGCTACTACGACAGTACGAGAGTATGCGTGTTACTAGTACGTACACATACATACTACTACTAAATACATACATACATGTTCTACTACTAGCTATCCATAGTAGCTACTAGATTAGTATGCATACTACGAGCTCGTATCTAATACGACTCGTACGACGTAGTTTAATTAATTGTACTACTCTATTAGTACTATGCATATTACTTACGAGCGTAGTATTGATACTCGTCGTACATGGTGTATGTGCTAGAAACTAATGTGTGTATGTATGTAGTACACATTATACAGTAGTACATGCATCAAATCTCTTTTTACTTTTCCAAACTTAACTTTTGTTGAAGTGTCGACAAATTTATGGACTGACAGATCCATATCCTTTCTACGCGCGATCACCGGTCATGCAACTTTCCGCCCTCCTACCCCCTCTCGTGCCTATTCTAGGCGTTCGCGCCTTCGTGGCAAGACCAAGAGCTGCCATGTCAGTGCATGTAAGTTCTCAGGTGGGACTTTCGTTGCGCATGTTGACACCTACCGAGAATCATCCTTCTCCTTCCAAAAGCCGCCGCAACTTTCTCTTCTCCATCGCCGGAAGTGGCGCTGCAGCTTTCCTCCCTGCCCAAAGCTCCGATGCGGCCGCAATTTCTGCATCCTCCGTCCGAGTCGCCGAGTGGCCGAACTTGGCATACCTGGAGCCAATTTTTGAGCTGAAACTAAGCGTAAATGCGCTCGTGCTCGGTTTGAAGGACAAGTCCAAGTGGCCGCTCATCCAGAAGAGGCTCGAAAAATTCTTCAAGGGTGCCATGATAAGCGAGCGTAACTATTACGGCGGTGTGTCTATCAAATACATGGACCAGATCAAGTATCCCAAGGACGAAATTAAGGAGTACATCAAGCTCGACAAAGAGCAGAGATTTAACACTTTTGATGCTTGCCTGAATAACCTGGAACTGCTTAAAAATGATCTCGCTGGGAATGAGAGCGAGAATATAATTTTTTCAGATGCCGACGCGGCCCTGAGGGCTCTCAACGAGTGGTTTTCCTACATCCCCAGTTCAGACCTGGAAGCTGTGGAAATGCTATTCAAGACTGTTCGTGGGGCTGACAGTAACCGGGACGGTCATCTTGACGACAATGAGCTAAATTCTCTCTCACAGGCTGATCAAGAAGTTTGGAAGAAGAGAGTGGACCTGTATGGGGACTAATGAGGGTATCGAAGAAGGAATCAAGCATGTCGTAAACTTCTATGTAATAATGCAGTAGTTACAGTATGCATAGTATGGTACTAGTCTAGTAGTATGTAGTCTACCTCGTCATTGTCGGACAGCTGTACACCACCACGTACACGTACTAATAGAGAGTATGGATGATACGAGTAAGTAGTAGTACTAGGTAGTAGTACATGTATTACTCCTAGCTAGTATGCATACTTATTTATCTTGCATACTCTAGCTAGTAGTATGTTTACGAGTCGTAATCATTATGTAAATAAATAATATTGTATGCATGGATACTACTTGCTTGTAGTAACCATTAGTGTGTACACGCTGATTTCATTATTTACCACATTTTGCCAGTTCCACACACCCAGCTCGCCATGTCGAGAGAGCTCGAAGACAAAAGAAAGAGACCGTGGACCATAGAATACATCAATTAATATAACATAAAAGCGCACCATGGCCATGTACGGCGGCAGCTCGGGGGGCCGCACCAGAATGGGGACCAAGGTATACCTGAACGTCTACGATCTCTCCCCCGCCAACGACTGCCTCCACCCCGCGGGCATGGGCCTCCATCACTCCGGCGTCGAGATCTCGGGAGTGGAGTACTCGTTCGGGTCCGGGGGGGGGATCTACGAGGCCGTCCCCAGGGAGGGGGCCCCAGGGGCCAGGTTCCGCGAGCGACTTGAGCTGGGCTCGTACGAGGGGGGATCTACCGAGCTCCGCACCGCCCTCGACGAGCTGCGCGGCGCCTCCTTCGGTCCCGGGGGATACAACCTGCTGCAGAGGAACTGCAACCACTTCGCGGACGCCCTAGTCCGGGCCCTCCTCGGGAGACCGATCCCACCCCACGTCAACCGGCTAGCTGCCCTGGGGAACTACTTCTCGTGCCTGCTGCCGAAGAAGATGCTGGAAGCCTCTCCCGTCGGCGGGGACGGGACATCTGCTGTAGGCGGCGGCAGCGGATATCAGGTCTACCGGACGGGGGCGGCCGCCCCGGCCGCGGCCTTCATGGGAAGGGGATTGCGGCTAGGATCGGCCTCATCGGAGGCTAACGGAAGCGCGAGTGGGGCAGGCGGCGATCTGACGGATCGGAGGGAGAAGGCGCGCGCGGCGGCGCTCGCTAGGGCGGAGCGGAGGCAGAACGTTGGCGGAGGCGCGCCAGCAGAGCCCATGCAATAGATCGACAATGTACTGCGCATTCCATCTGCTCAACAACCCAACCTTCTAGTACTTTGTTCTTAAAGGCACCTACGCCGTCCTCTGCTTCTTCGCTTCCGGCGCAGACGCCAGGGTGAGCTGCTGCTCCTCCCGGTCAGCAAGTGCGTTCCCAACTCCCCCCAGCATTTGAGCGCAGAAGCAGACATTCTCTTTCTCCTCCTTCAGATCGTTATTGGACTTGGCCTGGCTGGAGATTGCGCCCATGAGGACGAGCGCCTCTTGCAGCTCGTCCCTTCCCCTGTCATAGTAGCCCTGGGCGTATTCTAGGATCTCGCCCGCCCGGCAGAGGACTGACCCCGTCTCTGACGTGACAACGTCCCCATCCCGTGGGCAGGCCAGCAGCGATTCGGCCACCAGGACGTTCGCCTCGCAAAGCCTCCGACGCGCCACGAGGAATCTCAGGCTCTCTCCCCCCCCATCCCCCTTCAGGCCCTCGACGGCTTCCTCTCGGTGCGCCAGCGCCCGGGTGTAGGCGTCCACCGCGTCGGCGCTCCGATTCAGTTCTGCAAGGACGTCGCCTATTCCGGTCAGGATTCTGGGAAGCTGCTCCTCGATCCAATCCAAGTGCCCACCGACGTCCTCGGCGCCTTTACC
>Ga0055584_100006151_pt1 | contig 11767 bp, 10 predicted proteins | sample OSDHelmetaG_FD_58716 | JGI IMG/M metagenome (GOLD analysis project Ga0055584, IMG submission 58716) | Pelagic marine sediment microbial communities from the LTER site Helgoland, North Sea, for post-phytoplankton bloom and carbon turnover... | ecosystem: Environmental > Aquatic > Marine >... | reverse complement strand
TCCTCTGGTGAAACGGCGGTGTTTCACCCTCGTAGTAGATCACGACATCGCGGGAGGCACTCCGGGCAAGGCGCTCTGCGATATCGGGCGCAACCGCCGACTTGTCAGCCGGCGCAAGAGACGAGACGGTCAGGTCCGGCTCGGAGAGAACCAAGATATTGTAGACCTGAGAGCCGAAGAGATTCGCCTTTGCAAGAACCTCACCGTTGCGCCCCACATGGGTGATCTGATTACCGCTGGCAGACTGCCGGTTGCGATCGGCCCGCACGTCGCTCTTGACCGACTGGCCCACGAGATACCCGTCTTCGAGCACCGAGAGTCCGCGCATGAAACCGCCGTGATCGACGAAGAACTTGTCGCCATTGCGGATCAGCACGCCGTTGCGTGAATCGCAGGCATAAAAGTCACCATCGGCGATCATCATGTCGTGGGCGTGAACATAGGGTGTGGGAATATGGCGGATCGAAGCGGGGTCGAGATCATGCGAGATGGTGTGCACACCGCTGAACTGGCCCGAATGCGCCTTGCGGCCGTGGGCACCCAGGATGATCTTGTCACCGGTTATCGAGACCGAATTGAAATGGGTATAGGCATAGTAGCGCAGGGGTGAGCCATCCAGGTGCCGGTTGATCATCACGTGGCGGGCACCTTCATGATCAAGCCTTCCGTCTGCATCGACCCCGAACACCGACAGGCGACCCAGGTAATCAACCGCATAAAGCCTGCCGTCATAGGCATTGCAGTAGGCGTAGAGCACGCGCGTTTCGGACAGTTCACGGCGCATTTCCAGATGTTGCCCGGGCTGGATCGAAAGCACGTCTGCCAGGGCAACACTGTAGATCTCGCTGCGACGATAGGTTTCCTCGGAATGTTTGTAGTTACCCTCCGACTGGATCACGTGCAGGAGGTATACCCGATCGGCAATGATCGTCATGCCGAACATGTTGCCAATGCTGTCGAAGATCTTGTACAGCTTGCCGTCACGCATGAGGAGCAGCCCGGTCCCGGTCGAAATGAGTGCCGTCAGGTCCGACCGAAGGCCCAGCGTTTCGTTGACGATGCTGCACGGACCACGGAAGAGCCGGTTGCGGCGCGCGAGGCGGTCGTATTTCAGTTCGGTGAAACGCGGGCGGTAGGCGCGATAGCCGAACTGGAAAAATCGGATGGCTTTGCCGAAATCGGGAAGGCTCATGACGCGGACTCACAGATTGTCTTGTAGACCTGATAAAAACGATGGCCGCTGGCGACCCAGTCGCGGATGAGGGAAATCTCGTTTTCGATCTCCCGGCCATGGTCTTCCAGAAATTGCGGAATGGTGTCGTAGATTTCCTCCTGCAGGGAATCATCCTGGAACTGATATCCCCCCTGCCAGTCGGGCAGGGCAAAATACCAGCCGGCGAATTCGCAGGCGGCATCGGCCATCGCGGCAGTATCCTGATCGCGCCACCAGGGCCGGCGCAGGGCTTCGAGATAGGCCTGACGGTCGCCGGGCCAGATCACGAAACCATGTTCGCCGTACCAGCCCCGGTCGGCCACCATCACGGGTTTGCCGATTGAGGGGAGTTCGATCCCGATGGTCCCGAAATAGGTGATGCCGGCATCGATCACCTCCATGATCGCGCGCCCGTTCCAGTCCTTGGAGGCAAGCGCGATATGGGGCTCGTCCACCGCATCGACCAGCGCGCCAAAACTCGGCCCCAGGGCCGAGGGATACCAGTCGTCACAGGGATGGGCCTTGAACAGCCAGTTGACCCCTTGTGTTTCACGGGCCACGGCCAGGGTCTGCTCGATCCATTCCTGGAAATCTCGGAAGTTCGTCATTTCGACCGAATGGGGAAAATCGAACCAGTTGGCACCATAGACACAGACTACCGGGGTTTCGGGATCCCAGCCGTGATGGGCGGCCAGGGCTGCGCGATCTATTTCACCGGTGCGCTGGCGATAGGCAAAGATGGCGCCGGGATCTTCGCTGTCCCCGGCCAGCCTTCGCTGCAGATAGTCGGCGCCTGCACGCCGCCTGCCCTCGCGGAAGGCCGGATCGGCGGCCTGCATTTCCTCGGGCGTGGGACGGTTGATGTAGAAGAAGAAATCCTCGGGCCGGTCGATGCGCATGAAACGTACCGTGCCGAAATCGCCATAAAGGATGATCACGGGAATACCCGCCTGCATGGCGCACCAGGCCAGCGCAGAAAAGTCGTAGTTGAGCGCATGGCTGAGCAGGACCAGATCGAACCGGCCCCGGGCAATCAGCCGGCTTGCCGCAGCAAGGTCGGCCAGGGTTTCGGCGAGATAATCGACCAGCAGGGGATCGTGCGGGTCGGCCGCGCCGCGCCGCTGACGGGTCAGAAGCCCGTCGTAGAACAGTTCGGCCGGGAAATTTTCGGGCAGTTTCAACGCCATCAGGTCATCGGGCGTCTCCACACCCTGGAGCATTCGTTTGGCGTCTGCGCGATAGGCGCCGATATCACCGCGCAAACCGATCAGATCGACGGTTTCATCGAGACCGAAGCGGGCAAAACTGTCGGCCGAACGCGACCGGCTGTACTGGCCGATCACCCCGGTTTCATGACCGCGCCAGAGACCCAGTCCGGCGCGGATGAAGGCATAACGCATCCAGTAATTGGGATTATCCCACATGCCGTCGACCAGTACCCGGCTGTAGACCGGCGCGTCGCCCGGGCCCAGGTCGGGACGGCGCGACAACGCATCGAGCAGCGGTTGGACTCCGGCGCGGCGCACCATGATGGCCTTCTCCCGGCTCCGCGCAGCGGGCGTCGCCTGTCGCAGCCAGTCGTAGGAGCGGCGCGCCTGCGCCTTCAGTCTCTCGACCTGAAGACCCAGCATCAGACCTCGCCTCCGGGCCGGACACGATGGTTGAGGGAATAACCCTTGGCCATCAGCACGGGACGCTTCTCGTCGGCATCGGGATCCTTGCTTGGCGTCACTGGGAATTCGCTCCAGGTTTCAAGCGGAGCAAGCCGGGCCGCATCGACACCCGCTTCATCGCAACCCGGCATGGCATCGGCGCGCATCTGCCAGGCGCCGTCGCGCTTCTCCCAGAAGTCCACATTGCGGAACCGTTCCAGCTCCGCATCGAACTCAGTCTCGCCCAGGTTCACCCAGTCGAGAAAGGTCTTCTTGTCCTCCGGCGCAACCGACTGGTAACGCGCGACCATGGCGAGGCCCTGTTCGCGGGTCATGCGCCGCAGACGGATTTCGCGCGTGGCATGATCGGTCACGCGCCCATAGCCGCATTTCACAAGTTTGACCCAGTCGTGAATCCCGCTGTGGTGCAGGCAATCGACATCGTTGCAAGTATCGAATGTGCGCTCCTGGGAAGCCGCTTCGTACTGGTATTTCGCCAACATGGTCTCATGCTGGCGTTTGGTATCCCAGCGCACATAGTTGTTGAGATAGATGCCGCGCACACCGACACGCGAAAGTTCGCGGTCGTGGGGATACATGAACGGCACCATGTCGAATTCCGTCAGGCCTTCCACGCCGCCGACCAGATCCTCGGCCTCCACACCCATCAGGTCGTGGTCACAGCGATACTTGCGGGTCATCTCGACCTCATCGAGATGGGAAAACATGCCGACCTGATCGATGCCCTGGTGCGCACCCCAGATCACCAGCGGGATCTTGAAGCGCACGGCAATCTGGACAGGAAAGACGGTCTGTCCGGCCAGGACATGCCAGTAGATGCTGCCCATGCGGTGCAGGGTCTCGCGCGTGATCGCCTTGACCCGCTGGGGCGCGACGGTGGATTGCATGTAGTCGCCGTCGAAATGGGTGCGCAGGTAGGCAAGGTTGCGGATTCCGCGCAGCGTGTTGTGGTGCCGGTTGTAGCTCACCAGCATGGGGTTCATGCCGTACTTTCGCACCAGCAGATCGACGATGAAGTAGGAATCCCGCGCACCGGTCACCGGCACAACGCAGTCATGCCGGCCCGGCGCCTTGCCGCGATAACAGGCCAGGATGGACTCAAGGCGCCCGGCCCGTTCTTCCCAGTCCAGCCGGTCCTTTTCCTCGTGCACCCTGCAACCGCTGCAGATGCCTTCGTCGTCGAACACCAGGTTGAGCGGATGGCTTTCGGGGTAGAGGCAGCGTTTGCAAAACCTCATATGACCTCGCGGGGGATGTGCTGGAAGATTTCCGCCTCCAGCTCATGTTCCGGGCGCCGGTCAAGCCGGCCATCGGGAAGCACGGTCATGTGACGATAGTCGGCCTGGCTGTCGAGACGCAGGTCAAGGCCGTCACTGCGCAGCGAAGACTTGAGCACCGTGACGCTGTGTTCGCAGTAATGCAGCATGTTGCCGATTGCCGCCGCCGAGGCGCGCGTGTTTTCGAAGAGCTCCCGGATGTGCTCGGGACGGCCCGCACCACCCAGTGCAATCAGCGGAATGGCGACGGCCGAGGCGACCGCTTCGATCAGTGCACAGTCATAGCCTGCCCGTTGACCGTCGCCATGAATTGTATTGAGCAAGATTTCCCCCGCTCCGGCATCGGCATAGGTACGGGCGAGATCAGACGGACGGCTGCCGGTATCGCGCGTCCCGCATTCGGCAAAGACACGGACCGTCCCGTCCTCTGTTCGCAGGACATCCATCGCAGCAACGATGCACTGCACACCGAACTGGGATGCCGCCTGCCCCAGAAGGTCTGGATAGGAAAACAGTGCGGCGTTGATCGAAACCTTATCAGCGCCTGCCTGGATCAGGGTCCGGACATCCTCGACCGAACCGATGCCACCACCTACAGTCAGCGGAACGCGACAGACACGTGCGACGCGCTCGACCAGGTCGATCGGAATCGGACGCCCCTGGCGGCTGGCAGAGATGTCGAGCAGCACGATCTCGTCCACGCCCCAGTCATCGAGAAAACGGGCGGCAATCTCTGCCTTCCCGACCGGCAGGTAACGGCGGAAACCGATGCTCTGGACTAGGATGCCGTCGCGCACCAGGAGAGCTGCAACGATGCGTCGTTTGGTTGCCATCGAGCTAGCTCCCCAACCGGTCGGCGATGCTGTTGGAAAAATTGCGCAGCAGCTTGAGACCCGCGCGCTGACTCTTTTCCGGGTGGAACTGCGTGGCGACCAGATTGCCCGCGCGCACCACGGCCGTGAGCGAACGGCCATAGTCGGCAGAGGCCGACACGTTCGACGGCTCGGTGCGCAGGACATAGGAATGGTCGAAGTAGAAACAGGCATCGTCGTCGATGCGCGCAAATAGGGGATCATCAGGATCGAACCGGACCTCGCTCCAACCCACGTGGGGAACCGGATGGTCTTCGCCCGCCGGTATCTCTTCCACGGTTCCGCTGATCCAGCCCAGACCCTGGTGTTCGCCCAGTTCCACGGATCGCTCGGCGATCAGCTGCATGCCAAGGCAGATACCCAGGAACGAGCGTTGCCGGTCCATCATCAGCTCAGTCAGCGGCCCGACTAGATCAAGCGTACACAGGTTCGCCATGGCCTGGCCGAACGCGCCGACGCCAGGCAGCAGGATACCGTCGGCATCGGCCAGGGCCTTACGGTCCTGGGTGATCACGGTTGGCACGTCGAGCGCGGCAAAGGCGCCGGCAACCGAAGCAAGGTTGCCCATGCCGTAGTCGACGATGGCGATGGTCGGGTTCATCCCACCGGGTTCCTCAAACGCCAGTCGTTGCCGTCGCCCACCCAGACATCGTGGTTGCGGTAACGCTCCGCGATGGTCCAGAACTCTTCCTCGCTAATGCCGATGTAGCGACAGAACTGCTCAATGTAACGCGGCGCACATTTGCCGTCGTACTTCTGGAGCAGGCCGATCGCTTCATCGCGGTCCAGCTGCCCCCAGCGCACGGCAACCGAACACTGGTCCGAGACCTTGCCGAACCCGAACTTGACCGACTTCAGCATCTGGTTGGGGATCAGAAAATCGCAGTCGAGTGCATCATAAGGCTGCAGGTTGCCCGACTGCTCGGGATCAGCGTCATCGCCTTCGCGACAGCTCAGGCCATGAGCCATCGCAAACTCGCCGTTCACAAAATCCAGGAAATCGGAGAGATAGTAGCCGAGATAGATAAAGCGCAGTCCGCCTTCGGCAATGTCTTGATCGGAAGGATAGTCGTACCAGAAGAGGCGCCCGGGATTGATGCCCTCCTCCAGCAGCCAGGTCAGGTCGCCCCCACCCAGCGTGTTGGAGTACTTGAGCTTGCTCGCATCACCATCCTTGGATCCGCCCGAACCGCCCCATGCGATCGTGGGATTTTCACCGTAGATGATGAGGGGAATGTGATAGGCAATCGCCACCTTGGGCGTCGCCGCATAGAGCGGTAGTTCGGTCGATTTGTAGATGTTGCAGAACTTTCGGAAGCCGACCGACATGGCGTTGCGCCACGTCTCGGGCCCCGGGCTGACATAGACGCAATCGAATCCGAGCTCGATCAGATTGGCCATGTTAGCCGCGCCGCGTTCGGTCTGCTCCTCGGGAGGATAGGCGCAACTGACAAGAAGAACCTTAAGGCCGAGCTCGTCGCGGCAATAGATCGCCTGACGATGGCTGTCCTTGCCGCCGGAAACCGGAACGATGCAGTCATAGCCTGAGACATTGCGTTCCTTGGCCCATGCGGCGATTTCATCAAGCTCGCGACGGCGCTGTCCCCAATCGATCTGGTCGATCGTTTCAAAATACCGGCAGGGCAGGCACACGCCTTCCTCGTCGAATTCCGAATCAGGGCGGGTATCGGGTTCAAGACAGTTGGTGCAGTAACGCATTTCAGGCCAATCGGGATCTGGAAAGAGACAAGCCGGTCAAAACGGTTCCGCCGGATCCATGGGATAGGAACCGCGTTTCACGACGCCGGCTTCGCGATAGAGCGCAAACGGAACCGGGCGGTCGGCGGGGTAGCAGTGGAACACCATCGCCGTGCGCCGGTGCCCTTCGTGGGGGTAACCACCGCGGTGGATCGTGTTGTTCAGGAACGGAACGAGCAGTCCTTCGGGTCCCATGGGCTGCCTTACCTCGCTCTTGAAGGAGCGTTTGATTTCCCGTTCGTAATGATCATAAAGCGCTCCGAACCTGTCGTACTGGTCGGCGCTCGTCCCGCCATGGACCCGTTCTTCGCTCGCAAAGAGCTTCAGACACTGCTCCCACGGCAGAACCTCGAGCGGACCGTGGCAGGGCTCAGTTTCATCCAGGTAATACATCACGTTGACACAACTGCCGGGGCCGGAATCGCTGTGCCAGCGTTGCGATCCCATGCGCTGGTCATTGCGGTGTTCGCTCCGGTAGAGCAGCGCAAACCAGATCTTGTAGGGCGAGCCGAAATAGAGCTGCAGAAAATCACCCAGAATGCCGCGGAACACGTCCTCGAGTTCGGGAAAGTCCAGCCAGACATTCCCGCCATACTGACTGGCTCCGGTCTTGTTGGGGTTTTCGTTCCAGACCGTCTCGCCTGCAGCCTCGCGCGCCTTGATGCGCTCGGTGATGGTGCGTGCAATCGCACCGGTCTCCTCGTTCCACAGGCTTGTGACTCCGTCACGCTGGAACACCTGCGCGGCCCGAACCGCTTCGGGATCGGGATCGGCAGGGAGCTGCGCAGACACACGGCATTTCTCCCAATAGGTCGAATAGCGCGGCGCATCGCGCCATCCCAGACGGGAGCGGTGACGACGGATTGCTCGCATGAACAGAGCGTCCGAGATCATGCGGCGGGGCTTGTCGAGCAGAGCGATCATGTACGCGTCAGTTCCCGTAGCGGTGTGTAACGTCCGGCCTCCAGGCGAAGTTCGATCTCTTCAAGCACATCATCACTGACGGGCTTGTGCCAGACGCCGGCGCTCTGAGCCGTGAAATCCTCCTGCCCCAGGGTGCCGTCCTGGAGTGCCCGCGCGGCCATGGCCAGGAGGTCACAGCTGTGACGGTAGACCGCGCAACGCAGGTCCTGATAACCCTTCACCCCGTCGAGCGGAACTTCCTCGATCATCAGGATTGGCCCTTCGTCGACCCCGTCGGTCATGCGATGGACCGTGTTGGCGACCGGCTCGTCGTCCATCACTGCGTGTTCGACGGCACAGGCGCCCCGGTAGGCCGGAAGCCTGCCCGGGTGACAGTTGAGAATCCCGAGCGGGGCAGAACTCAGAAGCGCGTTCCCCACGATCCCAGGGGTTCCCGCGTTGAGCAGGAGATCAAGCCCTGCTTCATCCACGGACGCCAGGGCATCGGGCCCGTTATGGCCTGAGACCTTCTGGTAACGAAGTTCACCAGGCAACGGCAGGGGCGGCAACATGCCCCCGGTACGCTGCGCATGAATGGCAAGATCGCGAGGCTTGGAGATCGCCGGATCCAGCAGCACGAGATCGACGTTCACCCTGTGATCAAGCAGTGCCTGCAGGAACCGGCCCGCAAGCATACGATCGTCGGTGGCAAGAACGCCGATCTTCAACCTGTCACCCGTCATGGCCGACCCGTTTCCTGGCGCACCAGGCTTTCAGCAAGGCGCACATACCGCTGCATCGCGCCGGATGGCAACAGGGAGTCGTCCCTGGCAGATGTCACCTGCGGTTCCAGCCGTCCTGCCAGAGCCGAAGCCAGTTCCTCGCGTTTCGAAACCACGGGGGTTGCTCCTGCAGCCGTGGTCGGAAGCCAGGCCGCGTCGGTGGGATCGGGCAGGATCGAGAGGGTCGGGCGCCCCAGCAGATGGGCCTCGACCAGCAGGAAGGTCGTCATGCCTGCCACAAGATCGGCACACCAGATGAGCGGCAAGGGATCGCCGCCGTGGCTGACATGGTCAACCCGGTCGGCCAGCGCGCCGTATTCGTCGCGCCGGTTCTTGGGGTGCAGACGCAGGACGATCAGCGGCCTGGGGTCGAGATGATCAGCAGCGGCCAGCAGTTCCTCGAGCACGACGGTTGTGCGGTCCAGACTTTCACCGCTTCCCGTCAGGGCCGAATCCTCCAGGATCCGGCTGGCGGCGGGATTGAGCTGGTCGACGCCTTCGGCGACAAACACCAGAAGCGGGCGGTTTGCGGAAAGACCGGGAAGCAGTTTGGCACGCAGATCGGCCGGGCTCTGTTTCTCCATTTCCGCGCGGCGATCCCGCACGACATCGAAATGGGGATGGCCGCAGGCCACGACACGATCCTGTGCAAAGCCCAGACCAACAAAGGCATCAGCTGTCGCCCGGTCGGGCACGGCAAGCCAGTCCGGCGCATGACGCAGCGGATCCTCGCTCCTGCCGCGAAACCGAAATGCGGCATTGGCCAGCATGTCGACCGCGCCCAGGGACGGGATCGCACGTTTGCGCGCAGCGTCGATCAGTGCCAGCCCGAAACCGTCGCGATCTTCTGATGTGCCTGCGACAAGCACCCGCGGTCGGGTTATGTCGAGAACCTCGTCGGCGCCCTCGCTGACCGTCTCGTGAGTTACGGAGCGGTCGGCGAGATACGCCACCGCAGCGCCCGAGGCCATCAGGCGCGACGACAGGCCCGCATCGTCCAGGCCCGAAGACAGCGGCGCCAGAATGTTGGCCGCACCGGGATCTTCGGCATGCATCAGGACGTCGAGCGTCACGAGGCAGCCCTTTGCGCAGAAGGCGCCGCACAGACCAGATGGTCGAGAACCGTGCCGCTGAACTTCTGGCTTGCCTGCTCCCTTGCCAACTGGTCGCTGGTCTTCTTCTCGTCGCCGACCGTGGCGACAACGGCCTCCATCAGGCATGAAAGAAGCGGCTCGGATTCCATGTCGAAGCTCATGTCGGGCGTGAGCACGGAAAAGGTTTCATAGAGTGGATGGGGTGCGGGCCTGAAAACCTCCAGCACCTCGGGGCTGCGTGTCAGCGCAATCTTGCCTGCCTCGCACAGCACCGTCATTTCCCAGAGATAATAGGGATCGCCGGGAAGACGACAGAAGCTGGCTGCGACGGCCTTGCCTTCGCGCTGGAGCGTCAGCAACACGGTCGAATCGGAAGAACCCGCAGACTCCACGGACCACGCCCCACCCCACCACTGATGAAACAGGTCCAGCATGTGGATGGCGCTGTGGTCGGGCGCTCCCGAATAGACAAACTGTGCGGCCAGGGGCCGGCCAAGGCGGCCCGCACCGATCGCCGCGCCGACTTCGCCGACACCGCTATGATGGCGCCGGGGAAAGTTGACGAAGACGGGAATGCCCAGTTCGCGGGCACGGTCCAGCAGGGCGTCGGCCTGACGGGGATCGGTGGCAAGGGGTTTCTCGACAATCACGGCTCCGGGCTGTCTGGCAAGCGCGCCGCCCAGGTCGTCGCCATGGCAATGATCCGGTGTGGCAATCACGATCACGTCCCAGCCTGCGTCGAGCCAGGCCTCGCGCACACGCGGGGTTTCGGGAACGTCCCAGCGTGATTCCGCGCGGGCTGTGCTCGCGGAATCAAGATCGAAAAACCCGTCCAGGGCCATGTCGTCGCAACGGGTCACGGCATGGGCCAACGAAAGCACATGCCGGTCACCCGGGGCATCAAAGCCCTGTGCCATGCGCCCTGCACCCATGATCCCGACCCGCAGCGCTTCGCTCATGCCGGCTCCTGCCCACGCACGGCGATGCAGCGGTCATGAAGCGCATTGTGGTCCCGGACCCAAGCGATGATGTCGGGCGCGCGGTAACTCGGCGTGGTCTTCGAAACTTCCTCGTGCAGGCTGCGGATCAGGTCGTAGTCCTCCGCATAGTCGAGCGTCACAAGGATGTCGCTCGCTCCTTCGGAGGAGGCATGTTTGATGAATCGGGGATGCCAGCGATCGCCGCTTTCTGGCCGGTAGAACGCCAGCGAAACATGTTCGCGGTCCTGCGGATCCCGGGTCTCCTGTTCGACCTGATAAAGCGCTTGCGCCTCGAACACCTGCACATCCAGTCCGGCGGGCACAGCGCGGTGGGGATCGGAATTGCTGACATAGGCATAGCTGCCTCTGGTTTCCAGGAAGGCATCGATGGCCTCGCCGACGATTACGGGATCGATCAGCGGGCAATCGGCCGTAATCTCTACGCAGATATCGGCACCGGCCGAACGCAGGGCGCCGCAGACCCGGCCCAGCACATCGTCCTCGCTGCCACGGAACACCGGCACCCCAAGCTTCTGACACAGCGCAACGATGGGATCGTCGGTCGCGTTGACTGTGGTTGCGACCATGATCGCGTCGAGCCGTTTCACCTGAGCCAGCCGGGCCAGCAGGATTTCCAGCAGGGGTTCACGCCCGGCCGGCATCAGCACCTTGCCCGGCAGACGCGACGAGGTCATGCGCGCTTCCACGGTTGCGATGATGCGCGGTGCGCTCACGCCGGCTCCCCGGCAAGATTGGAAAGCGCCGACAGGTTGGAGAACACCTTGTCGAAGGCCGCGATCACGGCCTCCACATCGGCATCGTCGAGCTCATAGGAACAGACCGCCAGCTCCAGCAGTTCACGCTCGTGATACCGCTCCGCGACAGGACAGAGGCCGTGGTCATAATTGCGTTCGGAGAGGTTGAACGGGAATCCGTCACGCCCGATCGCCACGCGGCGCTGGAACGCGGGAAGCAGATAGAGCGGTGCGACATAACCCTGCCAGACCGGGGCGCCTTCTGCCGCCAGCGCCTTGACCACGGTGTCACGCGAAACCCCGGTGACCGCTTCGTCGTAACGCGCGCCCCAGTGGTAGAAGACATGGCGGCAGCCTTCGCGCACCATCGGTGGCGTCAGGCCGGGCATGTTCCTGACTGCGTCGGAGACCTGCAGCGCGATTTCCTCGCGCCGGCCGACCAGCGCTTTCGCCTTCCTGA
>Ga0055584_100006150_pt1 | contig 11768 bp, 12 predicted proteins | sample OSDHelmetaG_FD_58716 | JGI IMG/M metagenome (GOLD analysis project Ga0055584, IMG submission 58716) | Pelagic marine sediment microbial communities from the LTER site Helgoland, North Sea, for post-phytoplankton bloom and carbon turnover... | ecosystem: Environmental > Aquatic > Marine >... | reverse complement strand
ATCGCGCGGGATTCCTTGCGGGTGACGCCGCGAATGCGCTGGGTGAAGATCGAATTGACGAAGAGCGCTTTGCGCCCGGTTTCCGGATGGGTACGCACGATGGGGTGTTCGGCGGGGGCGATCTCCCGTTTGATCTCCTTCACCTCGCCGCCGCGCGCGTCGTCTTTCTCGTGGGTCTTCTCGAACTGTGCGCCGCCTGCGCTGTGGACCGCGGTCATGCCCTCGAGATAGCGTTTCATCGCCGGCGACAGCGCCTCATAGGCGGCGTACATATCCGCCCAGATCGTGTCGCCGCCACGCTCCGGCACTATGCGCGCCAGCAGGATCGAGCCGAGCGGCGGTTCCTCGCCGAAGGTCACGTCGCTGTGCCAGGCATTGGCGGCGGCGCGTTTATCGTCCTTGCTCTCCAGCACCAGCACTTCCGGATATTCGTCCAGATGCGGGACCAGCGGGTGGACCTGCAAGGTGCCGAACCGGCGGGCGAAGTCGACATGTTGCGCCGGGGTGATGTCTTGATCGCGGAAGAAGATCACTTGGTTCTCGATCAGAGCGTCGTGGACTTCCTGAAACAACTGATTGCCGAGCGGCTGCGCCATGTCGACACCGGAAATCTCCGCGCCGAGCGCGCCCGCCAGCGGTGTCACCTCGATCAGTTCGTAGCTCATGTTCTTCTCCTTTTCGTTTCCCCCACCCTAACCCTCCCCCGCAAGCGGGAGAGGGGACGTCACCGAGCCGCTCGCTAGAATTCCCTCTCTCGCTTGCGGGGGAGGGTCAGGGTGGGGGGCTTACGCCGTCTCGATCGCCTCGATACCCAACTCCTCCATCATCGCGTCGCGCATTTTGAACTTTTGCGGCTTGCCGGTCACCGTCATCGGCAGCGCGCTTTGGAAGCGGACGTGGCGCGGCACCTTGTAGTGGGCGATCTGGCCCCGGCAGAACGCCAGGATGTCTTCTTCGGTCGCGGTCTCGCCGCTCTTCAGCACGATCCAGGCGCAGACTTCCTCGCCGAATTTCTCGTCCGGAATGCCGAAGACCTGTACCTCTTGGACGGCGGGATGGCGGAACAGATAGTCCTCGACCTCGGCCGGATAGACGTTCTCGCCGCCGCGCACCACCATGTCCTTCACCCGGCCGGTGATGTTGCCATAGCCCTCTTCGTCGATGACCGCGAGGTCGCCCGAATGCATCCAGCCGTCCCCATCGATGGCCTCGGCCGTGCGTTCCGGCTCGTCCCAATAGCCCTTCATCACCGAATAGCCCCGCGTGCAGAGCTCACCTTGGACGCCGGGGGCCACGATCTTTCCGGTCTCGTCGACGATCTTGCATTCCACATGCGGATGGACGCGCCCGACGGTGGAGACGCGGCGCTCCAGCGGATCGCTGTCGGAGGTCTGGAACGAGACTGGGCTGGTCTCCGTCATGCCGTAGGCGATGGTGATATCGGAGAGATTCATGTCCGAGACGCATTGTTTCATCACCTCGATCGGGCAGGGGGCGCCCGCCATAATCCCGGTGCGGAGCGCGGAGAAATCGAAGCTCTTGAACTCCGGATGCTGCAACATGCCGACGAACATGGTCGGCACGCCGTAAACCGAAGTGCATTTCTCGCCGGAGATCGCCTTGAGGCACGAGTCCGGATCGAAGCCTTCCGACGGGAACACCATGGTCGAGCCCGTGGCGACGCAGCCGAGGCTTCCCATCACCATGCCGAAACAGTGGTAGAGCGGCACCGGAATACAGAGCCGGTCGTCCGGTCCCAAGTTCTGCGCGCCGACCACGAAGCGGCCGTTGTTGACGATGTTGATATGACTGAGGGTCGCCCCCTTGGGCGCGCCCGTGGTGCCGGAGGTGAACTGGATGTTGATGGCTTCGTCGGGCGCGAGGGTCGCCGAGATCGCATCGAGTACCGCTGTCTCTCCATCGCGGCCCGTATCGACCACCGCGTCGAAATTGAACATGCCCGGCGTGGCGTCGTCGCCCGCCCGGATGATCGTCTTCAGGGTCGGCAGTTTCGCGGCGGAAAGTGCGCCCGGCGCACAGTCCGCCAACTCCGGCGCCAGTTCTTGCAACATGCCGACATAGTCGCTCGATTTGAAATGCGCCGCCGTCACCAGCGCCGCACAGCCGACCTTGTTCAGAACGTATTCGACTTCCGTCACCCGGTAGGCGGGGTTGATGGTCACCAGGATCAGGCCGACCCGCGCGGTGGCGAATTGCGTGAGCAGCCATTCATATCGGTTCGGCGACCAGATACCGACCCGGTCGCCTTTGTTCAGGCCCAGTTTCAGAAAGCCATGGGCGAGGGCGTCGACCTCGCGGTCGAGCTCGGCCCAACTCCAGCGCACATCTTGTTCCGGAAAGACGGCGGCCTCGCGCTCGGAAAATTGACCGGCGGTTTTCTTAAAGGTCTCCGGTATGGTGCGGAGCCACAGTTCCGGTCCCGTGTCGCCGATAACGTGAGCGCCGTCTCCTTGCGGACTGAGATCGTGTTCGGTGCCATGCGCGTTCATTGTGCTCGTTCCTCTTCGTGGGAGTGAGGAGAGTTTAGCCGGGCCGACAAACTTCGCAATGCCCCCCACCCTAACCCTCCCCCGCACGCGGGAGAGGGAATTCTAGCCAGCATCTCGGTGACGTCCCCTCTCCCGCGTGCGGGGGAGGGTTAGGGTGGGGGATTTCTTCAGTCGCTCGCCAAGCGCGCGTGCATCCCGCCTTGCGCCTGCTTGTTCAGGTGCCGCGAGATCAGCAGGCTCAGCATTTCGCTCGACCCGTCACCGACCTGGAACAGCTTGGTCTCCCGGTAGAAACGCTCCACCGGATGATCCTTATTGAGCCCATGGCCGCCGAGGAATTGAATGCATTGCTCGGTCACCTTGGTACTCACCTCGCCGCCGAAAAGCTTCGCCATGGAGGCGGCGACCGGGGCGTCGTCCGTCCCCGCTTCGGCCAACGCGCAGGCGTGATAGGACAATTGCCGCGCCGCCTCGACCCGCGCGTAAAGCTCGGCTGCTCGAAAGCGCAATGCCTGGAACGAGGAGAGCGGCTGGCCGAATTGCTCCCGTGTCTGCATGTAGTCGAGCGCGTAGTTGAGCGCCGCCTGCGCCACCCCGGCGCAGCGCGCGCCATAGGCCGCGCGGGCTTTCGCGAACCCCACCTGCATGTAACTGAACCCGCCGCCGGGCTCACCCAGAATACACGAAGACGGGACCCGGCAATCGTCGAATACCAGTTCTGCGACCGGGTTGGCGGTATGGGCCAGCATGTCGAACTTCTGGCCGACGGAGAAGCCCGGCGTGCCCTTCTCGATCAGGAAGAGGGTGATGCCGCCGCCGCGCGGCGCGTCTTTCTCGGTCCGTGCGAACAGCACGATGAGATCCGCCCGCGCCCCATTGGTGATGTAAATCTTGCGCCCGTTGATGATCCAATCGTCGCCGTCCTGGTGTGCGAAGGTCTGGATCGACGAGGCGTCGGAACCCGCGTCCGGCTCGGTCAGCGCGAAGGCGTTGATGATGTCGCCGTTGGCGATACCGGGCAGATACTTTTGCTTCTGCGCCTCCGTCCCGAAGGCGAGCAGCGGCCCGGTCAGCAAGGTCATCGAATGGGTCGCGGCGGAGAACCAAGCCGAGGATATCTCCTCGAGAATGATCGCGCAGGACAGTGTGTCGAGGCCGAGCCCACCATATTCCGGCGGAATGTCGAGGCCGACATAGCCGTTTTCCGCCATCAGTTTCAGGGTTTCGCGAGACAGCTCGCCGCCCCGCGCTTCCACCTCAAGGGCGATGGGGCGGAGTTGGTCTTCGGCGAAACGGCGCGCGGCTTCCTTCAATTGGCGTTGCTCGTCGGTCAGGCGGTAATTGCTCATATCGGGTCTCTTCTAGCTGGAGAGTGAAACGCCGCGCTCATCGAGCTTGTAGAGCTTGATGACGTTGTCGCGGAGGAATTTGCGCTTCGGCACAGGGCGCAGGTTCAGCTCTTCGATCTCGCGCCGTGTGCGTTCGAAATCGAGCACCGGGAAGTCGGTGCCGAAGATGACCTTATCCTGGCCGTAGGTGTTGATGTAATTGGTGAAGCTGGCGGGCCAGTGTTTCGGTGCGTGCGCGTCGGATCCCAAATAGACGTTCTTGTGTTTCCACGCCATGGCGATGGCTTCGTCTGCCCAGGGAATGCCCACATGAATGCCGACGAGCTTGAGTTCCGGGAAGTCGCAGGCGACCCCGTCCATGGTGATCGGCTGCCCGACCGAGCGCACCGGATAATCCGGCGCATAGACCAGCGACTGGCCGATCTGGTGTTGAATCGGAATATCAAGCTCGCAGCATTTCGAATAGATCGGATACCAGCGCGCGTGATCCAGCGGCAGCTCAAACCAATGGGGATAACCGTGCGCGCCGATATAACCGTATTCCTCGACCACGTGCTGCAGCTCATGGACGGCTTTCATACCCTGGGTCGGATCGACGCCATACATCGCAAAGAACCGGTCCGGGTGCTGTTTCACCGCTTTGTTCACCACCTCGAGCGGCATGTGATAGCAAGACGGATGGCCGAGCGGCCCGCATTTCGTCGCGATCAGAAAACCGCGCTCGATTCCGGCGGCGTCCATGCGGCGCAACATCTCGTCAAGCTCAACCCCCTGCACGGTCGTGACGTCGGCGCCGATCTTGTCGCCGAAGAATCCGTCCTTCCAATCCGGGCGGTGGCTCAGCGCTTCCGCGTTGTAGATATTCACCACCGCGTCAATCGCGGCCACGTCGTAATCTGTCATGGTGTCGCCTCCCTCTCTGCAGAAAGGTAGAGCCGGGCGATGCGCTCGCAACGTGGCGCGAAATTTGTCCCCGGCCTACGCGTTTGATGATATGATTCAAACAATTAGGAACGATTATTGTATCTCGGCAGATTGAAGGAAACGATCATGGCGAAGAAACCGGAAAAGGGTGGGGCGGAAGAAAAGCCGAAGGAAGAAGAAAAACCGTTCGAGAACACTCCCTCGGAGTTGGACGATTTAACCCATCACGAGCTGCGTTTGATGTTCGACCGATCGGCGGAGGCCGTGCTCTTCGCGAAGAACATTCAATGGCGGTCCGTCGGCTCGTCGCTGATCGTCATGGCCGTGTTCATCGCCCTGGTGATGTTCGGCACGCCGAGCGAGGCACTCGCCAATATCCTCGGCGTGGCGACGATCGTCCTCGCGGGCGGAGTGATCTTCGTGCTGACTCTCTATCAGTCTTGGCAATACAACGAGATTTCCCGGATCGTTGAGCTCGAAAAACATTTCTCGACGCTCTACCGCAAAATCCGCGACGTCAAATCCCGCCGTGAAGGCAATTTTCATCGCTATACGTTGCTGCTGTTCATGGCCGGGGTTGAAATCACGGGCGCGGGGGTGACGCTCTACGTGATCAACCAGGTGCTATAGGGGGTTCGGTGAAACGCGCGATCATCCTTCGACAGGCTCAGGATGACGTGTTTTGTATACGCCGCATTTTTTAATACGTCATCCTGAGCCTGTCGAAGGATGACCGTCCCGGTCAGGACGTAGCACTCTCCGGCACCCGCCCATCCGGCGGCCAGGACATCACACCGTCCTCGACCGGAATCTCCAGCGTGCGTAACAAGTTCGAAAACATGATCCAGTTGGCGATGCAGACCACCATCTCGACCCGTTCGGCATCGGTGGGCACATGTTTGCAACACTCAGCCCAGGTCGCGTCGGATATTTTGCCGCCGTCCAGCATCTCGTCCACGGCCTGAAGCACCGCGCGGTCGGCATCGGTCAACCGGTCCGCGTTTTGCCAATCACGCACCGCCAGGATGTCGTCCTCCGGCACCCCCGCCGTGGTGGCGATCCGCCAATGCTGCGTCCATTCATATTCGGAACCGGTGATCCAGCCGATCCGCATGATCGCCAATTCGCGCAGCCGCGTCTCGAACGTGTTCTTATTGAGCAAGGTGGTGAGGTGGGTGAACACCCCCTCCGCCATGGTCGGAGAATTGGCCAGCGTACGAAACGCATTCCGCGTCGCCATCGCCTCCGGCGCACCGATGGTCCGCGCGATGGCTTTCGCTTGTTCTTCCGACGCTAAGCCGACCCGTCCCGCCATGATGCTCTCCTGTTGTCTTTCCCGTCTTCGCTGGAATGACAATTGAACTAGGCTTTCTTCATACCAAGCCCACAGCGGAGGAATGAGAAATGGCGGATGACACACAAATCGAAGAGACCGGAGACGACCTATTGGCCCGCGCCCATGAAAGCCGCGGCTTTCATCTCGGTGTCCACGAGATCATGCGCGGGGCCGATCAGGAGTATATGCAGCACTACCAGCGCTGGCTCGAATTCGCGAATATCAAGGAACGCCATCTCGATAAGAAGACCAAGCAAATCGTCCATGTCGCTGTCGATATCGCCCGCAACGCCAACCCCGATCACATCAAGGCCCATATGATCGCCGGTGTGAAGGCGGGCGTGAGCGAGGAAGAATTCTTCGAGGTCGCAACGCTGGGGTTTATCCTGGGCGGGACGACGTTGCTCTTGCTCGGCATGGAAGCGTGGCGCCGGACTTTCCGTCCGGACCAGAAACCGGCTTGGGAATTGATCGAAGAGGGTTAGTACGCCAACCGCAATATCTCCATCACCTCGTCCGGTGTGTTGATCGGTCTCGGATTGCTGAACGTCCAATCGTCGAGCATGCAGTTCTCGGCCAAGCGCGGTAGGTCGCTTTCTTCGACGCCGGTCTCGCGGATGGAGCGGGGCATGTCCAGATTGCGGATGAAATTGTCGAGCACTTCCGAGGCCGGGGTGCCCGCGCTGCCCATGGCCGTCGCGACCTCTTTCTGGCGCTCGCCGTTCACCGCCGCGTTCCATTCCAGCACATAGGGCAGCATGATGCAGCTGGTGTGGCCGTGGGGGACGCCGGCGCTGCCGCCGAGGATGTGGCCGATGGCGTGACTGGCGCCGAGGCGGGCCCCGGCGATGATGCCGGTCATCGACATCCAGGCCCCCATCAGGCATTTCAGCCTTGCGTCGAGATCGCCGGGATCGGCTTTGACCCGCGGCAGGCCTTCGCCGAGCAGGCGCAGTGCTTGCAGACAGGCACCGTCGTAATAGGCGTTGGCGTCGATTGAGAGATACGTCTCCACCGCGTGATCGACGGCGCGGATACCGGTCGAGAGGAACAGCCATTCGGGCGTCGGCACCGTCACCGCCGGGTCGAGGATGACGGAGATCGGGATAATCCCTGGATGCACGAAGCTTTGCTTGAGGCGCAGTGCGCTGTTGGTCACCCCGGCACGGGCGTTGAACTCGCCCGCCGAGAGCGTGGTGGGCACGACGATCTGGCGCACGTCGGGGGCGGCATATTCCGGGAAGTGGCGTTTGCCGGTCTCATCGACCACGGTGCGATAGGCCTCCATGCCGTCGATATCGCTAATTCCGTGCCTCAAGCAGATGGTCACCGCCTTGCCGCCATCCGTCGTCGAGCCGCCGCCGAGGCTTACCAGCAGGTCGCCCTTGGCCTCACGCATCGCATTGGCGCAGGCGACCACCGCCTCGCGCGGGGTGTGGGCGGGCATGTGGTCGTGGGTCCCGCAATATTTATTGCCGAGCGCTCGGCGCAGTTTCTCGACCTCGTCGGTCTCCCGGTTGAGGGTCCCGCTGACCAGCAGGAACACCCGCTCCGCGCCGAGGCGCTGGGCTTCGGCCTGCACAGCTTCGGCGGCGGATTGCCCGAAGATAACCTTCTCCATCCGCGTGAACGCGACTTCTCCCTGCTGCATGGCGGTGCCTCTCTCAATGATTTGTGGAGAAGGAGGATGGAATTTCCGCCGCGAAAGTCATCCCTGCGGACCGATTGTGTTCGGTATGGTGGCTCATGCTTCGACAGGCTCGGCATGAGGTCTTTACTAGGTGTTACAAATTAGGACCTCATGCCGAGCCTGTCGAAGCATGGGCGTGCGGTCGTCGCGGTGTCCACCAAACAATGTCGTTTGGACTTACTTCGCGCCCGCCAATATCTCCGCCAATCTGTCCTTGTCGATATACTCTCGCTGGCCATCTCCGAAGAGCCGTTTGCCGCTTTTATCGAAGATGAAATTCGCCGGGACATAGACCAACGGCGAGAACGCATCGACGACCTTCGGCGTCTCCCGAACGACCTTAATGGCCGGATGGAACTTCTCCACCATGCGCTGCAGGCGGCCTTCGGATGCATATCCATAGCGGCCTTCCGTCCACGCGACGGCGACCACATTTAATGAATTCTCGCCTTTTTCCGTCAGGTATTCGCCGAGTTGCACGAACTCGTACCTGCAGGTGCTTCACCAACTGGCGAAGAAGACGACCAACAGTGGTTTGCCGTTGAACATTTCCCGGTCGACCGCATCGCCGCGCACCGGCTTGGCGGCGGCGAGCGCCGACTTGATGTCGTCCGTGAGTTGCACGCCCTGACTGGCATTGGATTGCACGGTGCCGAAGGTCAACAGCAATCCCGCCAACAAGGGCAAAAGGGTTCTCGAAAGTCTCATAAAACGCTCCGTATCAGTATAGCGTTACATACCACGATATGGGCGTTTAGGAATTCACAACCGCGAGATCGTCTTGGTCGGCGGCGTTGTAATTCGCGTCATACCACCAGGTCATATAGTCGCTATAGGTGATCGGCGGGAAGCGCGCCGGGTGCTCGGCGTCGGTGCAAGTCGGCAAACAGTCGATAAGCGTATCGAGATGCGGGCCGAGGAAGAACGGTATCGCATATCGATGCTGGTCGACCGGCGGCAGAGCCCGGTGCGGGGTCGAGAGATAACGCCTATTGGTCCAGCGATGCAGCGTGTCGCCGGTGTTCACGACAAACGAATTCGGTACATGTGGGACATCCTGCCACGCGCCTGGGCTCATTGCGATTTGCAAACCGGGAACGCCGGATTGCGGCAGAAACGTCATAAAATTCACATCCGTGTGCGGCGCGATGCCATAGAGCCCGTCCTCTCGGTCCACCGGCGGGTAATGCGACAGTCGGAAAGAGAATTGGCTCTCTGCGAACGCAGTATCGAAAAATCCTGCATAAAGACCGAGCGATAGCGCCAATGCAGGGAGCAAACGCTTGGTCATGGAATCAACCGCATCGGTGTACTCGATGACGGTCTCGCGAAAGCCGGGCAGATCGTCCGGCCATTGATTGGGCCCGGCGAAGCGGCGATCCGCCAGCGCCAAAGGGTCGTCCGCCGGGCGTTCGCGCTTCAAGAAGAACGCTTCATTGGCGTCCGGTTTGACGGATTTCTCGCTGACACGCGACGTGCGCACGTTGTAGCGGCCTTCGGCCATATAGCCGTTGTTGTGCGCGTTCATACGCAGAGCGTGTTTCGTTTCCAACGGCTGGTCGTGGAAGCGCTTGGCCTCGGCGAAGGTGCGTTCGATCAGGTCTTTTGGGACGCCGTGATTGACGATGATGAGAAAGCCTGTGTCCTCGAGCGCGCGGTTGAGCCGCGGTGCGATCTCGCGCGCGCCCGCGAGGCCGTTCCTCAACGGCGCCAGATCGATCAAGGGGATTTCAGTCCGCACGTGAAACTCTCCGTCTCTCGGATCAAAATTGTGCGTCCTTGCCGGTCGGCAGACAAGCGTCTTAAGCTATGGCCTCGTATTTAGAGGGAGAGGGACGATGAGCGATATGGAAGCCTGCCGGGGTCACGCGGTGGTGATGCAACCGGGCGAAGGGTCCTCATATTGGCAGCCGAAGCCGGCGAATGGATTTTCCAGCCCGAAGTTGTATCCGGAGCTGACCAAATTCGATGGTTTCTCGATGGGCTATCAATCCATCGCGCCGAACAGCAATATCCGATCCCACTCCCACACCGATCAGGTGGAATTGCAGATTTGTTTCTCGGGTCGAGGCCATGTGGATGTCGACGGGGAGCGCCACGAGTTGGTTCCGGGCACCGCGTGTTTTCTCGGGCCGGATGTGGTGCATGAAATCTTCAACGATGGTGACGAGGACCTGGTTCAGCTCTGGGTAATCGGCCCGGCGGGGCTCGAGGATTTCTTCAAATCCATCGGGCGCGACCGCGCCCGGGGCGACGCGACGCCGGAGAACTTCGAGCGCCCGGATGACGTCCGCGCCGTCGAGCAGGCGATGGGCTTCGATAAAATCGACGACGCTTAGAACAGCTTACCTCGACCGTTCCCCGGCCGAAGAGCCGGGGCCCAGCGCGCTCGATATACCTTGCCCACTGGGTCCCGGATCGCTTCGCGTCCGGGAAACGAGAACGCTATTCGTTCCCCGGCCGAAGAGCCGGGGCCCAGCGCGCTCGATATTCCCTGCCCACTGGTTCCCGGATCGCTTCGCGTCCGGGAAACGAAAGAGGTTAGGCCGAGCTGCCTTTGCGCAGCTGCAGCACGGTGAGCACGGCGAGGCCGTACATTACGGCGGTCGCCAGGAACACCCAACGGTATTCACCGCCGTCCATCATCCAGCCGAAGATGATGGGGCCGACCGCGCCACCGAAATCCAATCCGGAATAGACGAATCCGAAGGTCTTGCCGGAAGCGCCCGTGGGCGCGGCCCCCTTAACCAAGATATCGCGGGACGGTTGCGAGACACCGCTGCAAAACCCGACGCCGCAAAACAACGCGATGATCGCGATCATCGATAGATCGAACCAGCCGATGCACGCCATGAGAACGGCCGCGAGTGCGAGGCTGCCGCTGGCGATGGCGGCCGGATAACGGAACCGGTCGGCCAACTCCCCGCCGATTAGGATGCCGACGGCGCTACCGCCGAGAAAAGCCGTGATGCCCGCCGCCGCCATATAGAGAGGGGCGTTGTAAATTTCGACGAGGGCGGTGACGGAGAAGCTTTGCAGCCCCGCCAATGCGCCAGCCGCCAATGCGAAATAGAAGAAGGCGGCGACCAACGGCTTGTTGGTGAGGAGACCTTTATAGAACGCGGCGTCGGCGGAATTGCCGCTTTCTCTCTCAGCCTTTGCCGTCGTGCGCGGCATCTCGAGCGCCGCGCGAAACCGGTAGATGAGGAGAGCGGCCCCAAGGCCGAGCAGCCCGGCGACCACCAAACCCGCACGCCAACCCGCGATACTGGCGATGCCGTAATAGACGATGACCGGGGCGAGGAAATACCCACAGGTGCCCCCGAATCCGTGTAAGCCGAAGGCCCGACCGAGGCGGCTGGGGTGCACCTTGGCGGAGAGAATGGACAAGTCCGCTGGATGGAAGACGCAATTGCCGAAAGCGGCCAACACAGAGAGCGGGATCAAGACCCAATAGGCGGGCGCGAAGCCCATCAACAACACGGCGGAAGACATGGTGACGATGCCGAACAGCATCAGCCGATCACCCCCGTATCGGTCGACTAGAATGCCGACGAAGGCTTGGCAAAGACCCGAGACACCGTAGAACACCGAGATGATCAGCCCGAGCGCCGTATAGCTGACGCCGAATTCCGCCTTCAACAATGGGAACAGCGGTCCCAGGATCACCTGGTAGAAATGCGAAAGCAGATGCGCGAGGGCGACGAGGCCGATGACCAGCGTGTCGGAGCGTCCCGCAAGATGTGGCGCGGTCATTGGCGAATCCATGGTTGAGAAAATCAAAGAGACGGCGTTCTACATAGGTATATAAAACCTTCGTGCTTCCCAAGGGGGATTTTTTCATTAAGGTCGCGAGCAGGGCAATTTCATCGTTGGGAGAGAACCATGGCCGAGAACATTAAAGTCCAGACCGTCGCGCATGTCGTCTTCGAAGGGTTCACGACGCTGGACATGTACGG
>Ga0055584_100006149_pt1 | contig 11768 bp, 10 predicted proteins | sample OSDHelmetaG_FD_58716 | JGI IMG/M metagenome (GOLD analysis project Ga0055584, IMG submission 58716) | Pelagic marine sediment microbial communities from the LTER site Helgoland, North Sea, for post-phytoplankton bloom and carbon turnover... | ecosystem: Environmental > Aquatic > Marine >... | reverse complement strand
CCATGGTCCACGCCTTCGATCTGAAGTACAAGACCGGCCTCGCCAACATTCTTCCCTACGGCATCTACACGATCCCGGAATGTTCCATGGCCGGCGAGACCGAGGAATCACTCGCCGCAAAGCAAACCCCGTACGTCGTCGGCCGTGCAAAATACGTGGCCAACGCCCGCGGCCAGATCATCGGTGACCAGGACGGCTTTCTGAAACTCATCTTCCACCGCCAAAGCCGCAAGCTGCTCGGCGTCCACGTGATCGGCGAATCCGCCAGCGAACTCGTCCACACCGGACTCACCGCCATGCTCATGGATGCCACGACCGACCTCTTCATCCATACCTGCTACAACTACCCGACGCTGAACGAGATGTACAAATACGCGACCTACGATGCGTTGGGACACATGGCCGACTGAAACGACCTCACCTCTCCGGCCAAATATTCTGAACCACGAACACGCGGGCAATCTCTTCGCCCTGAGAGTCAAAGAATGCCAGATGCATCGCACTGTCGGCCGCCGAGAAATGAGATTCGACGATCCGCTTCACCTCATCCATCCGCAGACGTTTCGGTCCGGGAGTAAGCCAATACGGTTTCTTGAGAACAGCCGCGGCAGCAATCCACTCCGCATTGGAAACCAGATACGCATCCAGTTCCCGGGCGCGCAGCCAGATGCCTCGCAAGTGGTCACCGGCAAGGCCAGGCGGAAGGTGATCGGCGCCGTCGACCGGGTAATAGATGCGCCCCTTCATGTGGATCTCCTGAACCTCGGTTTCCGAATAGACCCGCGCCCCCAACGGTATCTGATGCGTTAGCAAACGCTCCACCTTGCGTTCAAAGGTATCGGAAGTATTGGGCCCAATATATCGCGGCTCGGCTCCTTCGATCGGCAACGTCTGCAGGTAGAACTTCACCGCCGTCTCCCAATGCTGCAATCGGCCATCCTCATCGCGAAACACGAAATCGAGTTCACCAATCGTTCGGCCATCGACAACAACCTGCTGCCGGTGCGCAACCATCTCGACTTGCCGAACGTATTTCAGCCAATAGCACACGAGATTTTCGAAATAGTGACCAACCCGTAGATCACCTCGTTCGCGAAGAAACTCCGCGAGTTCAACACGATCAATCACTCTCGCAGCATCACCCGCACTTCCCAAGGATCCCGCCCCCATCGAAGAATCAAGCAAATCAGGGCTTTCCATCACCCATCGCAGATCACGCTCGAATTGGTCAGCTGCCTCCGTGTCACTAAGATCCGCAAACGTCGACATCGCAGCAGTTGCCGATCAACGAGTGAGTTGCAGATAGTCGATCAACACCCCGGCATTCTTCATAAACACGGAAGTCTCGACCCGATCATCAAACTCGTAGTTTCGTTTCTTGAGTCTGCCGGTCGTCACCCACCGTCCCTGCGTATCAAGACGCGAAACGACTTTGCGCACCCGGCCCTCCATCGAACGCATCCGTCGCGCCTTTTCCTGGTCGGAATATTGCTTGGGAGCGCGACTCCGCAGGATTGCTTCCCGGTCCACTTTCATCAGTTTCTCATAAGCCCGCTTCGTAGACGGAAATCCGTAGTCACTCAGCCAGGAATAACCGTTGCGTCGCTCCTCACTGATATCCGCCAGGCGATAATGGATCTGACCGTCACGATCGCCGAAAATCGGACGATTGGAGCCGAGTTCGTAATACCGATTCCACTTGTTGTCGCCGACCTTGGATCGCTCGTACCATCGGAACGCACGAGGAATGGGCTCAAGATATTTCTCATCACCAAACTCCACATAGAGGTCCATCAACATGCGCATCGCACCGACACTCTCACCTCCACAGGCGGCCGGTGGCTCAAACGCACGGGCCCAGTCCGGCTCCATCCGGGCATTGTATTGCTGCGCCCATACCGGTTGCGGCTCGGGGAGCTGCGCGCGCAGCAGGAACTCACCGCCCCGCCTCACCGCCGCAAGATACCCGACATGCCCAAACTGCTTCCACGCTTTGAGCATCGTCGTGATCACATCGCGCTGCGTGTTGTCGTTCAGCGTGTAATGGGCGGCATAGCTCCGTTTCTCATACTGCCGGGGATATTCCTTGGGAATGGAGGCCTTCATCACCGGAAAATCTTTCTCGCTCCGGGCATCACCGCGATATCGTTGTGGCCACGCGCCGTTGGGATACTGTGCTTCAATCAATCGCTTCAATCCGTAGTCCAGCGCCGTTCGCGCGACTTTGTCCGACGGCGCAATCGCCACGTACTCCATCAGGAAATGAAGAGCACTCTGTGTGGTGTTGTCATCGTAGGTGGAGGTGTTGCGCCGGCGAGAGATCTCTTTTACGGACAGTTTTCCTACATCTGCCCGTCGGTAATACCGGGTGGCCCATTTGGCATCGAACCCGATCGCATAATCCCAACCACCCGATTCCAACTGACCATGGCTCAAAGCCGCGGCCACATCCCGCGCGGCTTCCCGATAGAAGCGATCACCCGTCGCCCGGTAGGCAGCCACAAAAGTCAGCCCCACACTGGGTGTTCCCGGTGGCTGGATCCAGATCTGGGTGTCGGTGGCCTTGGTCTCCCCGGCCCGTGTCTTCAGATCGAGCGAATAGCACCAAAGGTAACCACCTTCGGTGGAAATTGACCGCATGTAGGCAACGGACTTCCGAAGCGACTGGCGAGCATCTTGGACCGTCGAATCAGCCGCCATCGCGGTAATTGAGAGACACAAACACAGGAAAATGCCGAATAGGGAAATTCGCATGTCGTTTCCGACCCATGGGATCATTGGCAAATTCAAGCGCATCACGTTAAATCCCCCGCACATGAGCGCGGACGCAATCGAGTTTTACAATCGCTACACGGATCAGGTCGAGAGCGAGAAGGTCTACGGCGATGCCTATCTGAAATTCATCTATGGCAATCCGCTCGGAAAGCTTGCGCTTCACGCCCTCGTCAAACGCGCCCTTTTTTCGCGCTGGTATGGCTGGCGGATGGACCGCCCATCGTCCCGCGCCAAGGTCGCACCCTTCATCGAGAACTTCGCCACCGATATCAACGAACTGGCCGACGATCCGAAATCATTCAAGACCTTCAACGAATTCTTCTATCGCAAACTGAAACCAGAAGCCCGTCCTATCCATGCCGATGCCGACAGTGCCGTGTTTCCCGCCGACGGCCGCCATCTTGGGTTTCAGAACATCGCGGAGATCGACGGTATCTTCGTGAAGGGGCAGGTCTTCCGCCTTGAGCAACTCCTCGGCAACTACCAGCTCGCACGACGCTATCGGGAAGGTTCCATGATCCTCTCGCGATTGTGCCCCGTCGACTATCACCGCTTCCACTTTCCGGCCGCCGGGACACCCGGCGAAACAGAACTCATCAACGGCCCGCTCTATTCCGTGAATCCGATCGCGCTCGTGCAAAACATCCACATCTTCGCCGAGAACAAACGCGCGATCTGCGAGCTCGATTCCGACCGTTTCGGGAAAGTTCTCTTTCTCGAAATCGGCGCCACCTGCGTGGGTGGATTCGAATACACTTACAAGCCCGGCGCAACCGTCCGCAAAGGCGCAGAAAAAGGCTACTTCAAGTTCGGCGGTTCTTCCACGATCACCCTCTTCGAACCCGGCCGCATCCAATTGGATTCCGACCTCATCCATCACACCTCCGAATACCGGGAGCTCTACGCCAAGATGGGGGACCACATGGGAATAGCTCGTTAGCAGTATGGAAACAGCACCGTTGATTGTGGGACTCGGCGAGATCCTTTGGGATGTGTTTCCCAATGCCAAACATTTTGGCGGGGCGCCGGCGAATTTTGCCGTTCACAGTGCGGCCTTGGGTGGACGGGCGAATATCGTCAGTGCGATCGGGGCGGACGCATTGGGTGAGGAGGCTCTCGGCATCATGCAAGAGCGGAACATGGATATCCGCCACGTTCAGCAGAACCAGCACCCGACGGGAATGGTCACTGTGAATCTCGATGCCGCCGGCAAAGCCGACTATGTGTTCGCGCCCGAGGTGGCCTGGGATCACCTCAAATGGTCTGATTCAGTCGACGCGCTGGCCGAGACTGCCGATGTTGTCTGCTTCGGAACGTTGGCTCAGCGCGGGGAGGAATCGGAGGCGTTCATTCGCCGGTTTGTCGATCGAACCCGTTCCGATTGTTTGAGAATCTTTGACGTCAACCTGCGGCAGCAGTTCTTTTCACAAGAGCAGATCCATCGTTCTTTGGAGTCGGCAAACATCCTCAAGTTGAATGACGAGGAACTGGACACTGTAGCTGGCGAGGACACCGCCCGGACATCCGCCGAAAAGCTCCGCAGCGTTCGCGAGCAGTATGATCTCGACCTGGTGGCCATGACCCGCGGCGACAAAGGTGCAATTCTGATAGGCAAAGATGATGAGAGTGATTTGCCAGGCATTCCGGCCGAACTGGTCGATACTGTGGGTGCCGGTGACTCCTTCACCGCAGTTCTGGCGTTGGGACTTCTGAAAGGTGAGCCGCTGGACCAGGTTAATCGGCGCGCCTGCGAAATCGCAGCATACGTCTGCTCTCAGAACGGTGCCACCCCCTGCCTGCCGGCCCGACTGCGCCGGCCTTTCACCTCATAAATTGATTTGCGCAGCCGAGGGTTTGCCCCCTTTATTCCCGCGAACCCCGGTTAAACTCCGACTACGAATCTGCTGTATCGTCATGTCTTCATCGCAAAAAACCTCCCTCGGCCTGTTCACCCACCTCAGCGTCATGATGTTCATCCTCTTCTTTGTTTGGGGAGCGTGGTTCGTGACGGTGGGCAATTTCATGTTCGAGCGGGGCATGACCGACCATATCGCGTGGGTCTATTCCACCACCCCGATTGCTGCCATCGTGACCCCCTTCTTCATGGGCGTGTTTGCCGATCGCTTTGTGAACGCGGAGAAACTCCAAGGCGTCCTCCTGATGGTCAGCGGCGTCTTCCTCTATATGGCGCCGCAGTTCGCCACCCCGGAAAACGCCACGACATTTGTCATCATGTTGCAGATCCACGCTCTCTGCTTCATGCCCACATTGGGACTCTCCAACACAATCTGCCTGAAGCACCTGAAGGACACGGAACGCGACTATCCGATCGTGCGCGTGTTTGCGACGCTCGGCTGGATCGTGGCGGGAATTGTGGTGAGCAAAGTGCTGAAAGCGGATCTCTCGACAACCCAGTTCTACGTGGGTGCCGGTGCCGCTTGGGCGGTCGGCGTTTATTCACTCTTCCTGCCGGCAACTCCGCCTCCAGCCCGAGGTGAGAAGGTGAAAATCAGCGACATCTGCGGCGCGGCCACTCTGCCTTACTTCAAGAACTTTGCCTTCGCGATCTTCATGTTTGCCTCCCTGCTCGTATGCGTGGCGTTCATGCCTTACTGGGCAAACGGTGCCACCTTCCTCGGAGCGGCCGGCATTGAAGAACCGGGAGCCTTCCTGACCATGGGACAAATGGCGGAACTGTTCATCCTGGCGTTCGTGCTGCCACTGTTCATCAAACGATTTGGCATCAAGTGGACGATGATCTTCGGCATGGCGTCCTGGATTATCCGCTACCTTTGTTTCTCTGCCGCTGCCGGCATGCAAGCGGAGGCCGGAGCGGAAATGGGCAGCGGTGTGATGCCGCTGTTGGTGGCCGGCGTGGTGTTGCACGGTTTCGCCTACGACTTCGTCTTTGTCGCCGGCTACCTCTATGTCGACAAACACGTCAGCGAAAAGGTCCGAGCTCAGGCGCAGGGACTGTTGACCGTCTTCACCCAAGGAATCGGGTTTGTTCTCAGCTCCCAGATATTTGCCGGCGCAGTGTTCCTGAAAGTGGTGGGCGACAGCGGTGGCCTGAACGAATGGAAAACCTTCTGGCTCTATCCGATGGCCTACCTGATGGTGATCTTCTTCGTCTTCATCTTCCTCTTCCGCGAAGATCCCAAGAAAACAGCTACAGCGGCAACTGAAACGGGTACTGAGAAAGCGGAGTAGCCGAACCGACCAAACCTGAGTGTTTCCTCGAAGGCCGTAGGACGGACATTCCGGTCCGTCTTGAAAAAGCTTTCAGTAGTCAATACCAGTCGTGGGTGACGGACCGGAATGTCCGTCCTACTTGCTATCGTTGCTCGCCAAAATTGAGAAATTCTTACGCCTCAGTCAGCTCACTTTGCGAAGTTTGCTGACACGACCCGTCGCGACCCATTCGGCGGCAAAGATGTTGCCGTGCGAATCGAAACAGGCATCGTGTGGGTGCAAAAACCTTCCGCCCTTCCAGCCTTTGCCCGTGGCTTCTTTACGCAACTTCTTGTTGTCCTTCATGACTTCCTTGCGCCACTCAGGATCCTCACCCAGTTGAATGATCACCTGGTCATTCTTGTCCAGCAACGTGATGCGCGCGCTCAGGTCGGGAACGAGCATGGTCTCGCCAAAAGTATCCACGTTGGCGGGCAAATGGAACCCATCCAAGGTCTTGATGTGCTTGCCATTCATGGTGAACCACTGCAGCCGGTGATTGGCCCGATCCGCCACCACGATCGAGGATTTGCGTCCCGGCCGACGATCTATCCATACGCCATGCGAAGTCTGGAACTGACCATCCTTCCGACCGATCTCGCCAAACATCGACATCCAGTTGGCATCCTTGTCGTAACGATGCACCCGAAATGTCCCATAACCGTCGACGAGCAGGAATCCGCCGTCATCCAGAAACCCAAAGTTCGTCGGCAAAAAGATATCGCGCCCCCAACGACGCACCTTGTCCGAATTCTTCTCCTTGGGATAAAGACCACTCTCGAATGGCGCCCGTTTCAGCCAAACGGTCTCTCCGGTCAAGGTCAGCTTCGCAAACATCTTCAGCGACAGGTAACCCGTCACGTACAAGAACTGTTCCCTGCCTTCCGTCCGAACCTCCAACCCATGACCGCCACCCTGAAATTGTTGCCCAAAGGCGCGAACAAACTTTCCCTTCTTATCGAAGACAAAGATCGAAGGATGATCCTTCAGATTCAGCTTACCTTCGTGAATCACATACAGATTCTCGTCCCTGTCGACCGCGACATTGTGAGTCGTTTGCCACGAATATTTGGCCGGCAGCTGGGGCCAATTGTGGATCACCTCGTATTTGTGTTCACCTTCACCGATGACGAGTTGTTTGCCGCTCTTTTTGGCAGCAAGAACCTGCGGGACAGAAGCAACGGTGGCAGCCGCAACGACAGCGGTTTGAGTGAAGCGACGACGGGAGATTGATGCAGATTTTTTCATGACTGAGGATGGCTCGGTTGTAACTCCGCAATGCCCCCGTGGCAATGCCTCTTGCAGCGTTTACTGCATTGATCGCACGGCTCTGGAATTCTAGTATCGACGCCGCACGGATGTTTGCGGGAATCACAAAATGGGGTTTGCTCACCATACGTCCTGCGGTGTCGCAGGAGGAAGGACGTTTCGTCTTGCGCAACTCGATGATCACTCGCCTGTTTGGATTGTTCACCCATCTGCGACGTGTCTCATTCTGTCCCGTGCGGCAATCCGTGATCCACGAAGTGCGCACGTTCTGGTTCATCAACGACACTCTGGAAATACCGTTCCATCATCTGTCTCACATGGAGTATCTGTCAGGCTCCACCGAGACCTCCCACAGCGAATCGGCTGAGGGATACGAAGCGAAAGACGCACCACGGGAATACTCCCTTGCGTTGGTTACCGCCGCCAACGACATGATCGAGATCTGCACGTTCTGCGGCGGCGATCCTCCAGGCAAGACGAAGGTGCATACCTCCCCCACTGGCTCGGGTGAACCGGCTGTAATCATCGCGCAACTGTCCGGTCTCCTCGACATTCAGCTCAAGTCCGGCACGGTAAACCGCAAACAGATTTTCACCCGTTGTGGAAAATGCGGCCGCAAAGTTTCGCGTTATGCAACGGTCTGTCTGTATTGTAAGAAATAGCCATGAACCGCCGCGATTTCCTCATCACCAGTGCCTTGGCCATCGCCGCCAGCGCGCAAGCCGCCTCTCCCCGACGAATCAAGATTGCCGTGAAGTTCAACATGATTCGGGAAGACCTGAACATCCTCGACAAATTCAAGTTGCTGCGGGATTTGGGCTTCGACGGCGTCGAAGTATATTCCCGCGACCGCAAGGACGAGGCAGAATACCTGTCTGCCACGCGCAATACCGGACTTCCCATTCACGGAATCGTCAACGCAACCGATCCCGACGTGAAGAGTGCCGTGGAAATGGCGTCAACCTTGGGGGCAACCTCCGTCCTCGTGCTGGCACGTCACGATACGGAAAAGAGTTACGAAGCCAATTTCGCAGAATGGCAGCGCAACGTTCGCGCTGCCGTTCCAACAGCAGAACGTCACAAGGTTCGCATCCTCATCGAAAATGTCCGCGCAACATTCCTGAAAACCGCCGAGCAAATGGTCGAGTTCATCGACTCGTTCGAGAATCCGTATGTCGGTTCCTACTACGACACGGGCAATACCATTACGTGGACCAGGCAGTCCGCGGAGCATTGGGCGCGGGTGTTGGGCGCACGCATCGGACGGATCGACGTCAAGGATCGCGGGCACGCGGAGTTCGGTGACGCCAAGCTCAAGTCAAAGACCGCCAAGGGAACCGATGGCGGTGAGGTGAACTGGGTGGAGGTCCGCAAGCATCTCAAAAGAATCAACTACACTGGTTGGGCCACCGCAGAAGTCGCCGGTGGAGATCGCCACCGATTGGCCCGCATGGCCAAGTGGATGGACGGTATTTTGGGTAATTGATCATCATGGACTGCTACTCCGAAAAAGAACTCCTCTTCGGCGACATCCACAATCATTGTGGCATCTCTTACGGTCATGGCTCATTGGAGGACGCCTTGAAGAACGCGCGCGAACGTCTGGATTTCGTCAGCGTTACCGGGCATGCCCATTGGCCGGATATGCCCGAACCCACCGAAGAGATCCAATACATCATCGATTTCCACAAGGAAGGCTTCGCCAAATTGAAAGACGACTGGCCGGCGATGATGGAGACTCTTAACAAGTTCGATGATGCCGGACGGTTCACCGTATTTCCTGGATTCGAAGTTCATTTCTGCGCCTGTGGCGACCGCAATATCTTCTACAAGGATATCGCCGGCGACATCCTCTATCCCGACAGCCTGGAGGAACTGAATCAGCAGTTGCACGAGTTGCGGGAAACCGGCACGGAAGCCATCGCACAACCGCATCACATCGGCTACCGCACCGGGACACGTGGAATTGATTGGGACACTTTTGACAACGAGTTTGCGCCCTTCGTGGAAATGCTTTCCATGCACGGCTGCTCCGAGTCCAGCGACAACACCCGACCATTTCTGCACTCAATGGGACCCAGCGATTGGCAGAGCACGATCGACTGCGGATTGAAGGGCGGCCACGTCTTCGGGTTCTCCGGCGGCACCGACCATCACAGTGCTCACCCCGGTAGCTATGGACACGGTATCACCGGGCTTTGGGCAGCATCGAATTCCCGTGAAGATATCTGGCAGGCCCTCAAGGAGAGGCGCATGTTCGCGCTCACAGGTGATCGAATCGATCTTCAGTTCACCGTCAACGGTGCCCCGATGGGCTCAGTGAACAACGACTCCGGCACGCGGGAATGTGAATTCGCGGTTCAAGCAGGAGGAACTATCGATTGTGTCGACATTGTTCATGATGGCGAACTGGTGAAGCGCTTTTCCCAATACGAAATGCCGGCTGTCGATGAACCGCTGATCCACACCAAACTTTACCTGGAACTCGGCTGGGGCGCTCGCCGGCGAGAATGCCAATGGGAAGCGGAATTCGGCATCACCGACGGCGAAATCAAATCGATCGAACCGCGCTTTCGCGGACGTGAAGTCGTTTCGCCAGTGGAAGCCGCCGAGGTCGAAAGCTACTACGAAAACCGCGTGATTCAGACTACGCCACAATCCGTCACTTTCGAAGCGGTCACGCGCGGCAATCCAAACAATTCGACCAACACCTCCCAAGGCGTCTGCCTCGAAGTTCTCATGCCACGAGACGCCATCGTGTTCGCCACTCTGAATGGTCAAAGAGTTGAATGGCCGTTGGCAGATCTCCTGACCGGAGCGCGCAGCGGTCGTTTGCGAGACATCGATTCACCAGCCTGGAGATTCAACCGGGCACCGTTGCCACACGAATGGAAATGGCGCGGCGAATGGGCGGAGACAGGAAACGGTGATGCTTCTTACTACCTGCGCGTCCGACAGCAGAACGATCAATGGGCCTGGAGCAGTCCCGTCTTTCTGCGCGGAGAAGTCGGCACCGATCCCCTCCCCCTGCGACACGCCGCCGTAACTGGCATTTAACAAATGTCACCAGTCCCCGGCTTCCGCGGGGGATCTATACATATACTCAGCCATGCGGCGAACGCCGGCATCGATGAATTCGATCTTCAGCCACTGAGTATCGATTCACGCGTTGGGAGCCCGCATGTTGCTGAGTATGAAAGCTACTTATCCGCTCACGCAAACTCGCGATCGCGCCAGCAACCGCATCATGGCCCGCGGCGCAGCCTCCACCACCTATTCCATCCGCCTCGCCAAGCACGAGGACGAGATCCGCGAAGCACAGATGCTTCGCTTTCTGGTCTTCAATGTGGAACTGGGCGAAGGACTGGAGGAATCCTACCAAACTCTGCTCGATCAAGATCCCTTTGACGAGGTGTGCGATCACCTGATCGTCGAGCACGTCGAGAGTAGCCAGATCGTCGGCACCTACCGGCTACAGACCGGCACCATGGCCGCGCGCAACAGAGGCTTTTACAGCGACGCTGAATTCGACCTGTCCCCCTTCAATTCCGTCCGCAGCAAACTCGTGGAACTGGGCCGGGCATGTGTCCACAGCCAGCATCGCAACATGGAAGTGTTGGGGCTCCTGTGGAATGCTATTGTAGGTTACAGCCATCAGAACAACTGTCGCTATCTGATCGGTTGCAGTTCCATCCCCACTACTGATCTCGCAGTGGGCGCGGAGGCCTTTCGCATCATGAGCCGCAAACACCTGATTGGAGAACGTTTCCGAACCGTGCCCCGCAAAGGATACCGATTCGAACTCCCGCGGGAATCTTCGATCCCTTTCAAACTGCCCAAACTGCTTCGCTCCTACCTCGCGATGGGCTCGCGTATCTACGGCGAACCGGCGCTGGACCGAGAGTTCAAGACCATCGATTTCCTGACCTTCCATGACCTGCAAACCCATCCCGTTCGCAAAGCGTAGTCAGCCATGAAAGTCCTGCAAAATCTCCCCTTGGTTCTGGCACGAGCCGCCGGTTTCGCCTGGGCCACCGTCGTGAGTCTGGCCGAGTATTTCTTTCGCCTGCTGCCTTCCGGACGATATCGAGAACAGTTGGAACTGGCCAAATGGTGCCAGCGCACATCCTTGAGAATGCTCGCCTCATTGGGAATCAACGTGGAGCGCAGGGGCACCCTGCCCGATCGTGGGATGGTCGCATGCAATCATCTGAGCTACCTCGACATACTCGTATTGGCCGCCACCGCTCCCAGTACCTTCATCTCCAAGTATCAGGTGAAATTCTGGCCGGTGTTCGGTTGGTTCGGGATTCTTTCCGGGACGTTGTTTCTCCGTCGCGAACGCAAGTCACACGCGGTCGAGGTTTCCAATCAGTTTGGCCGCGTGATCGAATCTCGAGCGCTGTTGACGGTATTCCCCGAAGGAACCAGCACGAACGGCAGAGTCGTGAAACCTTTTCATTCGACCTTGTTCCAGCCAGCAGCGAGGCAGG
>Ga0055584_100006147_pt1 | contig 11769 bp, 12 predicted proteins | sample OSDHelmetaG_FD_58716 | JGI IMG/M metagenome (GOLD analysis project Ga0055584, IMG submission 58716) | Pelagic marine sediment microbial communities from the LTER site Helgoland, North Sea, for post-phytoplankton bloom and carbon turnover... | ecosystem: Environmental > Aquatic > Marine >... | reverse complement strand
CCCCCCCCTTAGTTCACATAGTTGTTTTTGGGATTGTGGCGGGCTGCAACCCACGCCCACGACGGCTAGCCAGACACCGTAATGTACCCTCTCCGGCGAGTCAATTAGCCGGGCCACGGGCGAAACACACTGTGGCACGGCGCCACGCATGCTATTGGGCATTTCTGCAACTCGACCGAGCGACGCGCAATTGGGTCCATCACCAATCGCGCCTGTCGCTATGAACGCGCCACCGACTTCGGTAAATTGTCGCCTGGTCGCTAAGCAACGGCCGGCCAATTAACCGACGCGTCGCCGAATTTAAGCGCGCCGACGAACCCTCGGGGAGATTACTGTGAATACTGCAAATACTGTCCGCGCGGCTGACGATCCCGATACGGATGCCGTCATCAGCGCGCTCGTTGAACGTGGCCGAATCGCCATGGCGGCGCTCAGCAACGCCGATCAAGCGCGTGTCGACGAAGCTGTTACTGCGATCGCATGGGCGGTATACCACCCAGACCATGCGCTCGCTCTAGCGGAGTTGGCAGTCGAGGACACCGGGCTCGGTAATGTCGCTGACAAAATTATCAAGAATCAGCGTAAGACCTTCGGCACCTTGCGCGACTTAATGCGTGTGCGCACGGTTGGAATCATTGAGCAAGACCCGGCTAAGGGCTTGGTGAAATATGCAAAGCCTGTGGGTGTTGTCGCGGCGGTGACGCCGTCCACTAACCCAGCCGCGACGCCGGTCAACAAGTCGATGATGGCGCTTAAGGGCCGTAATGCGGTTGTCGTGGCGCCGTCACCGAGTGGCTATGCAACAACCTTACGCACAGTCGATCTGATGCGCGCTGAACTTGAGCGTATCGGTTTGCCCGCCAATCTTGTCCAGATCCTGCCGCAGCCGATTAGCAAAGCATCCACCCAAGCGTTGATGGAAGCCGTGGATCTGGTCGTCGTTACTGGCTCACAAAACAACGTCAGACGCGCTTACAGCAGCGGTACGCCAGCTATTGGTGTGGGCGCTGGCAATGTCGCGGTGATCATCGACACCAGCGCCGATCTTGATGCAGCTGCAGCGAAAATTTGCGCATCCAAGACTTTTGATAACGCTACGTCTTGCTCATCTGAAAATTCTGTCGTCATACCTGCAGCCATATTTGATGACGCAATCGCGGCACTTGAGCGTGCTGGTGGCTATCGCTGTACACCGGCAGACAAGCACAAGGTAGAGGCGGCGTTATGGCCAAATGGCGCCCTCAGCCGTGAATTAATCGCCAAAGATGCAGATATCTTTGCCGAGCGTGTGGGTCTGCCGGAGGTCGCTAAAAGCGCAAAGTTCTTTCTTGTAGAAGACCATGGCGTCGGCCACGATCATCCATTTTCCGGCGAGAAATTGTCACTTGTGTTGACTGTATATCGGGTTGCAGATTTTGCTGGCGCGGCAGCCAAAGTGCAGGAGATCCTTGACCATGAAGGCATGGGCCATTCGTGCGGAATCCACACCAATGAGCATGCGAACGCAGTCAAACTCGCCGAAGACTTAAACGTAGTGCGCGTCCTGGTCAACCAAGCGCATACCTTCGGTAACGGTGGTAGCTTCGACAATGGCCTCAACTTTACCTTGAGCATGGGTTGCGGCTCCTGGGCTGGCAATAGCATCAGCGAGAATCTGAACTACCGCCACTTCATCAATGTCACGCATCTTTCCACCACCATTCCAGAAGACAAACCCAGCGAAGAGCAGCTGTTTGGGGCGTACTGGGAAAAATACGGATGTAGACCAAGCGGTGATTGATTCAAGCGTACGGGCGTGCATCGATACACGCGCACAAACCCATGCCGGTGCGGTGTTTTTAGTTGCACCTGAGCCACAACTACAGCTCAGTTACGCAGATTTACGCGCCCAATGTGAGCTCGTTGAGAGCAAGCTTCGCGGGCTCGGCCTGGCGCCTGGCGACAAAGCGGCGTTCTTGCTCGATAACGGCTATTGGACCACTTCATTGTTTCTTGGGACCATGTACGCGGGCATGGTCAGTGTGCCGCTAAACGCGGTCGCAGGTGTGCCTCAAGTTCAGTACATCCTGGAACATTGCGATGCCAATGTGGTGTTTTGTTCAGACGCGTACCGCGAAAAATTCGGCGCCGCTATTGATGCTTGTCCACGCAAATTAACGGTCATTCGCACGCACGAGGATAGCGGCCCGGATTGGCAGCAAATCACTGCGGGCACTGCGCCCACCGCAGCTGGGGTTACAGGCGAAGATGACGCCTTGTTGCTCTATACCTCGGGTACAACAGGGTTGCCGAAGGGTGCCCGGCTGAGCAATCGCGCGGTGTTGGCAGGCGGCATGAATACTGCGATCGCACATGAACTTACGCCTGACGATCGGGCCCTTTGTGTGTTGCCGCTCTATCATATTAACGGCGAGATGGTGACCGTTATGGGACCACTCGTGTCAGCAAGCTCTGTGGTCATGCCACACCGATATAGTGCATCGGATCTGTGGCGCCACGTATTGGAACATCGCTGCACCTGGATGAGCGTGGTACCGACTATTATCAAATACATGCTCGACCGCGCCGAACACGAGGACATCGACTTTGGTAATAGCGAGTCCCTAAAGCACCTGCGCTTTGCGCGTTCTGCTTCGGCGCCATTGCCAGCTTCGGTACAGCAACAATTTGAGTCCACCTTTGGTGTCCCAATGATCGAGACGATGGGCTTGACCGAGACCTGCGCACCGATCCTGTCCAACCCGATGCCTCCAGGCACGCGTAAGTCTGGATCGCCGGGGAAGGCATTTGGTAACGAAGTTGAGGTCGCTAACGAGAACGGAGAACGTCTGCCCGATGGCACCGTAGGCGAGTTAGTCGTGCGCGGCGCCAATGTGCTGAGTGGCTATTACAAGAATCCGCAGGCAAGTGCGACCGCGTTTGGCGCTGACGGATGGTTTCGCACCGGAGATTTAGGCTATCGCGATAGCGATGGTTACTTCTTCATCACTGGGCGTTCGAAGGAGCTAATCATCAAAGGCGGCGAGAATATCGCGCCGCGTGAGATTGACGACGCATTGTATTTGCACGAAGCCGTGCTCGAGGCTGCCGCAATTGGCGTGGCCGACGATAATTACGGTCAGGATGTTCAGGCTTGCGTGCGTTTGCGTGATGGCTATAGCGCCACCGAAGAAGAGCTGATCGAACATTGCCGCAGCCATGTCGGCAAATTCAAAGCGCCTTCGCGCGTGTACTTCCTTGCCGATCTGCCAAAAGGGCCATCGGGCAAGATTCAACGCCTGAAACTGCCCGAGATGATCGCAGGCAGTTAGTCGAGCAGCGTGTGGCGATTCACGATTCTACGGCTGCGCATCTAGACGGATGCGCAGCACGAAACTCAAGCCACTAGGCTGCTCCCGCCTTACAACGAGTGGCAGCGCCAATCTCAGTAGTTCAACCGATAGCTAGTGCGTGATTAAGGGATCGAGCTCCTTTGCTTGCGCGACCCATTTGGTCACTACTGCTTCTGAGGGCACGGCGCGGGTCAGCTTCTTCTCTTTATTGACTTCTGCCATCTTCGCGGCAAGATTGTCCGGGCGACGGGTGCGCAGTTCTTTGACCGTATCAACTCCAGCGGCTTCGAGCAGCTCAGAGAACTCCGAGCCGATCCCGGAAATGCGCATCAAATCAGCCATATTCGCCCACTTCAGCAAGCGTGCCGTAGAGAACCCGGTTTTCCCTGCCGTAGCTTTGCGTCCCTTGGCATCACAGCATAGCTTCAGCAACTCGTCGGTGTTCTTGATCCCAGCTTCAACCAACTTGGCACCGTAGGTCGCGCCTATGCCTTCTATTTCTTCGATTTTGTAGGCCATGACTCTAATTATTCCTCTGTGATCTGCGCCAATCCGGCAATTTTTCGTGCAATTCGCTCAAGCGAATCCAAGCATCGTGTCTACGCACGACCTAGTGCTAGGAAAATACTAGGCAGGAACGATGCCAATTCTCACGATGAACACCAGATAGACCAGAAATGCTCCAGAAACGCCGAACATGCCGCCTTTGGTCTCTATAAGTAGCGTGCTTTGGCGCAAACGTCGCGTCAGAGGACGCTTAGATGTGCTGGGACTGTCGCCTCCCGACGACAGTCACTATGCCAGCAGCGCTCGCAGGCGCTGGCCGTCGGGCGCTACAGAATTCTCATCTGGCCACCACGGAGCTAAGCACGCCGTGGTGGCTAAACCCGGGTCGCTCAGTGTGCGCAAAAAGGCGACCAGCTCGTTGACCAAGTCATCCGGCACCAGCGCGGCGGTAATAACTAGTCGCGAGGATAAGTTAGCTAGGGCTTGCAAAGTTGCTAACTTTGCCTTTGGGTAAAAAATATTTTGTTCGTGAAACTGGGGGTACGAAGCGCGCGAAAAATCATACTGCGCTACGCTTGCACGTGGATTCAGGTGATCACGGATCACATCGCTTAAGCGGCTAAATGCGCCGCTATGTCCGTACGGTGCGGTCGTGGCAATGTTGAGTAGACTGGTGGTACGGAAAGCATGGCGATCTTTTTTTCGCCGCCTCACCTCCCAGCGCCCAAAGTCAGTACCGTCTCGTAGCGTTTCCGTAGCCCGGTGCCGGGCGCTTAATACCGCGTCCTAACTGCGGGACCGCGATCACATGAAATTGTTCGTCGCTAAAAAGATCGCCGCGATGGCAGCCGCTACAACCAAGGCCGCCGCGGGCTGGCTCATCATAGAAGCGCGCCGCGTTTTGCGACTGCTGATATGGCCGCCCGATCCCCGGCGATATAGCGAAACCAAGGATTGTCGAGCAACACAAACGAACGCTGATAGTCCGGCAGCGCTTGTTCCACGCGCTCGTACGATACTGACGCGGGGGCCGCGCGTGGGTCATTAAAAGCGGTGGCGAAAGCCGCTTGCCAATGCGGTTTTAAGCGTGCAACCAAGGCGTCGCACATGCGCCCGGGTTCTGCGTGGCGAAGCATGCGGTAGCCGCGCATTTCGTCTTCTGCAACGACCGGAAAGCGTGCTTGTACGGCGGTTAAATCGCGCCCAGCGTCGCGCATACTCTCAGGCGAGCGCATGCCCAGCGCGCCTAAGCGTTGCAGCCTACCGTCGAAAAAGAAACTCTTCTGGTACAAGCCTACGTTGATAATTGTGAGGCTATTGCGTGGTACGTTTGGACCCGCTATCGCGTGTGGGTCGAGGTCTTTTTCTTTGCGCAAATCGTCGCTCCGCCCGGGCCCGATGCGGCGCAGCTCAAGCGCATCAACACCGACTGGTAAGGCAAGTCCATCGCCACCTGCTAACAGCGGGTGATGACAAGTTGCACACGCTACATCGCGATCGCCACTCAGTGACTTTGAAAAAATAACTCACGCCCAAGTTTCGCAGTCGCTGTGCGTGCGGCGCAGGCCAGCTAGGCGCAAACCCGGCCTGCCCACGCAGCTCGTGTGTGCTTATCAATGCACGCACTCGCACATCGATATCGGCAGGGCTGTTCGCGGCGACGCTCGTATTAACCAAGCTTGCCAGGAGCGCGAACGCCAACGCCGCAGCCGCGAGGGCCGCGACCTGCAGGCCGCCGTGCTCAGACCGAATATGCGAATGACGGAATTCAGCAGTCTTCGAGCTCGGCAAATACCTCGTCGGTATGTGCGCCTAACTCTGGCGGAACCCGCCGTACACCAGCGTTGACTCCATCTATCAGAATTGGCGAAACAACGGTCTGCGTGTTCGCGCCACCCGGTAACTCCAGCGGCTGCACCAGTCCCAGTGCCTGCACTTGCGGGTCGTTTAGAGCGCTTGAATAAGTGTTGATGGGTGCGCATGGAACACCAACTTCGTTAAACCGTTCTAACCAAACTTCCGCGGTTGCTTGGGTGAAATTCAGCTCAAGCAAGTCACGCAGCGCAACTTGGTTGGCGGCACGGTCAGATGTAGTTTTGAAGCGTGCGTCAGATTTAAGTTCCGGTCGTTCGACCACGTCACAAACGGAAGACCACAAGCGGTAGTTGCCTGCGGCCATAGCAAAATATCCGCCAAGGCAACGAAAGGCCTGATACGGAGCGTTGCGCGGATGCGCGGACCCGAGCGCTTGCGGATCGCGGTCATTGCCAAAATATTCGCTTGTCTGCAATGCCCCGATACCCAGGGTCGCGCCTAACATTGGTATGTCGATGTGCGCACCTTGCCCGGTCTTTTCCACTTCGCGCAGCGCTGACACGACTGCGTACGCAGCATAGAGGCCAGCGGCAAAATCCGAGATCGGTACGCCACACTTAACCGGGGGCGCATTGGGCTCGCCGGTGACACTCATGACGCCGGCCATAGCTTGCATGGTCAAGTCGAAGCCGCCTTGGCGTGAGCGCGGACCCGTTTGTCCATAAGCTGAGATTGAGCAATACACCAGTTGCGGCTGCACCGCGATGAGGTCTGAAAAACCCAATCCCAAGCGCTCCAATACGCCGGGGCGGAAGTTCTCAATCACCACATCGGCGCTCTTGACCAGCTGGCGTGCGCGCGCGACGTCATCGGCATCTTTCAGATCCAGAACCACCGAGCGTTTGTTGCGATTCACTGAGGCGAAATTCTCGCTGTAGCCCTTACTGATGGGCGGCCACTGGCGCATTCCGTCGCCGCCGTTGGGGCTCTCGATTTTTATAACATCGGCACCCATGTCGCCCAGCAACATGCCGCAAAATGGCCCGGCAGCTATCTGGCACAGCTCTACAACTCGAATGTCGCTCAACGGACTCATGCTTTTCCACCCAGAATTCAATATTTGATTGCGCGATATTGTACATTCGCCTGTCACGCGGCTCGCCGTCGACGCGATTGATTAAAGGAATTGCCTCATGACCACCTCAACATCAGCAGACCTCTACAAGCAACGCTACGGTATTGCTCCAGAGGCATCATTGGAACTGCCTGAATTAAGCGAGGGCGCGGCCCGCATCCTCAATCGCCGCACCATTCGCCAATTTGAAGACAAGCCGGTGAGTGAAGGCTTACTATCAGCACTACTCGCATGTGCGCAATCCGCACCCAGTAAATCTGACCTGCAGCAGTACAGTGTTGTCATCGTCGACGACATGGAAAAACGCACCGCCATTACCGAGTGGATCGGCACGATGCCGTGGATTATGGAGGCAGCTCGCTTCCTCATCTTCTGCGGCGACATACGCCGTAACCGACGGTTGTGCTTAGAGCGCGGCTATGTGCACGCGAACGACAATCTCGATAGCTTCTTCAACGCCACCGTCGATGGCACCGTGGTTATGCAATCGTTCATTTTGAGCGCCGAAGCATCAGGCCTCGCGTGTGTGCCAGTTAGCTATATTCGCAACCATGCAGCGCGTCTCGCGCAGTTGCTGGAACTCCCTGAAGGGGTGTTTCCGATCGCAGGCATCGCGCTTGGCTATCCCACCTGGGCCGGCAAAGCTTCGATGCGATTGCCGCAAGAAGTAACGGTGCACCGCGACCGTTACGATGACAGCGCGATGATCGACGCGGTACGCGCCTATGGCGAAAGACGCCATGAGCGTGAGCCCATCGGGCCCGCTAAACAGCGGCACACCGATCGCTATGGCGTTGCCGAAATATGTCCATGGTCGGAACAGATTGCACGCCAACTCTCGCTGCCAGAGCGTGACGACTTTCGGGCCTTCATCGAAGCTCAAGGGTTTTCGCTGAAGTGAGCGAGCGCTGAGGGCGGATGTGCCGCTATCAGCACATTCTTAAGCCAGGTTTGCGCTAATATGTGCAGCCTATCCAGCTGCAGCCACGCGCCAGCCTAGGCCGTTGTATGCGACCCATTATTCCGACTAATCAGGAAGCCGCAATGTCGTTCAAACCTGCTTCTTCAGCACTCAGTAACGTTAAAGTGCTCGATCTCACAAGAGTCCGCTCTGGGCCGACCTGTGTACGCCAGCTCGCCGATTGGGGCGCCGATGTAATTAAAATCGAACTTCCCGAGAGTATCGAGGCTGACGGCGCGCTAGGTGCTAAGCGACATACCTCAGATTTTCAGAATCTGCATCGCAACAAGCGCAGCATGACCTTGAATCTGAAGGAGGCCAGCGGGCTCGAAATCTTCAAAAAGCTCGTTGCGCAAGCAGATGTTGTGGTCGAGAACTACCGACCGGACGTCAAACATCGCCTCGGTATCGATTACGACAGTCTCAATGCTATCAATCCGCGCATCATCCTCGGCTCCATTTCCGGTTTTGGTCAGGATGGCCCGTACGCAAAACGTCCCGGCTTCGACCAGATCGCGCAAGGCATGGGTGGCCTGATGTCGATCACTGGTTTACCTGGCCAAGGCCCGGTGCGCGTTGGTATCCCGATCGCTGACCTGACCTCAGGGCTATTTTGCGCGCACGGCATCATGGTTGCGCTGTACGAGCGTGAACAATCAGGTAAGGGTCAATGGGTGCACACTTCGCTGTTGCAGGCACAGCTTTTTATGCTGGATTTTCAAGGCGCTCGCTACACTGTCGAAGGCGATGTGGCGCAGCAAGCTGGCAACAACCACCCGACCAGTATCCCAACCGGCGTGTTCGAGACCAGCGATGGGTTTATCAACATTGCGGTGTCTGGCGAAACTAGTTGGCAACGCTTTTGCCACAGCGTTGACGCGCCTGAGTGGATTGATAACCCGGACTTCGCCAGCAGTGAGGCACGATCGACCAATCGCGACGCCTTAAATGCTGAGATAAACGCGAAAACGCGTGCCTATACGAGCGACAAATTAATCGAAGTATTGATCGAAGCGGGCGTGCCATGCGGCGAAATTAACACTATTGAGCAAGCATTCGAAAACCCTCAAGTTAAGCATCTAAATGTAGCGCAGCCAGTGCAGTCACCGGTTATGGGGGAAATCAACTTAGTGTCGCAACCGGTTCGTCTTGGGCGTACACCGAGCACTTTCGAAGTCGCGCCGCCTGAGCGTGGTGAGCACACCGCTGACGTGTTGAGCGAACTCGGCTATGACGCGGCGCAAATCGAAGCACTGCGCACAGCCAAAGTTATATAGGCGAGATCACACTTATCATTACAACTGACAAGATTCTCGTTGACCGCCAACACGGCGTTGGCATCGTTACCTTCAACAACCCGGCCAAACTTAACGCTGTGTCCCTAGATATGTGGGAAGCAGTTGATAGCGCCCTTGACCAGTTTGAGACCGATGACTCAATTCGTGCGCTAGTGCTTACCGGTGCTGGTGGGCGCGCCTTCGTGTCAGGCGCGGATATCTCCAAATTTGACAGCGAGCGATCCACCAAAGAAGGGGTTGAAGCTTACGGCCAGCAAACTAAGCGTTGTTACGATCGGATTGAGGCATTTCCGAAACCAACGATCGCCAAGATCAACGGCTATTGCATCGGCGGGGGCTTGAACCTGGCACTGTGCTGTGACATTCGCATCTGCTCGGATAAATCCCGCTTTGCGCTGCCTGCGGCGAAGCTGTCGTTAGGATACGGCCTAGACAGTCTGCGACGCTTGATGAACGTGCTCGGCCCGGGAGCGACGCGCGACATCTGCTTTTCCGCGCGTCAAATTGACGCTGATGAAGCTTACGCACGTCGCTTGGTCGATCAGGTTGTTGGCGAGGAAGCGCTCGAACACGCGGTTACCGAATATGCCGGTCGCATTGCCGGAAACGCACCGCTGACTATCGCAGCGATGAAGTTCATCACTGGCGAGTTGCTTAAAGACCCATCGCAGCGCGACGTCGAACGCTGCGACGAGATGGTTCAAGCGTGCTTCAACAGCGAGGACTACGTTGAAGGCCGTCGCGCATTCATGGAAAAGCGCAAGCCGCAGTTTAAAGGGGCGTGACAGCACTTCGATAAGCGCCATCGATTGCTTTTAAACGCTGCGTTGCGAGCTGTCCACGGACTGACCGCTCGCAACGCGCTTAAGCGGGCCTAATTGACCGCCAGGAGTGCGGTCTTCGACAACATCTGTCCTTGCAGGAAGCCGCCACCAAGCCAAGCGGACAAGTGCGCGGCCCTGCGCTCACACAGCTCCAAGCATAGAACTTTCCTTGGCACAGTGACTTCCAAACAGCTAGTCTCAACTCTTCGGTAAGCCTGAACATTAAAGTACTAATCGCTGCGGCATTCGCAGCCACTATTGGCGCGATGACGGTCGCACACGCACAAACCAACAATTGCGGGCCCGGCGTGTGTGCGGACAACCATTCTTGCGCAGAGCTAAACGAGATTGTTCGCACGCGCCAGAATGTCGACATTTCTTTCGAACCCGGCGAAGCCTTTTTGAGCGGCCGTGGCACACTTGAATTCGAAGCGTCCGCTCGATAACAATGGCGAGCTGATCGGTCTTATCGGAATTTATTTTGACATCAGTCGGCCTAGGAAAGCAGAGGCTGCGCGCGAAGATGCGCGTTCGCGCGCCGGCTCGCTGACCTGGTTGACAACCTCTCGGACCCAGTGTTTTTCGTGTCGACCGATGGGCAATTTGAGTACGCTAACTCCGCTTTTGAAGCCGTGCTCGGGTATGAGCCCGAGGCGCTGCTCGGCGCCGATGGCCCGCAACAACTGGGGGAATCTACGGCCGCGAGTTTCGCTGAGCTGATCGATGTGGCGCTACGCGAGCACGACGGCGTTATTCAGACAAATTTCAGGCATCGCGATGGGCATAACATCCCAACCGAGCTGCGGCAGCGCACACTACACGACCTCGATGGCGCGGTGCAGGGTGCCGCTGGCGCAGCTTACGACTTGCGTGGGCGCAAGATTGCTGAGGAAAAATTACGCTAGGCTGCGGCCGTAGATGCGCTGACAGGGATAGATAATCGCTACAGTCTCGAACAAAAGATCAGCGACGAGATCCAGCGCGCGATTCGTTACAAACATCAACTGAGCATTATCTCCACTGACATTGACTACTTCAAAATGGTCAACGACGCGCACGGGCACGCCGCCGAGGAGTTTGTAATTGTTCTTCCAGAAACAAGTTACGACGGTGCGATGATTCTGGCTGAACGTGTGCGTGAGGCGGTGGCAGCGTGCGAAGTGGAGTACGACGGCGTTGTTATTAATCTGACTGCTAGTTTTGGGGTGGCCGAATGGTATCCGGACGAGCCCACCATAGAATCCGCACTAAAACGCTCAGACAGGGGCGTATATGCCGCGAAGGCAGCCGGACGCAACCGAGTAGTAGGCGTGCTTGCACGGAGTTAAGCGCCACGCGCGACCTTGGCTTCCGGGGGCGTTCGTGTCAATTCAACCGCCCAGGTGAGCAGCAAGGCTTACGCACACGCGCTGTTGCTACGCCCGCGCCTGAGGATGAACGAGGCATGACCAACAACGTCTACGCGCCACCCAATGCACCGCTGTCCGATTATGCGACAACGGAAATGCAAGCGGCGGTGCGCTTGCGCGAACAACATATCAGCCACCAAGCCTCTATTCGTGGCGTTGGCTCATTGTTCTATTTCTGCGGTGCGATGGTCGTACTGGGAACTGTCGTCGTAGTGTTTAGCGAGCTGTCAGACGATACTTTTTCGGACAATGCACTGCTCTACGCACTGGTGCTTGGATTCTTTATCGTCTACGCGATCAGCTCGTCATATATCGCCTAGGGGCTGCGCCGTTTGAACAATAACGTGGTCCTTATCGCGACCATTGTCTGCGCTGTAAGTTTGCTCAACTTTCCAGCCGGAACCCTGATTAAAGCCTACATTTTGGTACTTCTGCACAGCAAGAAAGGCAAAATAGTTCTCTCGCCCAAATATGCCAACGTTCGGGCA
>Ga0055584_100006146_pt1 | contig 11770 bp, 9 predicted proteins | sample OSDHelmetaG_FD_58716 | JGI IMG/M metagenome (GOLD analysis project Ga0055584, IMG submission 58716) | Pelagic marine sediment microbial communities from the LTER site Helgoland, North Sea, for post-phytoplankton bloom and carbon turnover... | ecosystem: Environmental > Aquatic > Marine >... | reverse complement strand
TAGTTATTTGTAATACCTGTGATTAACAAAAGGCAATGCGACTTTAGTTAGCGATATCTTCTGATTACGGATTTCAACATTATAATCGTCACTATCGTCATATTTCGTATCGATATAACCCATACACACTGGTTTGCCGATAGACTGCCCATATCCTCCACTTGTAATTATACCGATTTTTCGTCCTTCAGAATTGATAATCAAGGTCTCTTCCCTCACCGGGATTCTGCTTTCAGGTAGAAAACCACGTCTTATCCTGTTTGGCCCAGAATCAAGTTGAGACATGATGGTTTTTGCCCCGGGAAAACTGGCCTCAATCTGAGGTTTAAGACGATATTTTCTTGCTATAATCCAGTTTAAATCAGCTTCTACGGGAGTAGTCGTATGATCCAGATCGTGCCCATATAGACAAAGACCAGCTTCCAAACGTAGTGAATCTCTGGCACCCAGTCCTGCTGGTTCTAAGCTTTCATCACGCAATAATATTTTTGTCAGAGTTTGCGCCTCTTCGTTTGATACTGAGATTTCATACCCGTCTTCACCTGTATATCCACAGCGATGTATTAGACAAGAAATCCCTTCAATACTGGTTTGTATGGCACTTAAAAATGGCATTTGGGCTAATTCTGGCTGCAGTTTTGCCATGACTTGTGGTGCTAAGGGTCCTTGCACAGCTATAAGAGCGGCATTTATCCAGTTAATATCATATTTACTGGAAAATTTTTCACGCAAATAATCAAAATCTGCCTGTTTGCAGGCGGCATTTACAACCAGAAAAAAACAATCTGGCAATTTAGTCACCATCAAATCATCTAGAATACCGCCTGACTCATTGGTAAAAACCGTATACCTTTGCCTATATTCTTGAAGATCTTTGATTTCGCCGGGGACTAATTGCTCAAGTACAGATTCAATATCATTCCCGTATAGTTTGATCTGCCCCATATGAGATATATCGAATAAACTAGCGGATTTTCTAGTATGCTCATGCTCTTTTCTGATACCAGCAGAATATTGAACAGGCATTTCATAACCGGCAAAGGGTACTAACCTCGCTCCTAATTCAAGATGTAATGAATGAAGTGGTGTTTTAAGCAATATTTGAGATTTGGTATTATTCATCGGTTTATAGTTATTTATAATATGTCAGCTTATTTTTTAAAAATATTAATTACAAACATCAGGTTAGCTTAGATGAAAGAAAAATTACGAATCCATAACCTGCTAAATGCAACTCAGCCATTATGTGATATTGCTGTCAGCGGATGGGTCCGTACACGGCGGGACTCAAAAGAATTTTCGTTTATCGAAATGAATGATGGTTCCTGCCTGTCGAATATACAGATTATCGCAGACATAAACACCGCTGGCTACGACAAGATTCAGTCTATCACCACGGGAAGTTCTATTAGTGTCACAGGCCAATTGTCCCAGTCACCTGGGAAAGGTCAAAAATGGGAAATCAGTGCCGCGTCGATTTCAATCATCGATAGCGCACCTGAAGAATATCCTCTACAAAAAAAACGCCATTCAGATGAATTTCTTAGATCTATTGCGCATTTAAGACCGAGGACAAATAAATACGGAGCTATGTTTCGTATTCGTTCAAAAGTTTCACATGCGATTCATAATTTTTTTCAAGACCAGGGATTTAACTGGGTTCATACTCCAATCATTACTGGTTCTGATTGTGAAGGTGCAGGAGAAATGTTCTGTGTAACTAATCTTGATATGGCGTCAGTCCCAAAAAACGATAATAAAGTAGATTTTTCAGAAGATTTTTTTGGTAAACAGGCCCATTTAACTGTATCGGGTCAATTGCCACTTGAAACATACTGTTTAAGCCTGGGAATGGTTTATTCTTTTGGCCCAACTTTTCGATCTGAAAACTCCAATACCAGCCGCCATATTGCGGAATTCTGGATGGTTGAACCTGAAGTGGCATTTGCGGATCTTGAAGATAATATGCAACTAGGTGAGAAGTTGATAAAACACCTGACGCAATACGTATTGGACCACTGCAGTGAAGATATTGAGCTTTTTGGACAATATGTAGACAAAGATCTTCTAGATAGACTCGCCAATATACTGGCTAACACGTTCACCCGTTTATCCTATACTGATGCTATTAAAATATTACAATCAGCAAAACAGGACTTTGAATTCAAACCTGAATGGGGGAAAGAGCTGCAGTCTGAACATGAACGTTTTCTAACTGAAGTTTACTATAAGCAACCTGTAATAGTTTATGACTACCCCAAAGATATCAAGGCATTTTACATGCGTGTTAATGACGATAATAAAACAGTTGCTGCCATGGATATACTTGTCCCCAAGATTGGTGAAATTATAGGTGGGAGCCAGCGAGAAGAACGGCATGATATTTTGCTTGAAAGATTACACTCAAGCGGCTTAAATCAGGAGGATTATTGGTGGTACATCGATACACGAAAATTCGGCACTGCGCCTCATTCTGGTTTTGGCCTTGGGCTGGAGCGGTTTCTCATGTTGGCAACAGGGACAAGTAACATACGTGATGTCATCCCATTTCCAAGGACGCCTAAGCATCTTGAGTTTTAAATGAAATCAATTCACCTTTTAAAACGCCTGGAAAAAATCAAGGCCAACTTCAATCAAAATATTACCCTGCAAAAGATTGAATTATTAAACGCATTAAAAACTCAAAACTTCAGCACCCCACAGCAAGTTCAACGGTTTCATGATGTCTTAAATTTTCTATATGCATTTCCAGATAACTACGAAATATTTAGGCAGACTTCACATATGCTTGCATCATTTTCAAAACGAACTGACTTGCAGAAATTTAAAAATGATCTTACCAATACCGGCATAGCTGGCACAAACATTCATTTTCAATTCTTTTGGCCTATGGCCTGCTGGTTGGCTGATCAATGCCCAAATTCCCTGTCCATCATTTGGGATGAACTAGAAGAGCCTGAAAAACTCACCACTATACTTCCTCTTTTACTGACAATACCGGAAATTGGAGCTATGGATGAACTTGATTTATCACCACAAGAATGGGTTGAGTTGCTAAAAAACTCAAGAGAGACTGATGCCGCTTACATTGTCAATCGCCTGCAAAAAGCATTCAAAAATGACCGTGAACGCGAAGTCATTCATGATGACATCAATATGACATATCAATTAAAAGCCGCGCACAATACTCCAAATATTGCCAATACCAAAATTACAGGCAAAAAAGTCCATTACCAGAAAAAAGCATTTGACAGGCAACGACCTCAATTACCTACATCACTTACGACTATCAAATTTACACATAAAAAAATTAATGCATCAGATGGCATAAAGTTTATCGATCTGGCGCGCAAAACCATGTTGACTCATGAAAGAGACCTTGATGCATTTTCATATGGAAACCCAGCTGATGTCAGATTAATTTCATTCGACGATGGACATCAGTTAAATTGCAATAGCATGGTGCCTGACAGACGCTATTTACTCCATTCCACATACGGTTTCTTAAATACCAGGAATGGCATGCCGGTAGGTTATTTTCAAATCATCAATCTATATCACAATGCGGAGATAGCATTTAACCTATTCTCGCCATTTCGAGGTGGTGAAACATCGAAATATTTTATTCGAAACCTTGCCGTCGCTCATCAGCTATTCAATGTGGATACGTTTATTCTTGACCCCTACCAGCTTGGACACGAAAACAAGGAAGGCTTGTTGTCTGGTGTTTGGTGGTTTTATTACAAATTAGGATTTCGACCCAGAGATAAAAAAATGCACAACCTAGTCAAAAAAGAAATTAAAAAAATCTCATCTAATCCGGACTACCGCACCAGCCTTTCGACCTTAAATACACTAGCGTCTGTAAATATGTATTTTGACATCAATGATAATTATCAAAATCATAACAACACAGGCGATATTGGATTTATCCCACTGGGTTTAAATCGTAGACTATCTAAAGCCTTTAGTGCTGAAAAAGAAAAAGAGATAGACTTGTGTATACAGCAAGCATTGCAGTTGACTAAGTGCAACTCCAAGAAAAAATTACCACCATTGCAAAAAGCCAGTTGGGTACGTTGGTCCCCATTAATTAACAATATATCTGGTATAAGATACTGGCCAACAAGTGAGAGAAGGAAAGTTGCAGATATCATTACTGCTGGGGGTGGGCATGATGAATTAAAATATGCGAACTTGCTCAATCAACATGAAAAACTTAAAGCAGGTATACTCGGCTTTGCTAACAGGCTTGAGAATACTATCTAAATTCGAGCTGTCTCCGGTTTATAACTTAAGCCAAGATTGATTATTTTTTGTAACAATTGTTCATAATTGAGTCCTGAAAGATCTGCAGCTGTTGACGTTTCCTCACCATAGCCGATATCTGGATTCGCATTTGCTTCGAGCACATATATCGCGTTGTCTTCGGTTAATCTCAAATCTATTCTGGCGTACCCACTAAGCCCCAGTATTTTGTAGATACGCTTACCAACTGAATACAGTTTTTTAATCAGCTTGGCATCAAGGTTACTGGCAGCAACAAGGTTGATTTTATGTTGTTTTTGATATCGCCAGTCCCATTTCACTTTTGATGTTGCAATTTTGTGAGCATCATCTGGCATCTCACCAAACTCCAGCTCTATCAACGGAAAAGTTTGCAGCCTGGAATTCCCAATAATAGAAATATAAATTTCCCTTCCCTCGATATATTCTTCAGCAAGAACATGTGTATTTAATTTTGAGTGTAAATATTCAATTCGCTCAATCATTTTATCTTGCGTATTTACAACGGACGCCTGTGACAATCCATACGAGCCTTCTTCAACTAATGATTTTACAATGAGCGGATATCGTATGGACTTTGGTATTTTAATTTTTTCACCCATAGGAAAAACAATAAATTTTGGTGTGCTTATTCTATGAAATGTAAACAACTTCTTACTTAATGCCTTGTCATGTGCAATCATTAAGCCACGTGGATTACATCCTGTGTAAGGTAATTTCAAAAGCTCAAGATAACTTGCCACATGATAGTCATACAGTGAATTTCCGTGAAATTCTTCAAGAATATTAAACGCAATATCCGGTTCAAATTCTTGTATGGCACGCCTGATTGCGCCCAGGTCATCAAAGACACCTACTGGTTGAACTTCATGCCCCATCGCCTTTAAACTTGATACAACATCATACTCTGTCTTCCATTCAACAATTTCTTTGTCAGCAAATCCTTTCATGGAATCTGGTGGAACCAGATCTTCATGCATTAACACGAGTATCTTCAACATATTCATATTGCTATTCTATGATTTATTCTTTGCCTGTAATTTAAACTCTGCAAAACAATAAAAATTGCCACATCCGTCTTTAAATCTTCATCAAATCTTGATATTTTTAATTTCATTTCTTTGCATCTGACCATCATGTTTTGCAGGATTTGTGCAATATCATAGGGATACATACCGGTCCCCCTGGCACAGATATCACATAACTCATTGTGATAATTTTTCAAAAATGTTGCTGCTGATCGTTGATATTTTCCAATGCTATTATCTCTTCTGAACAGACGAATTAATTCATTATCATAAACCTCAGTAACATTAACACCATAATGGCTTCGTTTTCGGTTATAGTGGTGTCTGAGTGTATTTTTCATCCTGGAAATGGGATCCACAAAATTTCTTTTAGAATTAAGTGGTTTTCGATCAACTAAAGTTTCCATTAACTCATCCATATAATTAAGTTTTTTTAACACCGCCCAATCTTTGTATTCTGTCCGCCAACGAGATCTTGGTTTCAACCATACAGCAAAAGTTTCCGCAAAATCTTCTGCAGGATGACTTTGCGCATACCACCAGTCCAGGTGCATGACATAATTCTTGCTTTTTGGATTTGGGCGATAATAATCAGGATATTTTTTATTAAAATCACCAAATACACGCTTAATTTTTTTCCTTCTACTTAATTGATATGCAGTAGATATCGCATGCCCGGCCTCGTGACGAAGTAATTTCATACAACTTCTTTCAGTTCCACCTTCGACCTCATAAACCTGCTGAGCTTCAAGCTTTACTAATTTTGGATGTGCCAAATAGAATGGAATTGCAATGCCGGGTATTTTATCGGGAGAAAACCATTCATCAGATAACCAGCAATGAGGTTTGAATTTAATGCCACGATATTCCAATTCTTCATATAATTGATATATATGCGACATTAGCGAAGTATCAGATATTTTAATATTTAGATCAATAAAACGAAGTTCCAGTAATTCGTCATAACTATACCCACTCCAATATGGTTTTTTTCTTCTTACAGATGGCATACGTCAAGTTTAAATTGCTCCATATTTAATTACCAGTACGTATTGTGTCTTCATATATAATATTAATCCGATGAAAATAAGTGTAATTATACCTACCTACAACAGGAGAGAATCACTTTGCAAGGCACTAGATTCCGTGCTGAGCCAATCATATATGCCAAATGAAATCATAGTCATAGATGATGGCTCATCAGATAACACAGATAAGATGATCGCGAATAAATACCCTCGTATCAGATACATTCACCAGCCCCACTCTGGTGTCAGCTCTGCCAGAAATAATGGGATTTTAAACTCTGTAAATCACTGGATTGCATTCCTGGATAGTGATGACAAGTGGAATAAAAACAAGCTAAAAACACAAACTAAACTATTAACTATTAACCCAGAATACAAAATATGCCATTGCAATGAAATATGGTTTAAAAATGGCAAGCAAATAAATCAGAAAAAAAAGCATCAGAAAAATGGAGGATATATATTCAAAAAATGCCTCCCATTATGTGTAATCTCGCCATCATCCGTAATTATACATAGAGATATTTTTAACAGCATCGGAACTTTTGATGAATCACTGCCCGCTTGCGAGGACTATGATCTGTGGTTAAGGATATGTTCAAAATACCCTTTGCTTTATGCCGAAGAGAAACTTGTTGAGAAATACGGCGGCCATCCAGATCAATTATCTACAAAATACTGGGGTATGGATCGATTCAGGATCAAATCATTAGCAAACTTACTTGATTCAGGCATACTCTCGGACACACAAAGAAAAAACGCTATAGATACATTAAAATATAAACTCAATATATACATTAATGGGGCACAAAAACACAATAATGAAGTGGCCGCAGAAGATTTCAAAATGCTTGCAAAACTTTATTCTGATAGCCAACCATGACTCACATCATCACTGCATTACATGCGGAGGCCAAGCCCATAATTCGCCATTTCAATTTAAGAAAACTTGAGAATTCGAACATATTTGAAGCCTATGCGAACAACACACAAACAATCACACTAACTATCAGTGGAATTGGAAAACTAGCCTCAGCTGCCGCTGTAATTCACACCATGAACATTTTTCAATCATCAAAGATGCGAAGCTGGTTAAATATTGGAATAGCTGGCCACAAATCATTAGACCTTGGCACACCCGTTATCGCCAACAAAATAATCGATACTGGCAGTAAGCAGTCCTGGTTTCCACAAATAGTTTTCAAGTCACGTTTACTGAATTTGCCAATCATGACTATTGACACAGCAACAGATCAATATCCAGATGGTTTTATGTTAGATATGGAGTCATCTGGATTTTATTACTCAGCATGCAAAGTTACCACATGTGAATTAGTGCATTGCCTAAAAATCATATCTGACAATGAACATACTCATTATCAACAACTGAATGAAAGTATTATCCAGTCGTTAATTGAAAATAATATTGAAGAAATAACACGCCTGATAGACAGCCTTAAAACACTGTCACTTGAAATCAAAGAAATTACATGTGATGAAAATCTTTATAATAAGCTTACTTCGATTCAGCACTTCACGCACTCACACAAAATTCAACTAAAAAAAATATTAAAAAAATGGGAAATTTTATTCCCCACGACAGTACCAGATATGAATCGCATACATAAATTTAAAAATGCCCAGGAAATCCTAGACTATCTAATGTTCACATTAGATAAGACACCTGTATCTTACTAAGACCAAGTAATATCCATGATAAATCGTATATACATAGAAAAAGAGGTTGCGTCACACAATAAAACTCTTCAGATTTGCAATAAGTTTAGTAATGCGTCAGTGATTGATTGTGATCATTATTCAGAAGTATTTAACAGGAAGGCGCAAAATTTTAGATTACAAAAAAAATCACCTGGTTTAATTTTAGCCCATAAACATAAAAATTTAGTAATGCCAGCCCCCTCTGAGTACAGCATCGGTGGGGATTTAAATTACTATTTCTCACATATGTTAAATTGTATTTATGATTGTCGTTACTGTTTCTTGCAAGGTATGTACCGATCTGCCAATTATGTTTTATTTGTAAATTACGAGGAGTTCTATCAGCAGATTAAATTAATTTGCAATTCACATGCTGATAAATCTTGCCATTTTTTTTCCGGATACGACTGCGATAGCCTTGCTATGGAACCAGTAACGGGTTTTATGCAATACCTTTTGCCAAAAATATCAGACATACCCAATCTATTACTGGAATTAAGGACAAAAAGCACTCAAATTCGTTCATTGCTGGATATTGAACCCATTAATAATTGTGTTATTGCCTATAGTTTATTACCAGATAGATTAGCAAAAGCACTGGATCACAAAGCACCAGACATTAGTAGTAGATTAGCCTCGGCCAGAAAATTACAAGATCAAGGTTGGAATATTGGCTTACGATTTGACCCATTGATATATGACACCGATCTTGAAAAAACATATCAAACATTTTTTGCAGATGTTGCCAATAAATTAGATATCGAGAAAATACATTCTGTAAGTATCGGTTCATTTAGACTTCCAGCTCATTATTTCAATAAACTTTCTTCCTATTACCCTGAAGATAAATTAATCACATCACCCTTTGAACATTCAGGTAAATCAGTTAGTTATAAAAATGATGTAAAAAAAAGATTATTGTCCTATTGTTACCAGGAAGTTTGTTCTTATTACCCCCTTGAGAAAATATTTCCATGCGAAGCTCTCGAACAGTATATATAAGCCCAAAACCTGCCATACTAGACTTATCAGAGCACCAGATTTATTATTCATATCTAATATACCTATTAAATGCAATCCCCTAATAAACACATGACAAATCACAAATATTCAGACTTCAAAAAACACCAAATCAATGTGTTAATAAATCAATCACCAACTGCAATCACTATGGGTGCGATTGCAGCTGCATTTCTTTTTTTAATCTACTACAACAGCGCTATTCAATATGAAATCACATTATGGATTGCAGTATATTTTATATTCTACCTGGTTCGTTATGTTGTAATCAAAAACTACATCAACACTTCGCAAGGTCTGCAAGACCCAAAGTTTATCTTTTGGTTTTATAATAGCTCATTAGTAGTTATTGGCTTACTCTGGTCTGGCGCAGGCATTTATATACTGGGATCTTTGAATTACTTTGAAAACATATATTTCTTAATGCTTTTGGGCGGCCTTGTCTCTGGGGCGGTGGCAACAAATATAATTTTGTTATCCGTATATTTTTCATTTTTCATACCCGCAACACTACCAGTGATACTATTTTTGCTATTGCAGCCTACAGAGCAACTTAAACTATCTGGCTTCATTATTTTATTATTTGTTTCATTCATATCATTAATTGCCCATAGACTACACAAAATTATCTCTGAGTCACTTTCCTATCAGTTTGACAATTTACAGTTGCTTGATGATCTCAAACAAGAGAAAAACAGGGTCACTCAGTTGTACAGCAGTCTTGAATTTGATCTCGCACAAAGAAAAAAGGCGGAAGAACAATTAAAAGATGAAAAAGAACGCGCAGAAGAGCTTGCCAAAACACTAATGGCAATATCCAATCTGGATGGTTTGACCGGAATACCTAACAGAAGGAATTTTGACTCTACCCTGGCTAATGAGTGGAATCGAGCAAGTCGGTCCGGCACACCAATATCACTGATAATGTGTGATATTGATAACTTTAAGTCTTACAACGATAATTATGGCCATCAAAAAGGTGATACTTGTCTTATCCAGGTTGCAACCACTTTGCAAAGTCATGCACGCCGAGATAATGACCTGGCCGCAAGATATGGTGGAGAAGAGTTTGGCATAATATTGCCAATAACCAACCTTGAAAATGCGAAAGACTTGGCCGATCAAATGTTAATTGCTGTCAGAGATTTAAATATAATTCATCGATTTTCAGACGTTGACAATATAGTTACCGCTAGTTTCGGTGTTGCTACTCTAATACCACAAAAAGAACAGCAGTCAAAAACTTTGCTGTCTCGTGCTGACAAGGCATTGTATAAAGCAAAACAACAGGGACGAAATCAGATTGCAGTATCACAAGTTGAATTGATTAGTAACGAGGAAGACATCAATAAGCAATTAGCATAAAACTAATCAAGGTCACCTACTAATTTTATAAAAAGCTGTCTTACCTCAGCAGTAATTTCAAGGTACTTATCCATAAAACCATCGACATTATTGCCAAACCCCATTGCCTTGGCTAAGGATACATTACTGTTAACATCAGATGGAAATGAGTCAACAGATTTCAAGTCAAATAGCCTTAATGCCGTTTCCGCCTGCTTTAAGAATTCATAAGAATCTAGCAATGTCTTTTTGTCATTGTTATTAATATATCTAGAGTTTTCCAGTTGACGAATGGCATCTCGAGTACTTGCAGTTTGCAGAACCTTTTCTTTTATTCCATATCGCAACTGAAAAAAATGCGTAATGAAATCAATGTCCATCAATCCGCCCGCACCTCTTTTAATTTCGTGTTTATTTCTTACACTACCCAATACATTTTCGACTCGCCGCCTCATTGTTACAATTTGCTCTTCAAGAACACCATCAGCATATTCAGCATATATATAATCATTCAGCTCACTCATGAGCATATCAATATTACTACTCTGCACCAGAACAGGCCTGCATCGAGTCATCATCTGCCTTTCCCATATTTCTCTATCTGCCGCGTGATACTTCAGAAATGTCTGATATGTGCTTACCAGTGGCCCCGAATTACCATGAGGCCTTAATCTCATGTCGACCTCATACAGCTGACCATTAGATGATGGCTGAGCCACTAACCTTAATAGCAATCTGATTATTGAGCTCAAATCTGGATTCAATATATGGTCATTTTTTTCATACAAGAAGATCAAGTCTAAATCTGAACCAAACGTCATTTCATTACCCGCCATTCTACCCATGCCAAGGATACTAATTGGAACATTCAGATTCGACGTCTTTTTTTCTAACACCTGTATTAACGCGGTTAATATTTTTTCCGATAAGCGTGTTAATGCTAACTCTATCGATTCCAGGTTCAAGGTGCCCATAAGATATGCAATTAATATCTTAAACATAATGGCATTTTTAAATAGTCTGAGTTGATTAATAGCTTGTTCTATTTCATCAAATTTTAATATATCTTCAAATTGTATACCTGCTATTTTAAACTCATCTTCAAGTTTGAATTCGACTTCTAACAACGCGTCTATTTTATTTCCATAAACAAATATAAATCGGGTGAAATACCAACTGGCGCCAAAGACACGAACCAGAATCTCCATATTTTCATTGGAATATTCCCATTTTTCCTGATTGCAAATGTCAACCCAACGATCCAGGCTATTACGCGCAGTTTCCTGATGCCAGGCATGATCTAGAAATTGATAATAATCTTCAGCTTTCATATATGAACTACTT
>Ga0055584_100006145_pt1 | contig 11771 bp, 10 predicted proteins | sample OSDHelmetaG_FD_58716 | JGI IMG/M metagenome (GOLD analysis project Ga0055584, IMG submission 58716) | Pelagic marine sediment microbial communities from the LTER site Helgoland, North Sea, for post-phytoplankton bloom and carbon turnover... | ecosystem: Environmental > Aquatic > Marine >... | reverse complement strand
CTTACGAATGACCCCGGCACAGGCGTCATGCGTCATGCTGATGCCGGTTACGATATCGCTACTGAATGCGCTAAAGAACAAAAACTTAAACTACCTATGATCAACGGATAGGCTGTCATGTTTAATCTAGAACTGAAACCAGGAGAAATAACACTAACCGATTTACGGCGTGTACACAGGGACCCCGTCAATATCTCGCTACATGCGAGTGCCGCAGACAAAATAAAAGCCGGACGAGCCGTTGTTGAAAAAGCTATTTCTGAAAATCGCGTTATTTACGGGATCAACACAGGCTTTGGCAAGCTAGCTAAAGAAAAGGTCAGCACTGAGCAACTGGAAAAACTGCAGGAAAACCTAATTCTGTCCCATTGTACCGGCACCGGCCCCGTTCTCGATGAACGCATTACACGCCTGATCATATTGCTAAAAATCAATGGTCTGGCACAAGGCTATTCAGGCGTACGCCCGGAACTTATTGATGCTTTAATGGCGCTACTGAATTGCGGTGTCTATCCATGCATTCCTGCAAAGGGATCTGTTGGTGCATCCGGCGACCTCGCTCCACTTGCGCATATGAGCGCCGTTCTGCTGGGCTACGGCGAAGTCAGCGTCAAGGGCAAGGCGCTGCCTGCAAAAAAAGGCTTAGAGATTGCCGGAATTAAACCGCTTACACTCGCCCCCAAGGAAGGATTAGCCCTCATAAATGGTACGCAAGTATCAACAGCACTGGCTTTATCCGGATTATTTGCAACAGAAAACTGTTTTGCCGGAGCCGTTATTGCCGGTGCACTCAGTCTGGAAGCTGCCAAGGGAACATCCGGCCCGTTTGATGAGAAAATCCAGCGGATAAGGCGTCAACCAGGGCAAATTGATGTTGCTGCAAAATATCGCGCTTTACTTGACCATAGTGAAATCAGAAATTCACATACACATTGCGAAAAAGTCCAGGACCCCTATTGCCTGCGCTGCATGCCACAAGTGATGGGCGCATGCCTTGATACAATCCGTAACACAGCAGAAACACTCCTGCGCGAATGCAATGCCGTAACAGACAACCCGCTTATTTTTCCTGAAACAGGAGATGTTTTATCCGGCGGAAACTTTCATGCCGAACCCGTTGCGATTGCTGCCGATACTCTGGCGCTGGCCATTGCAGAAATCGGCAATATTTCAGAACGACGCACAGCACTATTGATTGATGAAAATCAAAGTGGCCTGCCACCCTTTCTGGTCAATAATGCGGGCGTAAACTCTGGCTTTATGATTGCCCATGTCACAGCCGCTGCACTAGCCAGCGAAAACAAACAAAATTCATTCCCTGCTTGCGTTGATTCCATTCCCACATCAGCCGGACAGGAAGATCATGTCAGCATGGCAACACATGGTGCACGCCGATTAAACACGATGGCCGAAAACACGGCAACCATAATCGCTATAGAGCTGCTTGCCGCTGTACAAGGGATAGAGTTTCATCGCCCGCTTAAATCCTCCGATGCACTGGAAAAAATCATCGCATTAGTCAGAAAGAACATTACTAATTATGAGGAAGACCGCTATTTTGCACCGGATATAGAGGCTGCAAAAAATTTAGTGGAAGGCGATAGCTTACTGGAATTTTGCAACGATATCTTACCGTCCCTTTGAAAGCCTTATAAATGAAAATTTATGATTTAACAGAAGGCAACAACCCCTTAATCATTTCCATTCCTCATGCAGGAACATTTGTGCCTGATAATATAAAAGAACGCTTTACTGATACTGCACTCAATTTACCGGATACAGACTGGCATGTTGGAAAGCTCTATAATGACTTCGCCAAAGAAAATAACGCTACACTGTTACAAGCGAACTATTCCCGCTACGTCATAGATTTAAACCGCCCGCCCGACAACACAGCCCTTTATCCCGGCCAGACAAAGGTTTCCTTATGCCCTGACAAGACTTTCGATGGGCAGGACATTTATAAAAACGCTCTGGAACCGGATACCGAAGAAGTTACACAGCGACTAAAGGCCTATTGGCACCCCTATCACGACGAAATTGAAAATCAAATTACGCGTACTATCAAAAAACACGGCTATGCTGTTTTATACGATGCACATTCCATCCGCTCCATTGTGCCACGTCTATTTGACGGACAACTTCCCGACCTTAATATAGGCACAGCAGACGGAAAAAGTTGCAATCAGACGATAGCAAAAGCTGCCTTTGATGCCGCCCAAAAATCATCCTATAGCGCCGTATTGAATGGCCGCTTTATTGGCGGATATATTACGCGACGTTACGGCCAGCCTGAGGAAGGCGTTCATGCCCTGCAAATGGAACTGACACAATCAAATTACATGAATGAGGACAGCTTTACTTATGATGAAACACGTGCCGCGCGCCTGAAACCTGCGCTAGAAATCATTCTTCATGCCATTACGAACAACGCCGGCACAGGGATTAAACCCAAACCGGTATGAGAGCTCCGCCGGACTTTCAATATCCCAAAGAACAAAATCTGCCCTTTGCCCCTCTTTCAACATACCACAATCATCCCAGCCCAACGCCTTCGCAGCATTGCGCGTGGCGCCCGCCAAAGCCTCTTCCGGAGTCATCCTGAACAAAGTACAGGCCATATTAAACATCAAAAGAAGTGAATGCGCAGGCGCACTACCCGGATTAAGATCTGTTGCAATCGCTATGGGTACATTATGCTTACGGAACAAATCAATTGGTGGCACCTTAGTTTCGCGTAGAAAATAAAAGGCACCCGGCAAAAGCACAGCAACAGTTCCGGCATCCGCCATCGCCTTCACCCCGTCTTCATCAATATACTCCAGATGATCTGCCGAAAGACCTTTATAACGCGCCGTCAAACGTGCACCGTTCAAGTTGGACAATTGCTCTGCATGCAGCTTAACCGGGACATTAAGCTCCTGTGCTTTTTTGAAAACACGCTCGGTTTGCGCTGCCGAAAAACCGATGCCCTCACAAAACGCATCTACAGCATCAATCAACCCTTCACTATGGAGTGTTGGCATCATTTCATCACACACCAACGTAATATAATCATCTGGCTTGTCTTTATACTCAGGCAACAAAGCATGTGCACCCAGAAAAGTACGTTGTATGCTCAACCCTGTTTCATCGCGCAAGCGCGTCGCAACACGCAGCATCTTTCCTTCCGTCTGCGTATCCAGCCCATAACCAGATTTGATTTCTATGCCTGTAACGCCTTCGCGCATTAAGTTTTGTATACGCGGCAGAGCTGCCTTGAAGAGCTCATCCTCATTTGCCGAGCGCGTCGCCTTGACGGTCGAAACAATCCCACCGCCCGCTCTGGAAATTTCTTCATATGAGGCGCCTTTTAGGCGCATTTCAAATTCTTGCGCTCGACTCCCGCCATAAACCAGATGTGTATGACAATCGATCAAACCCGGCGTAATCCAGCGCCCCCCGGCATCATTGGTGTTTTTAACAGTGTGCGACGGCAAATCGGCTTGCGGACCCACCCATGCAATCCGGCCATCTTTAACGGCCAGAGCGCCCTTTTCGACAATACCGTAACCGTCAGGATCGGCCATTGTGGCCAGATTCGCATTAATCCATATGGAATCCCACATTATTTGCTCCTATAGTGAAAAAGAACTTACTCAGGAGTCTACCCAATGTCGCAATTTTTGGCAAAGGCCGCTTTATTACCGGAAGGATGGGCAGAGAATGTCCTTATAACCGCCGATAATGATGGCTGGATAACGGATGTGGAGGCCGGACAAGGCAGTGCCAACGCCAAAATCATCGATGGGCCGATTATACCCGGCATGCCCAATTTACACTCCCATGCCTTTCAACGCGCCATAGCGGGGAAAAGCGAGTATGCCACCGCTGCAAAAGACAGCTTTTGGACATGGCGTAAGTTAATGTATGACTTTCTGCAAAAAATTGGTCCGGATGAAATGGAAGATGTTGCAGCAAAGCTTTACACAGAAATGCGCACTGCCGGTTACACCCACGTTGGCGAGTTTCACTATATCCATCATCAACCTGACGGCACCCCGTATGAAGATCGCGCTCTGCTCTCACGCTGTATGATCCGCGCTGCAAAAAAAGCAGGCATTGGAATTACACTTATGCCTGTGCTTTATGCCCATAGTGGGTTTGGCGGCCAGGCACCGGAAGACAAACAAAAAAGATTTATCAATACGCCAGAAAACTATCTTGATATTATTTCATCTCTCCACAGTGATTACAAAGATGATGTTAATATCCGCATTGGTGCTGCTTTTCATTCTCTGCGCGCTGTGACACCAGAGATGATAACAGAGGTTAGCGCTACTCTTCATGCAATCGACCCCAGCATGCCAACCCATATACACATTTCCGAACAGGAAAAAGAAGTAGAGGATTGCATTGCCTGGTGTGGCCAACGTCCAGTAGAGTTACTTTTAGACAAGGTAGGCTTAGGGACACATTGGTGCCTTGTCCATGCCACACACATGAATGAAGCCGAGACACACGACCTTGCCCGAAGTGGTGCCGTCGTCGGATTATGCCCGACAACAGAAGCGAACCTCGGTGACGGCTTATTTAATCTGCCTGATTATATTAAGGCCGGCGGCGCATGGGGCATTGGTTCGGACAGCCATATTTCAGTCAACCCCATAGAAGAATTACGTTGGCTGGAGTATGGGCAACGGCTAACACGAAAAGAGCGCGCCATCGCCAAAACAGACGAGCAACCACATGTGGGCGACTTCCTTTATAACACCGCCCTGCGCGGTGGTGCACAAGCGTTGGGGAGCAAAATTGGAGCGCTAGAAAAAGGTCACCGCGCTGATTTTATTGTACTGGAGACAAATGAAGACAACGCAGACAAAGCCTCATTAACAGACACGCTCATCTTCGCGGGAAACATCACAATCAAAGAAGTCCACACAGCCGCAAGCATTTAACGGCATCACAAAAACCAATAATTTGAAATTAAACCCCAGAATAACAGGACTGAAAAGATTGTTATTTCTTCTTGTTTTTTAAGTAGTAAAGAACCTGCAGATTATCATAGGCGGGCTTATAAAAACTGGGGTTGGCTTCAACGGCTTTTAAAAACAGTTTTTCTGCTTCTGCGTAGTTTCCACGCCTCATAGCCGTATATCCTGCGTTATTAAATGCTTTGGCTTCCTCATGAACATCATGATCCAGCGTTGCCTCGTCATAGCGGTCCTGCATGGCAAGGGCTAAACGATAATTTGTTTTTGCTACATCTAAATCTGATTTGTGCTTCAGTGCGCCGCCAAAGGATTGCGCAGCTTTTTCAAAATCCTCCTGCGCCATATATGAAACGCCCATATTGTTATATATAACTTCAGGACGATCTGTATGTTTCAAAGCCATCTCATAGGCATCCGCAGACTTTTGCCACTCCTTTTGGGAATCATATATTTGCGCAAGCCCATTCCATGACCGCCAAAGACTTTCATTATTACTGACGGCATCGGCAAGGAAGTCCAATGCATATTCCGGCTCACCTTTTTGTAAATGCGACAAGCCAAGACCCTGCTGGGCATCCACCTTATACTTGGACACTGTCAATAATTTTCGGAAGTGAGCTAATGCCTGTTCGCCATTCCCCAGCTTAAAATAGCTTTCTGCCAGCCCAAACCGTGCCTCATGATCATCAGAATTTCTCTGTAAAATTGTATAGTATGATTTAGCCGCACTCTCATAATTCCCTGACGCCAAATCTCGTTGCGCGCGCGTCTTTACTTCCCAGGTATTTTTTTCAATAGACACACTTGGTTGCTGTTGTGCATGCGCAGTTTGCGCTGTATTACAGCCACTTTGCGTAAGCAACGTTAGAATTAAAAACACATATAGAGTACGCGTCATTACAATCCCTTAAATTTCATAGCTCTTATTGTGAAGAGATAAATCAAAGGGCAACAAATCCTGTCCAAGAATAAGTTCAACATCTGCCTTGAGATCATCTGCCTCTTTTATTTCAACAGGTATAAGCAACAACGCCGCCATCTTTTCAGCATCTTCGCGATGACCTGGCATAAAGCTTATAACTGACTTCTCATGGCTAAAGTTAGACGCATTAGCAAAAGCCCAAACTCTTAAACCACCATCACTCATAAAATCTATCATGCGCTTGGCCATTTGCGGGCGACCCGTTCCGTTCAATATTTTATAAGCATGACGCCGTGGCGCAGCTTCTTTCACCTGTGCCTTAGTCTGTGCCTTAGGCTTCTCTTCTGCGCGATCAACGATCTCATCAACTGAAAAGCTTGCTTTTCGTATCATCGGCTTTCGAGGAGGAAGAATTTTTTTCTGCACGACCTCCCATTTCCGCGCGCCTGTTTGTTCAATGTCAGTATAATACTCTTCCTTTATTGGCTTCTGACTAGCCTCCAGTTCCATCTTTACCGTTTCTTCTGCAATCGTAATATTAGCAGCGATAACCGGAGGTATTTCATCTTTCTGCTTATCATCTTCACTCATAGCACTTTCAGCTGCGCGTGCAACCTGCACTGCCTCTTTATGATCCCCCTGTGCATGCAAGGAATAAGAAAGGTTACTCAATGTCACGGAAGATTGCGGGTCAATATCAAGTGCTTTTTGATAGTATTTTTGTGAAAGATCAAAACGCTTCAACATATCATACGAAATCGCAAGGCCATTAAGCGCAGCAATATTTTTATCATCAGCGCGCATGCTTTTTCTAAAGGCATCAATTGCACGGCCATAATCCGATGAAGAGAGGTAGGACTTCCCAACCGCATAATAATCCTGCGTTTCCTGCCCCGAAGCTTCAAGCTGCGGGTCATAAACAGGACGAACCTCAACAGACTGCATCGGTTGACAAGCTGACAATGCAATAACTGAAACTGCCATCGCACACGAAACTAGTTTTAAAGACTTCATAGACTTACACCTCCCAAGTGACGCATAATCATAATAATCGAAGGCCCCACCATCACAATAATGGCCGGTGGCACAGTAAAGACGATAGCACCCAGTGCAAGCTTAACAGGCATCATATTGGCTTTTTCTTCTGCCAGCATGTAACGCTTATCTCGCATCTCACTACTATACACACGTAAAGCTTCTGCAATACTAACTCCGAATTTGTCAGCTTGCTTAATAACGGTAATAAATGACGCAATGCCATCAACGCCCGCCCTATCCGCAAAGTCACCAAGAACCTTGTATCTATCCTTTCCCGCACGCAATTCACGGGTAACGATATTCAATTCATCAGTTAAGATTTTGTTTGTCGTCTGCAATTCTTTGACCACGCGATTAAGGGCCTGATCAAAGCTGTTGCCAGCCTCTATACAGACCAATAAAAGATCCAATGCATCCGGGAAACCTTTTTCAATTTCAACCCTCCTATATTGGTATGTTCTTTCAACCCAGAACCCCGGCGCAAAGTAAGCAATTAAAATAATAAGAAACATCGTCAAAATTGTAATAATGACGGACATTTTTAGCATTATAAGTGGCAGCACAATAACGCTAAACAAAAATGCTATTGCGCACAGAATAACACGCGCCGCATAAAACCGCATAACCGCAGACGAACTACGAAACCCTGCGCGCGTTAATAATTGACGAAGCGCATGAACTCTTTCTTCATTCGACGGCGTCAAATATTTTTCAAAACGCTTAAGGGATGTTCCTTCCAACTTCAGCCCCAAGCTACTTTGCGCTGCTGTCTTACTAACAGTCCCCAGTTTTTGCTTCAGCCGACGCACAGTACCTTCGTGCAAAACCAACATATTTCGCGCACTGTAAAACACCACCAACACCGCACAAAAAAGTAAAATCTGTGCGAAAATATATGTCACATTTATTCCTGTTCCAAACATATGCCTCTATACCTCTAACTTGGTCATGATACGCATGGCAATAACATTGACAACAAGCAACATCATTGTCAGCGCCACCAAGTGATAAAAATAGGGGTAATCCATTACTTTCGTGTAATACCCCGGATTAATAGAATTCATGATAAAAATCATAAGAACGGGAAACGCTGATAAAAACCATGCTGAAAAACGCCCCTCAACAGTCAAAGCCTTAACCTTGCGCATAAGCCTGAAACGACCGCGAATAATTTTCGCTAGACCTTCCAAAATTTCTGCTAGATTACCACCAGATTCATGTTGGATTTGCACCGCAACAACAAAAAACTTTAAATCAGGTAACGCTATCCGCTCAAGCATATCATCAAGTGCATCGGGAAGGTTTCGTCCATAAGCAATTTCCTGTGAAGTTATATGAAACTCCTTAGCAACGGGGTTCGGCATATCTGCTGCGACAGATTGTATGGCACGTGTAAAGGGCTGACCCACACGCAAACTCCGAACAATAAGCTCGATTGCATCGGGGAACTGCTCTTCAAATTTATAGTTACGTGCACTAACTTTCCGCTTCAAAACAAAAATAACAATGATAAAACTCAACACAAGTGAAACAACCAATCCTACAAACAAGGGGATGATCGGCAAAATCATATAAAGAACCATAGCAAGCGCAAATGTCAGCATAACGGTAAAGAAGTATATGTTTTTTAATGTCACAGAACTGTCAGAAAAAATTAAAAGCTTGTTTATATAGCGGTCCACAAAAAATGTTTTACCATCTCCTTGCAAATCCTTTCTCTTGATACTCTCTTTTACAACATCTGTTTTTTTTGCTTCGCCACGCAAACGGCGCACAATTCTTTTTTTTCCTGCGTCCTGATTGCCACCAAGATAATAAAACCCTGCATCCACCAGGAAAAATGTTCCCAGAACAATACAACCGAACAATAATAATATCTGCGTCAGTGTCATCGCTTAACTTTCTTCTTCGTTAATAAATAAACTTTCCGGAAGCTCGTAACCCCACTCTTCCGCACGCTGCGCAAACTTGGGGCGCACACCTGTCGCCATATGCTTGCCTATTACATCTCCTTCTGGAGAAACACCCGTTCTTTTATAGGTAAAAATTTCCTGCATAGAGACCACATCCCCCTCCATGCCGACCATTTCCTGCAAACTTACCAGCTTCCGTTTTCCATCGCCCATACGAGACACCTGAACAACTACATGTATCGCTGAAACAATCTGGCTCCGTAGCGCTTTCATAGGAATTTCAAGCCCCGTCATACCAATCATGTGCTCTAGTCTGGTCAAAGCATCGCGCGGTGTATTGGCATGAACAGTTGTCATTGATCCATCATGCCCCGTATTCATAGCCTGCAACATATCCAGAACTTCGGCACCACGCACCTCACCCACAATGATTCTGTCGGGGCGCATCCGCAGAGAGTTTTTCAGGAGATCTCTTTGCGATACTTCACCGCCGCCCTCTGCATTTGCGGGGCGCGTTTCCATGCGACCAATATGCTCCTGCTGCAACTGCAATTCTGCCGTATCCTCAATTGTGACAATGCGTTCCTTGTTGTTAATTAAACTGGACAAGGCATTCAGCATCGTTGTTTTACCAGACCCTGTTCCACCCGACACCAAAACATTAAGGCGTGTCTTAACTATGATATCAAGAATCTGCGCAATCTCTTCTGTAATACTTCCATTTTCAATCAGCTTTTCAATTGTAAAGGGCATCTTAGAAAACTTACGAATTGATAAAAGCGGGCCATCCACTGCACAAGGCGGTAAAAGCGCATTCACACGACTACCATCAGCAAGACGTGCATCAACCCATGGCTGGGATTCATCAACACGGCGACCGACAGCACTGACAATTTTTTGTATAATGCGTGTTAGATGAATATCATCGCTAAAGCGCGTCGCCACTTTTTCCAAACGACCAAATCGTTCAACAAAAACCTGTTCATGCGTATTCACAAGAATATCAGAAACTGACGGGTCTTTAATCAAAGGCTCAAGCGGCCCCAGCCCCAAAACTTCATCGAGAAGCTCCTCCATCAACAGGTTGTATTCCTGTGAATTCAGCGCCACTCTTTCTTTCTCGAGAAGCTCTCTTAGAATTGGTGCCAGCTCTCGCGCAATACTGCTGCGATCCATCTCCTCCAAAGCCTCTAAATTCACAAAATCCAGAAGCTTTTGGTGCAAACGAACTTTCAGGTTTGTGCTTAAAAGACTTTCTTCGCTGTAATCGGGCGACATCGCCGGATGCACATCTTTTCCTTCAACAGGAACATCCACCGGCGTGGGTTGTGCCGGCGTCATATGTGCCACTTCTACCTTCTCCTGATTTACATCAGAATCTTTGGCATCATCCGATGCAGGCTTATCTTTGTCTTGTTTAAATGTCTTAAACATCACTTACTCCATACCGGCTTATTGCCATCTATCCCAAATACCCTTTTTAGGAACTTCAATTTCATCTACAACTTCATGCAGCATAGTTTTTAACTGCCCCACAAATTTACTGCTCGCGCCAACACTTGCTGCGGGCATGCCTTGATCAAGAGACTGAGATATCAGCTCATAATCATTAGGAATTAAATAGTCAATCTTACGGCCAAGTGCTTCACTTGCCTGCGCAACACTAATGTTTTCATGACGCAAGCGCCCAAAGGAAGTGTGACGGTTAACGACAACCTTAATAGGCAAACCACTCAAGCCCTCTTGATCCAACACAGAGAACCAACGGCTTAATTGTCGTATGCTTGGTACATTAAGCTGCATGACAACATAAATTACTTTTGACTTTTTAAAGACAGAGTCCGTCCACAGCGTCATTGTTTGTGGCATATCAACAACAACATACGGATAGCGAGTTTGTGCAATTTGCAAAAGACGATTAATAATATCACTATTGATTGCCTCAACCGGCAAAGGCGCCTCGGGCGTTGTCAATACGCGCAAGCCACTGCTATGGCGCATCATCATCCCCTCAAGCATTTCTCTATCCAACCGCTCAGGCTTGTTCAACATATCAATCACCGGCGAATACCCCGGAAGATCAAGGTGAACAGAAGCGCCCCCATACTGCAGATCAAGGTCAAGAAGACAGGCCGATTGATTGTGCCGCGTGCTGATCTCATTAATAATAGTCGCCGCATTCACAGCAAGCGTTGTCGCGCCCATACCACCAGAGGCATGTGCGAAAGTAATAATCTGGCTGTCTGATGGCGCAGCACTGATCATTGATTTTTGTCTTTGATCAACACGCGATATGGCTTCCAACGTTTCTTCTGGAGACAGCGGTTGAGACAAGAAGTCTCCGACACCCATACGCAACAGCTTTACCATTGTTTTATCATCAAGCCCGTCAGAGATAATCACGAAAGGCTTGGGATCTGGTCCGTTATAAGATTCCCGACAAGCCTGCACATATTCCATGACATCATGGTCCTTGCGACCGACATCAATAAGGACAATGCTGTTATGCCTATCAGCAACAATATGACCTTGTGCTGTTTCTCTATCACCGACAACAACCTTGCACGTAATTTCAGGTGCTTGATCGAAAATACCTAAAAGCTGTTTGCGGACATTGTCATTTTTGACAATCGCCAGAACATGCGTTTCATCCACATACGTACTATTTGAAGCTTTTTCGTTCATACTCAATTGATCCTATTATCTATCCACCGTTATTACTCAAATCTTCGCCCGTCAATGTAACCGATGCTGACGGGATACCGTTAATTGATTGCGCCGCTCCCATAACCACACCCAGAATACCCGTTTGATGCGGCACGCCGCTTATAGTAACCGTTACCGCCGGTATCACAGGACCACCAGCATAACCCAGACCCTGATACGCATAACTTACTGTCACATGTTCCGCCAGCAAGCCGGGCA
>Ga0055584_100006144_pt1 | contig 11772 bp, 8 predicted proteins | sample OSDHelmetaG_FD_58716 | JGI IMG/M metagenome (GOLD analysis project Ga0055584, IMG submission 58716) | Pelagic marine sediment microbial communities from the LTER site Helgoland, North Sea, for post-phytoplankton bloom and carbon turnover... | ecosystem: Environmental > Aquatic > Marine >... | reverse complement strand
TTCTAAGTGCCTGAAGCGTTTCTCAAACTTTCGATTTCCAGTGCGCAGTGCCACTTCAGGATCAACGCCAAGCTTTCGCGCTAGATTTACAACGGTGAACAAAAGGTCCCCAACTTCATCCTCAGTACGATCTAAGAAATCACTTGAGCTTTTTGCTATTTCCTCTTTTATTTCAAGGAGTTCTTCGTCGATCTTATCAAACACACCATTAGTATCCGGCCAGTCAAAACCGGCACGAGCCGCTCGTTTGCTTAGCTTTTCGGCACGCATCAACGCCGGTAAGTTCACAGCGACTCCATCGAGTCGTGAAACGGAGTCGTTTCCGTGGGCTTTAGCCTTTTTTAGCCTTTCGGTTGCCTTTTGTTTCTCCCATGCAGCAGTCTGTGTGTCTGCATCACGTTCATTTGCGTTACCAAATACGTGTGGGTGCCGATCCACCATTTTCTGTGAGATAGCTTCAACAACATCTTGAAAAGAAAAGAGATTTCTCTCTTGGGCAATCTGGCTGTGATAGGCGACTTGCAGCAAAAGATCACCAAGTTCTTCTTTCAGAGAGGCATAGTCTTTGTTTTGAATTGCTTCCTCGACCTCGTAGGCTTCTTCAATAGTGTAAGGAGCAATCGTTTCGAAGGTTTGTTCAAGATCCCAGGGACATCCGCCATCTGGATTACGAAGGGCGGCCATTACTTGTAAAAGAAGATCCATTGAAGAAAACTCTATAAAGACTTGATATACAAAGGCTTTATAGCTGCTAATGGATGAGGCGTAATGCAAAATCGGGTTTTAAGAGGGTTAGAATAAGAAAAGTCCAATTCTTTCAGACTTAGGGATGAGAGAAGTAACATCTCGTTCTCTGCTCAAATTTGGCGCATAATATATATTATGGAAAATGCAATGAAGTGTAGTTCTAATACAGTCTCAAGGACTCTTTTTCAGCCAAAATAATAGCCCTTTGATGCGCTATAGGATCAAGCTGGACAGTAATCTCTATTGTATCCGTATCCGTGTTGTCGTTCCGCTCAAGAACGGTTCCATGGTCATAAAACCACGAAAGACTACGTCCGTCAGAATATGGTAAATCGACAGACAGAACCTGATCTCTACTGGAGAGGATTTTTTCAACCTGTTCAATGAGGTCGTCAATTCCTTCGCCTGCAACCGCAGAAACTAGCGAGGTGTTATCCTGACGATCACTACGATCCTTCAGTTCTTCTCTTTCATCACCAGAAAGAAGGTCCGACTTATTCCAGACTGAAACAATAGGTGGAACTTTTTCACTCTCAGCCAAAGTTGAGTCTTCCTCAAGTTCCCACAGGTCTGAAATAACTGCTTCAACGTCTGCCAATTCTTCTTGGTGAAACTCAGAAGAAATGTCGCTGACATGAACCAAGACATCGGCCTGAAGAACTTCTTCTAAAGTCGCTCTGAACGCATCGACCAATTCGTGGGGCAGGTCAGAAACAAACCCAACGGTATCTGAGAGAATGACTTTCTTTCCACCAGGAAGCTGCAGGAGCTTCATTGATGGATCCAGAGTGGCGAAGAGCATATCTTTAACAAAGACCCCTGCTCCAGTTAACCGATTGAAAAGACTCGACTTTCCGGCGTTTGTATAACCGACGAGTGAAACGATAGGATAAGGCACACGTTTGCGAGCACTTCTTTGCAATTCTCGTGTCGTTCGGACCTTGCCGAGGTCGCGCTTTAGGCGATCAATCCGTTCGTTAATGAGGCGTCGGTCTATTTCCAGCTGACTTTCGCCGGGGCCACCGATAAACCCTAAGCCACCTCTTTGTCTTTCAAGGTGTGTCCAGGAACGTACGAGACGCGATCGTTGATATGTCAAGGCGGCCAGCTCTACCTGCAGCGTACCCTCTTTGGTCGCTGCTCTAGCGCCAAATATCTCAAGTATGAGTCCCGTGCGGTCAATAACCTTGGTATCAAGCGCTCTCTCAAGATTGCGTTGCTGTATGGGCGTTAGACTAGCGTTGATAATGACTAGTTCTACAGAATTGATTTCAACAAAGTCATGAAGTTCTTCGATCAAACCAGCACCAATAAGAGTAGCCGGTTTGGGTTTTGAAACAGTAACAGCTTGGGCAAGAACAATTTCTAAGTCGATTGCTTCGCCCAAGCTAACTGCTTCTGCAAGTTGAGCTTCAGAACTTCTTGTAAGCTTTTTGGTCTGGTTTTCATTACGTTGATTGGCCAGACGTTTGATTTCCGGATGCAGTACGACTGCAACACGACGATGAGAACCGATAGCTTTTTACTTTGTTTTCAGTTGTGCCTGTGTGGCCGATTTATGATCTTCGACAACAACAGAACTTAAGCGGTTTCGCCGCTTTCTTCAAAGAGATTAATCGGTCCAGACGGCATGATAGTAGAAATAGCATGCTTATAAACGAGCTGCGCATGGGCATCGCGTCTAAGCAGAAGCGAAAAGTTATCAAACCAGGAAACGATTCCCTGCAATTTAACGCCATTCACCAAAAATACAGTGACGGGCATTTTGTTTTTGCGGATGTGATTAAGAAATACATCCTGCACATTCTGTGACTTATCTGCTGCCATTGCAGTCCCTCAGGCAGTTATTATTATCCTATTGGTCTCCGCCCGCCTCGCTCCAACCTCGGCAGGTAGATAACGAGTCTATTATTGTACTTTCCGAAGTACTTATCAAGCGATCCTTTTGATTGAGGGACAATTTGATAAACTTTTATGGTTTTTACTAGTGTTCTTAAGAAATTTAGAACTCTAAAAGAACTCCAAGCTGACGGTGAACAGTTTTTCAACCTTTTTCACCGTATCAGCTGTCGCAAAGAGAACCACTCTATCGTGTGGTTCAATAACTGTATCTCCTCGAGGCGAAATAAGTGAGTCGCCCCTCACAATCATGCCCAATCGAATTCCTTTGGAGATCTTAGCGGCGCTTAATGTTTTACCTACTATACCGGAGGTTTCCATCGCTTCAACTTCGATGACCTCGCCAACTCCTTCAGCAAGGGTGTGAACAGATCGAACCAACCCCTGCCTCACAAATTGAAGGATATGAGAAACTGTAATTGCTCTAGGGTTAACAATGGCTTCGATCCCTAGTTGACTGATCAGATTTCCGTATCCGCGTTTGTTGACCAATGTGACAGCCCGTTGACAGCCATGTCTTTTCGCGAGCAGTGAAACAAGAATATTAACTTCGTCATCGTTAGAAACCGCAACGATCGTCTCTGTTTGACTAACCGAGGCTTCGGTGAGGATGTCTGGGTCTAAGGCGTCACCATGAAGGACTACTGTTTTGGATAGGTTTTGCGCCGCGCGTTTGGCTTGGTTTTTATCGAGCTCAATGAGCTTGACCCGAACGTCTGGGCGTTCTTCTTCCAAAAGTTGCCCAAGGTGACTTCCGATGTTTCCGCCACCTACAATCAAGACACGTCGACCTTCGGTCTCTTCATGACCGAATACAGCAAGACCTCGTTTCAAGTGTTCTGTCGCCAGTGCGAGGTAGACTTCATCGCCCACAAGAAGGATTTCATCACCTTTAGGCACGATTTTCTCGCCGTTGCGTTCAATAAAGAGAACCGTAATGGCAAGGTCTGGAAACAAAGGGTCTAGTTTGTTGAGAGGTGTGTCTAAAATCGGAGTATCTTCAACACAGCGCACCCCCACGATACTCACAGCACCACCGCCCATTGGGATGATATCAAAAGCACCAGGTACTTCCAATCGGCGACGGATAGCCCTTGCCACTTCCTGTTCAGGCGAAATAATGAGATCAATAGGCATGTGATCTCTTGTGAACATATTGGACCATTTCGGGTCCGAATAAGCAGACTGTCTGATGCGCGCGATTTTAGTTGTAATATTAAAAAGTGAATGCGCAACTTGGCAGGCCACCATGTTGACTTCATCACTCTGCGTCACAGCAATGATCATGTCAGCATCGGCAGCACCAGCTTGAGCGAGCACAGTTGGATAGGACGCATGACCAACAACACCGCGCACATCAAGTGAATCCAGCGCTTTTGCAATTAGTTCTTCAGAAAGATCAACCAACGTTACGTCAGTCGATTCATTGCTGAGATAGCGGGCTATCGAATAGCCTACCTGCCCCGCTCCACAAATTAGGACCTGCAAAGTTCAGTACTTTCTAACATGTTTGCCCCGCTAGCTTTCGTTAGCCTAGAGTTGGCTTATGTTGAGGGCTCTTAGTTTTCTGTGCAACGCAGAGCGTTCCATTCCAATAAAGGAAGCAGTTTTAGTAATGTTTCCACTGAATCTCAAAACTTGGGATTCCAGATAATGGCGCTCAAATTGTTCCCGTGCGTCTCTCAGCGGCAGAGCCATGAGCTCTTCGGTTTTTGATGCCATCAATGCTGCTGGAGCTTCAGAGGCGATTTCAGGAGGAAGCATATCTGGTCGTATGGTTTCGCCAGGATCACCTGGTGCCATGATAATGAGCCATTCAACCGCATTGCGTAATTGTCTGACGTTACCCGGCCAATGGTACGATTGTAACACGGCCATTGCGTCATCGCCAATTGGCCGTGCTGGCCTGCCAGAAGAACTGGCGAACCTATCAACAAAAGTATTGACCAGTTCTGCTATGTCTTCACGGCGCTCTTTCAAGCTTGGGACCTTTATGGGCACCACACTCAATCGATAATAAAGATCTTGTCTGAAGTTGTTGGCCGTGATTTCTTCTTCAAGGTTCTTGTTGGTCGAAGCCAACACTCGAACATCCACTTGAATGGATTGCGAGCCATTGATGCGATAGAAACTCTGGTCTTGTAGAATGCGGACAATCTTACCTTGGGTCTCGATCGGCATGTCGGCAATCTCATCGAGCAACAAAGTGCCTCCGTCGGCCTGTTCTAAGTAGCCCCGTTTAGGGTCCAGGCCATTATCGAATTCCTCACCAAACAGTTCGGTTTCAAATCGTTCTGGGTGAATGGTTGCGCAATTGATGAGTACGAATGGCGATTCATTCCGTCTGGATCTGGCATGAATAAGACGAGCCGCAATCTCTTTTCCTGACCCTGCAGGACCTGTGATCAGTACACGACTACCCGTTGGGGCAACTTTTTCTATGGATTGGCGTAATTGATTAATTGATGGGGAGTTACCATTCAATTCTGGTTCGGCACCCATTTGGAGTTTTAGCTCTTGGTTTTCTTTCTTGAGAGCGGATGATTCCAATGCTCGGTGGACAAGGAGGAACAATCGGTCAGTTTTAAAAGGCTTCTCAATGAAATCGTAAGCACCGACCTGGATGGCCTTCACAGCGGTTTCAATCGTACCGTGACCACTCATCATTAAAACAGGAGTGAGCAATGACTTGCTTTTGAAGTACTCGAGAAGCGCTAATCCGTCTTTCTTACTGCCTTCCAACCAAATGTCGAGCAGCACGAGGTCCGGTTCAATTGACTTGAAGAGTTCCATAGCCTGACTGTCACTGGATGCCGTTGTAACTTGGAAGCCTTCGTCTTCCAGTACTCCAGCAAGTAAGAGACAGATGTCAGACTCGTCGTCGACGACAAGAATCTTAGAACTCATTCAAAACCAACTTTCGTTGTTTAAAAGGGTAAGTCGTAGTTTCCGAGAAAGTGTAGACTTCTTTAACTAGATTTATTCTTTACCAGAAAACGACAAAATTATTCTAGCCCCATGATAACCGGAATTCGCAGCAGCGTCAGCAATTATGAGGTCGCCACTGTGATCTTCCATGATCTTTTTCACAATCGCAAGTCCAAGACCCGTGCCTTTTGTTCTTGTTGTGACGTACGGCTCTGTTAATTTTTCTTTTAGATGACCTGGGATACCAAATCCGTTGTCTTCAACCATTATGTAGACTTCAGAATTCAATGGCGCATTGGTCCATTCCGAATCAAAATCGCCCTGCCCTAACGTAATACGAATTTTGCCACTATGCCCGGGTTCCGATTCTCTTCGTGTTTCAATAGCATCGGCGGCGTTTTGAGCTAGATTAATCAAAGCTTGGCTAATCAATCTGCCATCACATTGTTGGATGTAGCGTTCATCAGGGATCCTGGACTCGTACTGGATTTCATCAAATGCATTGGATTGCATGAATATTACCTGACGGCAGATTTCGGTGACATTAGTGGCTTCAATTTTAGGGGCCGGACTGCGTGCAAAGTTGGAGAACTCGTCGACCATTCTACCGATATCACCGACTTGGCGGATGATAGTATCAGTACAGGTCTCAAAGGTTTCTAAATCCTCGGTAATTTGCTTGGAGTAACGCCTTTTAATCCGCTCCGCCGATAGCTGGATTGGTGTAAGTGGATTTTTGATTTCGTGTGCGATCCTTCTGGCGACATCGGACCACGCTGCGTTTCGTTGAGCAGACAGTAACTCCGTAATGTCGTCGAAAGTCACAACATAACCAATTACTTCTTTGTCCTTCAATTCTGCGATAGTGGTTACGTTGAAGGTTTTAGGAACTCGTCCCCTCACCGGAAGTCGGACTTCCTCAGATGAAATAGCCCCGCCTTTTTCCTGCAGCTGAGCTACTCCGTCAGCAAAATCGGGGAGCACAGCACTCAGGAACTTACCGACCTCCTGATCAAGGTTCATTCCGATTAGTTCAGAAGCGGATCTATTTGGCAGGTTAATACGGCCTTCGGAGTCCAAACCGATAACACCCGCACTGACACCGGATAGAACGGCCTGTGTGAAACGCCATCTTGTCTCGGTTTGACGATTGGCCTCTAGCAGTGCCTGCTGTTGCTCGCCAAGCTGTGTCGTCATACGATTGAAAGCAGATGACAATTTGCTTACGCCGTCATCACGATCGTTTTGTTCTGAGACACGAGCATGTAGGTCGCCCTGGCCTACACGTTCTGCTGCTTCGATCAAGTAACCGATGGGTCTTGTAAGGTTCGTAGCAAAAATAATCCCGATGCCAACGGAGCCTACAAGCAATAGCAGCCCGACAATTCCAAAAATGGAAAAGAAGGTAAATTGATACTGATAGAGCTGTCCTTCGAGCGTTCTATAATTCGATGACGCATCCCGGGTTTTTTCGACTCTCGCGATGACATCGAGGTCAATCCGTTTACTCACATACAGATAGGCATTGGCGACACTTTGAAGCCTGACAAAGGCCGCGATCCGACCGTCGTCATTTTCAGGGGACCAAACGGCGACATTTCCGGCGGTTGCATTGTCAAAGGCCACCTCTGGTATAACAGGCACATAGTTTTCAATGAGGCTTTGAAGCACGGCTCCGCCTGCGACATGGCGTTTGTCGTCTGTGATGACGACCACCTCGGAAAGACCTCGATCAAATCTTTGATCGTTGAGAAAGAAGTTAAATTCCGCCCGATTTACCACGAAATAGGGTTGGTTTTTGTTGATCGCATTCGCGATATACAGCGCATCGGTCTCGATTGAACGCTCGTGCTCTTCCAAATATTTGTCGGCAATAGCAAGTGATTCTTCAATCGCGGTTGAAACTGGTTCATCAAACCAGGTTTTTAGACTTAAGTTAAAGATGAAAACGGAGAAAACCGAGACCAAAATCGTTGGTGTCACGCCAACAATAGTAAAAAGCATGATACTTCGGATTAGCAGCGTTGACCCTGCTTTACTTCGTTGTCGGTGAATCCAGATGATTGCCACACGCCTAGCGAGCAGGAGGCCAAAGCAAAAAAGAACAGCAAAGTCCAACCACAAAATGAGAACGAGTCCATCGTTTACAGTGAGTGGATCATCAATCGTGAGATATTCGTAGGTTCTGTAACCTGCGAAGACGCCGATAATTGTGAGGGCAGCCAGAATGACGAATTCTACGCGGAGCCGACGTGCCCACCCCCTCCAGTTTCTCAACAAACTGCCAGTACCATTGACGCTGTTAGGCGAAGTGCTGTTGGCCTGAGGGTTTGTCATCTAAAGAAGGGTCCTGGATGTGATTGTTTTCACTAAGCGTAAAGAAGTTCTAACGAGAACGGTCATAATCAATTTCTACGAAGAACTTCAATTTCTAACTCCTTTATTTTTTTTCTCAAGGTGTTTCGATTGAGACCGAGTAGTTCTGCTGTTTTTATTTGATTCCCTTTTGTTGCAGCCAGACACAACTCAATGAGAGGTCTTTCCAATTCGTGCAACACACGAGAATATAGTCCTGGGGCAGGCATCTGATCTTCGTGCGCATCAAAATAGTTTTGTAGATGAAGTCGGATTGAGGACGACAAAGTTTCATGGCCTTGCAGTGTTGTGTCTGTTGCGCTTTTTGAGCTTTGAATTTCTTTTGCTACTGAATCGACACCAACGACCTCTTCAATGTTCAGAACCGAAAGCCGCAGTACTGTGTTCTCCAATTCCCGGACATTTCCAGGCCAATGGTAAGATTTTAAAAGAGTAAGAGCTTCGGCAGTAAATGACTTTTGCTTAGTGAGTTCGTCTTCGGAACTGAGGAGAAAGTGCTGCACAAGATCAGGAATGTCTTCTGGCCTTTCTCTTAAAGGAGGAACAGTTATCGGAACGACATTCAAGCGATAGTACAAATCTTCCCTAAACCGACCTTGTGAAACTAGATTCTTTAAATCGTGATGGGTGGCGGAGACAATACGGACGTCACTCTTTTGAGACTTTTGGCTGCCTACCGCCATGTATTCCCCGCCCTGAAGTACACGCAATAGCCTGGTCTGTGCCTCGATTGGCATATCGCCTATTTCATCGAGGAACAAAGTCCCACCTCTTGCTTGTTCAAATCGCCCTGGGCTTGCCTTTATCGCGCCTGTGAAAGCGCCCTTTTCGTGCCCAAACAACTCTGACTCAATCAAGTCTTTGGGAATTGCGGCCATGTTAACGGCGACAAAGGCATTGTTCTTTCGGCGGCTATAGCTATGCAGTGCTCGAGCCACCAGCTCTTTTCCGGTTCCTGATTCACCTGTTATGAGGACAGTTAGATCGGTACTCGTTAATCTTGCGATTAGTCGATAGATTTCCTGCATACTTGACGAGCGGCCAATCAAAGGCGATTTTTCACTGGGTGCCGGTTGGCTACTGCGAATCTTCAATTGATCTAAAGAGTGAACTTTATTCAAAAATGATTTTTCGACAGTTTTCAACAAATCTTGCAGGTCAAAAGGTTTAGGGAGGTACTCAAAAGCGCCGCCTTCATTTGCTTTAACAGCAGTCAATAGCGTGTTTTGCGCACTCATGACGATAACATCGAGATCATTTCTTAAAGACTTGATCTGAGGAAGAATTTCTAAGCCATTTCCATCAGGAAGAGCCACATCGGTAATGATAAGATCCCCTTTGCCTTGCTTGACCCAATGCCAAAGTTCGGTGATGCTCTCTGTAGTCTGAACCGCGTACCCTGACCTCTTAAGTGCTTGAGAAAGCACGGTTCTAATCGCTTGGTCGTCTTCTGCCACTAAAATAGTCTTATCTGACATTTAGTGTTTCTCACTGGCTTGAGGTAGCAAGAGCCGGAATTCTGTCCCTTCCGAACTTGAAGAGAATTCGATCAGTCCACCTAGGTCATCAATAATTTTTGCGACTATCGACAGACCCAACCCCTTCCCATCAGGTTTTGAGGTTGCAAATGGCTCAAACAAATTAGAGATCAATTTTTCTGAAATACCGCTTCCATTGTCTTTGATGCCAATCACAAGAGGAAGCTCAACACGTTTAGTTCCGCCTGGTAACGATCGTTTGATGCTATGCTGAAACGAGGTTGAAAGATAAACGTGACCCATGTCAGCTGGTGCAGCCTCGCAAGCATTTTTCATCAAATTGAGTAGCGCTTGTACGAGCATGTTACGATCACCAAAAGTATCAGGAAGAGACGGGTCATAGTTTTCCGAGAAAACTATAGATTTGCCAAAGCCTACTTGTGCGAGCTTCTTCACATGTTCCAAGACCTCATGGAGATTAACATTCTCCCGGTGAAGTAAATGGGTGTCTGAGAGAAAATCAAACTCATCAACAAGCTGTACGATCCGATCTGATTCATTCTGGATCAAAGACAAAAGTTCCTGTTCGTCCTCTGAAGCATCGGCCTCCATCAGTTGAGCAGCTCCTTTGATTCCGGACAAAGGGTTCTTGATCTCATGGGCCAAACTAGCCCCCAAATGTGTTATAGATTTGGCAGCAAAACGATTGCTGATTTTATCGTCAATTTCTCTGCCAATTTTCCGTTCGAATAGGTTTACTACGCACTGATTGTTTTCATTTCCATAGAGGGAAACGTAAGCAGAAACGTTTTTACGAGATGAAAATTTTCTGGATTCTACAATCAAATCATGTTCCGAAAGAGACGTGCCGTGACTGAGAGCGTTTTGAACAAGCGAGACCAAAGCCGAATCTTCGGTCAAGATTTCAACAAGATTGGAAGCTGTCAGTTGCCGCAGGCTTCGTTCGAAGAAAATCTCACATGATGGATTACAAAAGACAAAGTCGAACCTATCGTTTACCAAAAACACAGGTGTTTCCATTGACTGCAAGACGTTGCTTTCAATGGAAAAGTCGGTGGTTTTTGATTGAACTTCGTTCACGCTGCTGCTCTGCGTTCCTGATTTAGCGAAAAACCCTCGAAGTGATGTTCTAGTAGGCTGATAACTCGGTTGGGGTCGTTCTCTTGGGCTACCTTTGCACGAAATTCAGCGATGTTGGGTTCACCGGTGAGGTAACCACAAAGATGCTTGCGAGCGATTTTGACCCCGTGGACACCATAGTGTTCTAGCATGTGCTTGTAGTGATCGAGTACAAGCTGCCCCAAATGAGACCGCTCCAGTGCCGGCGAAATTTGCCGCCCGCTCAGATGATCGCAAACTTGCCGTAAAAACCAGGGGTGACCTACCGCTGCTCGCCCGATCATGACACCATCAGCACCTGATTGCTCTAACGCCAAATCAACGTCGCTTAGTGTGTTGATATCTCCATTGGCAATAACGGGAATGGAGACAGCCTCTTTAACTGATCTGATTTTCTTCCAATCGGCAGTTCCTTTGTAGAATTGGCACCTTGTTCGGCCGTGGACTGTAACCATCTGTAAACCTGATTCTTCAGCGATTCGAGCCAGTTTTGGAGCATTGAGGCTGTCGTCATCCCACCCTAACCGCATCTTGACAGTAACTGGAATGGATACAGCTTTAGCAGCTTTCTCAAAAATTTCAGCAGAACGACATTCATCTCTCATGAGAGCCGATCCGGATGCCTTGCCGGTCACTTTTTTTGCAGGACAACCGAAATTCAAATCAAGAAGTTGGGCGCCTCTATCTTCAAGAACTTTCGCAGCTTCCGCAATAACATCTGCTTCATAACCAGCTAACTGAATAGCCATTGGTTGTTCGCTTTGAAAATCATTGTTCAGCTTACGAGAATCTTTGATTTCACGTAGGACAGCTTCAGAGGCAATCATTTCAGACACAACAAGCCCAGCACCTAAGCTGCGGACCACGTCCCTAAAGGGTCTGTCAGTAACGCCCGACATGGGTGCTAAGATAACAGGACAGTCTATCTTAACTTTTCCAAGTTGAATGGGTTTGAGTTTCTTGGTGTTCACAAAATGACCAAACTGTAAAGTGCACAATAATTAGGCATCTTGTACTTCCTTTCTCCGCGGATTAGAAGCCCGAGGTCAATTTGCTGCACTTTTTCTGGACTTGGGTATCGAGTCTCCCTAATGACGGGGTTCAAGTCTGCTAACTGAGAGGTCGTCCGTGCTGGGTGTCGTGATTACTGCTGCTGGTTCTGGTCAAAGGTTTGGGGGAGAGATTCCCAAACAATATCAAGAAC
>Ga0055584_100006141_pt1 | contig 11776 bp, 14 predicted proteins | sample OSDHelmetaG_FD_58716 | JGI IMG/M metagenome (GOLD analysis project Ga0055584, IMG submission 58716) | Pelagic marine sediment microbial communities from the LTER site Helgoland, North Sea, for post-phytoplankton bloom and carbon turnover... | ecosystem: Environmental > Aquatic > Marine >... | reverse complement strand
AGATGGCCTGGCCGGCGGCGGTCGCCAGCTGGATGAGCATGAGCCTGGGGCTGTAGCGGTGCTCGGAATGAAACTCCGTGTCGATAGCGATGCGATGCCCCGCTGCCACCGCAAGCCTTAGGTGCTCCAGGGTTTCGCTCAGGGCCTCTGGAGTGTCCACCCAAGTTGGGGTGGCTACCACGACCAGCCCGCACGCCATTGACCACCTTGTTTCGGTGCAACCCAGCGTTCTTGACGGAGAGTTCGGGTGCCTGTGCACTCACGAAGCTCCAGAACCCGATGGCCCGTGTGGGTGACCTGCGAGAGTTCGACCCAGCTCTCTTCTGGTCCGGCCCAGTCCAGCAAGCTCTTGGCCGACACCCGCGCAGGGTTTGGACAGCCGGGGCTGAGCAGCGGGGCCAGAACCTGGGCCAGGTCCTGTGCATCGCGGGCCAAGAAGACTGCGTGACCATCTGCGCTCAGAGACGCGCCAAAACGCACACCCAACGCTTGCGGAAGTGCCTCGTGGGGGGCCGCCAATAGGCTACTCGGCAATTTGGAACGTTCCTTATCGGAGATCGGCTCCTGGCTTAGCAGGTACTCCCCGTTGCCCAGTTCGACCATTCGTCCCGCCATCGACGCCACCACGTCGATGGCAAAGGTCGGATTCACAGGCTGCACAAAGAGCGCCCACACTCCATGCCCTTGCCGCTGCACGGAGATCGTTTGTGCGCCCTCTGGCAGGGTATTCGGTCCGGCGTTCATCGGTGTCCTTAGCGAGGCACCGAGCATACCCGCACAGTCCCAATTCCGATAGGATGTGTGCATGATCTCGACCGCGTCTTTGCTCCTTGCTGCTTGCACCAGCTCCAGTTCTACACTCCCTGGCTCGGCGCTTTACAGCCTCGGAACGCCAGAGACCCTTCCTGCCAGTGAGGCGGTGGCCGCTGCCGATCTCGATGGCGACGGCCTCGACGAGGTCCTGCGCTTCAGTCAGGGTCGCCTGGAGTGGGCGGGCGGCAGCGCGGAACTCGGAGGCGTCTTTCAGCGGGCGGCTCGAGGAGACGTGGACGGGGATGGCAAGGAAGAGGCGTTGATCGCCACGGGAATTGGACGAAGTGATCGAGATTCTCCGGCTCGAATCTGGGCCGTCGGCGACGATGGGGTCAGTCTACTGATCGAGCGTGCAGGTCCCAGGGCGCAGGTGCCGGAGCTTCGGGTGGTGGACGGTAGGGTGTGGGCTGCACTGTTTGGTGCCGACAACGTGGTGCAGGCTGGCTGGATCCAGGACCAGGATCTAAAGGTCGAACAGAGCGCCAAGTTGGCCCTCCGCCAGGTCCCAAGTAGCCAAGGCGTCGTGGTCGGACGGGTCTATGGAGACCAGCCCAAGAGTGACGGGGATCTCACTCTGCACGGGGCTCAAGGAGACACCCTGCTCCCCAGTCACCGGGGCGTTCGCAGCATGGCGCTGGGAGATCTGGACGGGGATGGCCAAGAGGAGCTGTTGATTGGCGATGGCTGGCACTACGCCTATGGCACCCAGGCCCAAGGACGGGTGGCGGTTCTCTCCGGTTCGGACTGGAGTGAGATCCGGGTCATCGCCCATTTTCCCCAGGACTACAGCGCCCAAGAGATCGAGGTTCACGAAGGCCGCGTCTTGGTCTTGGGCACGAAAAATGTGCACTTGCTTCAGCGGGACGCTCTGGGATGGCGGGATCTTGTGGTCGCACAGACTTCGGAGGGAGGATCAATCGCATGGGTCCAAGGGGCTGAAGGTCCGGCGGTCGTGGTCGCTGGTGACCCAACCCGGCTGATTCCGCTGCGATGATTCTTCTGCTCCACCTGAATCCATAGCTTTCCCCTGACAGAGCGTTCGTTGCCCATCAATCTCCGCCATTTCCGCCCCCGGGCGGCCGCACACAGGCCTGAACTGGATCTGCTCCAGACCCAGTGTTGGGAAGATGAGGACTTGGTTGTCGAGCACCTGGGCGGACCCGGCCGGGTGGGAGCGGTGATCGAAGGGGGTGACAGTGTTTTGGCGCTGGCGCTCTCTGGGGCCGAACTCGTCGCTTGGGGAAGCCCAGCGGAGCAAGCCTTGCTGGAGCTCAAGCTCGTCGGCACCCGCTTGCGTCATCCAGAGTATCTGCAGCTGCTCGGGTTGCTGGACCCGGGTCGGCGACTGACGCTGTACCACCTGGTTCGCCCGAATCTCAGCGCGGCAAGTCGCAGATACTGGGATCAGCATGAGCCCACGCTCCGCGTTGGAATTCTCTCGCAGGGCCATTTTGAGCGTGGGCTGACCCGTCTTCGGGAGCGTGTACTGCCGGTCGCGATGGGGGGGCGCTTGGACCGGCTCTTGGCCGTACAGGACATGGGTGAACAGCTGGAAATCCTCGCAGAATTAAGAATGTCCAGGCGTTGGCGGGCGTTGGACCATCTGACGGAGCGTGGCTTGCGCGAAGGGGTCGAGCGCGCTCTGGCGCAGCGGCTTGTGCACGACTGTGGTCCGTTGCTTTGGCTCTTCCTGGGCCACTACCCAAAGCTGAAGGGCTGCGGTCGCCGCTACCTGTTGCCGGAAAATTATGCAGCACTGGGCGCGCTGCAAGGGCGAATCCAGATCCAAACACAGCCAGCGCAGCTCGATCGTTTGCACGTGGGCCACAGTGGCGGCAAGAGTGATGCGGCGACGGTCCTTTCCTGGGGGCAAGAGCATCCGAAGGGTCGGGACTTAGGGGGAATATCTCTTCGTGGATCCGGTGCTCTCAGGGCTCCGCGAGGGGGAGGCTGAGCTGAATCTGTAGGCTGTTTCCTGTCGTCGAGGTCAGCTCGACCCGGCCCCCGGCGGACCCCACTATGCGGTGCACTGGCGCGGTGGAAAAGGCGTTGCCCAGGCTTACTGGGATGTCGCTGTAGACATCGACCTGGAGGTGATCTCTCAGCTCGATGGCGCTCACATTGGCCTGGGTTGCGCCCTGTTGAGCGCTCGACATGAGCAGATGTAGCACCGCTCGGGCGGTCTTGGCTGTGCCCAAGCGTGTCGGCCGGAGCGATGGGTCGGTCTGCACGCCGATGCGAAGGCCTGTGGCGGTCTGTGCCAGGGTTGCTGCGGCCTGGACTGCGGCGATCGCGTTGCCTGGGGTGAGGTCATCGCGGGTCAGAACGCGGCCCGCGCGGACGACTTGGCGCAGGACCTGCTCGGAGGCTTGGCTTTTCAGTGCCCGGTTCAGTGCGTCGACCAAGACCGAGGCGCTCAAGAGTTCACTGGACTGACCACTGTCCTGGCGGCGCCGATGAAAGCTGAGCATGCGTTGCACATCACTGGCACGCAGGGGCAGACTCAACCAGTCGGCGGCTCCCGCGCGCAACTTGCGGCGTGCGGTCTCTGCGTCGTCCCGGCCGAGTAACACCAAGTCCAGCTGGGGCAGGGCCTTGAGCTGGGTGTGGATTGGGGATTCGGTGGTCAGGGCCAGACGCAGTTGGTGTCGCTGAACCAGGGTCTTGGCGTCTTGAAAATTCTCCGCTTCGTAGAGGCGTAAACCTTGGGCCTGCAGGATGGGCCTGAAGGCAGCCACCTGGGTGGCGGAACTCAAGAGAAGGGCTTCTACGGACATGCACTTATTGTAGCGGCACAGGAGATGACGCTGTGAAATCTAAGCGACGACTTGCGGCGTCTATGAAGGGGGGGATCTGGAAGTTCAGGCCGCCACCGGTATGAAGTCCTTCCATTCCTCGGGCACGCTCCGAAGGGAAAACATCAGCTGAACGCCCTCGTAGTTGCTTGGCCGGCGAGGAAGAGTGCGAAGCGCCATCCGCGCCTGCTCGGGCAGCCTGGCCCCTTTGCGTTGGTTGCAGCTTCTGCAGGCCGTTGTCAGGTTTTCCCACGAACTTACGGGTACCTTCCTGCCGTTCCAGGGCAGTGTCACGCGACCACCGACCGACAGTGCACGAGGCACGACGTGATCCATGGTCAGGTTGGTTCGCGCTGGCTCGCCCTTGGCATTGCAAGGCGCGTATCCGCAGTATTGGCAGGTGTGTCCGTCCCGGGCCAAAAGCTGTGTTCGGTTAAAGCGTAGCCGGCCGAGCTGCTTGGCGTAGCGGCGCAGTGTAATCACAGCTGGCCAGGGCAAAGTTAGGTTCGCAGAACGAATATGACGACCGTTGTAGTCCGCTACACGTATGACCTTGTTGTCCAAGAGCATGCACACAGCACGCTGCCAATCCAAGACCCGAACGGGTCTGTAGTCAGCGTTTAGGAGGAGTACGTCGAACATCACGGGGTCCATGTTGGCGTTGAGTCTGGTCTACAATAGACACGCGATTCGTTAGGGCGACAGCCCCTTTTTTGTGACTTAGGAGTTTCGAAATGCTCATCCTACTCATCCTCCTCGCCTGCCAGAGCGACATTGGCATCACCGAGACCAGCGTCTGCGACGGAGAGCTGCAGCGCTCGGAGGATGCTGTAGACAGCCCCTATGATCGCGATGGGGACGGCTATTTCGACGGAAGTAATCCCGACTGCCAAGACACCTACGAGGTGGAGGACCTGGACTGCGACGATCTCGACGCTGAGGTGAATCCGGGTGCCTTCGAGGTGGACTGCAATGACATCGACGACGACTGCGACGCACTCACCCTGGACGCCGCAGACGAAGATCAAGATGGGGTGCTGGCCTGTGACGACTGCGATGACCTGAACGGAAGGGTCTCCATCGCCACCGAGGAGCAGTGCGATGACGGCATCGACAACGACTGCGACGGTGAGACCGATGAAGACTGCGCGGTGGATTACTCCGACATTTGGTTCTTGGACCAGAGCATCACAATGGCGTGTGCTTGGGGCTCGGTGGAGCTGAGCTTCTCCACAGTGGAGCTGACCCAGGCGGGTAGCAATCTCCTGATCGAGGCCCAAGGGACCAAGGGGCAACCTGGCCAGACCTCAGGCACGCTCAGTGGCGATAGCTTCTCCACGAACCGTAGCGTCCCGGGCGCCTGTCAAGAAGACTACAGCTTTAACGGAGTCTTTGAAGATGAAAGCAACTTCAGGGGCAGCTTCGAAGCGGCCTACACGGGGGGGAACAACTGCGCGGACTGCCAGACTCAGAGTTGGGCCATTGTGGGGACACGTTGACACCTCACAGGTCACAGCCTGGGTTATGGGACTTTTATGAGTGAAGCACCGGCTGCAAAGACAGAAGCGCGTTCCTGGCCAGACAAGCTCCAGGGCCTGAGCACTTGGATTCACGAGCATCCAGCTGTGGTGTTTCTGGGCCTGGTGATTTTGGCGACGCTCCTACGCTTTCCGGGAGCGGAGGGCGGGCTGCCTTACTGCTGGCATCCCGATGAGCCAAAGCTGATCAACAAGGGCATCGAGATGCTCCAGTCGGGTGACCTGAACCCTCACTGGTTTCATTACCCTAGCTTGCCAATCTACATTCAGGCTGTAGGCGCGGCCCTGGGCTACTTGGATCATGTGGGGAGTGCCGACTTTATCCCCCTGGCCGATATTCCAACGGGCGCGGCCGACAACCTCGTTCACACCATCGGCGATCCCAGCATGTGGGCCCGAGGCCGGAAGCTCACAGGTCTGATGGGCGCTCTCGCAGCCGGTTTTACAATGCTCGCAGGTCGCAAGCTCTTTGGCGCTTGGGTGGGTTTGGCCGCCGGGTTGATGGTGGCATTTTCTCCGCTTCACTTGGTGCACTCGGCTTTGATCACCGTGGATGTTCCAACGTCCTTGGGGGTCTCTGTGCTGATGCTGGCCTCTGCCTGGGTCTACAAACGGGGCTCGGTCAAGGACTACTTGCTGGCGTCTGTCTGTCTGGGCGTGGCCATCGGCTTTAAGTACAACGCTGCAGTGGGGGCGCTGGCTCCCTTGAGCGCTTGGCTACTCAGCGAGCGGAGACAGGAGCGATTGGGCCTGGGCCTGTTGCTGGTGCCTTTGGGGTTGGTGGTCTTTGTGCTCACCATGCCCTTTGCACTGGTGGAGCCCAGTGTGGCTCTCACCGACATGGCCAAGGAAGTGAATCACTACATGGTCAAGGGCCATGGAGCGGCGTCGATCGAGCCGGGTCCAACACACTTTCTGGCCATGCTGCGTTCTCTGGCCGTCGACTATCTGCCTGTGTGGACGCTTGGGCTCCTCGGCTTGCCGCTGGCCATCCAGGGTGGGAAGTGGAAGGCCTTGCTTGTCGTCGCGGCCTTTCCCTTGGCCTACATCGCCTACATGAGCGGCTCCACGGTCTTTTTTAGGCGCAACATTGTGGTGCTTGTGCCCGGCTTTGCCCTGCTCTCTGCAGTGGGTATCCGTGCCTTGGTCGAGGTGCTGACTCAACGCACGGGCCGCACCGAGCTTGCGCTGGGGCTGGGAGTCGCCTTGGTGACTTTGCCCACGCTGTTTGGGATGGTCTACTTGGCCAATAGTCAGAAGAACATGGTCGACTCGCGCACGGAGATGACCACTTGGCTACACGCCCCCGAGCAGGTGGGTTGGATCATTGCGGTGCCCGAAGAGCTGCGAATCGCATCGGAAGAGCTGCATGGCCTGCAGTGGGTTCCGGTCAAGTTCAACGATGGGCCTGAGGGGTGGGCCAAGGCTGGTGCGACCCATGTTTTGGGGGGCACACGTCTAAAGGTTAGCGGGACGCGCAACACCACCATCAAGGGCAAGGCGACCGAGGGGGCCGTGGGCTGGTTCAAGGGGCAAGAAGCCCAGAAGACCTTTGGATATACGGGCTGGATGTTGGATATGAACGCCCAGGATCCCGAGATCAGTGTCTACGCGATTGATGGAGTGGGAAAGGGTGTTGCGGCGAAGGGAAAAAAGAGCGGACCGGAAGGGAAGAGCCTCGGGGACACGCCCCCCGCTACGGGAGACCTGTCCATCGACGACGCCGGCCGCTGGCAGGTGACCCCAAAGGGCCACCAAGACCAGGTCATCTTCGCCGACGGCGAGCTGACGATGAAGTCTGAGCCCAGCGTGCGGTCGATCAAGGCCTGCGAGTTGGAGCGCCTTCAGGTCAAGGGCCAAGTGCACGTCGTTGGCCGCTGGCAGTATAGCGGCGTGAGCCGTGAACACATGGCTGGTCAGCTTCAAGCCCGCTTCTTCCAAGCCGACGGAGGCTTTATCGATGGCGGTATGGCGGTGCTCGCCCAGGCCTCCGGCGACAGCGCTGGCTGGCTGGATGTGGACGAGACGGTCCAGGTCCCAGAGGGTGCGGCCAAGGTGCGCCTCTGCATAGAGTTGGGTTCAGACCAGGGCACCTTGCAGGTGTCTAAGCTCAAGGTCGTACCTTAGGGCCGGGCTCTCTGCGAAGAAGCTGGAGCCGGGCTCCTTGAGAAAGTCCCTTCCGTGACGTGGCTGTCTCCCGCAACCGCCGGGTTTCTGGTGTGTTGTTTTTGGGTCGGCGCCCTTTGGTGTGTGAACTTAGGACAGTGAATCGCAGTACCGGGACAGGCTGAATTTCGGGTCAAGGTTAAGGGGACTCGGAACCTGGGTCGCCTGCGACCTCATCACGCTTTGGAGCACTCATGCACCGTGTACTCATTCTGGGCTTGGCCCTCTCCGCTCTCGGCGCTTGCGAGACAGAGGTAGACACCAAGCCCGCCGCAGAGGTGAAGGAATTCCAGGCCCCTGTTCCCGAGGCTGCACCAACTCCCGCCGCGGCCACCGTGCCCACGTTGCCAGAAAAGGGCATCAAAGTGGACGCGACCAGCAGCAAGATTGCGTTCATGGGCGCCAAGGTCACCGGGACCCACTCTGGTGGTTTTAGTGACTTTACTGGCTACGCCGTCGTCGAGGGCGAGGAACTCACCGAAACCATGTTCATTGTGGACATGAAGAGCACTTTTTCCGATGCTGAAAAGCTGACCAAGCACCTCAAGTCCGCTGATTTTTTCTCGGTAGACGCCAATCCTGCCAGCAGCTTCACCTCCACGAGCATCACCGCTGGTGGAGAGGGCGGCACCCACACGGTGACTGGCATCCTGGACCTTCGGGGACAGAAGAAGGAGTTGACCTTTCCAGCGACCATCACCGTCGCCGGAGACATGGCCACCTTCAAGTCTGAGTTCAAGATGAACCGCCAGCTCTGGGGCATCGCTTACCCGGGCAAGCCCGACGACCTGATCAAGGACGACGTGGCCATCATCTTGGACCTGAGCTTCCCTCGGAGCTGAGGCTTTGCCTATTCAGGATCTGCTCTTTTCGGGGATCGAGCGCTACCACGGCGCCGCTTCCTGGGGACGGGTGCTGGACGCCGGGACGGGGGACCACTCCCTGTCCTGGCTGCGCACCCTGGACAGCAAGAGCCTGACCTTGGTGACGGGCGCTGCGTCGAGAGCCCGGCGCTTGGAGAAAAACCTGCGCCCGCAAGACCGGGCCCTGGTGGGAAACTGGCAAGACCCCACTCTCCTGTTTGAAGAGCGCTTTGATGTGGTGGTTGCGGACTACTTGCTGGGTGCGATCGAGGGCTTTGCGCCCTACTACCAGGGCCAGCTCTTCGCTCGCCTACGGCCGCATGTTGCAGGCGTGCTTTACCTTGTTGGGAAAGAGCCGCTGCCTGCGACGGCGCCGACAGAAGGGGGGCGAGCCATCTTGGAGCTGGAGCACCTGCGCGACGCATGCATCTTGTTGGCCCAGCATCGCTGCTACCGGGAGTTTCCTCAGACCTGGGTGCACAGCTCATTGGAGAACAGCGGCTTTGAGGTCGTGAGCGCGTGGCGCAAGGAGATTGTTTACGGGCCAGGCTACATCGAACGGCAGCTCAAGGTCTGCAGTAACAAACTGCGTTTCTTTAAAACTGCGGGTTTGGCCAATGCGATGGCGGCGCACATAGAAGACCTTCGAGCTCGAGCCCTGGTGTTGGTCGAGATCGAAGGAGGCATTGCACTTGGAAGCGACTACGTGGTGGTGGCTAAGCCTGCTTGAAGCAGGTCATCAGGTTTTGTAGCGCGCTCGGATCGTTGGTCTTGATCTTCCCCCGGGCGATGTCCATGGGGCCGGGCATCTTGCCCTTGAGCACCATGTTGGCGAAGAGCTTGGGGTCGCACTTGAGAACCACGTCCGCGTTGTCGGGTTTGCCAGGGGTAGCGGTGCAGGACTCGGGGGCCAGATTGACGGTCCACTTCTCGCTTCCGACGGAGAAGTAATAGATCACCGTCTTCTGAATTTTCCCAGGGATGTAGCGGGAAGGCATGCTCTCAAAGATGTTGCGCACATCGGACACGTGGACTCCTGTTTGCCGGCCAGTCTAACGCAGAGCGCGTACCGCCTCCTCAGGGAGCTCAAAGACCCACTGTGAGTCGTTGTTTTGCTTGAGCCGAACTCGGTAGCGGAAGGGGGCACTCTCGCCCAGCACGTCCTGGATGCTGGCAGTCTGCAACTCTTCCTGGTCGGGTAGGCTCACCTCTACGCGGTCCAAGACTTGGAAAGGTGCTTGGCTGGCCGCAACCCTGCGCTCGATGCCTTGACGAAAGCAGTCGCCCACGCCGCCTGACAGGGACCAGGCTTTCTCAAAGCCCTGCTCACGGAGGTAGTGGGCCACTCCAAAGGATCGGGCCCCGGCGGCGCAGACCACAAGGATGTCCAACTCGTGGGGCAGCTCTTCTAATCGCTGGGGTACCTGATTCATTGGGAGCAGGAAGCTGTCTTGTGCAAAGCCGCCTCGGAGTTCTCTGGGCTCTCGCACGTCCAAGATCAACATCGCCCGTTCCTCGTCCAACCAAGTCTGGAGGCCCACGGCGTCGATCTCTAAGTCGACGGGCACCACCTCCTCTTCGGGCTCGATGGGTGGGCGGGGGATGGGTGGCGGACTTGGGCTCTCAGCAGCGGGCTGTCCAGAGATGCGTTTTCCGATCTTTCCAGCCAAACGCTTGAGTCGGTCTCGAATCATGCGACTACCTCGTCTTGGTGGGTCTCGATGACCGCGTCCGAGGTCACCACACCACAACACAGAAGCTGAAAGCCATCCACGATGTGCTCTTCCTCGAGAACGTATTGGTCTTCCATCTCCATGATGCCGGAGACCAAGCGGCCCGCGCACACGGTGCACCCCCCGTTCCGGCAGGAGCTTGGCAGGTCCACGGCGCAGCGGTCCGCAGCGTCCAGCACAAACTCCCCGGCAAAGACCTGGATCTCTGTGTCCAGACCTTCTGCCTTGTTGAAGAGGCGCACGGTGTAGCAGATCTCTGAGTCGATCTCCCGCTTCTCCATGGGGGCCTCGTCGACGGGAAGAGGAGCAGCGGGCCCTGGGGTGGTTGGGCTGGGGGTGAGGGGCTGCTCGGCAGCGACCGTCTCCTCATTCAACAGGGGCTCGGCCTGGAGTGGCTCGGCCTGGAGCTTGGGGGATGGTTCAGGAGCCTTGGGCGCGGCGCTGTGGGTGCGGTAGCTGGCCCGAGGACGCTTGCTCGGAGGCGGCGGCTTGGGTGTAGGGCTCTGAGGGGCCTCCTGTGTTGGGGAGTCCCGTCTGATGGCTTTGGCCACCCGCTTCTTGAACCGATCACGTAAACCCATGGTGCAGTAGAACCCATTTGACGCTGCGTTGCGATTTAGAGTGCGCGCCAGGGCTTGCGCTGTGCAGGGTCACGAGCCATTAAAGGCTCATGGAACACCGCTTGATCAAGCTGGACCCGGAGCACCCGGGTTTTCGCGACGGCCACTATCGGGCACGTCGAGATGCTATCGCGCACATCGCCTTGAGCTTTCGCGCTGGAGATAGGGTGCCCTTGGCGCCCTACTCAGATGAGGAGCATGCGGTCTGGCGCGGTATCCGCTCAGCCTTGGTGCCCGTGCACCAGGAGGGAATCGCGCTTCCTCTCCTCGAGCTGGAGCGGACCCTTGCCCTGGACACGGAACGCATTCCGCAGCTGCGCGATGTCAACGAGCGCCTGCGGCAAGCCACCGGCTTCTCCATGGAGCCTGTTGCAGGCTTAGTGACCCCGCGCATTTTTATGGAGCACCTGGGTCGGCGCATTTTCCTGTCCACTCAATACATCCGCCATCACTCGCGGCCCTTCTACACGCCGGAGCCAGATGTGGTGCACGAGCTGGTAGGGCACGCCGCTAGCCTGCTGCACCCGGGTGTGTGTGCTCTGAGCCAGGCCTTTGGTCAGGCGGCCACGCGGGCTGGCCCGGTACTTATGGAGCGTTTGACTCGAATCTATTGGTACACCTTGGAGTTCGGTGTGCTGATGGAGGCTGGCCAGGTCAAGGGATACGGCGCTGGTCTACTCTCAAGCGTAGGAGAGTTAGAGCGGGCACGTTCTAGCAAAGCAGTGCTACTTCCATGGGATCTGGACGCAGTGTGCGAGCTTCCCTACGACCCCACGACCTTTCAGCCCTACTACCTGTTGGCACCGAGCTTTGAGCAGGCGCTCGTCGATATCGGGGACTGGATCTCAGCTCAGTCCTGAGGCTGTGCCCCTTTGTGCTGCTCTTTCTGTGGCTTGGGCTTGGGCTGGGCTTGTGGTCGTACACGCCTGAGCACCTTGCCCACCAGGCGTCGCAGCATGGATGGGCTGGTCTCCGCCACTGCTCGCTGGGTCTTGCCCCGCAGGTGCTTTCGCAGCCAGTCGGAATCGTTCATGTGCTTAGGTTAGCCCAGATTGTGGGTCACCCTGTCTTTGTAGGGGGAGAGCTTCGTGGAGCTCATTGAGCAGCAAGCTGCCACCTTCTCCACGACCTAGGTCTTTGATTTGCAGCTGTCGCGGTGCTCCCAGGAACCCTCAACCTGCGACGCTTAGTAGATGTATTCGATCTTGGCTGAAAGATAAGACAGGATCTACCTGAGTTTAAATTCTT
>Ga0055584_100006140_pt1 | contig 11777 bp, 6 predicted proteins | sample OSDHelmetaG_FD_58716 | JGI IMG/M metagenome (GOLD analysis project Ga0055584, IMG submission 58716) | Pelagic marine sediment microbial communities from the LTER site Helgoland, North Sea, for post-phytoplankton bloom and carbon turnover... | ecosystem: Environmental > Aquatic > Marine >... | reverse complement strand
CCAACTGCAAAAGCATGGATTGAAATTCTTCGGCAATTCGGTTGCATCGCTCGAGGGGTTCGATGCCCTCGCTTTGCGCTCCTTGCTGAACTTTTTGGCCATGCTCGTCCAAGCCCGTCACGAACTTGACCTGAGAACCAAGCAGTCTATTGGTCCGAGCAATTACGTCGGTTAACACTTTCTCGTAGGCGTGACCAAGATGAGGCGAGCCATTGGCGTAATCTATGGCCGTAGTAAGGTAAAAGGATTTCATCAGTAAGATCTAAAAACTAATCGTTCTCTCTTTAAGGACAAACCCTTTCGTCAGGAAACTCTTTACATGGTTGACTTATAAACCTCAAAAACATGTATTGGAGGAGTAATACGCATTAACGACCGTACGCTTCCGCGTAGTTCCCGGTAGTAATGCGTTTCCAATCCACCCTTACCCACGGGCACACAGGCTCTTGCCATCTTTTGAACTCTCTCATGAGCGAAAACGAACAACCCGGTCAGGATCTTCTAGAAGTGGAAGGTATCCTAGATCTAAACGACAAAAATACAGGCACCCTTCTCGACCCCGCTCGAGGAGGCAAGACTACGCCGCACGACCCTTTTTTACCAAAGGAGTTGTTACGTCGTTTCAAATTACGAAAAGGCTCCATCATCAAGGCCGATGCCAACCCTGACAAGGGCCGTCAAAACCCCAAGGTCCGCTACATTCATACGGTGGACGGCATGACTTTGAAGGAGCGAAAGCAACAATTTCGTTTTGATCAACTGACAACCATCCAGCCTCAGGACAAACTCGACCTGGAAACGAAGGACGGACGAATGACCACTCGGGTGCTTGACCTCTTCTGTCCAATTGGCAAAGGCCAACGAGCTTTGATCGTGGCGCCGCCTCGGGCTGGCAAAACGACGATTCTCCATGACATCGCAAAAGGGGTGGAAGAAAATCACCCGGACTGTCACCTCATGGTCGTATTGATAGATGAGCGTCCCGAGGAAGTAACGGATTTCCGTCGAACTGTGCCAGCGGAAATTTATGCTTCCTCCAATGACGAAGAAGTCAAAAACCACCTGAGAATTGCCGAATTGGCCATCGAACGCGCCAAGCGGTTAGTCGAGAGCAAAAAAGACGTCGTGCTCCTGCTCGACTCGATCACGCGCCTCTCTCGTGCTTACAATGCCGCATCCGGCAAGGGTGGCCGAACAATGACCGGAGGGTTGGATGTCCGGGCCCTCGAGAAACCGAGACAAATTTTTTCCGCGGCCCGTAACTCGGAGGAAGCCGGTTCGCTTACAATCGTTGCAACCGCCTTGGTCGAAACCGGTTCGAAAATGGACGAACTGATCTTTCAGGAATTCAAAGGAACGGGTAACAGCGAAATCATACTGGACCGAAAGGTTGCCGAGCTTCGCCTTTGGCCTGCCATCAACTTGGCATCCTCCGGAACGCGCAAGGAAGAAGATCTCGTGGATCCCGCGGTACTTGAAAAAACTTCCTTTCTGCGCCGAGCCATGTCTCCAATGAAAGTCATCGACGCAGCCGAGTCGCTTATCGACAGAATGGGAACCACACAATCAAACAAAGAATTTCTCGAGCTCATACAAACCGCTTAACTCATTGACAAAAAAGGTCTCTCAAGGCAGTTTCGTACGCTTAAAACCTCTTCATTCACGGCCCCTCCATGCATAATTTTTCCGACCAGTGCCTAGATCTCGCACGTTCTCTGCTGAGCAACAACCTGCAGCACATTAACGAAGACGGATCCGTCACTCCCGCTTCCGGCGAACAAGCTCGCGTAGACGAACCCGGTCATGCCGCGCTTGCCATTGGTGAATTCTTCCGGGCCACCGGAGAAGTCGAACTTGGCGAGCATGACCTGTACGACTTGACCGCCAGATGCGTCACCCAACAAGCTTTTGTCGAAGAACAGAATGACAATGGCATCGCTTACGCTTCCCTCGGTTTGCTTTCCTTCGGTGCTTCCAAAGAGCGGAATGCGGTATGGGAGCGACTTCTCGACCCGACCAGAGAACAACTTGACAACAGTCTTCTCGAGAAATCGGAGTACGATGATCACTTTCAAGTTTTCAGTATCGCCAAATCAGTCGCCCGATTTAGTTTCGGACTGACCAAGAAAGACGACACGGGCAAGGTTATCGATCGCTTTGTCGAGGGTATCGAAAAAAACAGTTCCGGGGGTTTCTGCAATGACGACCCCAGCGGACCAGCCGGCGTATATGATATTTATGGACTCCTTTCCTTCATATTCGTAAGGCAGGCCCTGCAGCTGCACGCCAACGTGCACCTGAAGGATCGGAAACTCCCCAAATTACGCACCTTTGCGGAAAAATATCTTCGCATGCTTCCCGATCTTGCCCGACAAGACGGTCTCGGATGGAATTATGGACGCTCCATCGGCGCTTACGGTCAGTTGCATTGCATAAGCATGATCTTACAAGCAATGCGCGACAATTGGATCAGCTCCGAGAAAATGCCTCTCTACTTGGATACGCTCAGACGCCTTTTTCAATACTTTTTCGTCACCTACATTGACCAGGAAAAGGGAGACCTCATGATCAGGGACGAAGAACGCAATACGGTCGAGAACCACACGACCCGCATGGCGAACTTCGATGCCGCTCGTTATCTTTGCCAGTGGTCACGATTGGCTCGCGTGATCGGAGGTTCGCTTGCCGTTCCTCCTTCCAATCGCGCCAAAACCGCAGGGCGATTCGTCATTTTCGACAAATCCCACAAAAAGGAGCATGGCCTCTTTCTTTTCCGAGACGAGAATATCGGCTTGCAATACCAATTGCCTCTCATAGGCCCCGGAAAGGAATTGGGCTCCGACAACCTTGCTTTTCCACACTGTTCGGGCATTTTTGATTGGCCAGTCAACAAATACCTCCCGGTCATGCTTCCGGAACTTACTTTTGGAGACCAAGTTGTAATTCCCTCTTATTACGGCAAAAATTGCGTAACGGGCATTGGATTGAAGAAATCATTTTATCTTCGCTTCGATCAACCGGATTTAGTCAAAACGGATGGATCTTTCGCATACGGTTTGGGCAGTTGCCAAGTTCAATGGTCATTCGGCGACGGAAAAGTTCAGTCTGAATTCGTGTTCAAAGTGAAAAATCCGGTTTCGATGGATAAAATGAGGTTGGCCTTGGTTATCGGTTCTCCGCATTCCACCCACCGTCTTGGGACCACGCTTCGACAAGGAGAGGCTGGGCTTCGGGCGAACGTCGAAGTCGATGACTTTCAGGCTTCATGGGGGTCTTTCGAAACCGTTACCGAAGACCCGGATTACCGTGGTTATGCCGGGAACATGCATTACGTACAATATCTTGTTCGCGACCACCCTTTGAACATGCGCCCTGGACAGCAGTATAAGCTTGTCCTTTCCTACCACCCAGACGTCGCATTTGCGGACGAGTAGAACTCTTGCGTGACCTTTAGGTTCATAGGTCATAGACTCAACTGACCCGACATGTTATCGGCCCGTGTCATTCCATGCCTGGACGTTGACGACGGTCGGGTTGTAAAAGGCATTAAATTCAAGCAAATTAGGGACGCCGGTGACCCCGTATTAGTTGCCCAAGCCTATGAAGAGCAAGGTGCAGACGAACTTGTATTTCTCGACATAACGGCATCAAGCGACGAGCGTAACACAATGAAAGACGTAGTGGAAAGAACCGCCTCTACCTGCTTCATGCCCCTAACTGTCGGTGGAGGAATCCGAACCGTGGAGAACATTCGGGAAATGCTTTTGGCCGGAGCCGACAAGGTAAGCATGAACACCGCGGCAATCCTAAATCCATCTCTCGTAAACGACGCATCGCAAACATTCGGTAATCAATGCATCGTCGTGGCAATCGACGCAAAAAGAAAAGAGGATAGGAGCGGCTGGTGGGTCTATACCCACGGCGGACGCAAAGAAACCCCGTTGGATGCGGTTGAATGGGCCAAGGAAGTCGTATCTCGAGGAGCAGGCGAAATTCTTCTCACAAGCATGGACCGCGACGGCACGAAGGAAGGTTTCGATCTTGATCTCACCTGTGCAGTAAGTGAATCGGTCGAAGTCCCAGTCATTGCATCAGGCGGGGTTGGGAACCCCGAGCACATGGCGGAAGGAATCCTCAAGGGCAAAGCAAGTGCCGTCTTGGCGGCAAGTATTTTTCACTTCGGCGAATGCACGATCCCGGAAACCAAGCAAGTGATGAGGAACAAGGGCATTCCTGTCCGTCTTTGATTTTTTTTCCTTTTACTTCGGCAACTTCTTCCAAGTTGCGAATGCATCATCACCCGAACGAGAAATTTCCTTTCTGCCGTTCTTACTGACGATCTTACCACCCGGATCAAGTATGACCAAAAAAGGTATATGGGGAACCTGAAGTGATTTGCGAATTTCCGTTGCCTCCCGAGACTGATTTTTCAACGCAAGCCAAGGCATTTTGTATTTCTTCATATAATTAGCCTGTGCCTTCGAGCTTCCATCCGCACCAATCAAAACCACTTCGAAATTTTCCTTATGAGCTTCCCTGAACTTGATCAAAGAAGGCGTGAATGCCCGGCAAGGACCACACCAACTGGCCGAAAAATAGAGCCCGACGAATTTACCTTCAAGAACTTGAGGGGATACTTTTTCGCCACTCTGACCCAAAAGGTCGCCACGCAGGGAGATAGGCTCGGGGGTGCTTTCTTCAGGGGATGCCAGTGTTTCCTCGCCATGGACTAACGCTGCGAAACCAAATATCCAACACGATAGGATTCCACAAAGGAAGAAAATGTGGGGCGGGCAATAGGTTTTCTTCATATCCATACACTAAGGATATTGAGCATTATATCCAAGGGTTTTAGGTTGTATCAGAAAGAAATTTTTAGCTCAGCATCTTGGAAAAATCCTCCAAATAACTCGTCGCTACTTTCTTGATTTCAAAAGTTTTGGCGAGTTTGCTTGCCTCCTTTGAGAAAGCATCCAGCTCATTTCCGGAATCAAGTATTTTTCGCAATTCTGCCCTCAGGTTGTCGACGAGCCGAATGCTGTCTATATCGAAAACAAAGCCGTTTTTCCCATGAACAACGAATTCTCGAAAGCAACCCAAGTCACTCACCAAAGGCACGCACCCACAACTCATAGCTTCAAGAACGGATAAGCCAAAAGTCTCTCCTTTTGTCGCCAATGATGGATAAACGAAAACCCGTGCTTGTTGATAATGCTCCATTAATTGGCTCGAGCTAAACACAGGATCAAGAATTTGAACGGAAGCTTTGCATTCATTCGCCAAGTTCTGAAGCTCGGAAAGGTATTGCTGCCCTCCCCCTCCCTGATCTTCACGCCACGGCCCCATGATTTTCAGAACCCAATCTTTTCTTTCCCGTTGGGCTAGACCAACGAATGCCTGAATTAACTCGAGGATGCCTTTTTCGGGATGAAGGCGTCCAGCATAAAGTAGACATTTGGGTCGTTCGTCCATAGGCGTACTTTGCGGAACGTTCCAACCAAGTGGATAAGGCAAGGTAGAAACAAGTTTCCTTCGATCGGGAATTTCTCGAATGAGCGCTTCGGCAATCGATGCGCTGGGTACCTGAAAACGGGAAGCTTTTTGATATAACTTCATTTGCCCTTTTGGAAAACGGCCGACATGAAGGTAAAGTTTACCGAACCGGGTTCGGGGAAGTAGCAACGGCGCCCAGAATGCATGGGTCACCAATACGTCCGCTTCGGAAAGAACCCTCTTGGCACGAATCAGGTAAGGAATTTCCAATAATTTAAGCAACCAGGGATTCGATACCGCATTCGCTCCCTTCACCCGAAAGTGGGTAACCTTTCCGATCTTTTCACGAGCTGGCAAACCATCACACAGCCTGGAAATATGATTTACTTCGTGCCCCTGTTCCGCGAAAGCCTGACCAAGCGCTTCCCAGGCTTTCTCAATGGCGCCTCCACGTAAAGCGGGTACGGGCAAAAAGGCTCCTTGAAGAATGGTTATTTTCATCAGGTTTTGTATCCTGCCCCACTCTTTGGGTCCTTCAAAAGTTCGATCATTCTTTTGGCGCAATTTCGAATATGAAGCTTTTCTTCAAAACAAGTTATGCACGCCTTGCTCATGCCAACATGCCGGGAGCTTCTCCAATCTTGAAGCAAGCGAGCAATACCTCTTTCATCATCCTCTGCAACAACGCCGGCTCCGGCTTCCGTAACTTCCCTCCAAAGATTCACCTTGTCCGTTAGAAAAACCGGTGTACCCACCGAAAGCGCTTCCGCCACAACCATGCCATAGTTTTCTTGATGAGAGGGCAAAATCAAGGCATCGGCGGATCTCAACGCTCCCCATTTCAAGTTGCCGGACAACATCCCAGTCCATGCGACCTTATTTTTCAGGCCCTTTGTTTGAGTCAAGAGTTGATTCAGATACCGATCGGGGTTTTCAAGGGGGCCGGCCAGAACCAGAGTCTCCCCTTCGAGACAATCGGCAAGGAAAGAACGGATCAACAAATCCAAGCCCTTTTTGGGGTGCATCCGCCCCAAGTAAAGCAACAGTTTTCGATCTACCAATTCCGGGAACCGCAAGAAAAATTCCTTTCGCTGTTTCTCTTCGTTGCCAGGCGGGTCGCCTACACCCAAGCCCGTCACTACCTCATTCGCCTCATAGGGTCGAAAAGTTTTCTGAGCAAGTCTACGTTCTTCTTCTGTGGTGAAGCAAACAGCTTGGGCATCTTTAAGAATTCTACCCTGACGCCACCACCAATAAAGCTGTTTCTTGAAGTGTTTGAAAGGGAAAGTTTTCTTGAACCATGGATCAAGCATACCATGAGGAAACAGAAGATAAGGCGTTCCATACTTTGCCAAACATTGGCGGGCTACCGCTCCCGGCCATTGCCAAAGTCCATGCGCTATAAGGTGGCTATCCGTATCGTGCGCTTCCTTTGGGTCGTCGGTTATGATGGACTCGACACCATGTTCACGAAGGCTTTCGTCCAATCGAATGACGGCCTCAATGACCCCACCAGTCCTAAGGTCCTTGGAGTGGGTAAGGTGGACAACCCTAGTCAAGGCAGCAAGGATCGAGTACTAGTAACTCACCCAGGACTTGGATACCTGCGAATAGTAAGTTTTGTTTTCAGGCGAAAGATATATCCACTGCTGTAACTTATTACTGTATGCGTACCCGCCTTTGTAATAAGCGGCACCCGTCCATAACCATCCGAGATCCGCATAATGAAACCAAAACTGAGTAGGCGAAACTCCGGCTATGTAAATCCATTCGTATTTAGTATGGTACACCCAAGGAAAATGTTTGTCCCAAAAGTAACCAAACCAGTCCTCGTTTTTCCAAGATGGAGTGTTGGCGTCGATTACGGTGGAATCTTTCCAAATCAAATTAAACCTGGAAGTATAGCGATAGTCGTTAAGAATGGATTTAATCGCATCGTTAATTGGTATGGCCGAAAGCCTTTTGATGTCTGAATCTTGTACCGGATCTGCATTCTCACGCCACAGTAACTGTATAAAGGTCGCTACCTTGTAAGTGTTCTTTCTGAGAGGCTCGGTGTAAAGAATGTAGGATAAATTATCAATTGGAGTTTCTTCGGTTAGTTTCATAACGAATTCAACCGCACATTCTCCTGCTTGGTAAGCATTTGTGGTAAAGGAGTCAACTCGTGGAGGAGAAAAAAATACAGGTGCTCCGACAGCTGGCGCTCCTCCTACACTAACCTCCCAATAGTTTCCTCCACTCAGGTTATTCCAATAATGAACCATTCTTTTGGATCCTTGAAACATTTGTTGGAAGCTGGGTGTTGCTCCATATTTATTGGTCAGACATCGTTCTGCAAATGATCTTCTGTTGAGATCGAAGTCGTGAATATCCTTTTCGTTTTCAAAGCCAACCAGCAACGGAACGATACCATACTTCGCAATGTACTGGTCGCTATACAAAACCGAATCAATATAATTTTTAAGCCAGCTTGTATTGACGGCACCTGTTGGAATCCAATTGTTGAAGTCAGTCTCAAGATCAAGGAAGGAATCGTGCCACTCTCCCATGCATATGTGGCGGGCAGCAATAACACTCAATTTTTGCTGAAAAGAGGCGACTTCACTTAAATCATTGGCCCATGATTCAAGTACTCCGTCATCCCCAGAATTAATCTTTTCAAGAAGTGCTTCGACTTGTCTCGTGCTCATATTGGAATCGCTCAAATCTGAAAAAATAGACAAAGCCGTTGATTTTTCATTCAACCAAGGAGTAGGTGGTGAAACCCGGACGAGGAGCGAAGCGGAAGGAAATACAGGCGTGAAACCTCCTACCGGACCTAATTCTCCAAAAGCGATAATCTCGACAGCTCCATCTGGTTTGGCAAATTTTGCGAAATCAACGTCCCAGTCGATTTTATATTCGATTGATCTGATCTGCCCGCTTGAGGTTGTAATCGGCACTCCCGTTACATTGCCATCCAGCAAGAATCCATTTGCGTAGAAACGCACCGACTGAACCAAGACAAGAGAATCACTATCTCCCTGAACGCTCGCTTCCACCGTCACTCGTTGCTTGTCGAAGACTTCATTGTCACTCATTCCCGAGAGAGTATTAATTGGCTTCAAACTCAAACTTGGGAGAACCAAGCTTCCTTGAATTCTGCCGAATCTACTCGTCACGACGGTGGACCCATTGAGGTCTTGCCCCAAAGCCGTGAGAGACCACCTGGTGAGAGAGTTTTTTCCATCATAGGCAGGTGGGGAGAAAACAGTGCTGAAAGGCGGGTCATACTGGGTGCTTATCAATTGGTCGTTCAGGTAAAAAGATACACTCGCCAAAGTGGCCTTTTTTCCATTTGAACCAGTAAATTCAACCGAACCAAGAAGACTGGAGCCTTGAGTGATTTGATTCAAGGTACCGTTCGGTCGAATACTGAGATTACCCATTGCGGTCGTGCTTGTTGGAGCTATCACTTCAGCTGTTACAGGACTTGAAAAAATTTCTTCTCCTATGTTGTTAAGGACGGAAGCAATAATTTCATGTGTGCCTTGGCGAGTTGGAGTCCATGAAAAGAAGGTCTTGTGGTTTCTGGTTCCTGGGACGGCTACTGCATTATTGCCAACTTGAACTCCATCGACGTAAAGCCTGACGGTATTGAGAAAACCTTTCGATGATGAAGACTCCACCATGACCGGAAAGGGACGACTTAGATATAACTTGCTCCCCGTAACGGAAAGCAAGTTCGATGATATGCTAATGGTGTAATCATTGTTCTTCGGAAGTTCTCGGGATTTCAAATCAACGGAATAGATACTCCTGTCCACGACCATATCCTGGGGAATTTGGTTGGATTGTCCAAAAATCAAGCCCCCGGTTCCTTCGGCATCGGAGCTAAAAATAAGAAACCTTCCATCTCCACTAAGAGATGGAAACCGGTGAGAGGGATGAGTGGCCAAAGGGCTCAGGTAATTAGTTGGCAAACCAAACTTGGAAAGACTGGCTCTTCGATTGCGGGAGGTCAGGTGATCATAAAAATAGATATCATCGGTCAATCGGTCTTCTCGAGTTTCGAAAATTGGACGACCATTCGGAGCAGCAATTGTCGTGGTTCCGGTTTGCACCTCGGAAAAACCTACGACGACGGGTGCAGGACTGACGAAAGGTGTCGCACGGGTATATCCGTTACCCTGAACGAGCATATTGGACCGGTAGGTGATTTGAAGAGCGGATGGGTTGGTCGATTCAGCAGATGCATTAAGCCCCCGCAAAGTAAAGGATGTGCCTCCGGACATGTTGTTCTCAACCATGATGCCTTCGGACAGATTTGTCGGCCGACCCCAAAATGTCTTTATTGTATTGGTTAGATCATCCCTCAGCATTGTGGCGTTCTGGTCCTGCCCGGCACTATTCTTATCGATGCCCAAAACATTCGGTCCCAGTGGAGTCGAAGCAAAACTTAGCTCAAGGGTGCGGTTTACGTCGGAGATCGTGAGCGTGGTTCCGATCAATGAAAGATGATTCTTTATATTGAAGTCTATTTGTTGCTCGATAAAAATCTGTCCATCCGATCCGATGAAAAGACGATCGGGATTCAATCGGGCATCGGAAACGTTGTTTCCATCCAAATCCGCACCATCTCCGTCAATGATGATACTGGGTTTCTCCAAGGATGCGTTGAGTTGAGCAGGGTAGCCTATTCCGGGATCAATGACCTCAATGCGGTGGATCGTGGCTCCCCCGGTACGATTTACACCGAACCCTAAACCGTCCGTTTCCAGAATGCGGTAAAGGAAACCACTCCCTGTCGGATCGTTTTGTATGGTAACAATGGTCTGGTTCAAATCATAACCGGTTCCGGGATGAACGATCGTCACACTCCCGATTTGGCCGTTACCTAAAGCCGAGTATGTGGCAACCGCCCCGCTACCGCTTCCCGATAGATCTTCGATCACGATATCTCCAGTACCAAGATAATTACTTCCGGGGTTGGTAATCACAATCGAACCTATTCCCCAGTGCAAGACTGCTTGGGTTCTTGCCGGCCGAAATCCATGATTGGCAAAAGTCTTGAGATTGGTGGAAGTAACGTTGAGGTCGAGCAGGTTGGAGGATCGAGTGGAATAGGCGATGTGACTTCCGTCCTTGCTGATTGTAGGCTCGCGACTTCCTTGGTTACCCCCGGTTTCGCTCCCCGGGTCCCCGTCCAATGCGGGAGATTCACTGATCCTTTCCGATCCCTTTCCAGCCTTGACGAAGTCGACGGTGATTCGAAAAACGTCACCCTCGGGGTTTACAAGCAGTGGAATGGCGGTGGCGTTCTTGTCGGGAACAGGAGAAGTCGCCGGAGCAACAACCGAAAGGGTAGGCTCCACATAATTGCGGCCCGGATTATCTACGGCAAAAGAGAGTATTTCTCCATACGGGTTTATATTGGAAACCCTAACAGCAGCACCGGTTCCATTAACGTCATTGATCAAGACCTGTGCGTCAGTCGTGTAGCCAACCCCCGCCTCCTCGATTAAAATGAAGGCTATTCCTTTTTGGGTAACCATGTTTCGCGCCGAGGACACGAACGTGATCACGTTTCCGTCCTTGCTAATTTCCGGCTCACGGGTTTCACCATTGGTTGGAAGGCTTCCATCCTCCGTTCTGCCGGCAAACAGAAAGCTTCCGTTTTCATGAAAAACTACATCGGAATGACCGTTTACGTCCGGTTCTCCCACCACCAAATTCGTCGCATAGGTTGTGAAAACTAGGCGCTTTCCATCATCACTCATGGATGCGTCGAAACTATCGCCGTTTCCATTCGTAATGGCGGCTATTGTCCCTATGGCCAAAGAAGAATCTTTGCTTTCGGTCCATAGAAAAATTTGCTTGCCTGAAGTAGAAACACTCGGATCAAGATTCGTAGAGTGTGACTCGAACGCAACCATGCTTCCGTCTTCACTGACCACTGGATAAAAACTTCCTCCATTTCCCTCTTCGCCGTTCGTGCCCAAACTAAGCCTCGTTAACCTGTCGTTGAACACCTCGTACCTGAAAACGTCGACATGGCCATTGGTGTCGTTGGGCACAAGGTTGGATGCATGGGAATGAAAAACAACGAATTTGCCATTTGATGAAATAACGGGGGCGTAACTGGAACCATTGGGCAGGCCCCCTCCGGTTGGAATGGTAATCGTCGTGGAAGTTCCAGCGCTTTTGTTGACCAACACAATTTGGTTCAGTCCGTTGTTCAAGGATTCATGCGCAATCATCATGCCATCCAAGGTCGTACTTGGTCTGGAATGATGATGCCC
>Ga0055584_100006139_pt1 | contig 11777 bp, 13 predicted proteins | sample OSDHelmetaG_FD_58716 | JGI IMG/M metagenome (GOLD analysis project Ga0055584, IMG submission 58716) | Pelagic marine sediment microbial communities from the LTER site Helgoland, North Sea, for post-phytoplankton bloom and carbon turnover... | ecosystem: Environmental > Aquatic > Marine >... | reverse complement strand
ACGCAAGTAGAAATTTGAAACCAAAACAATTTAGATAGAATAAAAACGGCTTGCAATATCGTGTATAGTACTTACCCATTGGAAAATGCACTATGAATCATAGAAATATTATTGCTCAACTGTCATAACAATAAAGATTTGTTAAAATATAACATTAAAAGGTTATTTTATTGACCCAATCTGAGATGGGTTGTTTAAAAAATAAACTTAGAATATAATAATTAAGCTAAAATAAAATGAAGAATATACTCAGTGTTGTATTGATTTTAGTATCTCTATTAATTTTTGGAATACGAATATCAAAAGGAATCGAATTTAAGCAAAATGTTACCGGATATTTGAAAAGGAATATGCAATCTTTGGCGCCATTAATAATGCTCTACTACTACAATATAAATTTAATTCTTTAAACAACTGATTTGCTTCGACTGTAAATTCTAAGCATTTTAAGGCACACATATAATAAACAAGCACATTAGCATTATTAATACAAAAGGAAGAGATAATGAGTATAGAAAAAGCATATAATATTTGGGCAAATCAATATGATACAAATGCAAACCGTACAAGAGATTTAGATAAAGTATCAACAATAGAAACTTTAAGTAAATATGATTTTAAAAGTGTTTTGGAATTAGGTTGTGGAACAGGGAAAAACACAAAATGGTTATTGGAAAAAGCAACACGAATAATTGGATTGGATTTCTCCCAGGAAATGCTAAAGAAAGCGAAAGAAAAAATATCTGATGAAAGAGTTATTTTCAAAAGAGCAGATTTGACTGAAAGTTGGGAGGTAGACAATAACTTTGCTGATTTAATAACTTGTAGTTTAACTCTTGAACATATAGAAAACTTAAATCATATTTTTAATCAAGCAAATCTGAAATTAAAGAAAAATGGTTTGTTTTTCATAAGTGAATTACACCCATTTAAGCAATATTCTGGAAGCAAAGCAAGATATGAAACTGAAAGCGGAACAAAGGAATTAGAAGTTTATATTCACCATATTTCGGAATATATTGATGATGCAAAAAATAATGGATTCGAATTTGTGGAAATGAAAGAATGGTTTGATGAAAAGACAAAAAAGGGATTACCAAGATTGATTTCTTTTGTGTTCAAAAAACAACTATAAACGCCAACTATGTGTAAAATTTTGCTGCATAAAACTTTCGTAAAATTCGACAATCAATTAGTCGAAATAAATAACAACTGAAAATTATGATTTATAAACCGCAATTTTCTTTTTACTAACCAGTTCAGTTACCATGAAGGGTTATTATTAAATAAACTTTTACATCCAATTTACATTGTTTTACATATCATTAAACTGTATTGATTCAAGTCTCGCTATTTTTGTTGAGTAACTAAACTTTAACGATATCGTATGAAAAATATCACATTAATCGCTTGTACAGTAATTATATCTTTTACTTTAACTGCTTTTACTTATTCAAATTGGAATGGCCCACTTACTGATAAAACCTGCAGTCAACCAACTAGAGTAATTGAACCGCCTAACTTCTTTTACAATCTTTCTTCAACTTGTAAGAATACCATAACTAAAGAAAAAATGCATAATGCTAAAACCATATCAGACCTTATGCCTGATTATAGCATGCAAGAAAATCTAAAAAATAATGTTACATCCTTAAGAGATGTAAAAATTAGAATTGAAGAAGATAACGTAGACAACACTAAAAAGAGATCTGTAAAAGCAAATGGAAACAATTTAAGCAAGGAGCAGTTAGATTTTTTTAAATCTACTGACTATTCCACCAGTTTTTTTCTTGAAGGTTTTGTTACTCGCAACAATGTGAATTCAGGGTTAAAAAATGAACAGTATTTCAATTATCATATTGCAGTTGTACCTGAACAACAAGCAACCTATAAATCTGGAAACAATGCGTTTATTGACTACTTATCTACTAAGTGTCAATCAACAATAGATAAAGTTCAAAAAGGAAGCCTAAAGTATGGGAATATTAGTTTTACAGTAACTACAGAAGGAACCATTTCAAACATTAAAAATAACTCAACTTGTGGATACTCAATCGTAGATGAAAGAATGATGGATTTAATGAATAAACTTCCTGATGTCTGGAATATTGCTAAGAATGGTAAAGGTGATAAAGTAGAACAGACCTTTGTTTTTTCTTATGGTCAGACAGGATGTTAGTTCAATAAGTTATCCTCTTGAATACTCAAATATGCACCAGATGATTATGAATAGTGTTATTTAAATATTTGTGAAATTTTCGAACTTCGTTCTTTTCGCTTGAATTTTATGTTTTATTGGATGGCCCTCTTACTAGGTTGGATTTTTCGGATTAGAATTAATTTTCTTTTATTACAATTTGGACATTGGGTAAAATGTGCAATGTGAATCTTTGAACATATTCCTACGTTGATAATTCCATTGCCTTGTTTTGATTACGATGCTTATAATCGGTATGTGAAAAATTTACTTTGGTATTTTCATGTGAAAACTATTGTTGCAACACACCTGCCAAAATTGAAAAGTACAAATGAGGACATATCACCAGAAAAAACTTTTTGGTCTAACTTTTCGTACATTGAATTAAATCCATTAACTTCATTTTTTGCTCGATCAATGATCTTGCTTTTTATAGGAGTTTCCATATCTATTTTTTGTCAGAAATAATTAATACTATATGGAAAGCTTTGTGCTAGGTTTTTCTGTCGACAGTAGGAGACTTAGTGCATTAATGTACTTGAATCACAACCCCCTAAAAGCAGGCTATGCTTCATATACTAATTGTTGTAATTAATTTAAACAAATCAAGAGTAGATTTATGGATTCATTGATGCCAGGTGAAATGGCTAAACAAGCTGAGGAGACAGGAATAAAAAAAGTAAAAAGAAGTTTTTCGAAAACTTTTGTCTTGGCGATTTTAGCTGGTGCTTTTATTTCTTTCGGAGCAATATTCGCAACAACAGTTACAGCGGAAATAACACTTTCTTCTAGCTTTACAAAATTGATAGGGGGTTTAGCTTTTAGCTTAGGACTCATTCTTGTAATCGTTGGAGGTGCAGAGTTATTTACTGGAAACAACCTCATTGTAATGGCATGGGCAAATAAAAGAATCAAAACAAGTCAGGTTTTAAGAAATTGGTCTATTGTTTTCTTCGGTAATTTTGTCGGTGCAATTTCAATAGTCGTTCTCATGTTTTATTCACAGCAGTATACATCTGGAACTGGAGGTATTGGAGCAAAAGCTTTGAGAATTGCAGAAACCAAATGCTCATTGGGGTTTGTAGAGGCTATTATTTTAGGAATCTTTTGTAATACGTTAGTTTGCTTAGCAGTTTGGCTTTGTTTCAGTGCGAAAAATACAAGCGGGAAGATTCTGGCAATAATTTTCCCTATCACCGCCTTTGTTGTGGCAGGCTTTGAACACAGTATTGCAAACATGTATTTCATCCCGAAAGCATTGCTGATAAAAAGTTTCGCACCCGAAAAATTCTGGGCAAGCATCAACTCTTCTCCTGAAATGTATGAAAACCTAACATGGAGTAATTTTATTATAAACAACATGTTTCCAGTAACTATTGGGAATATAATAGGTGGTGCAGTATTGGTTGGGTTTGTATACTGGTTCGTCTATTTGAATGACAATAAGAAAGAAGAATGATGCCATCGTAAATACGATAAATAACAAACAAATATTCAGAACATAATCCATAATAAGAAGTATATCAAAAAATAAAAACCAAAAAAAGAAGCGTCTGTTCAAAACGTTATCCATAAGACAAAAAGTCGTACTTATGATAATTATTGGTTTACTAAATGTCTGGGAATATTGAAGTTTTTAAATCTAAGGATATAGAAACGATAGTTGCAGCTAGATTAGGAAATGAGACAGTGTAGCTAAATCAAGCTCAACGTAGTGAATTGTTTTGAAGAGATAGAATGGTTGTTGGCCAGCCTATTATCTAGAAAGTCAACTGTGCTATTACTCATGTCATCATGCTATGCGGCTCGCTGTTATATTCGACTCAAAAGAACTTTTAAGAGCAACAGACAAGTTGTACAGATATATTGAATTGACAATGAACACAAGCTCAGTTTGTTTCTCCTTTTTTTTTGAGTAAATTGTAACAATTAACTGGAAATAAAAAAAGATGATGCGAGAAAATATTCTTTTAAAGAAAAGTCCAAAAATTGAATTCCAACTTCTTGAAAATGGATTTAAAATAATTGATGGGCAAACTGAACGAAATTCCGGTCTTTACTCTTACGACGATTTACAATCTATAGAATTAAATAAGATATGGTTTCCAAAACTAGCCAAATGGTTAAGAGCTATTACGTGGATATTTAATGGAGTTCCATATTTTCCTGATGCAGAATCTTATAGAAAAGCCAACCTTATTATTCATTTCAAAAAAACAAAGCTTGGGATATGGTTGACCGATTCTTATATGGCTGATAAAGCAAAAAGTATAAAGGAGTTGTTAGATAAAAAAACTGGGTGAGGTGGTTGACTGAGATTCTACTTGTGCATTAAATCTTCTTTGTACTTTGTAGTGATGTGGCTCCGAACTTCCCAACAATTCATACCGCTAACAATTGATATTTATTATAACCCTCAGAGAAACAAAATGAAGATCAATGTTTAAATTCTTTTGAAGAATAGCTGAAGATGTCATATGTAATAAATCGTTCTAAGTGCGTAAAAGAAGTAAAAACTTAGTAAATTTCATATATTATGGGTAATTACATTCAACCAAATAACTAATATGAATTATGTTACAAAAATGGATTATTGTTATTATTGGTTTTTCACTGATCACTAGCTCTTTGTTATTAATATCATCGTGTCACAAAGATGATACTCTAGAACCCAAGCTTGAAATCTATAGCTTTTCACCAGGAAGTGGATTGATTGGGAGGCATGTAACTTTGCGTGGTAATAATTTCATCCTTCCAGTACCATCTGAAGAAGGTGCCGGACCTCATTTAAATACAAGTATTGTCAAGTTCAACGGAACAGAAGCTGAAGCTGAATTTGTTTATCAGGACAGCATCAACATGCAACGCATAAATGTGGTCGTGCCAGAAGGTGCGACCACTGGCCCAATCACTGTAACAGCTATGGGTCAAACTGCTACATCTTCAGAAGACTTTGTGATTACTTTTCCAGATTACATACCCAATGTTACTGTCAGTACTGCGCATAGCTATGGTGGAATTGATCTAGATATAGATGCCGATGGGAATTTGTATGTTGCTGAAAACCACCTCCGCGAGATAGTAAAAATAAGACCAGATGGCTCCCTGATCACTGTATGGTCTTGGGATTCAATTGGTCCAGAAATACCTCGTGGGATTACGGTTGATAAAGACGGTAATGTGTATGCGACTGTTGACAACTCTATAATAAAAATAGGAAAAGACGGAATGGTTACCACACTTGCGGGAAGTAGTAATTCTGGCTATGCTGACGGTTCAGGTGAAAATGCTAAATTCTACTTTCCATTTGGCCTTACGGTGGATTCCGTTGGAAATGTTTACGTAGCTGATCTTCTTAATTATAAAATACGAAAAATCTCTCCTTCTGGAGTTGTAATTACAATTGCCGGGAGTACTCAATTTGAAGGTCCAATTGATGTAGCATTGGATAAAGAAGGGGAATTATTGGTTGCTGATGGCAATAATATACGAAAAATTACTCCGGATGGTTTTGTCTCTACAGTTGCAGGAACTACCCAGGGATTTTTGGATGGGGCCATCAATATGGCACAATTTGGATCTATAAGAGGTTTAATAGTGGACCCATCGGGTAATATATTCTTATGTGATTCTGACAATTCTTCAGTTCGAAAAATATCTTTTGATGGGACTGTTTCCTCAGTTGCTGGCAGTACCTTTGGTTGCACAGACGGACCTGGTCACCTAGCCAAGTTTAGCCTGACAAAAGGATTGACGATGGATTCTGATGGGGCTCTGTATCTAACCACAGGTGGAGGCGCAGAAAAAGTAAGGAAAATAGTAATTGATTAACGAAATTGAATTGGGTGAAAAATTGTGGTTCAATCACAAAGTCTGTGGGTGAAAGCATTTTTTTTATTGGATTTCGTCATGTTTTTTGTAGGTAAATTTACGATTTGTGCTCTAAAAAAGAATACTTTTGAGCGTTGAGGAAAAGTACAAGATACATGTAAAGGAGGAATTGCAATGTATTTTGATAATCAAATTATTGGTTGAGTATATGCTTTTTATAGAAAGTGTAATTTTAAATTACTACCAATTTCGAATGTTTTTTGCGAAGGCAGAAAATGTCTTTAATTTTAAAGAAATTAGTCGATCAACCAAAAGTAAATTGTGTTATATTTAATCATAAACATATGAGTTATAGTACTTCTGAACATTTAAGCATCAAAAATGTTTTTTCATTTAAGTCAGTGTTCTTAAAAACCATAGGTGTTCTTTCTGCTGTCGTTGCCATAAAAGGATTTATGATTCCTAATCACTTTTTTGATGGTGGTTTGTTGGGGATTTCAATTCTTATGCATGAATTTTATCATATTGAAGTTGCTTTGCCACTTGTATTGTTAAACCTTCCATTTATATATCTTGGTTATCGAAAAATAGGAAAAAACTTTGCAGCACACTCTCTACTAGCTGTTATGATATTAGGGTTTTCGTTATACTTTATTAAAGTTCCAGTGGTAACACATGATCATTTTCTTACGGCAATTTTCGGTGGTGTTTTTGTAGGTTTGGGTATTGGTTTTGTAATACGTAGTGGTGGTGTTATAGATGGTCTTGAGGTAATTGCAGAATATACCAATAAGCAGTTTGGTTTATCGACTACCGAAATTATTATGGCGATAAATACCATAATATTTTTAATTATTGCCTTTTATTTAGGTTTGGAAAAGGCTATGTATTCTATATTAACCTATTATACTGCCTTACGCGTTTCAGACTACGTGGTTGATGGGTTTGAAAAATTAATATCTTTAACTATCATTTCGCCTAATTCTGAACTTGTGAAATCGTTAATTGTAAATCAATTTAATAAAGCGATTACTGTTTATAAAGGTGAACGAGGAAATTTGCCAAAATCGTTTGATGTAAAGCATGATTGCGATATAATTGTTACAGTTGTTACCCGATTGGAAGTGCATAAAATGAAAAAAGCAATAGCTGCTACAGACCCTAAAGCATTTATGTTTATTCAGAATATTACAGAAGTAGATGGTGGTATTTTAAGTAAAAAAAGCAGGCGTTAATGAAAGCATCGTTTGAAACTATATATAAGCATGTAACTGATACGTTAAACAGAGATTTACCTGAACATTTAACGTATCACAACATCGACCATACTTTATATGTTTTGAAGCGCGCCATCTTTATTGCTGAAAGGTCAGGTGTTTCTAAAGAGAATATTGAGTTGTTAAAAATAGCTGCAATATATCATGATATAGGTTTTATAAAATCGCATATCAATCATGAGGCGATAGGTTGTAAAATTGTGAGAAAAGAATTGAAAGCTTATAATTATTCAGAAGAAAGTATTGCTATTATATGTGGAATGATAATGGCAACTAAAATCCCCCAGCATCCAAAGACATTACTTGAGAAAATACTTGCAGATGCCGATTTGGAATATTTAGGCACTAAACATTTTAATTTTTTCAGTGAAAAATTATACCAAGAATTAAAACATTATAACGCTAGTTTTACGCGTGATGAATGGAATGCAATACAGGTTAGATTTGTTGGTAATCATAGTTATCATACGGCATTTTGTAAACACTATAAAACGCACAGAATGATTAAGAATATACAGCAATTTTTATAGGCTAGTATAGATACTGTTAATACACAGGACTGTTGGCCTTGATTAAAACTACCAAGAAACCAATGAAAAATTTCTTCTGAAAAATTTGAAGGAGAAAATTGAGATTCCTACAAAGTATAATGATCGATCTAATCAAGACTATTTTCTAATTACTTTTATTTTAACGTTTATCTTTCTAAGATTTTCTTACTCTGAGTTTTAGATGGGAATCTGCATAAGAAATTAGCGATGATTTTATAGAAGACATATTTAATATATTATTGCTAAAGCTGGACCGTGCACTATCCACCTAATTTATCGAGTCATTGTAATTAAAGGAAATTAGGTTTCTTTTTAAATTGGTCCGCAATCACTTCTTTGACTACATCGATTTCAATATCAAGTAAAGTTGCTACTGCGCCTTCATAGATAATCTTTTTAAAGAGCTGTTGAATCCGTGCTGTATCATAGTTGGCCATTGATAACTGTATCATAGGAACACCTATATAGTTGATGTCATCACGAATATAGTTTTCGTGTAATGAGTTTAATATATTCTGGATAATTTATGTCTCTAGGAATCATTGTATTTTGATTAAGGAGTGAATTAAAGTATTTGATATGTTTTTCCAAGAGTGAGGTATAATAGCTATTGTACCACTCGTTGTGATCGTCTTTGAAAGCGCTAAACTTGGATAGGGATGTAGAGTACTTTTTTTATGATTAAGAATCAATTTTGGTTTTGATTTAGAATTAATGTAATTTAAAATCGAGATTTACTTTTGATCTAATAAACAGCCCGATTGAAAATTATAAGAATGACGTAAATCACTTGATTATTCTTTGAATTTGTATTTAATCCCCATATCTAATGAATCAATACAAAGCACCGTGGCATTACCTCTTATTGCTGATATTGGCTGGAGAGTCTGTGTTCATTTTACCATTTGTTCTTGCACGAGTCTTCAGGCCAACAGTACTTGATGCATTTGCACTTGACAATGTTCAATTAGGTTTATGTTTTTCAGTCTATGGTTTAGTGGCTTTGTTGTCCTATATCTTTGGAGGTCCTTTGGCCGATAAGTATCCACCTAGAAAATTGATTGCAACGGCACTTTGGTTGACAGCATTAGGTGGATTGGTTTATGCTACTTTTCCTAGCTTTACAGTTCTAAGAATACTTTACGGTTATTGGGGCTTTACGACGATTTTTATATTCTGGGCTCCAATGATAAAGGCTACGCGCGTGTGGGGAGGCTCAACTTCTCAAGGCAAAGCTTTTGGGTTTTTAGACGGAGGGAGAGGATTAGTAGGTGCACTGTTTGGTGCTATGGGCGTTCTTGTATTTGCTCTTTTTATTACTTCAGAAATATCTGCTGCAACAGTTTCAGAAAGCAAGGCAGCCTTCAAATATGTCATTTTAATCTCTTCTGGATTAGTGGCCTTTGTAGGTCTGTTGGTGTGGGTTTTTATGAAAATGGATCCTAAAATAGAATCTGAAATAATATTAGAAAAGATCACGGCATCGCAAATTAAAGATGTTTTGAAGTTGCCTTCAGTTTGGTTGTTGATGATAATTATCTTGTGTGCTTATGTTGGTTATAAAATTACAGATGTGCTCTCACTGTACGCAAAAGATGTAATGCTTTATGATCAAATTCAATCGGCGAAAGTTGGAACTTCGTTGTTATTTATCCGTCCTATCATTGGTGTTATGATTGGCATTTTGGCAGACCGCTCCCAAACTACTTTTTGGTTGTTGGTTAGTTTTGTGATTTCATTTTTTGGTGCTTTATTGTTTGCTACAGGCATAATTACAGATTCAGAAACTGCACTTTTTTTTGTATCTATTTTGGTTGTGGCCACAGGAATATACGCAGCACGTTCTTTATACTTTGCAGTGATGGAGAGAGGACAAATACCTTTGATATTAACTGGAACGGCGGTTGGTCTAATATCAGTTGTTGGATATACCCCAGATATTTTCGCTGGACCAGCTATGGGTTACCTTCTCGACAATTCACCTGGTGCTCAAGGTCATCAACATGTTTTTTATATGTTGGCTATATTTTCATTTATCGGTGGTTTGGCCTCTTGGTATTATTTTCATTTGTATGGAAAGCAAAGTGTTGAGAGTGAGAATTGATATATGAAGTGAACTTGGAAGTCCTAAATAAATTATTTCTAATATTGTAAATAAAGAATGAAGAAAACAAAATATCAAGCACATAAAAAAGCAAGTATAGATGCTGGTACAATTAAAAGCACCTGGTAATATTCTTGAGTATTAGATAAGAGAAAAAATATTTTCTAACTGGGGAAGTACAAATCATACTTCCTTCAAGCACAACCCGGGTTTCTCATTCATGGAGACGTAGGTAATAATTAATCGAATGAAGGACCCTGAAAAAACTGAGTATCTAAGTAGAATAAATCTCGATATTTGTAATCCTAATTTAGAGGGCTTAACTAAGCTACAAGAACATCATGTAGAAAATAGTTCATTTGAAAATTTAGATATAGCGTTAGGCAGAAAAATTTCACTAGACTATCATGATCTGTTTGAGAAGGTTGTAGTAAAAAAGCGTGGAGGATATTGCTTTGAACTCAACACTTTACATGCTGAACTATTAAAGTCGATAGGATTTTTCCCTAAGCCAGTTTTAGCAAGAGTTTGGTTAAGCAATCCCAAAGGAATTCCACCTAGAAATCACTTGGCACATTTGGTTGAATTGGAAGGAAGAACTTATGTAACTGATGTTGGTTTTGGGGGACTCATTTCTAGTATTCCTTTAGACATAAATGTATCATCACCGGTCAGTGACAAAGATGGAATGGTTAGAGTAGTCCCAATTGCAGACCATCAATTCATGATTCAAAGACAAACTGAAAAGGAGTGGGCCAATTTATATAGTTTTGAGAATGTGGAGATTGGAGAAGAAGATATATATCTTTCTAACTATTATATGTCAACGAATCCTAGATCACATTTTTGCAGTCATATATTTGTCGGAAGAAATACCAAGGAGGGGAGGATTGGACTATTCAATAATAAAATGGCAATTCGGAAAGGGATAAAAGTTGTGGCTAAAAAGCAAGTCGACTTTGGGGAAGATTGGCTTGAGGTGCTCAGAAATGAATTTTCTTTAACTCTCGATTTTACAGAAAAAGAGTTAGGTGTTTTGTTTGAAAATACCTTGCACTAAAATCATTGAAGGTTTTTTCATTAACAGATGAATTGGCGAATAAAAAAACTTACCTTTTGGATGTTGATTCGGATCGTTTTTATAAGATTCATACATTACCCCTCTTATAGTTAAATTGTTTTCATTTGGCTGTTTCATAACTACACCCAATGCTTGCCCTTACTCGTTTGAAAGAATTTCAAAAGCACCTACAAATAATTTGCCTTCAGGTATTTATATGATTTCGACATTACCCTCACCTTGGGTTCCTTCTGGAATTGTAAACCTATGCTAATTCATTGTTGCTAAGTTGGAACAGATTCAGAGTCATCATGCTGCATAGAAGGGCATTCCGAGGAAGGTGAAAGTAAGTTTTTGGGTGCTAGACAAACTATCACTTCGTTAAAGAGTCTTTCCAATAATTCGGTGTCTCCCATATATGGTCCAACATTTCGTAAGTAAACAAATGTATTTTTTGGTAATTCGATTGTTTTGAATGTTGCTGTTGTTTTAGTTTCCATTTTTTTAGTTTAAAGAAATAATATGATAGAATAAATATCCAAATAAAATCTATCTAATTAACTGATAACAGTCAATAAGGATTATAGTAAACAATCGATAGACACGAAAGAGTACTTGAGTTTAGTATTCTTAGCCAATTTTCATATGTGCTTTTTTATAGGATAAGTGCTGCTATATTAGAGATGCACCTTGGTTAATTTTTTTTCTACTTTTTCGTAATTTGACTGAGCAGCATTTTTCGCTTCTGTCAAAACAT
>Ga0055584_100006138_pt1 | contig 11778 bp, 12 predicted proteins | sample OSDHelmetaG_FD_58716 | JGI IMG/M metagenome (GOLD analysis project Ga0055584, IMG submission 58716) | Pelagic marine sediment microbial communities from the LTER site Helgoland, North Sea, for post-phytoplankton bloom and carbon turnover... | ecosystem: Environmental > Aquatic > Marine >... | reverse complement strand
GCTGGAGGGTTTTATGGCAGCCCAAATGGGATGTCAAACCGAAAAATGCATGGAAACGCAGAGGCTTATACAAACGGTATTATAGTACCGCAAGTCTGCTTGTGTTTGTCATCGCCGGACGTGTTCGGGCCATCCACGCGGGCGAGTCACGGCAAATATGCGAGGGCCATACCGGCGTGGAGACCCCGCATCAAGCGCGGACATGACAACCAGTACACCTGGTTCGGTGGTCATCCATGCTCCCCTTCGCGAAAACCACGTCGCAGGGTATAATCTCCCGCTAATGATACGGAACCCGGCATGACCAGCACCGAAACCCCCGAAAAATCCACTGAAACAGAAGATGCCCCCTATCTGCTGCGGCGCGATAATGACGGGGTTACCACCCTGACTTTCAATCGACCCAAGGAGATGAATGCCCTCTCGGAGGGCATGCTGGCGGCGCTCCAGAACGAACTCGACGCGATTGCCGAAGATCGGACCGTACGGGTTGTCGTGCTGGCCGGCGATACCCGCGCATTCTGTGCCGGTCACAATCTCAAGCAGATGCGGGCGAATTACAGTCTGGAATATCAAAAGACCTTGTTTGCGACCTGCACGAAGATGATGCTTTCGGTGCTGCGCCTGCCCCAGCCCGTGATCGCGCGGGTGGACGGTCTCGCAACAGCCGCCGGGTGCCAGCTTGTCGCCACCTGTGATCTGGCAATTGCCGGGCAATCGGCGCGCTTTGCGACCTCGGGCATCAATGTCGGCCTGTTCTGCTCCACACCGGGCGTTGCGGTGGGCCGGTCATTGTCGCGCAAACACGCCATGGACCTGCTGCTCACCGGAGATTTCATCAGTGCAGAGCGCGCAGCCGAAATCGGCCTCATCAATTCTGCTGTTCCTGACAACCGGCTTAATGCCGAAGTCGACGCGCTGGCCCGCAAGCTCGCCAGCAAGAGCGCCTATGCACTGGCTCTCGGCAAGACAGCGTTCTACAAGCAGCTCGAAATGGGGGTCACCGATGCCTATGCCCTCGCCGGTGCCGAGATGGCCCGCAACATGATGGACCGTGACGCCGCCGAAGGGATCGATGCCTTTATCGAGAAGCGTGACCCCGAATGGGACCAGGGTCCCCGCGACGGGGACTCCTGATCCATGAGCGAATTCGACTATTCCGACGAACTGCTGTCGAAAGTCTTCCGCGAGGTGAAAACCATCGCGCTGGTGGGGGCCAGCCCCCGCGGGGAGACGCGCGCCAGTTGGCGGGTCATGCGCTATCTGCAGAACGAGGGCTACAAGGTCTACCCGGTCAATCCGGATGCCGCGGGTCAGGAGATTCATGGCGAGAAGGTCTACGCCACCGTGTCCGACCTGCCCGAAAAAGTAGATATGGTCGATATCTTCCGCTTGCCCTGGAAGGTGCCGCCCGTGGTCGACGAAGCCATCGCGCTGTGCGTGCCCTATATCTGGATGCAGTTGAAGGTCATCAACGAGGAATACGCCACCAAGGCCGAAGCCGCCGGTACCACCGTCATCATGGATCGCTGTCCGGCGATCGAACTGCCGCGCCTTCAGAACGCGGCTCAGGACAAAACCCATGCGTGAACTGTACTACCCCGACTGGCAGATCCGCCGCATCCTGCGCGATGTGAACACCGTCGCCATGGTCGGGGCCAGCACCAACTGGAACCGCCCCAGCTACTTCGCCATGAAGTACATGCAGGACAAGGGTTATCGGGTGATCCCGGTCAATCCCGGCTCTGCCGGGCAAACCCTTTTGGGTGAAGAGGTTGTCACCAGCCTGAAAGACATCACCGTGCCGGTCGACATGGTGGATATCTTCCAGCGCTCCGAACGGGTTTCGCCGATTGTCGATGAGGCTATCGAGATCGGGGCCAAGGTCGTCTGGATGCAACTGACCGTGCGCCACGACGAAGCGGCGAAGAAAGCCGAGGACGCGGGCCTGACCGTGATCATGGACCGATGTCCGAAAATCGAATTTGCGCGCTTGTCCGGCGAACTCGGCTGGAGCGGCATCAACACCAAAGTCATCACCTCGCGCCGCTCCCGGCAGATACGGGCCTAGGCAACGAGAGACCACAACACATATCGTCATGCCCGCGCAGGCGGGCATCCGTAAACACCGATATCTGCTGATATCTAAGAGGTTCGGCATTTGTGATTATGGGTTCCCGCCTTCGCGGGAACGACGACCGAGGATGGACACGAAGACCATGACCGACCCCAACGACCCACGCCCGCCGGGTTTTGAAACCCTGGCCATCCATGCCGGGGCCGCCCCCGACGAGAAGACCGGCGCACGCAATGTGCCGATCTATCAGTCAACGGCCTATGTGTTCGACGATGCCGACCACGCGGCCTCGCTCTTCAACCTGCAGACCTTCGGCTACATCTATTCCCGCCTGACCAACCCGACGGTTTCGGCACTGGAAGAGAAAGTCGCGGCCTTGGAAGACGGACGCGCCGCGGTGGCGTGTTCCACGGGCCATGCCGCCCAGATGCTCACCATGTATGTGCTCATGAACCCGGGCGACAATTTCGTGGCATCCCGCAATTTGTATGGCGGCTCGATCACCCAGTTTTCCCACGCCTTCAAGAAATTCGGCTGGAACGTGAATTTCGTCGACCCCGCCGACCCAGAGAACTTCCGCGATGCCATCGACAAGAATACCAAGGCGATTTTCCTCGAAGTCCTCGCCAATCCCGGCGGGATCATCATCGACCTGGAGCCGGTGGCAGCCATTGCAAAGGATACGGGCATACCGCTGATCGTCGATAACACCATGGCGACCCCCTATCTCTGCAAGCCCTTCGAATGGGGGGCTGATCTGATCACCCATTCCATGACCAAGTTTCTCGGCGGCCACGGCACCTCCATGGGCGGCGTCGTGGTGGAAAGTGGCAGGTTCGACTGGGCCCAGAACGACAAGTTCCCGTCCATGACCGAACCGGACCCGGCCTATCACGGCCTCACCTTCTACGAGACATTTGGGGATTTCGGATTCTCGACCAAGGCCAAGGCCGTCGCCCTGCGTGACCTCGGCCCAACACTGGCGCCCCAGAACGCCTTCAACATCATCACCGGTATCGAAAGCCTGCCGGTTCGCATGGACCGGCACCTGCAGAATGCTCAGGCCGTGGCGGAATTCCTCGAAGGCCACCCTGCTGTCGCATGGGTCTCCTATGCGGGCCTGAAATCGAGCCCCTATCGCGCACTTGCACAGAAATATCTGCCCAAGGGCCCCGGCTCGGTCTTCACCTTCGGCGTGAAGGGCGGCTACGAAGCAGGCGTAAAGGTCGTCGAGAGCGTCGAATTGCTGTCACATCTGGCCAATCTGGGAGACACCCGCTCGCTGATCATCCACCCGGCCTCCACCACCCACCGCCAGCTCACCGAAGACCAGCAAATCGCCTCGGGCGCAGGCCCGGACGTGATCCGCCTGTCCATCGGGCTGGAAACCATCGACGACATCCTCGCCGATTTGGGCCAAGCGCTGGATTACGCGGCGGCGAAGGCGGCGGAGTAAATACGAAAAAGCCGCGCAACCTTGCGGAAGCGCGGCTTCTTCAATTCAGATTTCAATGCGACCTATTCAGCCGCTTCAGCCTGATACCACTGCTGGGGCATCGCACCTTTGATGGCATAGGCGAGCGCCTGGACGACCTGATAGGGCTCGCGGGCGACGCCCTTGGCGGCGGAGTCCACTTCCTTCAGCGCGTGGTCATGGGCTTCCGGGTGCAGCGTGATCATCGCCTTGCCCTTGGCGGCCGCGTAACCGGCGTCAAAGGCCGCGTTCCACTGCTTGTACTTCTCACCAAAGCGCACGACGACCACATCGGCCTCGTCGATCAGCGTGCCGGTGCGCACGGAGTTCAGCAGCGCACCGCGATGGTCGTGCCAGAACTTGTCCGGCTCGGCACCGAAAACGGCAACGCCGCAATCATCGGAATCGTCATGTTCGGTGATCGGCCCGGCAAACTCGACCGGCAGACCGGCTTCCGCGCAGCCATTCATGATCTGCTCGCGCCAGTCCGAATGAATTTCGCCTGACAGATAAATCTTCCAAACCTTGTCGCTCATGGAATTTTCCTGCGTTTCTGTGAATGTCAATGTTGTAGCCATTATAGCAAACCGGTCGCGTAGCTGCGACTCCCGACAAAATTTTCATCGTACCCTCCATCCGTCATGGCCGGACTTGTTCCCGCCATCCACGTCGGCGTGTCACGCATTTGCAGCCGGAGAACCGATGGACGTGGATGCCCGCAACAAGTGCGGGCATGACATTGAGAGACGGTCAGTTGTAGCGTTCCTAACGTCATACCCGGACCCGACCCAGACGTCATACCCGGACCCAATGCAGTCGTAATACCCGGACTTGATCCGGGTATCTCACCGCAGACCGAGACGGGATGCCCGGATCAGGTCCGGGCATGACGGGTGGCAAACGGGGTGAACCAACCCGCTCTTATTCCCGGGCCTTGCCCTCAGAAGTTTCCGACACGATCCAATCGAAATAATCCGGATTGCCCGCCCCGAGCGGAATTTCAACCACGCAAGGCACCTCGAAACTGTGCAGTTCCTTTACCCGCGCGCTCAGGGTATCGACCAGGTCACGCCGGGTTTTCAGGATCAGCAGCACCTCGCCCCCCTCCTGCACTTCACCTTCCCAGTGATAGATCGAACGCATGCCACCAATGATGTTGCCGCAGGCGGCCAGGTTCTCGCCGACCACGAAACGGGCGATATCACGCGCCTGATCCATCGACCCGCAGGTGACATAGACCATACTGGCAGTGTGGGATGTCTCGGAATTGCTCACTTCTGGCCTTTCTGTGGCAGACTCTTGGCGTGGCTTTCATTCTACACTACGATCCGCCACTTCGAAGTTCGGCGTTTCGACCGGACTTCGTGAGGGTTTGAGGGGGCATTATGCCGGTCAGCAGAAAACTTGCAGACGGAAACAATGTGGTTGCCTTACAGCCGCATCGGCCACGCGGGGATCGCAAATCCAAGCCGCGCGGGGCCCTGAGTGGTGCCCAGCGTGACTGGCTCGCGCGGGGTCTGGCACAGCCCGGCGGCAAACTTCCCCTGTTTGACCGGGACGGTCAGAAGGTCAGTGACCGCACCATCAAGAGCTGCATTCGCCACGGTTTTGCCGAACCGTGGTTCGACAACCAGATCAAGCCGGACTGGCTTGTCTGCAAACTGACCGACAAGGGCAGAATCGCACTCAACGCCGAGTTCTAGGATGAGCACATTCCGGCGCCCCGGTTCGCGGGGCCCTTCCCGATACGCTTTCGTTATAACTGCTGCCACTTTGCTTGCGGTCGGCAGCGCCCATGCAGCGCCCGAACAGGCCGGCGTTGCGGCGGCCGTACGTGGAAACGTTCTGTTGGCGTCTGCCACGGATCGCCCGCCGGGCTCCCTCTCGGACGTGATCGGCCGCGATATCGCAAGCGGCGACAGAATTTTTCTTGGGGACGAGATTGAAACCGGTCCCGAGAGCGGACTGCAGATCATGCTGCTCGATGAAACCATCTTCACGATCGGCCATTCCTCGGCGATGACCATCGACACATTCGTCTATTACCCCGCATCCGGTGCCGGCGAAGTTTCCGCACGCATTCTGAAGGGCACCTCCCGGTTTGTGTCGGGTCAGGTTGCCAAGGCACAGCCGGACAGGATGTCGGTCAAGTTGCCTGTAGGCACCATCGGCATTCGCGGCACAAGCGCGGCGGGTGTTGTGAACGGGCAATCAAGTCAGGTGGTGCTGCTCGGCCCCGGACCCGACAACAATGCCGATGAGCAAGCGGCGCGAATTATTGTCGACAATGGCGGTCAGTCTGTTGAAATCACACGGCCGGGTTTCGGCACGACCATCGACGGCGTAGGTGGCACCCCCACCCCGCCGGTCCGCTTTTCAGCTGATGCCATTCAACAGATCACGGGACCACTTGGTGGCGGCCCGCAATCCCCTGGCCAGAACCGCCAGGCTGGTGGCGCGGCCGAAGTTGAACAGGCTTCGAACAATCAGAGGTCGGCGAGTCCGGGATTGCGAAACCAGGCAACCGGCTCGCAGACAAAACCGGCCAATGTGGCTCGTCCTGCCCTGGGTGCGAGTACCAGTGCATCTATCCTGAAGGGCAGTGGTCAAAATCTCGGGTCATCCGCCGGATCTGCCCTGAGTCAGTTGAACGCGCAGATCGTTAAGTCCAATCAGGCCGCCGCCCAGGCAGAGGCATCCGAACAACAGCAATCCTTCGCGGATGGCATCACAGATCTGGACGCGCTACGCGCGCTCGACACGGGTATATTCAATTTTACCGGTGGAGTCTTTGCACTCGCCGGGACCGGTGTCGCCGGCACCTATGAGGTGACCTATTCCGTCGATTTCGGAAATAGCAAAACCAGCGGCAATATCCGGCTGTCGACAGGTAACGGATTTGCCGGGGGTGTGGCCAATTTTCCGCTGATCCACAATCTGTTCGACAACACCGGATCGCAGGCAACTCAGGAAGAAACCGAAAGCATTGTAAATGGCAATATCATCAGCGGCAGTTTCCCCGGGGCCAATGTCAGTGGGACAAACAGCATTGCCGTGAATTATGCTCTGGTGAACAAGGACGGCGCGCTCGCCAATATTCTGGCGACAAAAGTTTCTTACTCCGAAGGTGGCAATACCGCCCAAGGCGATGGCAAGACCGCGCGAAAGCAAACACTTACCGAGGATTATTTATGGGCAAGTTTGGTATCGGACAGAGCGTCCGGCGTGAAGAAGACCCGCGGCTGCTGACCGGTCGTGGTCTCTACGTCAACGATGTGAACCTGCCGGGCCAGAGTTACGCCATCTTTCTGCGCTCGCCTCACGCCCATGCCGAGATCAAGTCGATCGACACGGCAGCAGCGAAAGCCGCACCCGGTGTGCTCGCCGTCTTCTCCGGCGAGGATGTCGCCGCGGACGGGCTGGGCTATCCTGGCATGCCGGCCAAATGGAAACGCCCCGATGGCGAACCCATGAAGTACCGCCCCCAGCCGCCGCTGGCCTCAGGCCGTGTGCGCTATGTCGGCGACCCGGTGGCGATGGTGGTCGCCGAAACCCTGAATCAGGCCCGCGATGCCGCCGAACTGGTCGACGTGGATTACGACATCCTTCCCTCGATCACCGATACAGCCACGACCGTGGATGCGGATGCACCGGTGATCTGGAACGATGGCCCCGACAACATTGTCGGGTTGTTCCAGTCGGGGAATGCAGAGGCTGCCGAAGCCGCGCTCGCCGGGGCCGCCCATGTGACCAGTCGCCGTTTCGTGATCAGCCGGGTCTTTGCCAATTACATGGAACCGCGCGGCGCCATTGGCGACTATGACCCCCGGGAGGATCGCTACACCCTGCATGCCGATGTGCAGTACCCCCACCGGGTACGTCAGCTGCTGGCCGAGAAGATATTCAGGATCCCCGAACAAAATATCCGCGTCGTTTCCCGCGATGTGGGCGGCGGGTTCGGCACAAAGGGCTGGCAGTATATCGAACACCGCCTGACCCTCTGGGCCGCACGCAAGGTCGGACGCCCGGTCAAATGGACATCCGAGCGCAGTGAAGCTATCCAGAGTGATGAACATGGCCGGGACAATGTGACCGATGCCGAGCTGGCCTTTGATCCCGATGGCAGGATTGTCGGTCTGCGCGTCCGCACCATCGCCAATATCGGCGCCTATCTCTCGGCGATCCGGAACCTGCTTTCGGTCTTTTCCAATGTTGGCACCCTGATTGGCGTCTACAACGTGCCCGCTGCCCATGTGGCCGTGACCAGCGTGCATTCCAACACCAGCCCGACCGCCCCCTATCGCGGTGCCGGTCGCCCGGAAGCCACTTATGTCATCGAACGGATGCTGGACGAGGCCGCGCGCGAACTGGGTATCGACCCGGCCGAATTGCGAGCCCGGAACATGATTGCGCCCGAAGGCATGCCGGTTAGGAACGCCTTGGGCCTGACCTATGATTGCGGTGAGTTCCTCGCCAACCAGACCGAAGTTCTAAAAATGGCGGATTATGCGGGTTTTGAAGCCCGCAAGGCCGAAGCTGCCACCCGCGGCAAGCTACGCGGCATCGGCATTGCCAATCCCATCGAACGCTCGGCCTCACCCTCGCCGGATTTTTCGGAAGTCCGTTTTTCCACTGACGGCACGGTGACCATCCTGATGGGCACCAAGAGCCAGGGACAAGGCCACGAAACGGTCTATAAACAGATCGTCAGTGACCGGCTGGGGTTGGAATCCGAGGACATCCGCGTGATCGACGGCGACACCGACCGGGTCGCTTTCGGCATTGGCACCATGGGGTCACGCTCCACGGTGATCGGCGGCTCTGCCCTGCACAATGCCGCCGGAAAGATCGAAGAAAAGGCCCGCAAGATCGCAGCCCATCAGCTCGAAGCCAGCGAAGCGGATATCGAGTTCAGCGATGGCGTGTTCCGGGTGTCGGGCACGGACAGCGAAATCAGCCTGAAGGACGTGGCTAAAGCTTCCTTCCTGCCCGCCAAATTGCCTGATGGGGTCGAACCGGGCCTGATCGAGACCGCAACCTTCGCGCCCGAAGACGACACCTATCCCAATGGCAGCCATGTCTGTGAGGTCGAAATCGACCCGGAGACCGGCGCTGTGGAGATCATCAACTACAACGTGATCGACGATGTGGGTGTGATGATCAATCCGACCATCGTCAAGGGTCAGATCCATGGCGGTGTGGCTCAGGGTGTCGGCCAGATCCTGATGGAACAGGTCGCCTATGATCCGCAATCCGGCCAGTTGCTCTCCGGGTCCTTCATGGACTACGCGATGCCCCGGGCCGACGATTTCGGGCCCATCGACATCGCCGCCAATGAAGTCCCGACGGTACGCAATCCGCTGGGAGTCAAAGGCGCAGGTGAAGCCGGCACCGTCGGTGCGATGCCTGCGCTCATGAACGCGCTCATGAATGCCCTGTCCGAGGTTGGCGTGCGCGAGCTGGAAATGCCCGCAACCCCCGATCGCATCTGGCGTGCCATTCGGGATGCCCGGGGCTAGAGCATTCATCAGGTGTTTAGAATCACGTGGTAATCCGGACGGACGAAGAAATTCACATCCGCCGAAACCATGCCCGACACATCTGCCACCGCTTCACCGGTTGATCCGCAAAAGCTCCATGCAGACTGCGCGGCGCTGATTCAGGACTGGGTTGCCAACAATCCCGACGATGCACGCGGGCCCTGAGGCACCGACGACACGATTTTCGAAGCTCAGGTTCTGCTGGTCTGCGAGGAAATCAAGCGCGGCAACATGACGGACCGCCGCATTCAGCGGGCCGTTCTCGACATCCGTCAGGGCAAGCACGAAGACATCATGGAACTGATACACCTGCGCCTGCATGAGCGGGAAAAATACGTCGCACGCATGAAAAACGTGGGAACCGTCTTCGACCAGCTCATCATGGGTGAACGGAACCGCACGGTGACCCGACCGGCGAAATACACGAAGAAAGAATCCGCCAGCGAAGCCTGACACGCGGCGTCATTCAGATTTGGCAGCATCCGGGATACACTGGTGCTTCGAATGACCTGTGAACCCGGACGCAGCCGCCGCGCATGAAAACCATCCTGCCATCGAAGACGTTCTGGCGACGCGCGCTCCTTACCATTTTGGGTCTCGCCATTCTGGCCGGAATCATCGAGATTGCCATCCACCACTACGACCCCACACGGGTGGTCTATCGGCGCCTCAAGGCGCCCGATCTCTATCTGTACGAGAAGATCGATCCCGAGCTTCACAAGACGAATGTGGCCAGCCTCATCCGACCCGACGTGATCGGCAATCCCGAGGCAACACGATCGAAACTGATCGATGTCATCTGGGGAGCAGACGGCTATCCGGGCTCCATCGCCCCCACAAAGATCGAGACCGGTATCCGGGACATGTTTCTCGGCGATCTGCCCGACGGCACCCAACTGACCAAACTGTATTTCGAACCGGGTCTGGGGCTGAGCTCCTGGCCTTATCTGGCGCGATCACCGAACGCCCGGAACCGGCTGGTGATCTACCATCACGGCTTCGGTGATCCCATCGACCGCATGTCCGGTTTCCTCAGCGCCTTGCTGGCCGACGGGTACGATGTTCTCGCCATCAACGCTCTGGGCTATGGCGGCACGCTCGCCTTTGTGGATTCAAATCAGGACGGCATTCTTCCCGCGGCGCGCCAGTCCCGCAAATCGAACATCTTCCATCAGATGTCCCATTTCGAGCGGCCCCTTAAATATCACCTGGACCCGATTGTTGGCGCGCTGTACGCAGCGCGACAAATTCATGACTACGAAACGGTGGATATGGTCGGGTTTTCGATGGGCGGATTTCTGACCATGCTGTCGGCAGCGGTCATTCCCGATATCGAACGCAGCTACCCCATTGCCGGGGTCTGTCCGAACTTCATGCGGCGGGGGCAGGAAATCCTGCACGACAGCCCGCCTTCCTATCCGCCCCTGATGGCGGCCGCGAATCATCTCGAAATGTTCGCATTGGGTGCGGCCGGCGTCGATCGCGCTCAGGTTCAGGTGTTCAACCGCTACGACCGGTGCTGCTTCAACGGTATCCGCAGCGATCTCTACAAGACCGAAGTCCAGAATGCGGTACGTCGAAACGGCTATGGCAGGCGGTTCGATGTCCTGATCGACGAAAGCCATGCCGATCACCGGATTTCGGATTTCACCACCCGGGCCATCCTGCAGGATCTCCGTCGAGACCGCTGAGAGGCCAGAGGAGACCACGCGATGCCTGACAATAAAAAGCCGATCATCGATGCGCAGGTGCATGCCTATGGGCACGACCATCCCGGCCGGCCCTGGGCCGCCGTGCTCACCGGACCGCCCTCGGCCAATGGTCCTGAAATGGTCGCCGCGATGGACGCGGTCGGGGTCGACGGTGCCATCCTTGTCTCGGCCTACACCATGTATCGCTACGACCCGAGCTTCGCTCTTGAGGTTCATGCCGCCTATCCCGGCCGGTTCGGGCTGGTCACCCCCTTCGATGCGGCGGACCCCGCGGTCGGAGAGAAGGTCGCAGACTGGGTGGCGAAGGACGGAACCGTCGGGATTCGCCTGCTTCTGGCCCACGGTATTTCCGATCCGGCTGGAGAGACCGGCATCGCCCGCCTGCTTGCACCCGCCGGCCACCATGATGTACCGGTCAATGTCTACTGCACCCAACGCCACGCGCAGGTCGCCCGTCTCGCCGCGCAATTCCCCGATGTTGCACTTGTCGTGGATCACATGGGTATCGTCCAACCCTTCCATCCACCGGCCCCTGTCGATGGCTGGGCCGAGCTGCCCCAACTGCTGGCGCTGGCCGAATTCGACAATGTCAGCGTCAAGATCAGCGGCGCGGGCACCCTGTCACGGGAAGCTTTCCCTTTCACGGATATCCGCGAGCCCGTCTACCGGATTCTCGACAGCTTTGGTGTCGAACGCTGCATGTGGGGTACGGACTGGACCCGCGCGGTCGAACTGCTGAGCTATGAAGACGGGGTTGAAGCGTTTCGCCAGGGCGACTGGATATCCGACAGCGACCGTGCTGCCCTGATGGGCCAGCAAGCCACTAGCATCAGGTCGCGATCAAAATATCGGCTCCCCTCACCTGTGACGGCCAAGCTAGCTGTCTAACCCCCAAGTTCTGGACCATTCCTGATTAGATGGCTCCACGGATTCTGTAAAAACGACATAGCGAAGCGGACCACTCGTATCGAGTGC
>Ga0055584_100006137_pt1 | contig 11778 bp, 8 predicted proteins | sample OSDHelmetaG_FD_58716 | JGI IMG/M metagenome (GOLD analysis project Ga0055584, IMG submission 58716) | Pelagic marine sediment microbial communities from the LTER site Helgoland, North Sea, for post-phytoplankton bloom and carbon turnover... | ecosystem: Environmental > Aquatic > Marine >... | reverse complement strand
ACTATATTAGATTTGGTTTTTTCTTTTGTCGTGAATAATTAAAAAAATCCCACACCAAATATTTTATGAAATATAATAATTTCATTTTTATGATTAGTGGGATTTAATTAATTAAATTTTATTTTAGATAACCTTTTCAATTTCAATTTCTGGAATTTCGAAAATATTGGTATCTATATATTTTTGAATAGTATTCTGTACTTGATTAGTCAAGTAAGTTGGAGTACTAGCTCCTGAAGTAACTCCAATATTAATTTTATTTTTAAATTGTTCAAGTTTTAATTCTAATGCAGAACCAATTAAGTAAACTTCAGCAACACCATTTTTAAGTGCTATTTCTTTTAACATATTTGAATTATTACTTTTAATATCTCCAACTACATATAGTAAATCTAAGTTATGAGAATTTTTAATAACTGCCTCCTGTCTAATAAAAGTGGCTTGACATATTTCGTTCTCTATTTCTACATATTTAAAATGCTTTTCAATTTCTTCAAATATGTTTTTAATTTCTAATATTGACATTGTAGTTTGGTTAGTAACATAATATTTCTCTTCGCTATCCTTAATTTCTTTAACCTCATTAACATCACAGATTAAGGTGATATCATCTGAAATAGAAACAATAGATTCAGCTTCAGGATGATTTCTTTTACCTATATAAAGGACCTTTTCACCATTTTTTAAATGTTTTATTACTTTACTTCTAGTATCTAAAACATCTAGACAAGTTGCATCTACATATTCTAATCCTTTATTTATAGCATATTGTTTAACTTTATCTGAAATTCCATGAGCAGTAAAGATTACTATACCCTTATCAATTTCATCTAAAAGTTCAGTTTTTGTTTTGGTTTTTGAACTAAGTGTGATAATATTATGATGATTTAAAGCGTCTGTGACAAATTTGTTATGGACTATCATACCTAGGATGTAGACGTTTTTATTTGGATTTTCTTTTTTAGTGTTAATAGCAATATTAATTGCTCTAACAACTCCCTTGCAGTAACCGCGAGGTGTAATTTTAATTAAATTCATATTTACCTCCTAGCTAATATTAACATATTTAAATCGAAAGGAGTATTAAATGTATAATAAATTTAGTGATTATAATTTCAATAAATTAACAAATAAATTTATTGAATTAAATTATTTTAAAGTACCAACCAAAATTCAAAAAGCTGTTTTACAAGAAATGAGAAGGGGTAGAGATATTGTTGCAGTATCAAATACTGGTACAGGTAAAACCCACGCTTTTCTTATTCCACTAATGGAAATGCTTGATTATGATGTAGATCAAACTCAAGCAGTAATTACAGCACCAACAAGAGAACTTGCTATGCAAATTTTCGAAAAAGCAAAATTAATGTCTAAAGCAAATCCTAAAATTAAAATTAAATTAGTTACGGGAGGAATTGATAGAAGTAAGATGATTGAATCATTAAAAAATCCTCCTCATATTGTAATTGGTACGCCAGGTAGAATTAAGGATTTATTTGTAGATGAAGGTGCACTTAGATTAGAAAAGTCTAGTATTTTAATAGTCGATGAAGCAGATATGACTCTAGAATATGGTTTTTTAAATGACGTTGATCAAATTGCAACAAGAATGGAAGATGAGCTTCAAATGCTTGCGTTTTCAGCAACCATTCCAGAGGGACTTAAACCTTTCTTAAAGCGTTATATGGAACGTCCTCAAACTATTATTATTGATGATGATGAAAAAATGAATCCAAGAATTAATCATATGTTAATAAATTGCAAGCATCATAACTATACTCAAACTTTACTAAAGATTTTACCAACTTTTATGCCTTATGTTTGTTTAATATTTGCTAATACTAGAAAAGATGCAGCTGAGTGTGCTAATGACTTAAGAAATGAAGGCTATAAAGTATTAGAGGTACATGGTGGACTTGAGGCTAGAGCTAGAAAACAAGCTATGAAACAACTATCTTCTATGGAGTATACTTACATTGTAGCAACAGATATAGCTGCTAGGGGAATTGATGTTGACGGTGTAACTCATGTAGTATCTTTAGGTTTTCCAAGTGAATTAGATTTTTACATTCATCGTGCTGGTCGTTGTGGTAGAGCAGGGAAAAGTGGGGTTTGTTATGCTTTGTATAAGGAAAAAGACGCCAGAGCAATTAGAGACTTAATGAATAAAGGAGTCGAATTCAACCATGTAGCATATCGTAATGGAGATTGGGTAACTTTAAAGCCTTTTGAACAAAAGAGAATAGCAAAAAATGATTTAAGAGAAAAAGAAATTGCGAAAACTCTTTATCGTAAAAAACAAAAAGTAAAACCTGGCTATAAGAAAAAAAGAAAAAATGAAATAGCTAGAATTAAACAAAAAGAAAAACAAATTAAGATCAGAGCTGATATAAAAGCAAAACGTAAAGAAATGTACAAAAAGGCAGCTAGAGAAGATAAAGAATAAAAAAACTTAGAATTTAATCTAAGTTTTTTTTACTATTTATCTTAATATATCTTTAGTAGAAATAATAACATTCGCTAATGTATCGATATCTTCATTAAAATCATTTTTATACCACTTCATTAGAGTTATTTTAAAAATTTCTGTTAAATACTCAATTTGAAATTTAAAAAGATAGGGGTCATCACTAAGATTAAAATATAAATTTAATTCATTCTTATAATTTAGTAACGTATTGATGAAGCTTGTATTAATATTTTTAATACTGACTTCTTCTATTAAATTGATTAGACTAGCATATTCTTTAAAATATGAGAAAAATAAATTAGTAAATACTCTAAAACTGTAATTGTTTGAACTTTTTAAAATCTCTATAAATTTATGGATAATAATTTCATTACCATAATTTATTATATCGTATTTTGATTCAAAGTTTGAATAATAGGTTCTTCTAGCTACATTAGCATCTTTTGTTATTTCAACAATTGTAATATCTTCGAAATTTTTATTAGCCATTATTCTTATTAATGCTTTATAAATCGCATCCTTTGATTTAGTTTGTTTTACACTTTTCATTTTATTACCTTTCATTATTTTAATAGTATACAACAAAATCATAATCTATGCTAATTGTTTACTTTTTTAGCTTAAACATATATTTTAATAAAAAAGCTATCAATAGATAGCTTTAGATCATTTTTAATATTTCTTTTTTTAGTTCTGCAACTAAGTTTTCTTGCTTAACTACTCTAACTAGTTGTCCTTTTTTAAATAGAATCGCTCCGTCTTTTCCACCAGCTACTCCAATATCAGCTCTTTTAGCTTCATCAGGTCCATTTACAGGACATCCCATGATTGCGACTTCAATGTCAGAATGTATCTCAGCAAGAAATTCTTCGATTTCGTCGACAATTGGTAACATATCATATTGAATTCTACCACAAGTAGGACATGAAATTAAATTTGGAACATCTTCAATTAGATTAAAACATTTTAACAATTGTTTACAGATTTTGATCTCATCAACTGGATCAGAGGATACTGAAATTCTCATTGTATCTCCAATTCCTTCTTCAATTAAAGTTCCTAGGGCTGCTGATGACTTAATTGATGAATAAGCTACTGTACCAGCCTCAGTAACTCCTAAGTGAAGTGGATATTTAAATGTTTTACTTGCTAGGCGATAAGCATCAATAGTTAATTGAACATCACTTGATTTGAAGGATAGAATAATATCATCAAAACCCCATCCATTTAACATATCGACATTTTTTTGAGCGGTTTCAACCATAGCATCTGCACAAGGAATGTTATTGTATTTTGCTAATACTTCCTTATCTAGTGATCCTGTATTGACACCGATTCTAATAGGAACACCTAATTTTTTGCATTTTTTTACCACTTGTTCAACCTTAGAAATAATTCCTAAACGGCCTGGATTGATTCGTATTTTATCCACGCCACTATCTAGTGCAATTAAGGCAAGATCTGGATTGAAATGAATGTCTGCAACTAAGGTTACATTAACATTAGCTTTGATTTCTTTAATTGCTCGAGCATCATCAGCATCTAAAACTGCAACTCTAACAATTTCGCATCCAGCAGTTAATAATGATTTGATTTGTTTGACTGTAGCCTCTACATCTTTGGTTTTGGTATTAGTCATGGATTGGATAACAATTTTATTTTGTCCTCCAATTTGTGTGTTATTTAAAAAAATTGTTTTAGTTTCTATTCTTTTCATTTATTTATCACCCAAAATATTATAACATAATGTATAATGAATGTGGTGATTACATGATTAATAAAAATAAAAAAAATAACAATATCTATGATAGTGAGATTTTAAAACATGATTTTGATAGCGAAAAGATTATAAATCGGAGATTAATAATTTTAATGGGTGTTTTGTTGGCACTCTTTTTCTTAATAGCTATTAGGTTATACTATGTACAAATAGTTAATAAGAATAAATATGAAAACTTACTGGAAATATACTCGACAAGATTCGAAGAAGTAACAACTCCTAGGGGACAAATGTTTGATATTAATGGACAATTAGTAGTCGCTAATACTCAAGTATTAAATATTAGCTATATTCCACCACTTGATATGACTGATAGTGATGAGTGGGTGCTTGCTTATGATTTCCAAAGCGATTTTTTAGTTGATTATTCTAATATTACTAGTAGAGATAAAAAGGATTTACTATTAAAAATAGTAACTTCTTCCTTTATTAAGTTCATATTAGATAATGATATCGATGAATTAAGAGAATATACTGATCCTAAATATCAAATATATGTTGATTCATTAGTTAGTGAAGAAGAGTGGGAAAACTATTCTGCTGGTATTCTTGATGATAATGATATTTATCAAATAAAACTAGCGAACATTGATACAGATATTTTAAATGAATTTAGCCCTGAATTGTTAAAGACATATGCCGTTAAAATTAATATGGATAAAGCTACATCTGGAGCATCAAAATTAATTAAAAGTAATGTTAGCAAGGAAGAAACAGCCTATTTGATGGAACATAATTCTAAATTTCCTGGTATGGATGTTCAAATAGATTGGGAAAGAGATTATCCTTATGGAAATTCCTTACAATCAGTTTTAGGTAGTGTAACTACTTCTACTCAGGGTCTTCCCTTAGAGTTAAAAGATTACTATTTGGCTTTAGGTTATTCCCTTAATTCAAGAGTTGGTAAATCAGGATTAGAAGAGGAGTATGAAGATTTATTATCTGGAGAAAAAGCAATTTATAAAATTGATTATAGTGATAATGAAGCAAGTTTGATAGAAGTTGAAACTGGTGCACGAGGTAATGATTTACAATTGTCAATTGATATTAAAATGCAGTCTTTTATAGAGAGTAAAATAATTGATAAGTTTGAAGAGTTTAAAGACGTTCCATATCGTGAATATATGAATAGAATTAATGTGGTTGTAACTAACCCCACAAACGGAGATGTTAAAGCATTAGTTTCTGTATATAAAAATGCTGATGGTGAGTATATTTCAGACCCAATTGCAACCTATACTAATGCTTATCCTGTTGGAAGTGTTGTTAAGGGTGCAACAGTCTATATGGGTTTAGATCAGGGATTGATAACAGCTGATGAGAAAATTTTAGATACTCCTTTTAAAATTAAAGCTACTCCAGCCAAATCAAGTTGGAAAAATTTAGGATATGTTGATGCTAAAAGTGCTTTAGCTGAATCTAGTAATGTCTATATGTATAATTTAGCCGTAAGATTAGGTGGGGGATATTATTATTATGATGGTCCTTTATATATTAAAAATAATACTTTTCAAATTTTGAGAAATTACTATGCATCTTTTGGCTTAGGAGAATTAACTGGTTTAGATGTACCTAATGAAATGATTGGTTATATGGGCTCAGCAACAAATGCTGGGAATGTATTGGACTTCGTTATTGGACAATATGATAATTACACAACGATGATGCTAGCCCAATATATTTCTACTATTGCAAATGGTGGTGACAAATTGAAATTACGATTAGTAACAAAAGCATATAATTCTCAAACTTCAGAAGTTGTGTATGAGAATCCAGTTACGATAATTAACTCTCTGGGCAATGCCGAAGCTATTTCCACTGTTAGAGAAGGTATGTATGATTGTGTTAATGCTTCATATGGTATATGTTCTGGTATTAATGCTGCCTATAAAAATCAAGTTGCAGGTAAATCTGGTACTGCACAGGATTATATTTATGAAAAAAACGAGGCTGGTATTACTGAAAAAATACAAGTTCCAAATAATTCTTTTGTGTCATTTGCTCCGTATGATAATCCTAGTATGGCAATTGCATGCATTGTTCCACAATCATGGAGTGGAAACTCCTTTCAAACAAATCCTTGTTATAGTATAGCAGATGCTATCTATGGAGAATTTTTGTTTGATAGTAATTAGAAAATGGGAATTATTACTTTTTTCTTGCGATGTTGGTCGCATCTATGTTATACTTACTTAGCTTATTAGGAGGTAATATCAATGAGAGACGACATCACTTTCAAATGTTCAGAATGTGGAGAAGAAAACTATATTGGTACAAGAAATAAAAAGAAAAACCCTGAAAAAATGGTTATCAAAAAATATTGTCCAAGATGTAATAAACAAACTGAACACAAGGAGAAAAAATAAGAAAAGGCCATTCGGCTTTTTTTTATTAGGTGAAATAAAATGGAAATAAAAAAATTATCACTAGGTAAAGTACAAACAAATTGCTATATATTAATAAAGAATAATAATTGTATAGTTATTGATCCTGCTTCTAATTTTGAAAGAATAAAATCTGAAATAGGTGAATTAACTTTACAAGCTATTATACTAACTCATGGGCATTTTGACCATTTATTGGCAGCAGATAAGTTGGTTAATTACTATCATGTTGACTTGTACCTAAATGAGAATGATCTTTTTTTAGCTACTGATGAAAAGTTAAATTCAATGGCTTCAATCAAAGGAAAAATTTTCACTAAACCTAAAAATCTTGATGAAGGGAATCTAACAATAGGTGATTTTAACTTTGAAGTAATTAGTGCACCAGGACATACACCTGGATCAATGTTATTGATTATTGAAGAAAATTTATTTGCTGGAGACGTCTTATTTAAAGATTCAATTGGGCGTTATGATTTTCCTTATTCATCGATTTCCGATACAAGAAAAACAGTAAGGATGTTAAAAGAATTAGATAGTAATTTGACTGTTTATCCAGGTCATGGACCAATTACAAGTCTAAAAAGAGAATTTGAATATAATATGTTTTTAAAATAAGCTGACATTTTGTTAGCTTTTTATTTGTTAGAAGGATTGAGTATACGAATATCATAGACTTTAGGATATATATTTGTTATAATCTTTTAACTGAAGGAGTAGGTGCTTATGAATAATTTTTTACCTGTTAATAGAAATGATATGAAAGATAGAGGTTGGGAACAATGTGACTTTGTATACATTAGTGGAGATGCCTACATTGACCATCCATCTTTTGGGGCTGCAATAATAACTAGAACCTTAGAGGCACATGGTTATAAAGTTGGAATAATTCCACAACCTAATTGGCGTAGTGTTGAAGATTTCAAAAGATTAGGTAAGCCTAGACTTGGCTTTTTAGTAAGCAGTGGTAATATTGATTCTATGGTAAATCATTATACTGTTAGTAAACACCGTCGAAAGATAGATGAATACACTCCTAATGCGGAAGCAGGGAAAAGACCAGATAGGGCAACCATTGTATATTCACAGATGTGTAGGCAAGCCTACAATGATGTACCAATTTTAATTGGTGGAATTGAAGCGAGCTTAAGAAGAATGGCTCATTATGATTACTGGGATAATAAAGTTAGAAAATCAATAATAATTGATGCTAATGCTGATTTATTAATGTACGGTATGGGAGAGAACTGTGTAGTAGAAGTTGCTGATGCATTAAATTCTGGATTAGATGTTAAGGATATTACCTTTATCGATGGTACTGTCTATAAGTGTAAAAATATTGACCATGTTGTTGATTATGAAATGTTACCGTCATATGGTGAAATTATCAGAGATAAGATGATTTTCAATGAATCTTATGCTAAACAATACGTTAATACTGATCATTTTCAGGCTAAAAGGTTGATTGAGCCTTATACTGGATGGTATGTTGTACAAAATATTCCGAATAGACCATTAACTACTAGCGAAATGGATAGGACATATAGTTTAAAATATGAAAGAACCTATCATCCAATGTATAAGGAAATAGGACATATACCAGCGATTAATGAAGTGAAGTTTTCAATTATTCAAAATAGGGGATGTTTTGGTTCCTGTAATTTTTGTGCCTTAACATTTCATCAAGGAAGAATTATTCAATCAAGATCTAAAAAATCCCTGATTCAAGAGACTAAAATGATAGTTAATGAACCTGATTTTAAAGGTTATATTCATGATGTTGGTGGGCCTACTGCTAACTTTAGAAAACCCGCTTGTAAAAAAGCCGGTAAATTTGGAGCTTGTAAGCACAAGCAATGCTTATGGCCAGAACCATGTGATCAGTTAGAAGTTGACCATAGTGAATATTTAGATATTTTGAGAGAGATGCGTAGTATTAGCGGTGTGAAAAAAGTTTTTGTTAGATCAGGATTAAGATATGATTATTTGATGTATGATAAAAATGACGAGTTTTTTGAAGAGTTAGTTCAATATCATGTGTCTGGTCAACTTAAAGTTGCCCCAGAACATGTATCTAAAAGAGTTTTAAATACTTTAGGAAAACCTACTCGTGAGCTATATGATAAATTTGTAGATAAATATTATAAAATCAATAAAAAATTTAATAAAAATCAATTCTTAGTTCCATATTTAATGTCCTCACATCCAGGATCAGAACTTGATGATGCTATTGAGTTAGCAGAATATTTAAGAGATATTGGACATCAACCGGAGCAAGTTCAAGATTTTTACCCAACCCCAGGAACTTTATCTACAGCAATGTTCTATACTGGTTATCATCCCTTAACTAAGGAAAAAATCTATGTAGCTAAAAGCCAAAAAGAAAAGGCTATGCAAAGGGCTTTAATTCAATATAAAGCTCCAAGGAATTATGATTTAGTTTATGAAGCTTTATCTGCAGCCAATCGTACTGATCTTATTGGATATGGTAGTAAATGTTTAATTAGACCAAAAACCACAAAAGTCTATAAAAAATTTGATAAATCTAAAAGAGAAGGTTATAAATTAAAAGGGAACAAAAAATATAATAATAGTAGTAAAGTTACCAATAAGGTGGAAAATGTTTCTTTAGGATCAAAAGATATAAGTGATTCTAATCAAAAATATCAATCTAAAAAAAATGCTAAGAAATTCGATAAGAGTAAGTCGACAACAAATGGTTATAAAAAAAATAATAAAGGAAAAAAACAAGTAGGTTCATTAAAGAAATTAGATAATGATAGAGTTAATCAAACTGACAGTAGTGAAAAAGAAGCAAGATCATATGATAGAAACGCCAAATCACCAAGTAAAAGATATGAGAAGAGCAAATCTACAACAAATGGTTATAAAAAATTTAATAAAGAAAAAAAACAAGTAGGTTCATTAAAGAAATCAAGTAGTGATAGAGTTAATCAAAGTAGTAGTGAAAGAGAAGCGAGATCATATGATAGAAACAGAAAATCACCAAATAAAAGATTTGATAAAAATAAAAGTTTAAATTCAAATAAAAAAGTGAATAAAAGTTATAGAAAAAAATAAGGATAAGGTTTTTAGTGTTGATTTATTCAACACTTTTTTTAATCAAATGTTTAATGTTAAGATAATCATCTGAAATTTTATGTTAAAATAAAAGAGAGGTGACCATGAAAAAATATAGTTTGTTTTACTATCCGATATTGATTACTTTATTTATTTTGATTGTAATTAAACCAGTTTTTGCTGCCGATATTTATCAATTAGGATTTGTTGATGATGGAGAAATTTCAATAATTTTAACAAGTGATTTTGATAATATAGTTAAAAAATATGATGAATATAGTGATAATTATGATAATTTACTTTTGTTAAAGAATAATAAAATTATTAAAATGGAAATCGGAATTATTAATTTTAATAAAAATGATAAGTGTAATACAATCATTGAATACCAAGATATTAATGGTAACGATGGGTACACTAATCCATGCTATGGTTTAGATGCAGCCTATATTGAAACTAAAGAGGATTATTCCAAAGTTGTTATCTATTTTAGTAATGTTTGGGCTAAGGTTAATTTAGAAGAAATCGAATTAATTCCTTATGAGTTAGTTGATAATTATTCCTATTATAGTGTTGAAAATAAAATTTTATCTCATAGTATTTTAACTGATAATGTAGCTAATAGTAAAATTGTTTATGATCTAGGTTTAGTTCAAAAATTTTCTGATGGTATTTACTATTCTTATGATGGTCATTTTTTATATGATGATTTTAGATTAATGTTAATTGATTATAGTAAATATTCCAATAATAATGCCGTTAATTCAGATAAATTTTATAATTATTATCAATATCTGTCTCATAGATCTTTAACCACATATAATCGAGAAGAGCTAGTGAATTATTTTAATAATCTAGGTCTTAATTCTAGGATGACTACTTTTACATCTAATTTTGATCCATCAATCTCTGATATCATAAATGAATCTCAATTATATGGTGAGCTTGATACTTTTCTTTTTGTTCAAAACTACTATGGTGCTAATGCTTTAGAAATGATAGCCTTGGCTGAAAATGAATCAGCAATAGGGAAATCTTCACTTGCTTTTAGAAAAAATAATTTGTTTGGCCATGCCGCTTATGACTCAAGTGTTGAAAAGAGTTCAGAGCGTTATCTATCGGTAACAAATTCAATATTTTCTCATGGAAAAAATTATATTTCTAAATTATATGCTAATCCTAATAAATTTCAGTATCATGGTGCTTATTTTGGAGATAAAGGCTCAGGCATGAATGTATCTTATGCTTCTGATCCTTATTGGGGTGAAAAAGCTGCTAGTTATTTTTTTAAACTTGATCAAGAACTAGGATTTAAAGATTTAAATCAATATAGTATAGGTTTTTGTGACAAATGTGTACTTTATGATGAAAATTTGACTGAGATTTTAAGAATAAATTTTAATGATTATGCTATGATTATATTAGAAGATTTAGGGACTACTTATAAAATTCAATATGATAAGACATATAATGAAGATTATTCATATAAATTTAATGAATATGCCTATATAAATAAGGAAGATGTAAAGAAAATTATTAATAAGGATTCACTTACAAATAAAATTGAATATGAAGAAGTCACATTAGATGCTAAAGAGGGATTGTTTTTTAATGGTGAAAATAAAATAACCTTTTTCAAGAAAAAAGGTTATGAAACTCCTATAATTAAGCCATTTTTAAAACTTTATGATTTTGTATCTTTTCAGGCAAATTCAGCAATATATAAGAAAATAGCAAGTATTGAATTGATGAATGGATACAACAAAGTTTATCAGCTAAATGACTATATTGATTTAGATAATACTTATTTACAAATTAGATATACTGATAATAGTAAAGTAATCAAACAATTAACAAGTGATTATGTTACTACAACTAAACTAGTTAATCTTAAAAGTAATACAATTGAAATAAATTATCAGGGCTATAAAATAGACTTTCAAGTTGAAGTTGACTACAATAGAGACTTAACTGATAATTTTTTAACTTCTAATCTATCTTTAACTGGTAAATATTTGTTTGAACAATTAAATAATTATGACCTTAATAATCTTGATATTTCA
>Ga0055584_100006136_pt1 | contig 11780 bp, 9 predicted proteins | sample OSDHelmetaG_FD_58716 | JGI IMG/M metagenome (GOLD analysis project Ga0055584, IMG submission 58716) | Pelagic marine sediment microbial communities from the LTER site Helgoland, North Sea, for post-phytoplankton bloom and carbon turnover... | ecosystem: Environmental > Aquatic > Marine >... | reverse complement strand
GCAGCTGCTACCGAGAAGACGCGGAGGGGGGTCCGGATCCGGTCGAGCGTTCGACGAATACGGTACTTTTCTTCGGACGCGTGTGGCCTTACAAGGGGCTCGACGTGTTGGTGGAGGCTCTGACGATGTTCGGTGCCGATCGATCGACCCGCCTCGTGGTCGCGGGCAGTGGTGAGCCGATCGCTCCGTATGTCGCTCGACTGCCACCCCACATCGAGGTCGAGGTGCTTGACGGCTACGTCGACCGTGCGACGACCCTCCGCCTTTTCGGAGAGGCGACAGTTGTCTGTTTGCCATATCGGGAGGCATCGCAGAGCGGTGTGGCCGCCCTCGCTGTCGGACTGGGCGTGCCGATCGTCGCCAGTGACGTGGGTGGCATCGGCGAGTCGCTCCGACCCGGAACGGACGCGCTTCTTGTTCCGCCGGGGGACCCATCTGCCTTGGCCGTGGCGCTCACACGACTTCTCGACGACTCTGCCCTCCGCGTCTCGATGTCGCGACACCAGGCCGAGCGAGCGAGCACTGACATGAGCTGGTCGCAGATCGCCGAGCAGACAGTTTCTGTCTACCGATCGAGTCTGGGATGAGGCAACTCGTCGAACGCACCCGCTCGTTGGTGTCGAAGCAGGTGCTACACCAGACGGGCTGGAGCCTTGTCGGTGAGGTAGGCCGGCTGTTGACCCAGATCGTCGTGTTCGTGATCCTGACCTATCTCTTCGATCCAAGCGAATACGGAGTGTTGATCGGTACGCTCGGCCTGCTCATGTTCCTACAGCCGTATGCAGGGCTGGGGGCAACACACCTGCTGCTGCAGCGGGTAGCTGGTGACAATTGGAGCCTGGAGCGCGCGATCGGCCAGGGCACGACCATCTCGGTGATGGGTGGAACCGCCGTTACTCTTGCCCTTGTCGGGCTTCAACCATTGATCCTGCCGCAAGTCGATCGTTTGTCTCTGGCGATACTGGGCGGCAGCGAACTCATCGCGATGGCCGTGCTCGAACTTGTGATCTTCGCGGCGCTCGCGACCGAGAGGCTGCGAGCGATGGCGATGCTCCGTATCGGCCATGGCGCAGCGCGCGCCTTCGCAGGACTGATTCTTCTCGCATTCGTCGACACGCTCGAATTGTGGATGTGGGCCGTCGCGGCCACGGTGGCGGCTTCTGTAGTGGCGATGATCGGTCTGCTGGCAATGACTACTCAGATTCCCCGGCCGATCAGTCCGACGAGAGAGGACGTCACCGAGGGCGTCCCGCTTTCGCTCGGCTTCGGAATTTCAATGTTCAGCGCCAGCACGGACACGTTTCTCCTCGTACGACTCGACCAGGTCTTCGATGCCGGAATCTATGGCGCAGCGAATCGTGTCGTCGGTATCGCACGGCTGCCTGCGCGGGCGCTCTTGTTCGGATCGACGGCCCGGCTGTACGCAGCGGGGGCGAGATCGGTGCGAGAGGGAAGAGACATGGCGCTGCGCGCAACCATCGTGGCGACAGGATTCACCGGTATCGCTGCGCTAGTGATGCTGCTCGCAGCAGATCTGGTCGTGGCGATGCTGCCGGGCGATTACGCTGACTCAGCGGAGGCGATGCGGTGGCTCTCGTTGCTGCCAGTACTCGGGTCAGCGTCGATCTTCGCAGGCACAATGCTCACCGCTGCCCGGTTGCACAAGTATCGGGTCGCTCTGATCTCGCTCTCAGCATCGGTGAACGTCGGGCTCAACATCCTGCTCATTCCTGACCACGGTTGGCAGGGCGCAGTGGCAGCCTCATTCGTCAGCGCCATGGTTCACGCCGTCGGGGTGTGGACGATGCTCCAGTACTTCGTTCGGGCCGAACAGCGCGGCACGCTTCCTGATCGGAATCAGCAGAAGAGCCGGTAGAGCTCACGGGATGCATGAACGAGCGCATCGGTTGTAGCGCCGTCGGCTGTTGCCCGCACGACGAGTTCGTTGGCGCGGTCTCTCACGATCAGAGCTCGAGTCTCGTCACCGGTCTCGACGGTTGACCAGGCGATGATGTCGTCGGTCTGTGTCGCATACTTGCCCTTGTATCGAAGCAAGCCAGGCTGGTCGAGATGACTCAGGCCGAGATCCAGGTCACCACAGCCCCATACCGTTGTGGCATGACGAATCGCCTCCCACATCAGGAGGTCGTTGGCACGTAGCGGCGATGCCTCCGGGGTGGAAGCGTTGAATTTGTAATACGCGGTTGTTCTCCAGCGAAGAAGCACAACAGCGGCAACGACAACTTCATCGACGGTGGCCTCGAGCACGACGAGGTCGTCGCCGAAGTTCCCGTGAAGGGCATCGAAGTACTCGGGGGGTTGCGACAACATCCGATATTTCATATGGCGCAGCTGGCGGTGGAGCGACTCGAAGCGGCGGAGCGGCTCACGTCCGGTCGAAGCGGATACCGCAACCCGCTCGCGACGCGCTCTTCTGACGTTTTGGCGCGCGCCTGGAGCGAGGCCCGACCACTGCTCTTCCTCGGCGGCGCGCAGCTCGACACCGTGCCAGGAGTATCGGCCACGCTCGAAGAGCCGTTCATCATCCGTCAGGACATCGAGGGTCCGCGAGCGCATACGAAATGGGATCTTGCTGTCGAGGTATGGCCCCGCCAGCCGTTGCCAGCCTGCCATGTCCATGACGCCGAGCGGCCTGCAGTAGTCGGAGAAGGGAAGAGCTACGAGACGTGGGCCGATCTCGTCGTCGACGAAACCGACGGCGAATCCGGTCCGTGCCTCGGGATCGAGCACAGCTTTCACTTCGACGCCGAAACCGTCTCGGATCGACGCGAGCCAGGGTGGGCTCTCGAAGAGGGTGCCGTGCTCGGTTGAAACCGCCCGCCATTCGGCGTCGGTCGTCGGATCCACTTCTACGAGGGGTCGGGTCATGGGGTTCCACCGATGTGGAAGGGGCTCTCATTGTCGGTTCGTCGCACCCGCCACGTCGAGGCCTCGACGATGTCCGCCCAGCTCAGGTCATCGACGTCGCGCACAATGGCGAGTTGTCGATCTGCCAGGAGCTCTGCGATCTCGTGCTGGTGATTGTCGTTGAAGTCGCCTGACTCGGAGGAACGCGGCACGAGTACGGGTCGACGGCCGGCACGTAGTGCGGTCAGCGCCGACCCACCGCCGGCATGTGCGATGACGACGTCAGCATCGGCCGCCGCAGCGGCGAGATCGGCATGCGGAACCCATGGTGTGGCCTCGAGTTCCAGGCCCTCGACGTCGGTGCAACCGGTCTGCCAGAGGACGTCGACTCCGGACGGGATGATCTCGACCAGTCGCTCGAGCAAGCGACGGTACCCGAATGACTGCGACGTGCCGACTGTGACCACCAGCCGCGTCGGAGTCTCAGACCTCATAGGCTCCGCGTGATAGCTGTCGAGCACCGAGCCCTCGTAATGCCAGCTGTGAGTTCGCATCGTCAGCGACTGGGTGTACGTCGAAACGCCCGGGTAGCGCTGGACGATTCGCCCAGTTCGAGATCTCGATCGAATAAACGCGGTCGACTCGATGAACACCGCCCGGCGGCGTCGGACACGGGCTGCCGCCAGGTAGGCGACAGCGATCGCCGACCCGGTGCTGATGACAGCGTCTACACCTCGGGAACCGATCAGCTTGTAGGCAGGCCCGAAGGCCCGCACGACCCCGAGAAGATCACGTTCCTCGATGTACGGCACCCAAACGACGTCCTCACCGGTGAGGAGCGATTCGCTTTGCTCGGTGCGGTGGGTGACCCACAGCCGATCTTCGGTTTCGACTCCGCTGAACCGGGGCATGAGTTCGTGGAGTTGCGCAAGGTGCCCGCCAACGGTCGACACCAGCAGCGTGGTCATGCCGCGCCGTCGCCTCGGATCGCTGCGGGAATTGTCCGAAGGAGGATGCGAATGTCGCCGAGCGTGGAGAGTGTGTCCGCGTAGACGCAGTCAATCTCGAGCATCTCGGGCAGCGACCACATATTGCGTCCGCTGACCTGCCACAACCCGGTGAGTCCGGGTCGGACCGCGAAGCGGCGATCGACGGATGCAGGAAATTCGGCGACCTCCCAGATGAGGCTCGGCCGGGGGCCCACGAGTGACATGTCGCCTCGAATGACGTTCACCAGTTGGGGTAGCTCATCGATGCTGAACCGTCGAATGACGCGCCCGACCGGGGTGATCCGCGGATCTTCGGCGTCCTTGTAGCTCACCCGAGCGTCGAGCTTTCCCGCACCAGCTAGTTCTGCGAGATTTTGCTCGCGGTGGGTATCGTCCGCGACTCCGTCGAACATGCTGCGGAACTTGAGCAGCGTGAAGGTCTGGCCGCCGAGACCGACGCGTTCCTGCCGAAATATGGCCGGACCGGGGGTGTTCAGCCGAGTTGCCAGGGCTGTTGCCGCCAGCAATGGCGATGACACAAGCAGGATCGCGAGACTGAGAACGACGTCGATCGATCTTTTGATGGCCATCGTCGAACCTCGACGAACTTCAACCGAGATCGGTGCCCGAGCGCTCAATCCCAGGTCGGCCTGTTGATGAGTAGTCACGAGCTGACCCGCGAAACAGCGCGGCCGAGTTCGGCACAAACGTGCACGATTTGCTGCTCCGACAACCCTGGCCAGAGCGGGAGAGACAATGCTCGGTCAGCCGACGATTCAGCGATCGGGTGGACCCCGCTGAGGCCGCCATAGGCGGGAGTTCGCGATACCGGGTCGCTGTAGTGGATGCTCGTTCCGATGCCTGCGTCTTGCAGCTCGGATCGCACTCGATCACGATGCTCGACTCGCACAACGCAGAGGTGGGGTGATGAGCTTGTGAGCAAGTCAGCTCCGACACGTTTGAGGCCATGGGGGAGATGTTCGTCGTATGACTCCACGATCTCACGTCGCGTTTTCACCCACGCATCGAGGTGTGCGAGCTTGACCGAGAGTATGGCTGCCTGGAGCGCATCGAGCCTGCTCGTTCGACCGACCTCGACGTACTCCTGGTCGCTCTGGGCTGCCCGACCGTGGTTGCGCAGACGGCGCAGGCGCTCGGCAAGTTGTGCATCGTCCGTGGTGATCGATCCACCGTCGCCGAAGGCGCCCAGGTTCTTCGTCGGGTAGTGACTGAAGCCGGCAGCTCGCCCGAGCGAGCCGATCTTGTGATCGCCGATCTGCGCACCATGGGCCTGCGCAGCATCTTCGATCACTGCGATTCCTGTTGGTTCGGCGACCTGCGATAGCTCGCTCATATCGACGGGATTTCCGTACAGGTGGACGGGGATCACCGCAGCGGTTCTCGCGGTGATCGCCGCTCGAAGGTGGTCGCCGGTAATCAGCATTGTGGCCGAATCGACGTCGGTGAAGACAGGAGTTGCGCCAACGGCGACGACAGCAGCCGCCGTTGCGACGAAGGTGCTCGCAGGTATGACGACCTCGTCACCGGTTCCGATCTCCAGTGCGCGCAGGATCATTTCGAGCGCGTCAGTTCCGTTGGCGACGCCGATGGCGTGTTCGACCCCGCAATACTCGGCCCATTCGGTTTCGAAGACCTCGAGCAGGTGGCCCAGTGTGTACGCGTTGGAGTCGACCACCTCGGCCCACGCGGCGTCGAGATCGCCGCGAAGCGGTTCGTGCGACGGCTCGAGGTCGAGGAAAGGAACGGACTTCGTCATGTCGAGCGACTTGGCACGACGGAGGGGTTCACGACGACTGGCTGGTGCGTAGTCGCTGACAGATCGGCCGCTTCGAGAATGGCGATGACTCCGAGTCCCTCCGCCGCCGATGACCGGGGCTCCTCACGAGTATCCATGCACTCGAGGAAGTGTGTCACCTCGAGCGCCAATGGCTCGGAAGCGGGGATGATCGGGCTGGAGATCGCATCATCGCGATATCCGGGAGGCAGAGGATGAAGAGAACCCTCGCCAAGTCGGGGGTCCGAGGAAGTGTCGACGAATCGCAGGGGCGACAATGGGTCGCTGACGTCGTTGAAGATAGCAGTCTGATTCGAGCCAACTACGGTGAAGCGGCGCACCTTCACAGGGTCGAGCCAGCTGACACGGATGTATCCGACGGTCTCGGGTTCGCTGAACTCGAGACGGATCATTCCCACGTCTGGGACGCCATTGTTCGTGTGATCGATCGCCCAGGCGCTCACGCGGGTCGGCCATGCGTCGAGGACTCGACGCATGATGACGATGTCGTGCGGAGCCATGTCCCACAGCACGTTCACGTCGTCGCGGTAACCACCGATGCTGAGGCGCGCCGAGTCGAGGTACCGCATGTCGCCGAGGTCGCCGCGGGCATAGGCGGTGCGAAGCTCGTCGACTGCAGGATGGAAGTCGTAGGTGTGACCCACCATGAGCACACGGTCGAGTTCCTCGGCGAGTCCCTTGAGTTGGAGACATTCCTCGCTGGACATGACGAGCGGTTTCTCGACGAGTACGTCACAACCCCCCTCGAGTGCTTCGCGCACGAGAGGTCCGTGCGATCGGGGAGGTGTGCAGATGACGACAGCCGAGAGTTCGTCGATCACCTGCGAGAGGTCGGTAGCGGTAGCGATGCCCACGTGCAGGCGCGATAGCTCGGCCAGTCGGGCCCCGTCTGGATCGACGGCGGTCACCGCCACGCTCGGGATGGTGTGCAGGATTCGGACATGATTTGCACCCCAGTACCCGCAGCCAACGACACCGATCTTCTTCATCGATTGGCCCACCATGTTCACGCAACTCCTGTTCCGCGCAGCCGAAGGCTTGCGGCTCGTCTCTAGGGGTACTGCCTTGCGGGCCATGAAACAAGGCCCTCGAGACCTATCGGTGTCATCGGCTCACCCGATAAGTGGCCGAATGGCCCACGCCGTAGGGACTGAGTCGCATGGGATCATCGTGTACGTCGTGTCGAGACGACGGTTCGATCCTGCTTACTGATGAAAGGGACGGCATGCGTGGATTGGTGGCAATAGTGGCGCACGACCGGGCGCGGTCGGTAGCTGAATCAGAGATCAACGGGCTCGCGGATGCATTCGAGTCGCTTCGCGGCGTATCGGCGCGCGAGTCGGTTGCTGCGGGGGATTTCGCTCGTGTTGTCCGATTCGCAGCCGACGGCGCGAGTCATATCGAGAACGATGGTGCCTCGTGGGTCGCAAGCCATGGACTCGTGCTCTACCCGGGGTCGCTCATCGGCGCACGGGTCGAGGATCTCGATGGTCAATTCTCGCTCGTGTCGTTCAACGCCCGGACCGACGAGGTGGTCGTTTCCGGCGATCGATACGGATTGCAGACCCTCTACGTCGCTGAGCGGCTTGGTAAGACGTACGTGTCGACCTCCTCGCTCGCGCTTGCCCGATATCTGCGGTCTGAGCCCAACCATTTCGGACTCCAGTATTTTCTTCGCAAGGGATCCCAACACGGGGAAGTCACGCACTTTCGGGGGATCGAGCGCATCAAGCCAGGTGTTCGGATTCGATTCGGCGATCGGTCGGTGACGCGAGAGACCTACTATCGACCTCGGCTCGATGAGGAGGTCGCGGCGATGGGTCTCGCCGAAGCCGCTGAACACCTCGTGGACGTAGCGGTCGAGACGTTCGCGAAGCAGCTAGACCCTGACATCGAATACTGCGCGAACATCACCGGGGGCTACGACAGCAGACTGGTGAATCTCCTCCTGCGAGAGGCTGGCATTACTGTTCGGACCAACACTCGTGGTGCCCTGGATCACCCTGACGTTCGCATCGCTCGCAAGATCGTGGGACTCACGGGGTGGGAGTGGTTACACATCGAACATCCTCCGAACTGGCCCGACATGCAGCCAGATCTGCTCGACCACGCCCTCGCGTGGGGGGACGGTCACCTGGACGTCTTCGATCTGTCGGCTGCATTGTGGCAACCCCCGGAGATGGGCATCGAACCGATCATGTTCAATGGCGGGGGACCCGAGACGATGCGGAGCTACAACTGGTGGCACGAGTGGGCCAATATCGGGCGCTCGAATCGTGTGGATTTCGAAGGCATGTTCAACATGCGAAGCATGGTCAAGAAAGACATGTCTGTACTCGCCGAGGACCCTAGCGAGGCGGTGCGGGCGAACCTGCTGAGCAGGCTCAGTGTGTGGGCTGAGCCCCACGCCGGCCATCTGAACACCTGGCAACTCGACATGATCTACGGATATATGAACACAGCACACTTCGGGCTCTACGGTCCTGCGTTCGGTGCCTATGGGCTGATCCAGTCTCCCTACTATTTCGGCTCGATCAACGAGAAGGCTGCCTCGGTGAACTGGAAGCATCGACTCGGCCACGGCTTGATGCGGCACGCAATCAACCATCTCGATCCGAAGGTCGCCGCTCTTCCGACAACGATGGGTGGACCGGCGGAGCCGATCCAGTTCTCGAACCTCCATCGCTTCGCGCCCTATGCGAAATCGGTAGGCCGTCGTGCGACGAACAAACTCAGCAAGCGAGCGATTGGTCGAAAGCTCATCAACCATCCCGTGCCAGGTCCGACCGAGGCAGAGATCGCGGCACGTCGAAATTGCCTCGATGGTTTGCGTGTTGGAGGCGACTCGGGAGTGACGGGGTACCTGACGAGGTCAGCGTCGCTGTACGACGAACCGGTCGTTGCCGATCTGCTGCGTCGGGCGGTAGAGCCCGACTTCGAGGACACCGAGATGCTCGGCCGGATACTCACCGTCGAAATGGTGCTCCGGGCAACCAACAACTCACTTGACGCCGGCTGAGCCAGTCGAGGAGCTATCGACGCGCACCTGGGCGGAGTTCGGGCCGGTCGAATGCCGAGACGGGGTCGGAGGTCGCGATGCTTTCGACTTCGGCTCGAGTTGCCCCTGGTTGCACGCCGGTGAACATCCAGGTCACACCGATCTCGGTGAGGGTTTCATAGCTGAGGTCGGCGCTCGGCCGGCCTGCGACGTCGAAGCCGTCGAGTGACCCCCGTTCCGAGGCGATGAGGTCGAGCATGGCCCGGAGGGTTTCTTCGGTGACGTCGACGGGGAAGATGCCGTCGTATCGAGCAGCACGCCGGACCGGTTTGCGGGCTTCGCCCCGGGCGGCGAACCAGAGCGGAACACGCGGCTGTTGGACCGGGCGGGGGAGGACGGTGACGCCATCCGCGACGAAGTGTTCGCCTCGGTGGTCGACTTGTTCGCCGGTCCAGAAGCGGCAGAGCAGTTCGACGCCCTCGTCGAGTCGTTGACCACGGGTGCGGGCGTCGACGATTTCGCCGAGTTTGCTGAGCTCGCCGTAGCTGTCGACACCGAGGCCTAGGCCGAGAGTGAGTCGCCCGCTCGAGAGCTGGTCGAGGCTCACCGCCTCGCGGGCCAGTTTGATCGGTCGGCGTCGTGTGATCGGGGTGACCATTGTCCCGATCCGGATGCGTTTGGTGGTGACCGCAGCCGCGGCGAGGCAGATCCACGGATCGCCGATGGCGCCGACCTGATCAGGTGACCGGAGCACGTGGTCCCAGAGGAACAGGCCTTCCCACCCGGCGGCCTCTGCCGCGGCAGCAAGCGGGCCGAACACTCGGGGGTCCGAGAGCTCACCGTTGGGTGGGAGAAGGAGTGCATGTTGCATTCGACGACCATACCGATCTCGCGACAGGCCATGTCGGATCGGCTCCTGCTACATGGGCGCAACCTGTCGACATTCTCTGAAACCAGGGCAGGGGAGCGCGGTTCACCGACAGCGCATTCGGCCACTTCACAAACAGCTAACAAACGGACGGGCTCTAGCCTGTGGTTGACGCATAGATGCCTTCGCATGTGCGTGCCGCTGTCTCGAACACTTCAATCAGGGCCGGTTGGGCGAGCGGGTCGGCGGCACGCTCGCGCCAGCGAGCAACCTCATCGAGCGACTGCTGCATGAGCTGGGCGCGACTTGCGTCGGCATCGAGACCCAGTGCTGCGGGATCGGTGGAACCCAACAAGAGCCGCTCCAAGTCCCGCGCGTCGCGTTCGGCAATCCGAAGACCCGCAGCCGAGAGCAAGTGGGCAGCGCGGAGACGTGCGAAATCTATCGCGGACGCATCGATTCTCTCCGCCTCTCGTTCCAATCGATCCGCTGTCGCCGGGTGCGCCGTCCGTAGTTCGGGCACAAGTAGTCGCACGCTTACAAGTGCAGCGCGCGCCTGAAGAAGGCGAGCACGAGGAAGGAATTGCGCGTTGATGACGGAGCGCAGACCATCGAGGCCCGAGTGTTCGATGAGTCTTGGCGCCATCTCCGCTGCAGTCGAGACACCCAAACCGATCTCGGTCATCGCGATGCGCACCCCAAACATGCCCAGCCGCTCGAGTAGAGCTCGTCGTATCTCCACGGTCAGCCCGCTCGAATGCGAATCACAAAAGTTCTCGGTCGAGAGAAGCATCCGTTCCAGGACGTCGGTCTCGGTGGCATGCAATGTGCGCAACGAGGCGACCTCGTCCTCTCGGAGCGTAAGGGCTGTCTCTGCGAGAAGGCCGGCCACGGGGACCACTGTTGCAGCCAGCGATTGAATGGATGGATCCACGCGGTAGCGCTCCGCTATTCGCCTTGCGGAGTCCATCGCGTCGATGCGCCCAGCACCGATCTCATCGGCTCTCGACAGAACTGCGACCGCGTTTACAGGGCTTGCGGCGCTGACGGAGCGGTCCATGAACGCGTCGAGAAATTGCAAGTCGGTTCGATGCATATGGCGCATCAGATAGATGACCGCGTCGGCATCTGATGGGCGATCCGTGTCGGACTCCAAGAATTCGCGCGTACGCCTGGAGTTGTCGTCGTTGATCGACGCGAGGCCCGGCGTATCGATCAAGCTCATGGCGGTGAGGCTCTTTGCGGGCCAGGCCACGCGAATGCTCGCGATGTCTCTCTCAACCAAACCACCCAGTTCGATGCTCAGAGAGCCACCATCACGACGGAACGCAAGAGGTTGCTCGCCGCCCGCGTGCAGCCGAGCGGACACCTGATAGCCACTACCGTGCTCATACCAGCTGACAATTTTGGTGCATTCGCCTGCGTCCGTTGGCGCCAGCCGTTCGCCGACAAGTGCGTTCAGTAAGGTCGACTTCCCCGCTTTGACCCGGCCAGCGATTGCCACTCGCAGTGGCCCGTCCAGTCGTTCGGACAGCGCCTGAACCCGAGGGGCGAATGGCGAGGTTCTGAGCTCCTCGGCTGCCCCCGAGAGCAATTCGCGCACCTGGATTGTCACCGCGGTGCCGAGACTCATGATGTGGCACCAACGACGTTCGATTCGATTACGCCGAGTTCTGCGATAACCGCAGCAATTTCTTCACCGCGCGCCTTTCGTTCCTCCTGTGAGGACTTCGCCGACGCCTGAGCATTCTGGGCAGTGCTGGTATACGTCCGCTGCAGGTCCGAAAGCAGAAGAGTGAACTCGTCGCGCAGGTCCCGCTGTATGTCGCGCACCAACGTCGAGATCTCGTTCGTTACTTCGAACTGCACATCGTCGACGAATTGACGGACCTGTTGGCGCGCGCTCTGACGACGCATCGTGAGCTTTCGCTTGCGATCTTCGAGCAACTGAACGCTGCCGAACACGGCACCAGCACCGAGGAGGACAGGATTCGTCGCCATGAATGCTGCAACGGCGCCCGGCAAGAAGTTGCCCATCATGCTGAACATCATGACGCCGCCCTGCGCACCTCTCGCGCCGGTAAGTCCGGTCTTGAACGCGGCCTTCGCTCCCGACGACTCGTCGATGCCCTTTCCTCGCCACATCTGGGACACGTCAAAGGTGCTCGGACCATCGCCCTTGCTCGATCGGACATCGAGGTTCTCCTCGTCGAGAAGATCGACCACCGCCGCTCGGATCTC
>Ga0055584_100006135_pt1 | contig 11781 bp, 13 predicted proteins | sample OSDHelmetaG_FD_58716 | JGI IMG/M metagenome (GOLD analysis project Ga0055584, IMG submission 58716) | Pelagic marine sediment microbial communities from the LTER site Helgoland, North Sea, for post-phytoplankton bloom and carbon turnover... | ecosystem: Environmental > Aquatic > Marine >... | reverse complement strand
CCAAAATCAGCGTCTTTAGTCACGATAATAAATTGGTGCGTTTGCGCGTAGTCCTATACTTCTTGATCGACTGCTTGATCTAATCCAATATGAGACACATGAACCGAATCTGGATATAACTCTTTAAGTAGTTCGATTAATTTCGGAGATAAATTCTGATCAAGAAGTAACTTCATGCCTCAGCGGCCAAAACCGTTCGTTCACGGTCTGCTGCGTAGGATAAACATGCGCGAATATCGTCTTGGTTTAAGTAGGGGAAATCAGCAAGTATTTCCTCCTGAGTCATACCGGAGGCTAAGTACCCAAGCACATCGTACACCGTGATACGCATACCACGTATACAAGGCTTCCCTCCCCTTTTACCGGGGTCGATGGTAAGAATATCTCGATAAATCATATCTTCGCCTTATAGAAGAAGTATGAATGCAGAAGTAGGACAATGATTGAAATATCAAATAATAACTAATCATGGCAATATCTCTCTGATTATAGTCGGAGAAATTACACAGCCTCTAACACTCCGCTCACGGCTAAGGGCATTCGCCCTCCGCCCAACCGCTGCGCGGGGTCGTCAACGGAAGAGACGTTACAAGAAAAGAGAAGTGGGCTATTCACCAATTCGCATGACAGGGATCAGAAATGAACGAGTTATACCGTAGGGAGCGGTTCGATCTGAGCTAATTCGTCTTGATATTGTTGTTCCGATTCCCAAAGATCTCGAGTACGTTGGGCATTCATCCAAAATTCGGGGGAATTTTTAAATAAACGAGCTAATTTCAGCGCCATGATAGGCGAAATAGCACGTCTCTCCCGCACGAGTTCATTGATAGTTTGCCGTGAGACACCCAATGCCGAAGCCAACGAGGTCGTTGTCAGTCCGTAATCAGGGAGGAAGTCTTCTCGAAGCATTTCTCCAGGATGAGTCGGAGGAACGATTCGTTTCCGAGTGTTGGCTATAGCCATAGCGATCGTCCTTTAATGATAATCTGTAATTTCAACATCATCCGCATCCCCATCGACGAATCGAAAACAGATACGCCATTGATCGTTAATCGATATAGAGTGCTGTCCTTTGCGATCCGCTTTTAAAGCATGGAGCCGATTGCTAGGAGGAACGCTCAGATCACTCAATATATGAGCTAAATCGATATATTCTAATCGCCGAATCGCCCTTCGAAGTAAGTTGGCAGGTAATCGCTTGGATTGCCCTGTGGCATAGAGTCGTTGCGTTTCTCTATCGGCGAATGTTTTAATCATAAATTAATTGTAAATTGTCACGTGACAATTGTCAATGAGGTAAAATTTCTCTCATCTTGTAACACGGCGTTTTGCGCGGCGGCGCATACGCGGGTTCGCAAACCGGAGAACCGTTACACGTAATTGAGAAGAGACTTTATTGCGACCGGCGGGCTTGGGAAAGAATATTGTTTATCCGTAACCCATCGATACGTTCGAAATGACGCAGATTACCCGTAACTAAATCTAAACCATGATAAAGTGCAGTGGCTGCGATCTGGAGATCCGCATCGGCAAGCATCTGCCCTGCTTCTTCTAATTGCGCCCGGATCTGTCCATAAATATGGGCCGTTGCCACATCATAAGGTAAAACGGTTACGGCGGGTAAAATACGCTTTTTGATATTGTCTAAATGGCGCTCCCGCGCAGGAGACCGGTACGCGCCTTTGTACAATTCACCAATCACAACGGAGCTAGTAAATTGTTCATCACGTGGAAGGGTTTGCAGCCACCCTATGTATTGGGTCAAAGGTTTGGGGCGCAAAACCTCTGAAATGGCATCGGTATCAAAGAGAAAGGCCACGATCAGTCTAAAGATCCTATATGACGCACTTCAGAACGTGGTGATTGTTCAATATGCTCAATCAACTCTTCCGATCCATCCCACCCACCAGCCAAGCTAGCCAAACCATTTTGAGGCCCCGCTTGGCGAAGCCGCTCCAAATGTTCCAGGTCGGTAGCAGCAACCAGTGCCGCAACCGGTTTACCGTGCCTTGTAATCAGTATCGGTTCTCCTTGTTCAGCCTCACGGACGCAAACGGAAAGATGAGCCTTGGCTTCAGCGATTGATATATTTTTGGACATTTTGCATCTCCATTATTAGTCATATAGATCATAATGACCAATATAGTTAATATCAAGACAGGACTACAAAAGACTCAACTACGCGTAACGCATCCATTTACGCGGCGGAGCATTCGCCCCTTGGCCTGCGGCACCCCGTATGAGCGGGGTCGTAAATGGTGAAAACGTTATCGGTAATGGAATGAAGCTATGGAAAAAACTTATGCGCAGAGCGAGTAAGAACAATTCAGGCTCGATTTCTTCCAAAGCAGCATTGAGATATTCAGCTGCTTCTTTGGGATCTTTAAGCCCTTCAAGTAACGTTGCCTTATAGGCTCTGGATGCTTTAGTCATATTATTCGACTCCTAAAATCATTCCAATACTCGTGAGCGAGTTGGATGTCTTGCTGCTGTGTGCGTTTTGTTCCACCTGGGATGACCTTCCCTAGTTGACCCAGGTTGGAGGTGAGTATTTCTTACTCGAATGGAGAAATACGCTACAGGCCTAAGCCGGTGACGGATCATCAACAGCAACTCTATCAACGTATCGTGGCGCTATCTTGGGGGCACCCGCGTTATGGTTATCATCGTATCCGGGCGCTGCTGGAGCGAGAGGGTTGGACCGTAAGCCGTAAGCAGGTGCAGCGTATCCGTCGACGTGAAGGGCTTAAGGTTAGACCGAAACCCAAGAAGATTCCTCGACGGGGTCTCTCCACTGGACTACCGACGCAGGCCACGCATCGTCATCACGTGTGGACCTGGGATTTCATCTTTGATCGGACCGATAACGGCGGTACGTTGAAAATGATGACCCTGCTCGATGAGTATAGTCGCCAATGCTTGGCCATCCAGGTCGAACGACAGGTCACGGCCGCGCAGGTTTTAGCCGTCTTGGAGCGGGCCATGATTCAGTTTGGACTGCCAGGTCACATTCGCAGCGATAATGATCCTGAATTTATCGCCGCTAAAGTCCAACAATGGCTGAGTGACAACCGCATCAAGACGATTTACATTGATCCTGGTAGCCCGTGGCAGAATGGGTATATCGAAAGTTTTCACAGCCGTTTTCGCGACGAATGCCTGAGTCGAGAAATGTTATTGAATCGGCGCGAAGCACGCGTGGTCGTCGCAGATTGGAGACACGAATACAACACGGAAAGACCCATAGTCGACTGGGCTATCTCAGTCCGGATGAATTTATAAAAACCGAAATACTCACACCCTAACTGGGCCAATTATTAGGTCCCGCTCAAGTGGTTTCCGGAGGACATCACGGACGGCTAGTCGCCACCGCAGATGGCCACGTTATATCTATCCCCCCTACCGCCCAAACCGTGCCCGTGTGAAATGCGAACCCAGAACAGACAGTGCACCATCGAACTCCTGTCAGATCACGTTACCTGGGGTGTCTATACAATTCGGCGAAAATGAAGGCAGAAGTGCCCGTGTATTTCCGTAGCGTACGCACTGGCCTCGGGTTCCCTAACGCTCGACGTTATGTACCCCAATAATAGCAGCGCGCTCTAAATAGGTTCGAATATAGTCGCGCAGCTACGCGTACTTTTCCTCCCCACTGATACCCACATCACTAAGGGCGGGCACGACCCTAAACTTTAGATAGCTTTGCCAAGCCTGCCAAAAATTGTTGGGCGCATTTGCCCGGAGCCATGCCATCAGACGCGACGCAACTAGATGTTTTTCCGATGGTCGCAAAGAAGCGGCCCGTTCCCAATGGGAACGGGCCGCTTCTCTACATCTACTATACCACCTACTTCAGCAGCGCCATCTTCGCCGTCTGCACTTTGCCCTCGGCCACTAGCCGATAGACATACATACCGCTGCCCACGCTACGCCCAACCTCGTCCCTACCGTCCCAGTGCGTCAGGTGCGGCCCACCCGGCAAGTTGCGGCTAACTAGCTGGCGCACCAACGCGCCGCGCACGTCGTAGATATGCAGCTCCACCGGCCCCGGTGCCGACGTCACATAGGGGATCGCCGTGCCCGCGTTAAACGGGTTCGGGTAATTCGCCCCCAGCGCAAAGGCGTTGGGGGTCGCCTGAGTTTCTTCTACTGCCGTCGGCTCCACCGGTCGCGCCAAGTGATAGCTAATGCCCGGCAGCGTATCGCCGTCTTCGTCGCCGGCGACCAAACTCAAACCCGCCGCGCCAAAGACGTTGTAGACCTTGACCAGTACGGGATTATATCCCGCGCGCAGCGCCACCGAGGCCGAGACGGCATCTGGGCTTTTACCTGCCCGATTCCAAGATCCCACTTCCTCGCCGTTGAGCCAAAGCTTGGCGCCATCGGAGGCACCCAAATAGAGTATGCCCTCCTGGTCTCGTTCCGACTTGATATAGGCAAAGGCATAGGTCGCCGAGCTAGACGCCACATAGTCGTCGGGCAGCGTCACAAAACGCTCCGTACCGATGGCCTCTCTCCAGACTATCTCGTCTACGGCACTACCACCAACAGGTGCAATAGACCCCCCTTCAACAACCGTCGCCTCGTCTACGTCAGAGACGGCATAGGGACCATTGACCAGCCATTCGCGATTGCCCCAGCCCCAGAAATCGGGTTTCGGCGTCTTTTTAAAATTGCGCTGGATCTCGGCTATCGGATCGCCCTTTATATCGATATGACCCATATCAAAGGTGCCAAAACCCTTGGCCGCCGACAGACGCAAATACGCTAGATCTTCTGGGTTATATCCCATTACGGTCGCACCGACCGCGTCTACGGCCACTGGGTCGCCACCGGCAATGACCACATTGTGGTTGACATTCTCACCCCACTGCGGCCCGCGCCCTTCCGTGCCCCAAAATCCTTCGAGAATACCGTAATCCGTTGGCCGAAAAGAGAACAGGTCGATAAAACCCCAAGGCACCATTTCGTTGCCGCTGTGGCGATGCAGACCCATTTTCGAATTGTCGTTGGATCCATAGGCGCGCTGCATATACGTGCCCACATACTGTTTGTGCAAGAGCGTCACGCCGGGAATATCGTGCGTTTTCATCGGTGCAATATTGACCAGCTTATCTACGTCCAGCAGCGTCTTTGAGACAAAGTAGCCCTCTGGGCGCTGATACCAACTGATGCCGCTGTGGTTGGGATCGGGCACCGGCAGCGGATCACCCGCGCGCACGCCCTCCGTACCCACCCAATCGTCGTAGTTGAGATCGACGATATCGACTTCAATACCGTTGACGCCGTTAAACGTCTCGACCAGTTCTACATAAGACAGATTGTCAAATTCTTCCCAATGCACCGTCCAACCGTCTTCCGTCTGGTTGGGGTCGGTGCCGCTCTCACCAACTTTACTCCACTCGGCGCCTCCTTCGACGATGGTGATACGCCGCGCTTGGCCCTCTTCATTAACGAGATAATCGAGCACACTCTTGACTACGCGCAGATCCGTCGCCTGGCCCCAATGCGCCTTGCCACTGTCCCAGAACGACGTGCGGCGACGCCCGTTTATCACCAAAGGCGCCGTGACAATATTGACTTTGATCGCCACCCAATCACCCGGCTCAACCACGGCCGCTAGATTGCGCGCCGAATCGTCGAGGCGAATGGCGCGCTTGACGATAGCATCGACTTGCTCATAGGAAATAATCTCGTCGCGCGCTGCCGCCGCCTCGATGCAGTGCGAACAAGCGATAGCCACCTGCGCCTCGCCCAGCATCTCCCTATCGACCGCGGGCAATACTTGTGCTCGTTTGCTATCTACGTCTTCGACCGTGCTCAAATCGATCGCCACCAATGCGAGTATAAGCAGGGGTAGCCAAGTTTTTCTCATGATCCCATACATCGCCCTATCTCCTCTCGGCGGATAGCCCGGTGCGCATCTTTATATTGGCCCAACTAACCTGCCACACCGCCGTCTGCTCGGCCCCGAGTATCTCCACTTCAAAAAACTCGGCACCCTGCGAGGTGCTCAGCTCGATATAATCCGTCTCGACAGCTCGCTCAAAGAGCAGGTCTACCCAGGCATTTTCCGCAAATTTGTTGTTTACGGCATCGGCCAATACTTCCATATTGGCGCCAGCCGTCTGCCCATCCTCCCCATACTCGGCGTCCCGGTAAGCCCAAGCTTGGTATAAGCCGGCATCCGCCCCCACGCGCAGACGCAAACCCAACACCGTATATGGCGCCTCAAACTGGAATACCAGATTGCCCTTATTCGGCCATATAAACGCGCTAGCTTCGGCGCTATTATCCGGATAGATCCCATCGCTGAGCCAGCCCAGCTCGCCCTCGTATTGGTTGTAACCCTGAGTGGCCCTCGTCAGCGCGTCCGGCGCGATATTGCGCTCCGACGCCCAGGCGAAAGCCCCCAGTACCACCAGCACCGGCACAGCCCAACTCATTCTCTTCCACATGCTACATCTCCATCCCGGTCCGAAGGAAGCCCCCCTCAAAAATCACCGCGCAGCGACCACTGCAAACGCAAATCCGACGGATCAGAAGCAACGCCAGCGCTCGCGTTCAGATAGCGGGTCGTCCAGCGCGAAACCTCGAAACCCGCCCACAGCCCGGAGACGACCTGGTATTGGCCGTTGGCAAAGACCACCGCGTTGCGACTGCGCGCGAGAGCCGTCGTGCTCAGGTCTTCTTTGCGCACCTGGTCCAAACCACCCCCGATAGAGAACTGCCACAACTCGGCGGGACGGTAGAGCACATTGGCCCAACCGCCGCTGCTGCGCAGACCGTCTACCAAACCGGCATTGTAGATCGCGCCACCGTACTGGTTCATATTGACGCCCGTATAAGCTTCTGCTAGGAGCGACAATTCTTCGTTGACAACCAGCTTCACATCGCCGTTAAACGACCAGTTGGCGTATTGTTTGTCCTCGTTCGGGCAGTCGCAGCGACCGTAGTGCACTGAAGTACCGACGCTCAGGTCGACCCCTAGATCCAGATTGCAAGCCACGCGCGCCTGTACCGCCGGTAGGCCCGAGGCTTCACCGTCGTCGAGTCCGTCGCCATCGAGGTCTCCGCTCAAGTTGCGCGACAGCGCGACAGCCCAATAATAGGCACCCATATTTTGGTAGAGTTTAACCTGTGGACGCCGATAACCGACGTTGCCCACACCCCACATCGCGCTGTAGTTGATCGTCGAGGGCACCAGCGGCGATATGAGATCCGTCGTCTGCCCCGCCTCCAAAGAGAGCGGTCCCAACGGTGCCGTCACATAGGCCTTGCGCAACATCAGAGCATTTTTGTTTTCCGGACTGCTGCCGTAAAAATCAAACTCTAGCACGCCGCGCATCTGACCGCGATGTATCTTGGCGCCAAAGCGCGACTGGCGCGCCGTCAAATTGAGTGTCGACACCGCGTCGCCCTTATCGTGTGGTGCTACGTAGAGGATATAGTTGCCATTGCTCGACACGGCACTGTCGTGCGCCATATCGAATTTGAAATAACCATACCACTCTACCGTTGTATCTTCTTTTTCAGCCTGCGCTGATCCGGCCAATGCACCGCTTAAAATTGCTGCTATCAGTATTGCTAAATATTTCATTATTCCATCTCCTTAGCATCCGCAGCGCGCTCGCGCACGCGCAACTGCGACAAACCCCATACGGCCACTGAGCTACCCGCCGCCACAAAGCAGAGGATGCCGGCAAATACAAATGCCGTCACATACTGACCCGTGACGTCGAAGAGTACGCCACCAACCACCGGACCCAACACCCCAGCTACACCATAGGCGGTGAAAATCCAACCGTAGTTAGCGCCTAAATTCTTCGTGCCGAAATAGTCCCCTGTCGCCGAGGGAAAGAGCGCGAAATTACCACCAAAATTGAGACCAACCCAGGCCGATGCGAAGAACACGGCCACCGTCGATTCGACGCTGACTAGGATCATAAAGGCCATGCCCTGCGCCAAAAACATCATCATCATAGCCCGTGGGCGATCGATTATATCGCTGATCTTACCCCAGAAGATGCGCCCCAAAGCGTTGAAAATAGCCAGGATGCCCACCGGCTCTACAAAGCGACCAAAGCTGCCCATCCACTCGGGCGCAAAGGTGCGCCCCTGCAGTAAATTGCTCATCATCGGTTTCCATTGACCAATAGCCATCAGGCCCGAGGTCGCGCCGAAGATAAAGGTCAGCCAGAGCATACAGGCCAACGGCGTATCGAGCATCTGCCGCCATTCCATCTCCCGGTTCTTTGCCGCCGCCGCTGCCGCACCCTGCCAACCAGGTGGGCTCCACCCTTCGGGCGGATTGCGCAAGAGCGTAGCACCCAACAACACGCCGACAGCGCAAACGACGCCGTGCATCACAAAAAAAGATTTCCAGCCAATGCCAAAACCAGTGCCCGCCTTGACGCCCAACGCCACTAAGAGCACGCCAGAAACACCCAGTTGCTGACCATTGCCCGGAGGCAATAACAAAGTGGACGCCGGACCGGCAAAAAAGAGGGCTCCGGCACCAAAACCAGCTACGGCCAATCCCGTAATGAGCCCCTTCTTATCGGGATACCACTTGCTCGCCGCCGCAATCGGGCAAACATAGGCGAAACCAATACCCGCCCCGCCCAACACGCCATAGGTCAAGTAGAGCGCCCACGGACGACTGGCATCGACTAAGAGAGCACCCATTATGAAGGAGAGACCGAGCAAGAGACCGCCAATACTGGCGACTTTGCGCGGTCCAATGCGGTCTTGTAAACGACCCGCCGGTATCATCGCAATAGCAAAGGACGCCAGAGCAAAGGAAAAGGCCCACTGCGTCGTGGTGCGGCCCCAGCCAAACTCGGCTTCAAGCGGTCGCACAAACACGCTAAATGCATACACGGTGCCCAGTATTACCTGCACTATAAGTGCACCTGCAACCACCGTCCAACGCTGCATCGGAGCCTCTGCGGCCACCGCCTGCTCGCTGGTTCCACTACCCGCTACACCACCTACTCCCGCTTCCATCATGTCCCTCCTGAAAAATTCCTATCCCCTTGACTGCATACAATTTCCATGCCAGTGTTGCAGAGCGAGAACAAGTGGAGAACACGGGCCATTTAGTAGACTCAAAAACGACGGAAACCCGTGCAGCAGAACGTTCTGGGATTTAACTGTCTCAATTATGACCCAACAGAGACGCCACAGTCTCAGTTAGGCCATAGAAAATGGCCGTGGCTACAACCGACAGACCCGTAGGTCGCAGCACTACCATGGCACGCTCTTTGCCGAAATACTGCGCGAACACCCACACCACACATCGGCGGAACACGTGCTGACGATTTACTATCGCGAGCTAATGCATCAGCTTTGGCAACTCTATAATTATCTAGAGGGAAGCCTGCGCGGCACCTATACAGAGCGCGTCTTAACGCAGTTTTTTGAACTCTTTACCCAACTCTGGTACTTCGTCCTAATCGGTGCATTTATTAGCACGCTAGTCTGGTGCTATTTGCCCAAAGCCTGGCTGCGCGGTGTGTTGGAGCGACGGGCAGTCAGCTCCATCGCCATTGCCAGCGCACTCGGTCTGGTTTCGCCGCTCTGTACCTTTGCCGCTATACCCATCGTCGGCCGCCTCATCGCCCTGCGCATGCCCGCCGCACCGCTGATCGCCTTTATGGTAGCCTCGCCGCTAATGAATCCGGCTCTATTTTTTTATACGACCGGCATTATCAGTTTGGAAATGGCCGTTGCGCGCACGCTTACAGCCCTCAGTATTGGCCTACTAAGCGGTGCGGCCGTGCGTTTTGCCCAAGAGCGCGGACACCTGAACTTTGACGCGCTAGCCCTAGAGCGCGTCCCCACCGAACTAAGCACCGCCATGTGGGCACCGGGTCAAACGCCTACTTTGACCACTACGCTGCACCGCTTTAGAGAAGACCTGCTCTTTATTGGCCGCTTCTTTACGTTTGGCATCGCTATCGCCGCATTGGTGCAGGCCTTTATCAGCGAAGATTTTGTACACTTCATGGTCGGTGGCGACTCGGCGTGGGCCGTGCCCGCCGCGCTGGCCTTGGGCATACCGCTCTACGCCTGCGGTGGCGGCACATTGCCCGTCGTCGAAACTATGATGCGCATGGGCATGACTACCGGCGCCGCCTTGGCCTTTTTTATTTCTGGTCCGGCCACCAAGTTTTCTACCCTGAGCATGCTCGCCGCCGTCTTCGGCAAACGCCTACTCGGCCTCTACCTAATCGTCATGCTGAGTTCAGCGCTGCTCTGGGGCTATACCTATCCTTTTACTAGCCGTTATATGGAAACAAAAATCGAATGGTCTACCCCCTAGTAGCGGATGCACACTGGACGAAAATACAATCTGCTTTAGGTTTATAACCGCGACAAAAAACGACGGCGAGTTGGCCACACTCTGTGCACAAATTTTGGCCGTTAGTCCACCCCAATACGACCCACATCACAGAAGAGAAATAGGCCCTTGCGCGCTCTTTTATTTTTTTTGCTGACTTCTTCGGTTCTCTTTGCCGAAGACTATCCCCCCGGCACGATTCAACTCACACCGCAACTAGATTTAGCGCTGCGCCCCGTAGCAGTCGAGGGGCTGCCCGATCGCACGCTCAACTTGCCGCCCGGTTTCAAGGTCAAGCTGTTTTCCAAGGAAGTGGACCACGGCCGCTTTATGGCCTTTGACGACAGCGGCGTGCTGCACGTGGCCAATATGAATACCCGCGACTACGGCTATTGGACCTATAGCGACAAGCGCAACGGCAGCGTGCTGGCCTTTCCCGATGCAGACGGCGACGGACGCGCCGATCGCTCCTATGTCGCCGCCGATCGCTTCCTACAGCCACACAGCGTCGCCTTCTACAAGGGTCAGCTCTACGTCGCCGACCACGACATGATCTATCGCCTTTCCGATAACGACGGCGATGGCTATTACGAAGAGCGCAGCGAGTTTATCAAAGTCCCCGGCATCATGGGCCGCTCCTCCGAGCACGTGACGCATTCGATCGTCTTCGACAAAAAACACGACAAGCTCTACCTGCACATCGGCTCCGGCTGCGACGTCTGTCGCGAGGACGATCCCGAGCGCGCCACTATTCTGCAATTCAACGCCGATGGCACGGGCCGCCGCATCTACGCTTCGGGCCTGCGCAACGCCATCGGCCTCGACCTACACCCCATCACCGGCGAACTCTGGGCCAGCGGCAACGGCCACGATCGCGAAGGTATAAAACTGCCTCCGGAATGGATCAATATCGTCCGCGACGGTTCGTTCCACGGCTGGCCCTTTGCTTATGCTTACCGCGTCTGGGTCGATTTCACCGACGAAGAGTACAAACGCACAGTAGGACCCCGCACCCGCGCAGATAGCGCCTTGGTCGAACGCGTCGAACGCCCCGTCGCTTTAGTCGGTGCTCATCTCGCGCCGATGGGTCTGCATTTTTACACGCACGACCAGTTCCCGTCCCAGTACAAAAATGCCGCCTTTGTCGCCTTCCACAACGGCGTCGGCCACCCCGACCAGCCCGGTTACAAAATCTCAGCACTCTTTAGCAAAGCAGACGGTAGCAATGCTCGCATCGCCGATTTTCTCACGGGTTTTCACACGGAGAACAAGGGCTATTGGGCTTTGCCCGTAGGAGTGATCAGCGATGGCGAAGGGCATTTATACATTAGTAGCGATCGCATTACGCCGGCTATTTTTCGCGTTGAATATGATCCTGACCAATAAGAGGCGCGGGTCTGAATACTGCCTCCGGGATAAAGATGGGCTGGCCTAGG
>Ga0055584_100006134_pt1 | contig 11781 bp, 10 predicted proteins | sample OSDHelmetaG_FD_58716 | JGI IMG/M metagenome (GOLD analysis project Ga0055584, IMG submission 58716) | Pelagic marine sediment microbial communities from the LTER site Helgoland, North Sea, for post-phytoplankton bloom and carbon turnover... | ecosystem: Environmental > Aquatic > Marine >... | reverse complement strand
ACGTAGTTTAAAACGCTTTCTGGCGTCATTATGAGGCGCCAGCTGAACGATAATTTTCCATCGACCGTGCAGCTACCCCAACGAGACCGTGTGTCGCGTAATGAAATGCTTGTCACAGTTCTATCTAATGTCTGTGCGTAGGTGTGCGCAATTGGAGATATAACTTTTCGCGCTTCTTGTTTGAACCAATCGTGCACGCGACACGATAGATGATTCACTGATCCCGATACATTGAGGGTTTCAAGTTCGCGCCACACCCCCCTACGCGCATCAGGTCGGTGTCGAATCGTATGCATGTTGCCTAGGATTGGTACTGATGTACCGTCAGAAAACGGTACGGGCGGCATGAGTTCGCTTAGTCTGTCTGAAATCCAATAGGCTTTCTCATTTGCAAAAGCGACAGCGGCTGCCTTGCTTGTGCGACGTGGTTTTACCAGAACCACACACCCCCGTATTGGATCGACCCTAAGGCTTATGCGGCGCGCCCGGGCGTGCTCGGATAGCAGTACGTGCATGTCTTGACCGTTGACGGTCAGCGTTAATGTCTGGGGCAATGCAGGCGTTCTAGCCACGCTTAAAGGTCCGACCAATCAATCATGTGAGAACTTAGAGAGCCTGCTACAGTTTCAGAGATCGCGCGCCCTTGAACAGAGATGCCTGCTTTGTGCACCGTATCGCCATCCCCCGATACGAGAGGGTGCCAATCTGCCAAGCCTTCGCCGTTCGCAAGAAGTCGATAGGCACAGGTAGATGGCAACCAATTCAGCGTGCCGGCCGTTTTTGGAGAAAGCTCTACGCAGTCTGGCACTTTAGCTTTTCGGTTTTTGTAATCGGTGCACTGACATGTTTTTAAGTCGAGTAGGCGACACGCAACATTGGTTGGAAAAATCTCATCCGTATCGGCATCCTGGAGTTTGTGAAGACAACATTTTCCGCATCCGTCACAAAGGCTTTCCCACTCCTGCTGCGACATCTGCGACAGTGTTTTGGTGCGCCAAAAAGGTTCACCCCCCTTAGTGCTGGCGTCTTTTGTCAAAGCAGCTCTCTGAGCTTGGAGGTGAGCTGCTCCATCGTGACATCTTTTCCGAAATGATCGATGTACCGTCCGCTGCGGTTCATCAAATACAAATACCCTGAATGGTCGATCGTGTACTCGCCCTCTTCACCAATCGGTGTCTCGCGGAAGAACACGCGGTAAGCACTCGCTGCGTCTTGAACTTGTTCCGCGGTGCCTGTCAGCCCAATCATACGTTCGTGAAAATTATTCACGTAGGAGGCCATCGTTGCTGATGTGTCTCTCTTCGAATCAAGAGAAATAAAGATGGGCTGCACAAGTTCACTCTTCTGCCCAGGCAAAACATCAATTGCATCTGCAATGATCTGCAATGTCATCGGGCAAATGTCCGGGCAATACGTAAAACCAAAATAGACCAAGCTGTAATGACCGAGCAGGATTTGCTCGTTGACCTCTGTGCCTGTTTGATCAACGAGAGTGAATGCACCACCGATAGCCGCTGACCCGTCAACTGTGGTGTTGTTCGGGTCGGGTCGGAATACAGGCAGATAAAGCGCAAGAATGAGCAAAGTGCTAAGCGCTATCATGGCACCGATGATGAGTCTTTTTGCGAGGGCTGGTGTCATGAAATTATCCTTGGTCGGTCGTGTATGGGGTCTGTCGTCGTTAGATATATCTTTCTACGGGCTTGGCAAACCTGCTAACCGACGGGAAACGCTTTCATATGCTGTGTCGCCTGGCGGTAGAAGTCCTAGCAGTGTCGTCCAACGGTCTCTTGCTAAGTCGAACTGGCCTGCATCTGCAGCTGCAAGCCCTGAGATGAAAAGGCCGTCCGGATTGTTCTGGTCAAGCGCGAGGATTTCATTTGTGAGTTCGTTCACCTCGTTAGGAATCGGTGCGCCTGGTTCAACGGCGCGAACAAGCGTTTCTGCTAACTTAGCGCGTGGCTCAATAGCGTCCGTGTTCAGAGCTGATGCTTTCCGATAGGCGCTGGCCGATTTTTCAGTGTTGCCAAGAACGCCATAGGACCGTGCGAGTTGCATCCATCCTTCAAAATCATCTGGCTCAAACTCTAGTTTTGCCTCAAGGCCACCGACCATTTCTTGAATCATGGTCATTTCATCGCCTGAGAAGCGATCGGCCAATGCGCTTACATCAGGTCTGAAATCATCTTCGTCGGCTTCAGGCACAATGTCGGTATTCGAGCTCTCTGCAGCTGATTGTGTTGTCGTGGGCTTATCCAAGGGGTGACGAGGTACGATTGTCATTGGCATGATGTTTGCTGCCATCGCGACCTGACTGATTTGATCTCGGACCATTGCCAACCATGGTGCGTCTGGAGCTGCATCGGCTGTTAGGTCTCGCCAAATGGCGATCCCGTCGGCGGTGTTTCCAGCTTGGGCTGCCGCTAACCCCAAATAGAACCGTGCGCGTGGTTCATCTCGATTTGTACGTAACACCGCTCGAAAAACGTCAGCGGCCTCTGGGGGAACGGTCCCACCATTCATCGCCGTGAGCGTGTCTCCAAACTCTGTATATATATCTATGTCGTTTGAGCCCGTTGCCAGCGCTCGGCGATAAGCCGTCGCGGCATCCTCTAATCGGTTGACCTGGCGATAGCTGCGAGCAAGCAGAACCCACCCTTCTGTGCTCTCGGGGTTCTGGCGGAGTCGATCAGCCAAGTCCTCAATGAGAACACCGAAGTCTGTGTTCTCAGGGTTCACCAGAGCTTCTGCGCGCCGTTGTTCGACCGGGGCGCTGGGCAGTCTTGGCGCGCCAATGGTGACGTAGGTCGCTAAGGCGAAGAACGGCACTAAAACGGCAATTCCAGTTACAGCGCTCATGCGTGCCATTGGGGCGTCCACGCCCTTATCGCCCGTCGCGCGCCTATTTGCGGCGAGCAAGCGTCGCTTAATCTCCGTACGCGCTGTTTCAGCTTCGGACTCCGTGAGCAAGCCATTCGCGATGTCGCCCTCGACCTCTTTGAGTTGGCCTTGGTACAGAGCCTGATCAGCTTCCGTTTCCTGCGCCGCCGTTCCGGCGTTGCGCATAATCGGCCAGACTAAAATCCCAACCGAAATCAGCGTGAGGGCAGCGTAGCCGAGCCAAATCATGAATCGTTCCTTGTGTTCGAATCTTTGGTTAGGGCCTCGACTTCTGCCAGTTCCTCCGGGGTTAAAGCTTGAACCGTGGTGATGGACGGACGTCTGATGTAACGGGCTACAATAAGTCCGCCCAAGAGCAGAAGGGCGAAGGGACCGAACCACAATAGAACCGTCTGCCCTGTTACACGTGGGCGGAGAAGGACGAAGTCACCATAGCGATCAACCATGTAATCAAGCACGGCTTGATTACTGTCTCCGGCAAGAACGCGCTGGCGGACGAGGCGGCGCATGTCCTGGGCTAAGGATGCGTTTGATTCGTCAATGGTTTCATTCTGACAGACGACACACTTTAGATCTTGGCTGATGATACGTGCCCGTTCTTCAAGTGCCGGGTCTGCCAACATCTCGTCGGGCTCGACGGCGTAGGATGTGGTTGCGACAAGCACCGCTAAGGTGACGGCGCTCAATGCTGCATAAATCTTCACTGGCGCAATTGCTCCACCAAGGGGGCGATGGTTTCGGTCCAGTCCGTCATGGTGATCGGTCCGACGTGTTTGTAGCGAATGACCCCGGCGGAATCGACGACAAACGTCTCTGGTGCCCCTGTGACACCGAATGCGATGGCGGCTTCACTAAAGGGGTCTTGTCCGATGAGATCGAAGGGATCGCCATTGCGGGCCAACCAGCGCAAACTTGCTTGCGGCTCGTCCCGCCACGCTATGCCGTGAAGAGGAATCGTGTTTTCCGCCGCGACTTCCATAAGGAGGGGGTGTTCAGATAAACACGCAACACACCAAGACCCCCATATATTGACCAGAGTGACTTCGCCTTTGAGATTTTCGGTCGCCAACCCCGGGCCGCGTTCTGGGAGCGGCGGGAGGTCTATGTCTGGGACAGGCGTGTCGAGCAACACAGATTTTACCTGGTTGGGGTCTAAGCCGTCCTGAACGTCTATAAGACGTTTTGCAAAGACGGCGACCAACAGTAAGACGATGATGATCGGTGCGATGGCCGTGAGTCGACCCGAACTCGGTTTAGATGTGCCTTCACTCATGCGTTAGGCCTTGATCGGCTCTGCAATCGCAGCGGCTTTGCGTGGCGCTCCGATGCGGTGTCGTCGGTCACTTAAAGAAACCAACCCGCCAAAGCCCATCATCAGAATGCCGTACCAGAGAAAGGGTACAAAGGGCTCGAAGTAGGCGCGCACGACATATCGACCGGTGTCAGCGGGTCCATCACCGAGCACGATATATAAATCTGCCCAGAAGGTTGTGTGGATTGCGGCCTCTGTCGTTTGTTGTACGGGTTGATCGTAGACTCGGCGTTCGGGTTTTAGTGTCACGGCTTTTCCGCCGCCGCGTGTAGCCGAAAACGTGCCCTGTACAGATTCATAGTTTGGTCCGCGGATCAATTCAGCGCCATCGAAAGTGACATCGAAACCAGCAACAGTGACGGTTTCACCGGCACCCATAGTCAAAATATTTTCCTGCTTCCAGGCACTCGATCCGGATACACCAACAATCAAAACGGCCATTCCCAAATGAGCAATTGTCATGCCATGGGAGGCCCGTGGTAAAGAGCTCACACGTTTCCAAAGATCAGCGGGTGACGACTTGAAGAGCCGAACCCGTCCAGCCCACTCTGTGAGAGAGGCAAAGAACAACCACGCAGCTAAGGCGATGCCGGCAGAGCCAGCTATATCGATAATGTCGACGCCACTGAGAGCCAGTGCAATACCGAAGACCACGACAACGCCGACGAGCGCGCCTTTCAATCGACCCAGAACTCCAGCCAAGTCGCTGCGCTTCCAAGCCATCATTGGGCCGATGCCCATAAGAAGGACGAGCGGCACCATGAGCGGAACAAACACAGTGTTGAAATAGGGCGCACCGACAGAGAGTGTGCCCAGCTCGAGGGCCTCTGCGATCAATGGATAAAGTGTACCGAGGAGAACAGTTGCAGCGGCCGTCGCAAGAAATAGATTGTTGAGCAGTAGGCCGCTCTCTCTTGAGAGCGGAGAGAATAGTCCGCCTGGCTCAAGCTTTGGCGCCTTAATCGCGTAAAGTGTCAGGGAGCCACCAACAGCGATCGCGAGAAGAACTAGAACGAATACGCCACGTGTTGGATCGGAGGCAAAGGCATGCACCGATGTAAGGATGCCCGAGCGGACGAGGAAGGTGCCTAGCAAGCTCAACGAGAAGGTGATGATTGCGAGCAAGATCGTCCAGCTCTTTAACGCTTCGCGCTTTTCAACCACGATTGCAGAGTGCAGCAGAGCCGTTCCCGTTAGCCATGGAATAAAGGACGCGTTTTCAACCGGGTCCCAAAACCACCAGCCGCCCCAGCCTAATTCGTAATAGGCCCACCAGGAGCCCAAGCCGATCCCAACTGTGAGGAAAGACCAGGCGGCCAAAGTCCAGGGACGAACCCAGCGTGCCCAAGCCGCATCGACGCGCCCTTCCAGCAGAGCGGCGACGGCAAAAGAGAATGCCATCGAGAAGCCAACATAGCCGAGGTAGAGCATGGGCGGATGAAAGGCGAGGCCAGGGTCTTGCAGCAATGGGTTCAGGCCAAGGCCTTGCGCAGGCGTTGGGTCGACCCGCAGAAACGGATTTGAGGTGAATAAAATAAACGCCAAAAACCCGGCGCCAATCATACCTTGAACGGCGAGGGCGCGGGCTTTTAGGCGGTCCGGTAAAGCGGCGCCAAAAGCGGCGACTGCAGCGCCAAATACGGCGAGGATCGCGACCCAAAGAAGGAGCGAGCCTTCATGGTTTCCCCAAACGCCAGAGATTTTATAGAGCAGTGGTTTTGCCGTATGCGAATTTTGGTAGACATTCATCACTGAGAAATCTGAAGCAATGAAGGCTTGCGTGAGTGCGGCGAATGCGGTGCCGATTAAAAGCATTTGAAGCAGAGCAGCGGGCCCCGCCACTGCCATAAGCGCAGCGTCGCGTCTTGTCGCCCCGATCAACGGCACGAAAGCTTGGACAAGCGCAACGGGTAGCGCGAGCGCTAAGGCGTAATGACCAATTTCAGGATTCACGGTGAAGCCGTGGCGCTGTTGGACATCGCTTCTTGTTGTGGTGCTTCGTCACCACGCCACTCTCCAGCCGCTTTAATCGCGTCGGCCACTTCGGGTGGCATATAGGTCTCATCATGTTTGGCGAGTACGTCGGAGGCTTGGAATACACCAGAGGCCAGCATGTATCCTTCGGCAACAATGCCTTGTCCTTCACGGAACAAATCTGGAAGGATTCCGCGGTAAACAATATCCAAAGTTTCGGCGGTGTCTGTAACTGTAAACGTGGTTGTCTCGCCCTCGGCGTTCACGCTTCCAGTTTCAACTAGGCCGCCGATGCGTATTCGTTGTCCAGGTGACAAGGTTTGCTGGCTAATTTCGGTAGGACTGTAAAAAAAGACGATGCTGTCTTCAAATGCAGTAAGCACCAAAGCAACACCAGTTGCGACAGCAAGGCCGCCGAGCAAAATAAAATAGAGTCGCTGTGTCTTTCGTTTCGCCATTTTATGCTCCACTGCCTGTTGTGTTGTCGGCCGCTTCTGATGCACCTGATGTGGGCTCGGAACGGGGTGGGCGCAAGCGATCTAATTCGGCCTGTTGCGTTTTTACGGACCGTGTCGTGAGGATAAAGAGGGCGCCGAGGCCAACGATAGCCAAAGCGTAAGCGGGCCAAACAAATGCAGCGTATCCGCCCATATCTAAAACAGTGTCGAGAGAGGTCACTAGGTCAGGCCAATCTTGTTTCAACGTTTATCATCACGCGATCATTCTTAGGCTGCGCGCATAAGCCGTGCGGCCCGAATTTTTGCTGTCAGCACTTGAGCTCGCACACGCATCAAAACAACCACCACATAATAGAGCTGGAACGCGCCGACCATTAGGAACAAAGGTGGCAGCATTGCGGTATCAACGGAGACGCCAGCCATCGAAAAAATAGAGGGCTGATGCAAACTGTTCCACCAATCCACCGAGAACTTGATGATGGGCAGATTGACGGATCCGACCAGCGCTAAAATCGCAGCCGCCTTATCGCCTTGCTCAGGGCTGTCGAAGGCATCGCCCAGTGCCATGTATCCAAGATACAGAAAGAACAGCACGAGCATTGAAGTGAGGCGCGCGTCCCAAACCCAGGGTGTGCCCCACATGGGTTCTCCCCATAGCATTCCCGTGAGCAGGCAGAGCGCCGTGAACATTGCGCCGATCGGCGCAGAGGCCTTCGCAACCATGTTTGCAACGGGATGGCGCCATATCAAATACGAGGCGCTACCTGCTGCCATTACGCCATAGCAGAACAGTCCCATCCATGCCGCTGGGACATGGATGTACATAATCCGAACCGTGTCGCCCTGCTGATAATCGGGCGGGGAAAACAACAGGGCAATCGGTAGACCGAACAGAAAGCAAAGAATGCAAAGCCCGGCAGCCCATGGCTGGATGATTGCGGCTAATTTCAAAAAACGTGTTGGATTGGCAAGTGCATGCATAGCTTAAAGGCTTACCTGTTTGGCTATGTTTTGCCAACCGGAATCGGGGGAGAGATTGGGCTACTTATTAGCCTATTGGCATTGGTTATTAAGCTATTCAGAAGCAATTTTTAGTGCGGCAGCCGCGGCCCAGGGGCAAAGAGCGGCGGCGATGAGCAGGAATCCTCCGAGAACGGCAAACAGGCCCCCTGCATCGAAGCCCATGCCAGTTGTGTCAATTGCGCCGACCCCGAAAATCAAAATTGGGATGTAGAGGGGCAAAACCACGAGCGGCATCAATATCCCTCTGCGGCGTGCACCAAGCGTTAGAGCCGCGCCGACGGCTCCGATCAAGCTGAGTGTGGGTGTGCCTATGAGAAGAGCTGTCATCATGGGTGCGGCTGAGCTGCTCGGCATTTGCAACGTAATACCGAGAACGGGCGCCAAAAGGGTGAGTGGTAGCCCTGTCGTAAGCCAATGGGCGATGATTTTGGCTGCAACGACCACGGTGGGTGCCGCTGGCGATGTAAGTAACAGGTCCAGCGCGCCGTCCTGCTCGTCATCAGAGAAGAGGTGATCGAGAGACAAGAGCGAGGCAAGCAGGGCTGTTACCCAAAGAATGCCAGCACCAACCCGCTCAAGAACGCCCGGCTCAGGACCAATACCAAAAGGAAAGAGGATTACGGTGATGGCGAAGAACCCAGCAACCATGACTGTGTCTGCCCGGTGCCTCACGGAAAGGCGCAAATCGCGCCCAACAAGGATAAAGAAGGTGTTCACCAGTCCATCTCCGGTCCCTCAGGCACTTTGGCCCGATAGTCGGCCATATCAATCCGTTGCGTCGGGGTAAATCCGGGAGCCTGATGGGTGGCGAGAAGCGCAATTCCACCACTTTCGACGTGTGTACTCAAAAGAGTGTCGATGCGGGCAACATTCTCGGTATCTAGCGCCGTATAGGGCTCGTCGAGAATCCAGATCGACGCCGTCCCAAGGGCCAGTCGTGCCAAACCCGCCCGGCGCCGCCATCCTGCCGACAGCATATCTGCAGGCATGTCCAAGACGGTCTCAAGGGCCATGCGGCCTACGGCGTGCTCTACGGCAGGCTCGGCCGCACCGTACAGGTTTGCCCAGAATCGTAGGTTTTCATGGACTGTAAGGGCGCCTTTCAGGCCATCGCGGTGCCCAGCAAAGCAAATAGCCCCCCGGTCATCAGGGTCAATTTGAATGGTCCCGGTCTCACTACGCAGTAGCCCGGCTAGAATCCGCAGCAAGGTCGATTTTCCGCTGCCGTTTGGACCAACCACAGCCATCGACTGGCTATTTTGGAGCTCAAAAGAGAGGCCCTCGAAGATGGTTCGACCACCGCGGCGAGCCGAAAGGTCGCGGACGCCAAGGGTTACGGGTGATTGTGTTTGATCAGACATGGCGCGAACCATACCGAAACCCAACATAAACTCACGCAGAAATCGCCAAAAAGTGGTTCTGAGACGGGAGTCATCCGCTCTGTCCAGGACTGGACAACCCCGGAGGGATGTGGATGATGCCGCAAAAAAGCGGGTTCATTATATTACACACCCCGTTTCAACTTTGGTTTCACATAGATAAGGGGAACGCTGCTATGGCGCTTACAGGTCATGACACGCTGAAAACTCGCCGCACACTTGATGTCGCGGGTAAATCTTACGATTACTTCAGTATCCCGGCGGCCGTAGAGGCTGGCATTGGCGACGTCTCTCGCCTCCCGTTCTCCCTTAAAGTTTTGCTTGAGAACCTGCTGCGGTACGAGGATGGCCACTCGGTCAAAACTGACCATGTGAAGGCGCTCGCGGAGTGGCTCAAAAGCCGCAAATCTGATCAAGAAATTGCCTATCGCCCGGCCCGCGTTCTGATGCAGGATTTCACGGGTGTTCCAGCTGTTGTTGATTTGGCAGCGATGCGTGAAGCCATGAAGGCGCTGGGTGGAAACGCACAGCAAATTAATCCGCTCTCTCCGGTTGACCTGGTTATCGATCACTCGGTCATGGTTGACGCCTACGCATCAGAGGATGCGTTGGCGAAAAACATCGAACTTGAATTCACCCGCAACAAAGAACGCTACGAGTTTTTGCGGTGGGGCCAGATGGGTTTTGATAATTTCCGCGTTGTGCCCCCTGGCACAGGTATTTGTCACCAGGTCAACGTCGAGTACCTCGCCCAGGTCGTATGGACGGGTGAAGACGACGGAAACACGGTTGCTTATCCTGACACTCTGGTCGGAACCGATAGCCACACAACTATGGTCAATGGCCTTGCCGTTCTTGGTTGGGGTGTTGGTGGTATTGAAGCAGAAGCAGCGATGTTGGGTCAGCCGGTCTCAATGCTTATTCCAGAGGTCATTGGCTTCAAGCTAACTGGAAAACTCAAGGAAGGCATGACGGCTACTGATCTCGTTCTGACCGTGACTCAGATGCTGCGTGCCCATGGTGTTGTCGGTAAGTTTGTTGAGTTCTATGGCCCTGGTTTGGGCGCATTGTCGCTAACAGACCGTGCCACGATTGCAAATATGGCCCCTGAGTATGGGGCGACGTGTGGGTTCTTCCCGATCGATAAAGAAACATGCCGTTATCTCGAGTTTACAGGGCGTGATGCTGATCGCGTTGCATTGGTTGAAGCCTATGCGAAAGCACAGGGTATGTGGCGTGAAGACGATACTCCAGATCCGGAATTCACATCTACCCTAGAGCTGGATCTTGCGACTGTTGAACCATCTTTGGCAGGGCCGAAGCGTCCGCAAGATCGTATTCCATTATCATCGGCTGCGCCGGCATTTGCCGAGGCGCTTGGCAGCACGTTCGATCATGGGTCTGCAAAGTCATCGCCAATATCTGGTTTGAGTGGCGAAGGCGCGAAAGACACGCTGACCGATGGTGATGTTGTGATCGCTGCGATCACGTCGTGCACGAATACATCCAACCCATCGGTTCTTTTTGCCGCTGGTCTGGTTGCGCGTAAGGCACGGGAACGCGGCCTGACACGTAAACCTTGGGTCAAAACATCTTTGGCGCCAGGATCGCAAGTCGTAACCGATTATCTCGACAAGGCGGGTTTGACTGAAGACCTTGAAGCTCTTGGATTCCATAATGTTGGGTACGGTTGCACGACCTGCATTGGTAACTCCGGCCCACTCGACGCAAACATTTCCAAGAGCATTAATGATGGCGATTTAGTTGCGACGTCGGTGTTGTCTGGCAACAGAAACTTCGAAGGCCGCATTAGCCCAGACATCAAAGCGAACTATTTGGCGAGCCCACCGCTGGTGGTGGCCTATGCCATCGCCGGGTCAATGAACATCGACATTACTAAGGATGCGATTGGCCAGGATAAAGACGGCAATGATGTCTTCTTAAAAGATATCTGGCCGACACCACAGGAGGTTTCATCCTGTATTGAAAACTTCCTGACCAAAGAAATGTTTTCGTCGCGTTATTCCGACGTCTTTAAGGGACCGGAAGAGTGGCAAGCCGTTAAAGCTGAGCCCAGTGAAACTTATGGTTGGCAGGGTGACTCAACATATGTGCGTAATCCGCCATACTTTGAAGGCATGTCGCAGACTCCAGATGCCATTGAAGATGTTGTTGGTGCGCGCCCTCTCGCTATTCTTGGTGATTCCGTAACGACGGATCACATCTCACCTGCGGGAGCCATTAAAAAAGACAGTCCCGCTGGCGCTTACCTGCTTGAGCATGGCGTGGATCAGAAAGACTTCAATTCATACGGCTCTCGCCGGGGTAACCACGAAGTCATGATGCGCGGAACCTTTGCTAACATTCGCATTAAGAACGAAATGGTGCCGGGGACTGAAGGCGGTGTAACCAAGTATCATCCTGGCGCTATGGCTATGCCGATCTACGATGCTGCCATGAAATACCAAGCAGATGGCGTGCCTCTAGTTGTTATCGGTGGCAAAGAGTATGGCACCGGTTCGTCTCGTGACTGGGCTGCGAAGGGCACCAATTTGCTGGGCGTTAAAGCAGTGATCACTGAGAGCTTTGAGCGCATCCATCGCTCCAACTTGATCGGCATGGGTGTTCTGCCACTACAGTTTACCGATGGCGTTACGCGCAACACTCTAAAGTTGGATGGGACTGAACTATTCGATATCGCTGGGCTGTCTGCGCTTACACCGCGCGGATCCGT
>Ga0055584_100006133_pt1 | contig 11782 bp, 12 predicted proteins | sample OSDHelmetaG_FD_58716 | JGI IMG/M metagenome (GOLD analysis project Ga0055584, IMG submission 58716) | Pelagic marine sediment microbial communities from the LTER site Helgoland, North Sea, for post-phytoplankton bloom and carbon turnover... | ecosystem: Environmental > Aquatic > Marine >... | reverse complement strand
TGCCATCGTATCGAGAAGTGTGCGTTGATTGATGAAGTGACCCAATACGGATTCGAATTGGCTAGCGAAACGGATTGCCTCGAAAACGAGTCAGACACGCGAGACAAAATTCCATTCGAGAAAGGCCTACGCGATCATACCTGCAGGTTTGTTGTGAAGTTCGTGCGGCCGCAAGGCTGACGTTCACACACGTCTAAAAGCCTCAGTACTATTCCGCGGCTTGCCTCATGGGCTCGCCTTCTGGCGAGAGTCGAGGCACTTCCGGTAACACCCAACCCTTCGGGTCTTCGCCACGTGCCGGACTTGGAATGACTGCCGCTTTGCGATCACCAAATTCGTTTTCATAAGTATGTGTGTCTAAACCCCAGCCTTGCCGGTATAGCTCAGCTCTCTTCTGTCGGAACGAAACCATCATGGCATCTGATTCCATAGAGAACTCGTCACGCAAAGATGCCGGTAGTTCGACGGGGTTGAGCCGATCTAAAACGTCATGGTCTTCAATAAAGATTTTCATGGTGCGCCGGTAAGTGTCGTTGTCGAAAAACTTTTGCGTGAAGAAATTTCGAGACAGCTGCCAGTGAGTCAGCGTTGTGTTCTCATCAATGGGCGTGTTGACGTCAAACAGGGCGTTGTTCCAATCATCGGTGATCTGCAACCGCAGGATCACACTCATGCCGCCAATGTGCCATTCCGGTTTAGCGATCACATCTGATCGCTCTTTTCTCTTAAATCCCCAGATGCCTTTGTATGGCGGCGGTTGCATCGCAATGCGGGCTTTCGCAGACCACTCCTGCTTTGTCATCTGATAGTCTTTGATTTCTGCTCTGTCTCGATCACCAAAAGACGGATGCACGAAAGCGGCGTGGGCAAAGTCTACGCCGTTCTCAACGACACGCCCGTAATTTGCATTCCACGTAAAGGTTCCTCGAATGGTTCTTCGCGATGGATCATCGTATTCGGGAAACTCAGGAATCGGCGGGCGCTGTGATTCTGGCGCGTCACCTAAGAATACCCAGATCCAGCCATAGCGTTCCTGAACAGGATAGCTATCCACACGGACACGTTTAGGAATACGCGCATCTGGGTGGGCCGGGATTTCTGAGGCTGCGCCATCGCCGCGATAGCGCCAGCCATGGTAGGGGCACTCAATGCAGCCTTTGGTTACACGACCTGCCGATAGGGATGCGCCGCGATGAATGCAAATGTCGGACAAGCAATGGAGTACCCCTGCTTCATCACGAAACAGGACGAAATCTTGTGAGAGTAGTTTGACCTGTTTTGGTTTGTCTTTGACGTCGTCTACCAATCCGGCAACGTACCAGGTGTTCATCAGCATGATTCAAATCCCCCACTCTCTTTTGCCACGGGCCATGATTATAGCGCGCGCATCAATCTATCCTGAATCTGTGTACGGAATCACCGCGAAATAAGATTTCTCATGTCTCGGTATGACCGCTGATTGGATGACGAGTGGAGAGCTAGACCATAAGATCCAGGCGTCCGCCGCGGGCTTTCATGAACTCGGTATGGGCCAGGGTATCATCGGATTCATAGGTTTCGGTGTTGGCTAAGTTTGCCCGTGCTTCCTCGATAGAGGGGGCGCTAGTCACCTGGCTAGCTTTCTGGTCATGCTCTTCGCGCACGGCGTCAGAATGCCGAATGGAAGTCGATACAGCTTTCGTCGCTGCCAGAATGGAAGCCTGGCGGGTACTGGAGGAAACGCCTGATATGCTAGTCATATATACAATATAAGCGCTACATATAACCTATACCACACCAATAACGGGAATTCGATCGTCTCGTAACGGAAGTCGTTGCGCCCTCTCGTGTCGCCTATACTCTGGTGCTTTCGGGGAGGGTCCACATGAATCTCAGTTTTACTAGAATTCCAGTCTTAGCCGCACTATTGCTCAGTTTGACGCTAAGCCAGGGTAAGGCTGACGCAGTGTCGTGCAAAGACCTCGCAGGCCTTAGCTTCTCAGCCTTGCTAGACGCCCCCACACAGATCACGGGGACTCGATTTGTGGAAGCAGCGGATGGCCTTCCAGCGTTTTGTGATGTCATTGGTTACACCGCCCCACAGGTTGGTCTGCACGTTCGGTTACCCGAAGATTGGAACGGACGGTTTCACATGGAAGGCTGTGGCACCATGTGTGGTGTTCGCATTATTGAGAATGCAGACGACCCATTGTCACGGGGGACTGCCGTCGCGACGACCGACATGGGGCGTTCCGCACCGTTGGCGACTGCTGAATGGACCGGTGGCAATCCCGATTACAACACCATCATGAGGTCGGGAGAGTGGGCCTATAACAATACGGAACAAGAACTCGATTTCGCATATCGAGGAACACACAAAGCTGTATTGGCTTCAAAGGCGATTGTTGCTGCGTACTACGGTGCAGATATTGACAGTGCATACTGGCGGGGCTGTTCGACTGGAGGGCGACAAGGGCTAATGTTGGCTCAACGTTATCCTTGGCACTTTGACGGGATTGTCGCTGGGGCTCCTGCCGGTATTGAGCCAGCTTACATCAATATCTTTTGGCGCACTCTGACGAACCTTGCTGCGGATGACCGCGCCATTCTTGGTCAGAGCCAAATACCGATCGTGCACAATGAGGTGATGGCGCAATGTGATGCGGCAGACGGCCTCAAGGACGGCGTAATTGACGACCCATGGGCCTGCACGCCAGACCTATCTGCACTCAAATGCGATCAGGCCAATGCTGATTCTGATCAGTGTTTATCCGATGATCAAATTGACGTGGTTGAGCGGCTCTATGCCGGTGCGTTTCTATCAGATGGTTTGCGTGTCAGCTGGGGTGTTCCTAAGGGTGGCGAGCTCGGTTTGATGCGCTATATCTTGAATGAACCCGGAGAAATGGGAACCTTCGAACCTATGGCGCAGGATCGTCTTCGCTACACGTGGTTCGATTATGATCCAGGCCCGACTTACGATGCAGGGACCTTCGACCTCAATCGGGATTACCCACGCTTATTTACCCGCGGCTTGTTGCCCGCTCCAAACAATCCAGACCTCACGGACTTTAAACGCCGGGGCGGTAAACTCATCACGTATCAAGGTCTCAACGACATGTTGAATGCTGAACCGTTGATTGAATATGTAAAAAAGGTTGAGCGTATTGTTGAGGGAGAACAACAGGCTGATGAATTTTTGCGCCTCTATCTTATTCCGGGCATGAATCATTGTCGGGGTGGATCCGGCGTCGATACGTTTGATTGGGTGTCAGAAATCCAGGCCTGGGTCGAAGAAGGCACGGCCCCGGGAACAGTCATCGGCTACCGTCGTGACAATGATACGTCGTTGCCGGGTGCGAAAGCCTGGCCGTTGGACTCAAAGACAGTACTTAAGTCTCGACCAGTTTATGACTACCCCTATTCTGCCCGCTACTCCGGCCAAGGTGATAAGAACGATGCTTCGAGCTTTGAACCTAAGCCCCTAAGTTTCTAGGGCCTGCTATGACCCAAGAGCCGATTGTTCCTGATGATTTCGTTCTATCGCCCCTCATGAGGTCGACGCATTTCGTGCGAGACCTTGATGAGTCCTTGAAGCTTTATCGCGATATACTTGGTCTTCGGGCACGAGTAGAGAGAACGTTAGAGGGAGAACGCACCGATGCTGTTTTGGGCACGGTCGGGAAACCTGTAAAGCTTGCGATTTTGCAATCCGGTGATTTGGTTTATGCCAACGTCGGGCTTTTTCAATTTGTCGAAGATGACGTCCCGCCCCGTCCCGAACCAAAAACGCATGCCCAAACTGGTGATGCGGCAGTTGTTTTTCTGACCAGCGATATTTTCGGTGTTTATGAAAAGGTCAAAGCTGCGGGCTATCCCATAGTCTCACCGCCTATGGTGTTGTTCCCTCAAGAAGGCTCTGACACACAGTCTTATGAAATGTTGTTCTTCGATCATGACGGCATTGGTGTAAACCTCATTCAGCGGGATGTTCCTGAACGTTAACTTTCTGGTCTCAATGAATGTCAAAGACTGACGCACCCAACAAAAAACCAAAAAAGAAAAAGAAGTCATCCGTATACCCTGTCATCGGGTGGCGGGAGTGGGTTGGTCTACCAGACTTCGGTGTTGATAAGATCAAAGTTAAGGTCGATACGGGTGCGCGTACGTCAGCGCTGCACGCGCACCGCATTACTAAATTCACCAAAGATAATGCGACATACGTTCGATTCTTTGTCCATCCGACACAACGTAAAAAGAAGCCGGAAATTGAATGTACGGCCCTTGTTGTGGACGAACGAGAGGTCAAAAACTCGGGTGGCAAGGCAACAAAGCGCTTTGTTATCCGGACTCAAATCAAAGTTGGGGATGCAACGTGGCCTATTGAGCTCACGCTCACCAATCGAGATGAGATGGGGTTTCGTATGTTGCTTGGTCGGCAAGCTGTGCGTCGGCGGTTCTTGGTTGATCCTGGGCGGTCTTACGCAACTAAAAAAAGATAGTCGCCATCAACGGCCAATGCTACGTGATGTGAACGGAAAACAGATCCGGCATCGGCTCACGGAGCACCCAAATGAATCTCCTAATGATGGCGCGCAACCCAAACCTTTATTCACACAGAAGGTTGGTTGAGGCTGCCGAGCAGCGTGGTCACGATATCCGGATCGTCGACACTTTGAAGTGTTATATGAATATTGCGTCACACCGGCCAGAAGTTCGGTTCCGCGGGGAAGTCCTCAAAGACATTGATGCTGTCATTCCAAGAATTGGTGCCTCCATTACGTTCTATGGTCTGGCCGTTTTGCGACAATTCGAAATGATGGGGGTTTATCCCCTCAACGAATCCGTCTCCATCGGGCGTTCGCGAGATAAGCTACGCAGCACTCAAATTCTTGCGCGCAAGGGAATCGGCCTACCGGTGACCGCGTTTGCGCACCAAACTAGCCAAGCTGAAGAACTGATCGATCTTGTTGGCGGCGCCCCCTGTGTCATTAAGTTGCTGGAGGGCACACAAGGCATCGGCGTTGTCCTCGGTGAAACCAAAGCAGCAGCTAAGTCGATGATTGAAGCTTTCGGCGGCCTTAAAGCAAATATCTTGGTTCAAGAGTTTATTAAAGAAGCAGGTGGCAGCGATATCCGAGCTTTCGTGATTGGAGGTAAGGTCATTGCGGCAATGTTGCGCACCGGCGCGGAGGGAGATTTTCGCTCTAATATTCATCGCGGTGGTACGGCCAAAATGATTCGCATTACGCCGGAGGAGAGATCTACGGCGGTTCGTGCCGCAAAGGCGCTTGGTCTTAATGTCTGTGGTGTGGATATGTTGCGCGCCAATCACGGGCCGGTGGTGATGGAAGTTAATTCGTCACCGGGGTTGGAAGGAATCGAGGGCGCTACCGGTAAGGATATTGCAGGCATGATTATCGATTTTATCGAGAAGAACGCGAAGCCAAACAAAACCAAGACCAGAGGCAAAGGCTGACGTAGGGTATTACCATGCCACGTGCCCCATTTGAATTTGGCGGAGAGCTTATTAAGCCCGGATCGAGGGCGTCGCTCAATCTTGCCCTCCCCAATTTGTCGACCTACACGCCAATGGCGATGCCGGTGCATATCGTCCATGGTCGCAAAGATGGGCCGGTGCTTTTCGTTTCAGCGGCCATTCATGGGGATGAAATCAATGGCGTTGAAATTATCCGGAAGCTGGTGAAAAGTTCATCGATAAAAAGTTTACGAGGCACTCTAATCGCCGTGCCCATCGTCAATGTTTATGGCTTTGTGACTCATTCTCGATACTTACCGGACCGGCGTGATCTCAATCGGTCGTTCCCAGGGTCGGAGCATGGTTCCCTAACGGCGCGTCTGGCGCACACCTTTACACAGGAAATCCTGGATCGTTCCGACTACGGGATAGATTTGCATACGGGCGGATTGCACCGGTTTAATCACCCACATATCCGCGCCAATTTAGATGATCCGGAAACTGACCGTCTCGCTGAGGCTTTTGGGACGCCGGTGATTATCAATGCCAACCTCCGCGATGGGTCTTTACGTCAAATGGCGGCAGAAAAAGGCATTCCTACGTTGCTCTATGAAGCGGGTGAAGCGTTGCGGTTCGACCCACTTGCTATTCAGGCGGGCGTGCGTGGAATCCGCAATGTTATGCGAGCGATCAACATGCTTCCAGAACGCTCGCGACATTCAAAGAACAAAAATGTTGAGCCAGTCGAAGCGAAGGGGTCTGCATGGGTGCGCGCACCCCAGGCCGGGCTATTTCGTTCGATCGCAAAAATCGGAGCGCGCGTCGTTAAGGACGACAAAATCGGCGCTGTTTCCGATGCATTTGGAGATAACGAAACTTTCGTCTTTGCATCGTCCACCGGCATCGTTATCGGGCGCGCTCATTTGCCAGTCGTGAATGAGGGAGACGCCCTCTATCACATTGCTCGATTTAAGGAATCTGCGCCTGTTGCAAACGCGATCGAAAGCTTCACAAGCGATCACTTGGAGGGTCTAGGACCGGCTGACTACGAACCCCACGAGGCGGTTTAGAATTCATACCCAAAGGCAACCGAGTCGATGATTTGCCAGTCAAAGCAAATTTGCCCCTGATTTGGTTGTTGCAAAACGGCCCATTTATGGCTTTTGAGCCACAGTTAATGCCTGAAACCAGTGGTTATGTGGGCCAAATGTCACAACCTTTAGACATAGCAAATCTTTAATATTCAAAGGCTTGACCCGTGTTGGGTCCGCGGCGCATTTTCACAATAGTTAATAAGATCAAGGACTGCCTGGTTCACCATGAGCGCGTATAGAACAGGACCTGGAATATTTAGCGTGGCAGCTTTAGTTGCCATGCTTTCAGTGCTGATTACGAGCCCCTCCCAAGCGACCGATTTCTTCGTCGGTGGCGCATGGAGCGCCATGGACGACAACGGCATGGTTTCCACCGAAATATTTTCAGCGCCCAGTCGTGAGGCCGTTGAACTGCCAGTTTCATTCACGGTTGGCATTGATGTTGTGGCCGACACAGACCTTACCATCGGCCAATCCCTGCCGGCGCTTAGTCTTGTTACTCTGGACGTAGATGGTGCGTCTCAATATTGGAACGATGCACCTTCTCGGCTCTCGCAAACGACGTCTACTGACAATGCTTCTGGTAGTTATGCCACTTCGTTTATGGGCGGCCAGTTTGGTGTCTTTGGCGGTGTTAAAGACCAGCAGAGCGCTTTCTCGATGGAGCTCACAACGTCTCGGACAGTTGGCGCGTCAGTGGGGTATGCAGGCTTTTACCTTCGGGGTGCTTATCAGGATGCTGGACCCGACGGTTTGTTGGATGGCCGCCGTGCGTGGCAGGCTGGCCTTGGGTATGGATCCGGAGACTTTGATGTCCGCCTCACCTATGTCGAATCAGCGTTTGTTCAAGGAAGCCCCACTGAGCTTGAAGGTAAGCAATGGATGATCGGCGGTTTAATGCAGGTCACTCCTTCCATTTTGTTGAATGCGAATGCGTTTATCGTTGATCGTGAATTGACTATGCCAACCGTTGAGCCTCCCGGCACGGGTGCACGTGTTGGCCTCCAACTTCGTTTCTAAATTTCTTCCTTAGACAGACTAATCCCAGCCAGACCCGCTGCGCCCAATGCATTCAGCCGCAACGCGTCGGACGAATTTATGCCGCCGAGTGCATAAACTGGAAGGTGGCTGGCTCGAGCCATAGCAGCAAACGGTAGAACGCCGATAGGTGAAGTATTGGCGTGACTTGACGTGATTTTCACAGGCGACAAAAATACAGCATCTGCATTGAGTGATGATGCGAGATGAAGTCCGGTGGGGCCGTGCGCCGACGTGGTCAACAGCAGAGTTCTGGCTGCATTCAGTATTGGTGACACGGTGCTTGTTCTCAAAACACCTTCTGGCATATGGACACCGTCAGCATGGACTTCACAGGCCAAACGCCAATCTTTTGCAATTAGAAACACTAGGCCGCGAGCGTGACAGACTTTGGCCAATTCATGTGCCAACGATCGACGGTTTTCAGACGCATAGTGGCGGAAAACTATACCCCAGTTTTGCGGCAATGTTGCTGCAACATGAACTGGGTCAGGTAGACGCACATCATCGGTGAAGACAAAGGTGGATGGCAATTTTGGCAAGACCGTTATATTCCCATCAAAGCTTTGTACGGCTCTGACTTGATCGTCTCAGCGGTTTTGTGTTTGGTGTCATCGTCCCATCTTAAGCGAGGTTGATCTGCTGTGTCTGTCCCGCATGCGCCTGAAAACGTGAATATCGTTGAGAATATTGAATCACTTAAGACTCTTATTGCCAAAGCAGCGGGCAGTGTCGAGCGAGACGTGTCTGATATTTCATTGGTTGCCGTATCAAAAATGCATTCGAGTGATGCAATTCGGGCGGCGCTTGATGCGGGGCAGAGGGTCTTTGGTGAGAATCGCGTGCAGGAGGCAATGGATAAATGGCCACCCATAAAGGCGGAGTACCCAGATGTTCGCCTTCATCTGATCGGGCCGTTACAGACCAACAAAGTGCGGGAAGCCGTTGCCCTATTTGATGTGATCGAAACTGTTGACCGGCCCAAACTGGCAAACAAACTCAGTGAAGAGATGAAAAAGCAAAGCCGTATGCTTCCGTGTTTTATTCAGGTGAATACGGGTGAAGAAGATCAAAAGGCAGGTGTATTGCCTGCGGAAAGTGACGCATTCATATCAAGCTGTCGCGATAAAGAGGGCCTTAGAGTTGACGGCTTGATGTGTATCCCGCCGCAAGATGAAGAACCCTCGCTTCATTTTGCATTCTTGCGAGAAATCGCGACGCGGAATTCCATTAATAACTTGAGCATGGGCATGTCTGCTGATTTCGAAATAGCGATCACAATGGGGGCAACCCACGTGCGCCTTGGGACGGCCATCTTTGGATCGCGGGCTAAGCTTCTGTAGCCGATCGTATGTTGATTGCGTCCCCAGGCTCACATTGAGATAGGACGCCAATCAAATCATCCCGTTGTATCGCGATGCAGCCTTCTGTCGGGCGAAAGTCCTCGGCTGCAACATGAAGAAAAATTGCACTCCCTGCACCTACGATCACAGGGTTATCGTTATAACCCAGAATTACGATGACATCGTACCGGTTGTCTTCTCGCCATAACCGTTCAGCACTGGCCACATAGGGATGAGTGACTGGTTGATTGTAGAGCGCGTCGTCTGGATCATCACACCAACCATCCGTGTCTCTTAGCGCGCTTGTTGGCAGGTCGGTTTTCGGAACTGCGATTCTGTCCGCTCGGTAAAGGACGTTCCTCAGAGAAAATCGGCCTAGTGGCGTCGCTCCGTCCCCTTCGAGTTTCGCGTGTGAGTACCCGCCCCGGCCTAGGGCGCAGTCATAGACAGCTTGGCCAACATGCATAGAGCCATGGGTCGGTTTAAGCCGGTCCGGAATTACAATGATGTCCATAAGGGTAGTTTAAGTCACGGGGCGGCGTTCTGCATCGCATCATATTTGCCCATGGCATCCATCATCGCAGAATCGAACCAAGCGGGTACCATCACAGGACTAGCGTCTTCCGATACAAAGCGCGCTGCGGCGAAGGGGTCTGCCGCGGGCATCTTGCCCGTATCCCCGGTGGGTCGCGTTGCGTCCAGGAGCGGGTCTAATTCATTCGAATTTTGAGAAAGTCCAGCAGGGACAGCACCTTGGGCCTGAAGCTGGGCGAGTGCGGCTTGATTGATTTGTTGTCGTGATGTCTCAGCATTTGAAGGGACGCGACGTCCAGAACGGTCGATTGCCATAAACTGGGAGTCCGGTGCTTGGCTCGCTGTCGCTCTATAAGTGGAGGCCTCTCGACCAGGCAATGGCATAAACACTAGACCTTGTGGTGTTGCCGCTGCGGCGGCTGCGATTGCAACTTCTGTTTCTTGGTTTGCTGACTGCGATGTTCTCTGGGCGGCTTTCGTGTCGTTTGCGATAGAGGTGGCGGTAGCATTTGATTGAGCTATCGTAAGCCCAGCCGGAATGAATTCTCTAGCGCTGGTGGCCGCTCTAACTTGCGGAGCCGTTGTCACTGCGGCAGCGACTTGAGTGGCGGCATTAGATTCTGGTGCGACATTTTGCTGTTCCGGAGAGTCTTTGAACATTGCCATCGCGTGGCCGCCCAAATCTTTTCCTGTCGCGTCTTCAATTGCAGTATCGATCATGGCTGCCGCGAGCCCAATGGGACCTCCAATTATGGCGCTGCCGAGCATTTTGGCCGGCGCCTTAATTTCATCACCTGTCATTTCACGATAGATGGTGTTCACGACCGGGATATGCTGAAGAGGATTAATAACGTCTAGGAAATCCCAAAACGTAAATTCGCCCTCTTCTGGTTTTTTCCCCTTTACCGTCAGCTCTTCAACCGCCCCTTCTGGGCGAGCGCCAACAGGATAAGCTGCAATAGATTGCAAGTCGTTCATCGGGCAAAGGTCCTTTCACCTTTACCGAAGCAAGATTTATGCCAATCTAACAGCGTTGTGGGTCAACGGCTTAAGCCAGAGAACGGTTGCTCAACTTACAGATTAGGCAATATTTGCCGGTACGAAGCGGTCCAATCGCATTGGTTCTATGCCGCATGATGTCTTAAGTGCGGGTGCCCTAAAACAAATGGCCAGAGCGTTTGGATTTCGTATCCAGATAGGACCAGTTGTGTTGATTGGACGGAAAGACATGGGTTACGCGTTCTGTCACGGCTATGCCATGTCGAGCGAGGGCCCCAACCTTTGCTGGATTGTTAGTTAGCAGTTTGACCTTATCAATTCCCAAACTTGCAAGCATTTGAACGGCGGGTAAGTAGATACGCTCATCATCATCGAAGCCTAGTTGCTCATTAGCATCGACTGTATCGAACCCTTTTTCCTGGAGTTCATAGGCGCGCAGTTTGTTGACCAAACCTATGCCACGTCCTTCTTGGGCGAGGTATAGCAGTACACCTGAGCCGCCTTCGGCGATGGCGTTGATGGCACCGCGCAGCTGGTCACCACAGTCGCATTTTAAAGACCCAAGCAAGTCACCCGTGAAACACTCTGAGTGCAGCCTGGTCAATACCGGTGCGTTGGTGTTTGGTTCGCCGATTATGATGGCCAGATGCTCCGCTCCGCCATCTCGTGGCCGGAATGCGATGATTTTCGTATTTTCGCAACCCGCCAAAGGAACGCGCGCTTCAGACACAGGAATCAATGTGTCCGCTTGGAGGCGGTCGTAGGCCAGTACGGCCGATGCCGATACGAGTGTGCGACTATTGGCAATAGCCCATGCCGCCACATCGTCCGCAGTGATTGGCGCGACAACGACAGCAGGCAAGAGTCGCGAAATTTTTGTCAGACGGATGGCTGTGTATTCGGCAGATTCAGTCCCTTTGGTTTGACTGGTTATGCCCGTCGGCGGAATAGGGCCTTGATCGTCAGCCTTGGGGTCAATCAACTCAAGGATCGTCTGGGAACTAAAGCCGTCGTTTTTCTGAAGTATGACGGCCGGAGCTGCTGGATCCGCTAGCCCTAGAATGGCTGCTCTACGGCCGGTCACAGCGACAGATATTTTGCCAACACCAGGACGTGCAAAGAACGGTAGGAGTCCAGAATCGATAGTCTCTGCAGGCCTAGCTAAGACCGAACCTGTATCGGACAGGACAACGACAGCTGACCCGCGACGTAGCTCTGCCACAGCGCGATCGACGGTATCGAGCACGGTCGTCACTTCGACCTCAGACTCTGACTGGATTTTGACACTCATGTATCTGTTATAGCTTGTTTTTCTT
>Ga0055584_100006132_pt1 | contig 11782 bp, 7 predicted proteins | sample OSDHelmetaG_FD_58716 | JGI IMG/M metagenome (GOLD analysis project Ga0055584, IMG submission 58716) | Pelagic marine sediment microbial communities from the LTER site Helgoland, North Sea, for post-phytoplankton bloom and carbon turnover... | ecosystem: Environmental > Aquatic > Marine >... | reverse complement strand
CGGCTTTTCCGTCGGCCAAATTACAATTCGCCGACAGTTTTTGAATCTCACAGGAAAAGTGAACCCCTGAACGCTTCGCCAGTTTCGGCCAATTTCAATCGATCCGGCGAATCTCGACAAAATAGGCACCGCGAGGGTTGCCGTCCGTCTCGTTGTCGAATGTCGCCTGCATCCGTTTTTTACCGGCTGCGACGGCCATGGTCAACGTGACCGACGTGGCTTCGGCGGGAACGGGGCTGAGCTGCTCGCGGTTCCCGACCGAAATGCACGCGGCCGTGGCTTCAATCGGGAATTCGGCGACCGCCGGCTTTTGTCGCAGCGTAAATTCATAGGTTCCCGATTGGGAGAAATCTACCATCCAATACCCGTTCCCAATCAGGCCTTTCTCGATGTGAGTCTGGTTCCACGGGATTTGGGACAGGTCTGGGTTGTGCCAGTCGTGACCGGTGACGTGAGCAGGATTCTCGTGTTCTGATCCCAGCACGATCCAACCGTGCTTCTTCAGCCGGGGTTGCAGGCTGCTCCACCAGTTTTCGTAATCGGCCCGCAGCTGTTTCACGACCTCGCCATGTCGGGGGGCCACATTCTTGATTTGGCCGGGATCGGCCTTGATATCGAACAGCTGCTCACCATCGATCAATCGCCAACGTTCCGTCATCACGGCGCTGCGTTCCCACTTGGGCGGAATCTCCGCACGCTGAAAATGTGCGAACAGCGTGCGCTCGGGCCAGTGACGAGGCTGGCCCTTCAGCAGGCTGACGAGGCTCCGCCCGTCCAGATATCGATTCGTAGGCGGGGCAACGCGGCACAGGTCCGCCAGCGTGGGCAACACGTCAATGTGGGCCGTCAGTCGGTTTACGTCGCGCCCACCCGCCAGACCGCCATTGGGCCAGCGGATGAAGAAAGGAACGCGGTGGCCGCCATCCCAGTGACTGCCCTTGGCCCCGCGCATGCCGGCGTTGAATCCAGTCCAACTCGGTTTCGGCCCCTGGCCCCGTTGCCAATGGACTCCGGCGGCCGTGCCGTTGTCCGTCATGAAGATGAGAATCGTATTGTCGCTCAGTCCGAGTTCGTCGAGCCGTTGCAAGAGCCGGCCCATGTTCTCGTCAAACTCGGTGATCATCCCGTAGAACGATGCCATGTTCTTCGACACGCCTTGGTTGCGATAGGGGCGGCTGTATTTTTCCGCCACGTTGTTCGGGCTGTGGGGGACGTTGGTCGGAATGTAGCAGAAGAACGGTCCCTTGCGATTGGCCTCGATGAAGGTCAGTGCCTGATCGAAGAAAACCTTCGTGCAATAGCCCGACATCTTCTTCCACTCGCCATTGTGCTGATAGGTGTCATCAAAGTAATCGTTGCCCCAAAAGTCCGGCGTCTGTCCAACCCCACCACCGCCATGGATAAGTATCTCCTGGAAACCATGATCCTGTGGCCGGGCCGGGTAGTTGTCTCCCAGGTGCCACTTGCCAAAAATTCCCGTCCGGTATCCGGCCGCGGCGAACATCTGTCCCATGGTCACCTCGTCGTCGAACAGGATTGAACGACCCATCACCGTATGCCAAACACCTGTCCTTGTGGAGTGACGCCCCGTCAGCAATGCCGCTCGGGTGGGTGAACAGGTCGGGTCCACATGGAAATCCGTCAGCCGCACCGATTGCGAATGCAGCAGATCAAGATTCGGCGTCTTGATCATCGAGTTACCATGGCAACGCAGGTCCCCATAACCTTGGTCATCCGTCATTACCAACACGACGTTTGGGCGATCAGCGGCTCCGAGCTGAAGTTCGCCCAGACAGACCAGCAGAAACATTGAAACCGCCAACCGGGCAAGCGGTGAAATCGTTGGATGCGTGTTCATGATTGCGATCACCGATCGTGCGCAGTGTTCCCCGGCTTTTCAAACGCGAAGTCAGGCGGAATCGGACGGGAAGTTGCCTTAGATGGTTGCCGGCTGAATCTCTCGTGATATTCAGTCCACATGAAAATTGACCAGGGGTGGAATTGGTTCCGAGAATTTTGCTTGGGAGGGCTGACCGGCGCAGTGGTCGTCGTCGGTCTGGGAATCGGGGCCGTTGGGTGTTCGGTTTCCAATGAGGAAGATGATCGCGCCAGAAAACTGATCAGCGGTGATATCAGTGTTGCCACAAACGAGACCGAACGCTTCTACACCCTCAATGGAGCCGCCAAGAAGGCGCTTGCCGTGGGCAAGGAAGCGGAAGCAATCAAATTGGCTGAAGAACTTGAAAAGCTTGCGCCGAAATACAAGGACGATTGGAACTACGGCAACGCGATCCAGGATGCAAACCAACTGCTGGGGCGGATCGCACTGTCCACGGGTGATGTTACGGAAGCCAAGAGACGACTGCTGGCCTCAGCGGACAGCGAAGGTTCGCCACAGATGAATTCCTTTGGTCCCAACATGCAATTGGCCAGGGAACTCCTCGATCAGGGTGAACGTGACACCGTCTTGAAGTATTTCGAACGCTGCCGGAAATTCTGGACCATGGGCGGAGGGAATCTGGATCGCTGGACCCGGGATGTGGAGGAAGGCAAGGTTCCGGACTTCGGGGCCAATCTTTCGAATTGAAACAATGGAGTCGCCAACATCACCCAACCGGCTGAATCGAGCCCTTAGAAACATTCCACTTGTGCAGATCCCGACTGAGTTCACTGGGCCAATTCTCCTCGGTGCAGGTCATGAAGACTTGTCCCTTGGCGTTGCCGGTGCGCTCAAGAAGAGGTAGCAGACCGCTGCGGCGTTTGATGTCGAGTTCGCCCATGACGTCGTCGATCAGCAGGACGGGAGGATAGCCGAGAATGCCGGTGAGGTATTCGGCTTGGGCAATCTTGAGACCGACTGCCAGGGTGCGCTTCTGTCCTTCGCTGCCAAACTGCGCGGCAGGCTTGTCGTTGAGCAGCAGGGTGAGTTCGTCCCGGTGAGGACCGATGACGGTGGATTTGTAGCGTCGTTCGCGGTCGCGGGCTTGGGCCAGTTCCGCCGCGAAATCCTTTTTCACGCTGGGTCGATAATCCATTCGCAACTCTTCGGCATCCGCAGAGATGCGCCGATACGCCAAGCGGGTGAGGGGTGAGATCTTGGGGATGAGTTGCGTTCTCGCATGGATCAACTGATCGCCCAACCCGACCACTTCGTGCGTGAAGCTCTTCAACAAAGCCTCGTCCAGGCGGGGTTGCTTGAGAACGGCATTGCGGGAACGCACGGCGCGGGTGTAACGCTGGAGAATGCCGAGATAGCCTGGTTCCGTCTGACTGAGGAGCAGATCCAGGAAACGGCGCCGGGTCCGGGCAGTGCCTTTGACCAGTTGCAGATCTTCGGAGCAGAACACCACGGCGCGTAGTGCACCGAGGTAATCGGACAGTTTCTTGATAGGGGCGTCGTCGAGGCTGATTTTCCGCTCTGCTGAGGACCAGTAGATCTTGATGTCACTGGCCGTCGGTCCCACCACGTTCGCGCCGATAAAATACCCTTTCTGGCCGTGGCGGATCATTTGCGCGCCGCCGACACCACGGAATGAACGCAGCGTCGCGACGAGATATGCGGCCTCGAGAATATTCGTTTTGCCCTGCCCGTTGTCGCCGAGCAGGATGTGGAATCCTGGGTCGAAATCCACATCGCAGCGCGCGTAATTCCGAAAGTCGCGTAGTCTGAGATGCGCCAAATGCACGGACGAAGCCTAGCCAGACTGGCAACGGGCGACAACCACCGTGGAACGATTGTGGGCGTTTGAGGGTAAGATTCTTTGCTGCTTGCGGCGCTGGTAACCCGCGCATAGCTTCGATCACACATCCCGAAGATTCCGGCTTATGAAGTATTTTTCTCTCCCCGCCATTCTCCTCTCCTTTTTGACTGTTGGTTCTGCGATGAGTGCCTCGCTGCTTGAGAACGCGAGAAAGCATGGACCTACGAAGGGGGTTGTCGTGGTGGTGGACAACGGGAAATTGGATGCCGGCGAGATCTTGGAGCTCGGCCGCAAGACGGATCTGACGGTGTACGTGCAGACCCGTGAACGAAGTCGGGCGGCGGCGATTCGCGAGGCGATCGCAATAGCCGGATTGCCCGCAAATCGAATGATCGTGGATCACAGTGCCAAGGGGATCGGTTTGGCGGATAATATTGCGGACCTGGTATTGGGCGGCGTTGCGGATCTGTCGGAGGAAATTGAGCGGGTCCAGCAACCGGGAGGGGTTGCTTTGATCGGCAAGCGAAAGCGGGTGAAGCCGGTGCCTGTCGGCGCGGATGACTGGTCGCATCCGTATCACGGGCCGGACAATAATCCGAATTCCAATGACCAGCTCGTGCGGGGTGACTTCAAGACGCAATTCATCGGCTACCCGATGTTCAGTCCGATGCCGCAACAGACGGTTTCCGCGGGCGGGGTGTTGTTCAAAGCCTTTGGTCACATCGCCCACAAGGCGAATCAGAACGCAGTGCTTAACACCCTGATGGCGGTGAATGCCTACAACGGGACGATTCTGTGGCGGCGACCGTTGCCCAAGGGTTTCATGATTCATCGCAACACCATGATCGCAACGACGGACGCGCTCTACATGGGAGATGACGAATCATGCAAGGTGTTCGATGCGCAGACGGGGAAGGTTGTGGATGAGATTGTCGCCCCCAAAGGCATTGCGGACGGGCCGGTCTGGAAATGGATGGCGATGCGGGATGGTGTGCTCTACGCGTTGATCGGCAACAAGGAGGTGCAGGTCGATACCCAGAAATCGGAACGGCAGGGGCTCGGTCATTGGCCCTGGGGCATGTGGAAAGGGCACGATTACAAGGATCCCCAATCCGCCTTCGGCTTTGGCCGGACGCTGGTGGCCATCGATCTGAAGACTCGCAAGCCGCGTTGGCATTTTCGTTCAAAGGATTACCTCGATGCGCGGGCGATGGTGATGAACGGCAACAGCTTCTTCGGCTACAGCCCGGATAGCAGCCTTACCCGGATCAACGTCGCGACTGGAAAGCTGGTTTGGCGGACGGAGGACAAAGCGCTGCTGAAAGCCATCGATGGCAATCTCAAGGCGCAGCATTACACCACCGGTTATTCGACTTCGTGTTATTTGAAGTGCAACGACGACTACCTGTTCTTCGCCGGACCTCAGCGCGCGCGACTGGTGGCGGTGAAGACCACCGATGGCTCCGTGGCCTGGACGCATGCGCCGGGGAATCTGCAGTTGGTTTTGCGCCCGGACGCGGTGTATGCCGCGGGTCCGCAAAGATCGATAGGCGGACGCCTGGACTACGCGACCGGCAAGGTGTTGGAAGAGTTTCCCGGTCGGCGCGCCTGTACCCGGGCAACCGGTTGCGCGGATAGCATCTTCTTTCGGGCGAGCGGTGGAACGGTGCGCCTGATGACCGGTTCCAGTCAGGCCAAGGCGGAGCACATTGATCCGATGCGACCACCGTGTCAGGACGGCGTAATTGTGGCCAATGGACACCTTTATTGGGGACCTTGGATGTGCGGCTGCCAACTTTCACTTTACGGCAATATCGCGCTTGGCCCGGCGGAGCAGCAGCCGCTGTTCAGGCGACCGGCGAGCAAGATCGTGGGTGATGCCAAGACGGCGTTGGAAGTGGTTTCGCCAGGACGGGTACCGTCGTTGCCAGTGACCAAGGGGGATTGGGCGGTCTATCGTTCCGACAATGCTCGGAGCGACACATCGCCGAACCGGATCGGCGCGAAGCTGACCGAAGCATGGTCAGTTGAATTCTCCAAAGGGGCTTTGCCAACCGCTCCGGTGGTCGCGGGCGGAATGGTGTTTGTTGCCGATCGATCGGGGGCGGTGCATGGATTTGACGCGAACGGCCGCAAGGCTTGGACGACGCGGACAGCGGGGCCGGTCTATTACCCGCCCGTCATCGCGCATGATCGCGCTTACATTGGCTCCGCTGATGGCCGGGTTTACGCATTGGCAGCGAAGACGGGCAAGGTGCTCTGGACATTCCGGGTGGGTCCCGCACCGCGTCGCGTGCCGGTGTTCGATGAACTGATCTCCACGTGGCCGGTTGCCGGCGGAGTGGTGGTCCACCAAGGTCGGGTCTACGCCGCGGCCGGGATTGCCCATTACGATGGAACGCACGTGGTTTCGCTGGATGCAATCACGGGCAAACTCAATGCGCGCAACAGTGATTCGGGCGTGATCGGAGCGGAGTCGAACAACGGGATCAGCATGCAGGGCAACTTGAGGATTGTGGATGGCGAACTCCGTTTCCTGGCGGGCGGAGTCTACGAAACGGCGCGCTTTGATCTGGACTCGCTCCGTTGCCTGAACGAACCGAAAGAACAGATCACGTCGCAGTTTCGCACTGCGTTCTATCCCTACTATCCGGAGTACGGAAAATACGTTTCGCTCGAGTATGAATGTGCGGATGGCTGCACCCTCAATCACGACGCCAGTTACGAAGGTAGCAAGTTTACCAATCTGACCCTGGAAGAACCGCTGCCCGGCGGCAAGGCGCGGCCGAAGAAAGAGGCGGCACGTTGGTTGTTACCGAATTTTCGGAACCGCGACCGCAGCGCTTTGGCCAAGAAACGCTGGCAGGACAAGGAAAGCCGGAGGTTCACAAGTTTCGTGGTGGCGGGCGATCAGTTGCTTGCGGGTGGTCATCCTGCGAATCAACCAGGGGCGGCCTTCCTGACTTTGATGGACATCGAGAGCGGCAAAGATATCTGGAAACGCGAGCTGCCAGCTCTGCCGGTCAAAGGTGGCACTGCCGTCACAGGCAATGGTCGCATCTACGCGTCGCTGGAGAATGGTTCACTCATCTGCCTGAAACCTCAATGATCCAGTTGTAGATTTCCTGGCTTTGCCGGTTTCTCGACTCACTTCCGACCGCCCCGTTCCGGTTCAACGGGTTGCATCCTGTTGCCCGATCCTCAAGACTCCCGCGCATGGTATCGGCTGTCATAGTTGCGGCGGGCAGAGGCACTCGCATGGGGGTGGGCGTGGACAAGTTGTTTCTCGAAGTGGCGGGTCGCCCGATCGTCGCGCACACGTGGGAAAAGTTCGATCGATCGGCAACGGTTGACGAGATTGTCCTGGTCGTGCGGGACGGTATGCAGTCCACGTTTCAGGAACTGGCGGAGGAGAATGGATTCTACAAGACGTTCCATCTGGTGGCGGGTGGGAGCGAGCGTCAGGATTCCGTGTGGAACGGTATTGAGGCGACCAATGAGGGAACCGAAATTATCGCGATCCATGATGGCGCCCGGCCGTGCGTCACGGAAAAGATCATTGCTGATTGTGTGGCGGCGGCACGGGAGGTCGGAGCCGCGGTGGCAGCCTCGCCGGTCACTGATACCATTAAGGAAACGGGGAGCGATGGACACATTGTGGGACATATCGATCGATCGATCCTGCGTGCGGTCCAGACTCCGCAGACATTCAAAGCCGATGTTATCCGCAAGGCCTTGGGACTGGTCCAAGAACGAGGAATACAGGTTACGGATGACACCGCCGCGTGTGAGCTGATCAACCAACCGGTGAAGTTCGTGGAATCGGACACGCCCAATGTGAAGGCGACATCGCCCGCGGACATTCCCTATCTGGAACTTCTGTTGCGCAAGTGAACCGGCAGCTCGAAAACTTCTTTCAACTGTCTGCCAACGGTACCTCGGTGCGGACGGAACTGCTGGCCGGACTCACCACTTTTCTGACGATGTCGTACATCGTCTTCGTGCAGCCGGCGGTGCTATCAGGTCGCATGTTTGGTTTCGAGACCGGCATGGATTTTGGTGCAGTGACGGTGGCCACTTGCCTCGGTGCGTCCATCGCGAGTGCAATCATGGGATTGTACGCGCGCTATCCGATCGCTCAGGCACCGGGAATGGGGCAGAATTTCTTCTTTGTGCTGACGGCCATGCCGGCGGCTGCGGCAGCCGGATTCGAGAACGCGTGGGAGACCGCGCTCGGAGTGGTGTTCATATCCGGACTGCTATTTCTTGTGCTCACGTTCTTTCAACTTCGGGAGACGATTCTGAATGCATTGAGCCCGAGCCTGAAGAACGCGATCGCGGTGGGTATCGGTCTATTCATCGCTCTCATTGGACTGCGCAACGCGGGGGTGATCGCAAATTCACCCGCCACAGGCATTACGCTGAATCATCGTTTCATGTCGCCGGATCTGATAGTGTTCTTCGCCGGCATGATCGTTGCTGCCGGCTGTCATGCGCGTCGAATCCGGGGTTCAATTCTTTGGGGGATTCTCACCGCAACGCTCGTGGCTTCCCTTTTGAAGGTGGGTATGCCGGCGGTTTGGGCGGAGAGCGAATTGGTCAAGACTTCGAAGTTGATGACGCAGTTTCAATTCGCGACCGGACTGGTGGCCGCACCGCCTTCCATCAGCCCGACCTTGTTCAAGTTCGACCTGGGGAACGCGCTCTCGCTGGCGATGGTGCCTTTCATCATCGTGTTTCTGTTCATGGTGTTGTTCGACACGGTCGGCACTTTGGTGGGCGTTGCTGAACAGGCGGGCATGATCAAGGACAATAAATTGCCCCGGGCGCGGCAGGCGTTCACTTCGGACGCGTTGGGTACCACAATTGGAGCGTGTTTGGGTACGAGCACTGTGACCGCCTATATCGAGAGTGCATCCGGAGTGGAGCAGGGGGGACGCACCGGCCTGACGAGCGTGACGGTGGCGATCTTGTTTCTGATGGCGCTCTTCTTCACCCCGGTGATTGCCATGATCGGCGGATATCCGCCATTGACCGCCCCGGCCTTGGTTCTGGTGGGGGCAATGATGTTCGGCAATGTCGCGAAGATTGATTGGAAAGACGTGACGGAGGCGTTTCCGGCGTTCGTGATTATCGTGGGTATTCCGTTTTCCTATTCCATTGGGGATGGGCTCGCACTTGGATTCATCTGCTATCCCTTGATCAAGCTGTTCACTGGTCGCGGCAAAGAGGCACATTGGATTGTGTATGTGTTGTCCGTGTTGCTGGTTCTCTATTTCGTCTTCGTTCGATCGAAAGTGGCGGCGTAGGATTGTCTGAAGCCGCCACCGAGATACTTTTCAATCAGTTACCCTGGGTCGAAACTGAAAATGTAACCAACCGGCCTCGGAAGTTCGTCTATATTGAGAGTTCTGACTAGCTGGGCACACTCAGTTGACGAATACTGCTTCCACACAACTCCAAGCCCATGAATACCACTGATTTTCCGTGTTCCAGTTGCGGTGCGACCGTGTCTGCCGAGACCAAATACGCCGGTTGCCAAGTGATCTGTCCATCCTGCGGCGTCGCCGTTGGTGTACCGAAGACGGCTGCTGCGGCGCCGGCTGCACCGAATGCCACGGCCGGGGCATCGGGATCCGGGGGCGGAATGAAGATGCTTGCGATCGTGGTCGGAGCGGCGGTCGTAGTGGGCGGCGGTTTGGGGGCGATGTTTGCGCTGAAGAACCGCGCCGGTGAAGACGCCGCGAAGCAATCGGAAAATCAGTCCAATTCTCAGGGGACGTCACAGTCGGAAACGGGGACGAAACCGTCTCAATCCAGTTCTTCTCCGTCGGCCGTAGATTCCGGTACGATGGGTGGCACGCCGGGTGCATCTGGATTCAAGGGGAACTCGTCCGCTGCTTGGCCACAGTTTCGTGGACCCAATCGAGATGCTAAATCGACAGAAACCGGACTGTTAAAACAATGGCCATCGAGCGGACCCCGACTGCTCTGGAAAGCGGAAGGACTGGGCAGGGGGTATTCGAGCGTTTCCGTGGCGGGAGGCATGGTTGTCACCATGGGGGATATGTCGGATCGTTCGAGCAAGGTCCATGCAATCGACGAGGCCAGCGGCAAAATGCTTTGGTCATCCTCTCAGGTGGGGAAGACCGGAGGACAATACGATGGCACGAAGTCGACGCCGGCAATCGACGTGGCCAACGGCAAGCTCTACGCCCTTGGCCAGTTCGGCGATTTTGTATGCCTGAACACGAGCGACGGGAGTGAGGTATGGCGCAAGAACTTGGAGAGCGATTTTGGAGGCAAGGGGAGCAGGTGGAATTACGCCGAATCGCCGCTGTTGGACGGAGACCGGGTGGTGGTGAGTCCGGGCGGGCGACAAGGAGTGGTAGTGGCCGTCGACAAGGGCTCGGGTTCCAAGCTTTGGCAGAGCCGTCAGTTTGCCGAAGAAGTTCAATATGTATCAACCGTGCCGTCCATGCTGGGTGGTCGCCGGACTTATGTGCAAATGACGCAAAAGACATTGGCGGGCATCGATGCGCAATCGGGAAGCCTCGTCTGGCGAATTCCCCGAGCAGGCAAGACCGCCGTGATTCCCTCGCCAGTGATTTACAACGACATTGTGTTCGTGACCTCGGGATACAACGTGGGCTGCAACGCCTTTCAGATCGCCAATCAGGGCGGACGTTTGACCACCCGACAACTCTATGCAAACAAAGATCTGGTCAACCATCATGGCGGAGTCGTGTTGGTCGACAAGTATGTCTACGGCCATTCAGATCGTGGGGGATGGAAGTGCATGGATATCACGAATGGCCGGGTCATGTGGCAGAACCAAGGTGTGGGCAAGGGGTCGGTGGTTTACGTGGACGGGCATCTGATCTGTCGTAGCGAAACCGGGTCCGGAAAGATCGCATTGGTGGAGGCCAGTCCGTCGGCCTATCGGGAGAAAGGACGCTTCAATCAGCCGGACCGCAGCAATCGCAACTGTTGGGCGCACCCGGTGGTGGCCAACGGTAAACTCTTCCTGCGCGACGGGGATCTCCTGCTTTGCTACGACCTGAAGAACAGCTGATCAGCTGAAGAAGATTCGCTCGAAGGTCCAATAGACACCGAGCACGGCTATCATTGCCGATCCCGGCACGACGACGAAGTCGCGATACTTCTTTTCCTCTTTCAGCCAGGCGGTGGCGGCGAAGGCGATTCCGATCACCGCGAGTTGACCGAACTCCACGCCGATGTTGAATCCGAGCAGACCGATCAGGAGTGAGGTGGGCGGCAGGCTCAGTTCACCCAGGGCACCGGCGAAACCAAGTCCATGAATCAGGCCGAAGATGAATACGACCAGCAATCGCCAGTGCGTATACTTCGGGCGGAAAATGTTCTCGATGGCGATGAACGCAATGCTCGCTGCAATGATGGGTTCGACGATTGAGCCGGACACACTTACGAGTCCCATTGTCGCCAGACCGAGCGTGATGGTGTGAGCCAAGGTGAACATAGTCACCTGATACAAAAGCGGACGCCATTCGCGGCTGAGAAAAAACAGTCCGAGGACGAAGAGAATGTGATCGAGCCCCAGCGGGACAACATGGACAAACCCCTGACGGAGAAAAGTTCCCAACGTCGCCCACCGATCACCAGCTGTTGATTTCAGGGCGACGCTATCCTCCGGTGAAGCGGTTGGCACCATCGCCGTAAGTTTGCTCAGGTCGAGCAGGAAGCTGGTCTCGCCAGGGAAGAGTACGTGGATGCGTTCCAGCGCCTTGTCGTTGATATGGTTCAGAAACTGGACGTCGACCTTGCCCGACTTCAATGACTTGATCTGATACCCCTCGATCCCGTTCGGAACTTTCGTCTTCCACTCACCGGTGATCATCACGGAGTCATCGATCTTCTCCAGTTTCTTGTTGTCGAAGCCGGTGAAGGTGTATTTGAAATCCGGATCGATCTTGAGTGGCATGAACCAGAATTCGAGATGCTGCTTCACGTAGTCTTGGGCCTGTTTCTTGAGGGCTTCCTTTTCCGCATCTTTCATCTCCTTCAGGACCCAGAATTGGAGGTAGGGCTCTTGCTCGGCA
>Ga0055584_100006130_pt1 | contig 11786 bp, 9 predicted proteins | sample OSDHelmetaG_FD_58716 | JGI IMG/M metagenome (GOLD analysis project Ga0055584, IMG submission 58716) | Pelagic marine sediment microbial communities from the LTER site Helgoland, North Sea, for post-phytoplankton bloom and carbon turnover... | ecosystem: Environmental > Aquatic > Marine >... | reverse complement strand
TGCCTCGGTAACTTCGCGATGCACAAAGATCGTCGGCGCGTCTTTGTCTTTCCAGCGATAGTGGCCATCCCATTTCTTTTGCAGATGGCTACCGTCGTCGGTGGTCTCATCGGACGCGGGCGTCCCCATCGTCTTGTATTGGATTTCCAGTTCTTCGTCCGAATAGGTCGGCGCCGAGACCAGAATGATGCGCCGAATTTGTTGTGGCCGTTGTTGGGCGATCTCGACGCATGTCCTGGAACCCGTGTGGTAGCCCATGACATCGACCTGATCGAACCCCAGGTGATCAATCAGCTCGCCCATCGCCGCGGCGTAGTCGGCAATCTCGGGTGGGTTTTGCGGCGCATCGGATTCCCCGAAGCCCGGCGTATCGGGCGCCACGGCAATTCGGTCCTTGGCCATCTCGGCAAGCCAAAGCGCGTAGACCCGGCCTGAGTTCGGGCTCAAGTGAAAGCATACCAACGGCACCTTATCCGTGGTCGTTGTTGGTTCGGCGATCCGGTAATGGATCTGGCCAAAGCGGCCCTCGGCATAGGCCCGGCGCACCCCCGGCGGTGTACGCCAAAACCTCATCTGCGCATCGGTGTCTAATTCGGACATGGTGGTCCTCCCCTTAGGCCTTATTTGGCCCGACCGGCCACCGGTCGCGCAAGCGCGAACCCTAGACGGGCCCTAGGCCCGCCAATTCTCTCAGTTTATGGGCTGTTAGTTGTCGTCGACGCTTTGGAACGTCACGCCCTCAAAGGCATCTTCCATGTCCGACGCACCGGCAATTTCCTCGGCCGGGAACATCAGGCCCGCCGCTTCGAACCCGCCATCGACGTTCAGAATGTGTCCGGTCGTAAAGGCCGAATCGTCGCAGGCCAGGAACAACGTCGCCGAGCCCACCGCCTCTGGCGATGCGTATTGCCGCATCGGGATGCGGCTCAGATAGCCCTCGACCGTGCCGGGGCTGTGATTGGTGATTGCGGTTTCCACCGGGCCCGGCGCCACGGCGTTGACGCGAATTTTCTTCTCGGCGAACTCCACCGCCATGATTTTGGTCAGCTGAATGATGCCGGCCTTGGAAACCCCATAGGCGCCCCGCCCGGTCGCACCGCGTTGACCGGAAATCGATGCGATGTTGACGATCGCGCCGCCGCCCACTTGCTCCATCATCGGCACCGCAGCTTTGGTGCACAAAAACGTGCCGGTCAGATTGGTGCGCAGAACCTGTTCCCACTCCATCAGGGACTGATCCATCACCAATCGATTGGGCGCGATGCCCGCATTGTTGATGAGAATGTCGAGCCGGCCAAAGCGCTCTTGCGTCTTCGCAAAGGCTTCGTCGACAGAGTCAGGGTTGCTGATGTCGGCAAACATGCCCAGCGCTTCGACGCCGGTGCCCCGGATTTCGTCGGCCGATTCTTCAACGATATCGGCCAAAAGGTCGGACACCACGATCGAGGCGCCTTCGCGCGCCATCGCCAATGCGGACGCGCGTCCCAACCCGCGTGCACCGCCGGTCACCAACGCAACTTTACCTGCCAACTTCATACCAAACCTCAGATTGCTCGACTCAACTACTTGCACTAACTTGCAAAACTGGTCTGAAAAGCATGTCCCGAAAGTAGTCGGGTGGCTAGAAAAAAGTAACGCACGGGGATTTGGCAATGGATTGGACGACTTTCTTCATCTTTCTCCACGTCCTGTTGATGGCGTTTTGGTTGGGCGCTGACATGGGCACCTACTACGCCGCCCAGTTGATCCTCAACCGCGAATACACGCCGCCGCAACGCGCCGTGCTCGCCCGGGTGCTCCAGGGCGTCGATATCTTCCCGCGTCTTGCAATGACCATGATGATCCCAACCGGCATGACCATTGCCTACAACAAAGGATGGGCGCCGATCGGTGTGCCGTGGCTTGTCGTGATTTGGGCTGTGGGCGCCGTATGGGCTTGGGTCGTCTGGAATTCGCACCGTCCCACTGCGCCGGAATGGGGCAAAAAACTGCATGGCATTGAAAACGTCTGGAACTACGTGCTCCTCGCGTTGGTCGTCATCGGCCTGATCGTGTCGCTCAGCGCAGGCGAATTGTTCCCCGACAATTGGTTGCGGCTCAAGATCGCGCTTTATGGCGTGACGATCATCATCCTTATCGTCATCAACTTCATGTTCAAACCGTTCGGCCCCGCGTTCGGGCGTTTAATCACGGAGGGCTCCACGCCCGAAGTCGAAGACGTCATCACCAGCTTGCTCAACCGCGGCAAGCCGTGGATCTGGACCATCTGGGGGATCGTTGTCGTCAATACCGCGTTGGGCTTGTTCAAACCGATTTTCTAGCCCGCGCTATAGATCGCTAACCGGCGCCACCAGGGGCCCCAGTAGCGTCCACGGGCGGCTCGACACAACGTCGGTCTTCAGGGTCACCGTGCGGTTGCCTGCCGTCGAGGGGTCCACCAAGGCCGTCGTAAAGCCTGGTTGCCCGTTGGCGAGGGTCACGTTCGGATGATTGATGTCGCCGTTGAACGGGCGCGACCACTCGGTCCACAGGGTGAAGTCTTTGTCGGGTGCCGCCACCATCCCAACGCAGTTTTCGGTCGCGCGCGATCCGGCCACAACGGTCATGCGGTTCTCCGCCGCGCGTTCCGCCAAACCAAAATCGTTTTCCCACGCTTCCAGGATTGCGGTCGGCGCCGCGACAACCTCGACGTCTTGCAGCGTGGCCAGTCGGAACGCCTCGGGGTAGATCGTATCGCCGCCGGTGATGAGGGCGAGGCGGCCCCAATCCACATCAAGCGTGGCAATCGCGTCGCCCAGCACGGTCGCCCAGGGGTGCCGGCCGCAGGCATGGAGTTGCGGCTGGCGCAGCACAATCCCGTCACCGTCGATGGCCACGCCGGTATGACTGAAGCCACCCTCGACCGCGTCGACAATACTTGTCACCACGATCCGGTCGCTGCCGGCCAGGGCAGTTTGGAGCGTCGCCACGGTCGCCTTTGCTTGAGTTGCTGCGGCGGCAGGATCGGCGACCGCGCCCCCCGCCTGATCGAACAACTCGGGCAACACGATCAGCCGCGCCGCCGTTTCGTTCAGCGCGGCAACAACTTCGTCCACGGCACCGGGTCCATCGACGGCGGGTTGGTACATTGCCACGTCCAGCGCGTCACTTTTCGCCTTGTAGTCGCGCGCCTGTGGCGCCTCGGCAATCGGTCCGTAAAGATCGGGGCGTCGGTTGCGAAAGACGTGGGTGTTGTCGGGTCGCAGCTTTAGATCGGCGTCGTCTACGGAGATGTCGGCAACAACAACGGCCTCGCCGGATTCAGGCGCGCGCGCCAGCACCGTCCCGTCGGGTGCCACGATTTGGCTTTCTCCCGCACCATGCAACCGCTCGGGTGCGATCTTCAATTTCGCTGCAACCCCTTCGGCCATGCCCGGCGGCACCAGCGGGCCCACTTTATTGGCGGCCACCACAAACGCGCGGTTCTCGGCGGCACGCACCGGGATGTGCAACGAACCCTCGTCGTTGGCAAACGAGTTCAACGTGTTGCACATGATCTGCGCGCCGCGGAGCGCGACGCAACGCGGCGTCTCGTTCATCACCCCGTCCATGCACGAAAACATGCCGAGCTTGCCGATCGCGGTGTCGGTAATCGGTCCTAGTTCGGTGGCGCGCTCAAGCCAATTGTTTTCGCCACCCATCAAGACTTGCTTGTCGGTGTCGGCGAGCCGCTTGCCGTCAGGTCCAAACAGAATATTGGTACTCGTCACCCCGTTATTGCGCCGTCGCACCGTGCAGTTGATGACGATGAAGCAGTTGTGCTCCTGCGCCTTGGCGGCGATCGCGGCCGTAAAGGGTCCGTCCAACGGCACCGCAACCGAATAGCAGTGTTCGTTGTCGTCGTACCATGAACAGTGATTGACGAACTCCGGCAGCACCATCAGCTGCGGCTTTTGTTCCGCCGCTTTGTCGATCATGCGCAGACAACTGGCGAGGTTCTCCTCCACGTCGATGCCCGCACCCAGTTGTACGGCCGCAACCCGAATCGTCTCTGTCATGACGTCTCTCCTGCGCCGAGCGAACGCCCCGGCCTCATTAATTCTTGTTGGGGCGCTACGATGCCAGCGCCACGCGAACAGGTCGACCATCGCGGGAATCGGGCGACTCCGCGCATCCGATCTGAGTAGCCATGTGCCGCGAAGGGTTATTAACACTTTCAGCAGTGTTTTTTGCCGTTAAATGTCCGGACAGATCAGTAAAGTCCCGCCCGTAAATATGACGGCAAAGTAGTGGTGATCGAGTTGAGTAAAAACGTGCTTTTGACGACGGCAGCGGTAGCGCTCGTCGCAACGTCCCTATCGGGTCCTGCCTTCGCGCAAGACGAGGCCGATCGGATCAAGGCTCTGGAACAAATGATCCAGAAGCAACAATCGCAAATCGAAGCCCAACAAAAAGCTCTCGACGAAATGCGCAGTGCGCTTAAGTCGGTCCAAGAGAGTGGACAGGGCGACGGCAGCGGGCGCAACCGCGTTGTCTTGTCGCGCGACGACAGGTCAAACTGTCGATCGAAGGCCAAGTCAATCGCGCACTGCTTTATTATAACGACGGCAACAAAGACGCCGTCCGTCATGTCGACAGCGACGCGTCGTCCACGCGCTTGGCCTTTAAAGGTAGCGCGCAAGCCACCGATGATCTGAAACTCGGTGCAACGATCGAAGTTCAATTCGAATCGAACTCCACCGCCGACATCAACCAGGCCGATAACACGGCCGGCGGTACCAACAGCTTCACCCAGCGCAAGTTGGAGGTGTTCGCCTCCAGCAAGCGGTTGGGCACTTTGACGATGGGGCAGGGGTCAACCGCGTCGGACGGCATGACGGAGTCGGACCTCTCGGGTACCGACCTGGTCGGTTATTCCGCGGTCGCCGACTCCGGCGCCGGATTGTCCTTCGCGACTGCCAATACGGGCGCCATTACCGGCAACCCAACGGTCGGCGGGGCCTTCGACAATCTCGACGGTCTCAGCCGTGACGACCGGTTGCGTTACGACACGCCCAATATGAAGGGCCTCGTTCTGTCGACCTCGTCGGTCGATGGTGGCGAGTAGGATCTCGCCGCAAGCTACGACGCCGCATACGACAGCGTTCAAGTCAGCAGCAAAATCGGATTTGCCAACCAGTCCGGGACGCGCGCGTTCCCCGAAACGATCTTCGGCGGCTCGCTCTCGGTGCTGCACAATGGCGGGTTCAACATGACGGCCGCCGCTGGCAAGGGCGACGACAGCGACTCAACGCGCGATGCGCAAAAGTTCTGGTACGGCAAGCTCGGCTACATCGCCGAGGACTTGTTTCGCTTCGGCGCATCGCACGTGTCGGTCGATTATGGCCAGTACGACAACATCGCCGCCAACAACGACGAGGGCACAACCTTCGGCATCCAGTTCGTGCAATCGATCGGCGCTTGGGGCACGGACCTCTACGCAGGCTACCGCCGCTACGATCTAGAGCGCGCCGGTGCAACGTTCGATGAAATCGACGTCATGCTTGCAGGCGCCCGCGTCAAATTCTAAATGCGCTTCAGATTTCATTTGGCCGCCGCGCTGGGCGTGGCCTTGACCATCACCGCGTGCGGCACGCCGACCGAGCGTCGCGCCGTCGGGGAAATACCGCCCGGACCCGGGCTACTCACTGGAGAAAAAGGCGAAATCGTCGTTCGTCGTAAATAGGACCGTTCAAGCTGGGGGGCACGGTCTGGGAGACTAGAGATGAAGATATTCGATTCGATCCGCAACAAACTCGTGGCGATGCTGCTTTTGTTCGGCGTGATTCCGGCGTTGGCTGTTTTCTTCGTGTCCGGGCAAATCGACGAGGGGTTCAAGCTAACGATCGAGGATAAGTTCGCCATCGTGGCCGAGGGTTTCATCGATCTGGTCGATCGAAACCTCTTTGAACGGTATGGCGACCTCCAAGCCTTCACCAAGAACACTGTAGCACACGACACGGGCAATTGGAGTACCCACGACGAGAGCAACCCGCTCATCACCGCGATGAACGAGTACACGCGCCTCTATGGCATTTACAAGTTGATGGTCATGGTCGATCTCGCAGGCAATGTCGTTGCGGTCAACTCCAGGGATGCCAGCGGGGCCCCGCTAAACACCAAATTCCTATACGACGAAAACATGTCTGGATCGGCGTGGTTCCAGAACGTTAAGGCGGAACGCTATCTCACAGGCTCAAACGGCTTAACAGGAACGGTCGTCGAGGCGCCTGCATTCAACGACGTCATCGCGCGCGTCGATGGCAGTGATGGATATTCGATGGTGTTCGCCACCCAGGTGATTGATGCTCAGGGCGTGCTTCTCGGCTATTGGGCCAACTATGCGGATTGGGCCCTGGTCGAAGAGATTGCGATGGCCGAGTACGAGGTCATGTCGCACCACGGCTTTGAACAGGTCGAAGTAACCCTCATCGACGCCGAAGGGTATGCAATCGTTGACTACGACCCGCATAAAAATGGGACGCTAGATCTCGTTCGCGACCCGGCCATCATCGGAAAGCTGAACCTCGCCGAACGGGGACATGAGGCGGCCGTTGCGGGGGTCGATGGCGAATCCGGTTATGTGATCGCACATGATTTTCGCAAGGACGCTGAACTGGTCGCTGGCTATGCGCACAGCCATGGCGCTTATGACTACCCGGGTTTGGGATGGACGGCGATTGTAAGTAACCCGGTCGAAGACACCTTTAAGGTTATCAGTTCGACTCGTACTCTCCTCGTCGTTGTCCAGGTCGTCATGGCGATTGTCATTCTCGGCCTCGGCTGGTGGATCGGCACCCTGTTCGCTCGGCCGGCAGTCCGGCTTACCGACGCGATGGGCGTTCTTGCCGGTGGCGATCACAATCTTGAGGTGCCGGAGACGTCCCGCCGGGACGAGTACGGCGCGATGGCGAAAGCCGTCCAGGTCTTCAAAGACAACGCCATCGAAAACGAAAAACTCCAGAAAGAGATTGAAGAGACCCGAAAGGCCGATGAGGCGGCGCGCGAAGCACGGGCAGCCGAGCAACAGGCCGTCGTGTCGAATCTCGCCCAGGGCCTTTCGTCCCTGGTGCAGGGTGACCTGACCCACCGGATCGATGCGGACTTCCCGGGCGACTACGCCAAACTCAAGGAAGACTTCAATGCCACGGCCGATCGTCTATCGGAGATCGTCGGCGATATCCTGAACGCGGCCGACCAAATTGGCACCGCCGCTGGTGAAATCTCGCAAGGAACCGACGACCTTGCCGGTCGCACCGAGCAACAAGCCGCCAACATCGAGGAGACCGCGGCGGCCATGGAAGAAATGACCGCGACGGTGCAGAAGAACGCCGAGAACGCCAGCAGCTCTAACGAGTTGGTCGGTGAAACCCGCGGTGGCGCCGAGCAGGGCGGCCAAGTCGTCAGCGAGGCGGTCACGGCAATGGGCCAGATCGAATCGTCGTCGAAGGAAATCGGCGAAATCGTCAACGTCATCGACGACATCGCGTTCCAGACCAACTTGCTAGCGCTCAATGCGGCGGTCGAGGCCGCGCGTGCCGGTGACGCTGGCAAGGGCTTCGCGGTCGTTGCGTCCGAAGTGCGTTCGTTGGCCCAGCGCTCCGGCGAAGCCGCCAAGGAAATCAAGGAACTCATCAGCAAAAGCAACACTCAGGTCGATTCCGGCGTTCGCCTCGTCAATCAAACGGGTGACGCCCTTGCGGGTATCATTGAAGGCGTCCAGAAAGTGTCGGTCATCGTCAACGAAATTGCCGGTGCCAGTGCCGAACAGGCGACCGGCTTGGTCGAGGTCAATACGGCCATCAGTCAGATGGACGAAATGACCCAACAAAACGCGGCCATGGTCGAGGAGAACACTGCCGCCAGTCGCTCACTCGCCAGCGAGGCGTCGCAACTGGTCAAGCTCATTTCGTTCTTCAAGATTGCCCAGCAAAACAGAACGGCGACGCCAAGCCCCGCGGCATCCGCACCAAGGACCGCACCGGGCCAGCAAAAAATGATCGAAAAGCCGCCGACGCGCCCGGCGATCGCCGACGACAACCACGGTGATTGGTCCGAGTTCTAATCGCGACAACGTAAACGCCCAAGGATTAGGTATCCGCAAACCGGCGGCGTCTCTCTATGCTGTCCCGAACTCAAAGGGGAGGGGCACATGAGCAATTTCGGAACCGGACCAATTTTGGGGGCGACGGTAATCGTCGCCGATCTTGCTGCCGCGGTATCGCGCTACACCAAGATTGTGGGCTATGTGCCCGACGCCAGCGGCCGCGTGAGCGACGCCCAAGCAACGTCCTGGGGCGCCCCTGCGATGGCCGGCCGCGCCTGGCAGTTGATGCGACCGGAAAGCCGCGAACCCGGTTGGATCAGACTGGTCGAAGGCACCCGCCCCGCAGCGTACCGACCGCTCGCCCATTACGGTTGGGCCGCCATCGAAATCCTCTTGCGCAACACCGACGATATGCATGCGCGCATGAAAGACACCGACTTCACCATCATTGGCGAGCCGCATCCCCTGAAGTCGTCGCCTGATATCAAGGCCATGCAAGTCATCGGGCCGGACGGCGAAGCGCTCTACCTCACCAACGTGCCGAAGGGGGCCAGCCCGTCCCACGAACTGCCGCAGCCCCAAAGCGATATCGATCGCATCTTCATCATGGTGCTCGGCGTGCCCGATTTCGCCGCCACCCACGCCGATTTCGAAGCGCGTTTCGGTTTGCCCAAAACCACCGAACGGACCCGCGGCATCAACTTCCTGGGAGAGACCTATGGCCTCGAGGAGGCCGGGCAGCCGTTGCCGATGTCGACCGTCCAGCTCGATGGCCGCTGCGTCATTCAAGTCGACGGCATGCAGCCGACCGCCACGCCGCGTCCGTGCGCCGAGGGCGAACTGCCGCCAGGGATCGCGATGGTTTCAGTGGCCCGGAAGGAAATCGACTCGTTATCGGCCGACGCGCTCGGCCCGACCTACGTCGGTGATCAAGCCTGGCCTTACCAAGGCGGTCGCGCGGTGACGGTCTGCGCCGCTGGCGGCGAGTTGTTCGAGATGGTGGCCCTAAGCTGAACCGACGGCCGCACGCCCATGGGGTGAGGAGAAATCAACCTGCGGCCCCTTGGGCACGATGCCGAGTGGGTTCCGCTCTTTGCTCATCGAATAATAGCCCGCCTTATAGATCTCGGTATCGACGGTCTCCGCGACGCCGGGTAGCTGGTAAAGCTCGCGCACGTAGCCCGATAGGTTGGCGTAGTCGGAGATCTTCTTCTTGTTGCAGCGGAACGCGCCGAAATAGGCGACATCGAAGCGCACCAAGGTCGGCAGGGCGCGGATGTCGGCTTCGGTGAGGGTTTCCCCGGCGATGTAGCGGTGGGTGGCCAAATGCGCGTCAAGCGCATCCAGCGTTTCGAACACATCGTCGTAGGCCGTCTCATAGGCTTCTTGCGACCGTGCAAAACCCGCGCGGTACACCCCGTTGTTGACCGTGGCGTAGATGCGGTCGTTCCAGTCGTCGATCACGGGTCTCAGGTTGTGCGGATAATAATCGTGCGACGGGTCCGCCCATTCGTCGAACGCGGTATTGAACATACGAATGATCTCGGCGGATTCGTTGCTAACGATCACCCCTTGTTCTTTGTCGAACAGCACCGGCACTGTCACCCGCCCGGTGTAGTCGGCATGAGAGTGCGTATAGACCTCGTGCAGATGGGTCTTGCCGAAGAGATCGTCGCGGTAGCCGTTCGCCGGATCGAACGTCCAGCCCTCCGGCCCGCGGCCCGGTTTCACCACCGACATCGATACGATGTCCTCAAGCTTCTTCAGCTTGCGCATGATCATGGTGCGATGGGCCCAGGGACAGTTGATCGCCACATAGAGGTGATAGCGCCCCGGCGCGGCAGCAAACCCGCCCGCGCCACTCGGCCCCGGCGCGCCATCCGGTGTCACCCAGCTGCGTAACACCGAATCGGGCCGCTTAAAGCTTCCGTCGCCGCCGGCTGCTGATTGCGGATCGTCCTCGGTCCACTGTCCTGCTACGAGCTTGCCCATGGGCTCTCCATTTTGTGCGGTCCCGACCTTAGCAAGGATCGCACCTAGGTGGACCTCACGGTTGCGCCGGATGGGGACACCAACTGTGACCCCACCGAAACCGTGGGCGGGTTACACTGCAGCCTTGTTCGTCGCGTGGCCATATGTCGGTTCAACCGTCGCTTCGGCGCATCGTGACGGGCACAATGCACGCCCGGTCGCCACGGGGCGGATTCGAGGAAACCTGCGGGAGTTGGCTTTGTTTCGGCAAAAACCAGAATTCGGCGGCGGTCTAGACGCCGCGCAACACCAGTCGCATAAATCGCAGAAACCTGCGCCTGTTGGCTTTGTTTCGGCAAAAGGGCTGTCATGAACGCGCCCGACCGTGTCCTCATCGTCGGCGCCGGTCCCATTGGCCTGATTTGCGCCCATCGGTTGTCCCTGATGGATATCCCCGTGGTTGTCGTCGACCGCGCGGCGGAAATCCCCACCGACCTCCGCGCTTCGACGTGGCATCCGGCCTCTCTGGATATGCTCGAGGAAATCGGCGTCACCGATGTGATTTTGGAAAAAGGTGCGGTCTGTCCCTCCTGGCAATACCGCTTCCAGGACTCCGGCGAACGCGCTGTCTTTGAATTGCGCGTCCTGGAAGGTGAGACAAACCACCCCTACCGTGTCCAGTGCGAACAGTTCCACGTCGTGCGTCACCTCGCCGGACTGGTCGCCCAGCGCGACAATGTCGATCTGCGATGGGGCGCCGAGACCGTCGCGGTGGATCAGGACGACGACGGCGTTTCGATGACAATCGAATCCGGCGGCGAACGCGAAACCTTGAAGGGTCGTTTCTTGATCGGCGCCGATGGCGGCCGGTCGATGGTGCGCGAAAGCCTGGGCCTTGGGTTCGACGGCAAGACCTATCCGATCTTCACCATGGTTGCGATCACCGACTTCCCCTTCGAGAAACACTTTGAAGGGCTGTCGAACGTCAGCTACGTGTGGACCGAAACCGGCAACTTCTCGTTGCTCCGCGTGCCCGACCGCTGGCGCTCCGGCATTACGCCGCGACCTGGCCAATCACCGGAAGACGCGTTGTCGGACGACAACATCAACGCGCATTTCCAACGCATCGTCCCGCGCGATCAGCATTACGACGTCCTCGCCCGCGGCAGTTACCGCACCCACATGCGGGTCACTGAGAAATTCAACGTAGGCCGCATCTTCCTGGCTGGCGACGCGGCTCACCTCAATACCCCAAACGGCGGGCTCGGCTTGAACTGCGGCGTGCACGACGCGATGAACCTGACCGACAAGATCAACACGGTCTGGCACGGTCGTGCCGACATGGCGGTGTTTGACCGCTACACCCGACAGCGCAAGATCATTGCCACCGACTATGTGCACAAAATGTCGGACGCCAATCATCACCGGATGCGCGAACGCGACCCCGAAAAACGCCGCGCCATCATGGATGATATGCAGCGGATTACCGCCAACGACGCCCTGATGAAGGACTGGCTGATGAACTCCTCGATGATCAATGCGGTGCGGTTCGCCGAGACGGTGGAGTAGGGATTGGGCCTCGGTAAAGAAGCGAAATCCGGGATTCCATTGTCCGGACAATGAAAATCGATGCCTAGCGACCAACTTGGGGGTCCCGGACCTTGCCAAATGGGTTTAGCCCCATAAGATACGCCCTCGATTTGGGAGGAAATGAAAAGGATGACTTTCATGCGTAATATCGCAAAGACCT
>Ga0055584_100006129_pt1 | contig 11788 bp, 11 predicted proteins | sample OSDHelmetaG_FD_58716 | JGI IMG/M metagenome (GOLD analysis project Ga0055584, IMG submission 58716) | Pelagic marine sediment microbial communities from the LTER site Helgoland, North Sea, for post-phytoplankton bloom and carbon turnover... | ecosystem: Environmental > Aquatic > Marine >... | reverse complement strand
TTCCTTGTATACTCCATTCAAATGTAGCTTGGAGATTGTTAGAATTTGGATCAAGAATAATAGAGTCCGTAAGGCAATTTAAGGTATCGATACCACCAACTACAGATACAAAATTGGTATCCAAAGGAATCTCATAGAAAGTATCCAATGTACAACCGTTACTACCAGTCAGGTTATAGAATATGGTATCAAATAGACTAGTGCTCACGATAAAAGACCCAGAGCCTGTCATCATAGATCCTGAGCCTGTCATAATTGACCCTGAGCCCGTATTGAGGCCTTGTGTCCAATTAACAATGAGTGAAGTGGCCTCAGTGCTCAGCTCCCAAACTATCTCATCCACATTGCATAAAAAAGTATCTGATGAAATAGATATTGGTTCTACATTATTTTCTAATTCTACATCTATAAACCGTGTATATCCACAGGAAGAAGTGTCAATTCCCATTACTTTATATGTGCCAGGCTTATCTACTAAAATATGCCCTACGAATGTAGAATCGCCTAAAATTCCCGGCCCTGTCCAATTGGCACTAAAAACAGCATTTTCATCCAACAAACCTATTGAAACTATACTCTCTGAACATGTTATAGGTCCATCATTAAACAATTCATATTCTTTTACCTCGAATTCGAAAATAGCCAATATTGAATCTTTAGAAATACAGCCATTGTCATCAATAGATAATTCATATAAACCGGGAAAATCAATACCTAAAACAACTGAATCTGCATTAGAAATTAGCGTACCGTTTCTACTCCATGAAACTTGCCCATCTACACCCAAATTTGAATTGGACGCATCAATAAAGACGGAAAAAGAATTACATGGAATAATAATGGTATCTCCTGAAATTGAAGCATTCACTGTTGGGTTTGTGAATATCACTCTCTCGAATGCTGCACAGCCAGTACCGGGTCTTATTATTGTTGTGTCAGGATTACTGATCTCCACACCTTCAAAAAAGGTAGGTCCATTGTTACAGAATGGCAATTCAGTATTGAGGGTGTCTAGTGGCAATACGATTAATTGAAGAGGCATATCACTCACATCAAAGCAATAATCAGAAGATAATGAATCAATAGGAATATTATTCACAAGGTCATTTCTAATATCAGCAGAGTCCCCATTTGCTACATTTATTGCTGATATAAAATAATTTCCATTTTGAAGTGATTCAAAAGGAAAGTCCGCATCAATGACTTCTATTCCACTTTCATTGTCAAGTATATAAATGAATCCATAGTCATCCATAGACGACAGGGATGTTGCTGACCATTGATCTGAAGTAATAAAATCACCTTCACATATTTCAATAGGAGATGAATTATAAGAACCTCCATCCGCTTCGCAAATTAGGCAAGTGATACCTGAAGGGTCACAAAATAATAACTCCACAGAATTGAGGAGTCCTTCGTCATTAAGTTCAGAATCTGACACTCTGATAGTCCAAACTCCATTTACAGGGCCAATTGAAAAAACAGTTTCAAAATCTCCAGAAGATGGATAATATGTACCAGTATATTCTGCTGTCGCAGCCCAGTTAGGGTTCGCATTAGTCCATTGATCTGGAGTAGATGGATCAGGAGCGGCAACTTCTGAATTCGGAATAAAAAGAATATCGTGTCGAATAGGGAAAAATAAAGAAGGAGTTGTTATGTCTCTAAGAGCAGGGCCAATGAGAGTAACAGTACTGTCATTTGGGGCAATTAAATCTATTTGCAAATCACTTATCAAGGTATGCTCAAAATTTAAACGAACTCCACAAATACCCTGAATACCATTTAGGTCATTATGGATATCATCCGTTACCTCGATATTTATATCAAAAGAAGTATTGTCATTTATTAGAAAAGGTTCTCCATTAATACCATTCACCTCGCACTGAGAATATCCTCCGACTGTATGTAGAATTACTATTATTAAGACAATAAATATAGATTCTCGGTTTTGGATAAATTGGTTATTCACAGACTTAAAAAAATATAATTATTGGGATATAACGTAAGGACTTTGACATTTAGGTTGTAAAGAAGATCATTTTTCACACTAAACCTGAATATATCAAATCACGAACCAATTCGGCCAGTGAAAAATTCGTTTTTACAATGAATAAAAATCTTCTCTGATAATATTACCTTAGACGTGATTAACACACTGAACCATGCATAGAATTATACTTACTTCACTATTGATCCTCATTACTTATACTGCTCTACAAAGTCAAAGATCACGAACTAGAGATCGAGATAATAGATCAAGCAGATATGAAGAAGATAATGGGTTAAAAGAAAATTTGTGGTATGGCATAAGTCTTGGAAATCTTTACTTTTTCAATGATTTTTCTATCTCTACGAAAGTACAAGGTGGTTACAAACCAGTAGATCGAGTTTCAATTGGACTACAAGGGAAAATGTATTTTGATTTTATCAACAGAATCCAACAAGACATCAGTCTCTTCTCCTATGGAGGAGGACCAGAAGTAAGAATAAAAATATCTGAAGACTTCTTTGCCATAGGAGAATATAATCTAATGTCCATTGAAGGAGTAAACTTTAATGGAATTACAAGTAGAGAAAGCTACACCTATCCTACTGCAGGAATAGGATATAGACAAGGTCAGGGGCCTTGGACATTTGGTGCCCAACTTCTTTTCATATTTAGTGAGGATGCGAGAAGTCCAGCAGTGCTTGACAGAGCCGTAGATTATTGGATAGATTTTAATTACAAGTTTTAAAGCCTCAAGGTCTTACAAGGAATATTTCAACATTAAATAGAAATGCCGTGGAGGTTGTATTCTAAAGCCCATTCCTTCTACAACCCCATCGAAATCCACATCGATTGGACCACCTTCAGTGAAGTAAAGGTTGTCAAATATATTATTCAGCATGACACTTACATCTAGTCTTTCTGCGACTGACAGGTTCAATTGTGCGTTCATGACAAAATGTGAAGGGAGAACAAATTCTTCATTATTTGATAGCTCTGAAAAGGATTCACTTACATATCTACTTGATAACCTGAAACTCATATTGTCAGTAAAAGAATATGAAATACTAGGCTGGATTGTCCAGTTGGCAGCGAAAACATGTTTTACATCATTGAAAATAATATTTCCATTGTTGTACTCTTTAATGTTGGAGTTCATCCATGCTAAATTCATTCCTGCACTTAATTTTGAATTCAGAGCATATTGCAAAATTCCTTCTATTCCATATCTGCTACTTTTATCTACATTCTGTCTTATTTCCATATATGACAAGTCCTCTAAGGCTCCTATATTGCTTATTTCATTCTTAAATGACATCAGAAATAAGTTTGCATCCAATGAAAAATTATTCATAGCATATTTCCAACCCAATTCTAGGTCTACAACAGATTCAGATTTATCCACACCATTTAAAATATCTGACCTTGTAGGTTCTCGATTTGTATGTGATATAGACATATATGTAGAAGAGTTGGTATTTAGAGCATAGTTTACTCCTATGGAACCGTTTAAAAAAGTCCAACTATTTTCGATATTGAGATCAGAACCAAAATTTTCATCACCAGTTAAATCCATTGATAATGTTCTGATTTCTCCATTTATATAGAAAGACAAATCATTTTGATTGTACGCGAATTTGGTAAATGCACTGAACTCTGACTTATCAGTAAAATCTCGGGCATATGGTTCTGTAACCAATGGTGTGATATATTCAAAATTTGTTCTTTTGAATAGGTAAGAATGTGCACCTATACTCAACAAATTTTTACTAAATCTCTTTTCGAAATTTGCCAATACACCATAATGATTATTTTCTAATCCATACATATACTGATCTCCACCAAAAGAAAATGGGAACACACCACCAGCTCCATTGTAATAAGCAGTGCCGCTGATTGAAGTATTATTATCCATATATCTGGCATATTGAAATTGTACCATATGCTGTTCAAAATCATCTACATCATTAATATCATTGAAATTTGTACGTGGTTGAGATTGAATTATATCCAGTGGTACATGAAGGTATGATTGTCCATTTTGAGTCTTGCCCGAAAAAGCAGTCACTTTCAACATTTCTGAATTACTTACTCTCCCACCAGAAAAAAAAAGAGAATAGGAGTCAGATCCAGAATTATCTTTATATCCACCTGTTTCTGTTTTAGTCATTCTTCCATAAAACCCTAGGCCATTTTCCGATTTACCAGTAGAAATTTCTGCTGCAGTCCTCAATGTTCCAAAACTTCCGATTGTGACCTGTACTTCTCCTTTCGAATCAGGTCGGAAAATATTACTAGATTCAAAATTTATTGCACCTCCGTAAGAAGCAGTCCCTTTTTGTGTACTTCCTGCGCCTCTTTGAATCTGAATACTTTCAATACTGTTGCCAAAATCTGAAAAATTGGAAAAATATGTACCGTGATCAGCCATATCATTGAGAGGCACACCATTCAATGTGATATTTATTCTTGATTGATCTATTCCCCTCATCCGGAGCTGTGAATAATTGCCTATATCTGTTCCTCCATCTGAATAAGAAACAATTGACGGTGAAAGCTCTTGTATTAACACAACAGGGTCCTGCCCTAAATTAATCTTTTCAATCCGAGATAAGCCTACATTTTGAAAGGTAAAAGGGTCAGTCTCTTTTGCTCTAGTTGATGATATTACTAACTGCTCTAAAGAAAGAGAATCATTCATCATAATTGATTGCTCTTGAGCTGAAACATATGAAAAGAGAACCAAAAATAGAAAAGTAAATAGCCGACTCATAAATATTCCATTTAACTGATTAATCGATCAGTATTATTAAATTTTTGGAACCTAATGAGTGAGATTATAGTGCTGTATAGCAACTATCTATTCATTTGCCTACGCCAGAATTACCTGGATCAGGTCATATGGGTTTAATCTCAGCCTTATAGGCACCCCAAATGGTATTGAGAACAATATTAGTGCAAATCTTCTATAATTGAAAAGGTTTGTTCAGTTCTTTCTTTGTATGAACCTTTTATTATAGAGTAAGGCACGCTAAGTTTTTGTATTTCTTCCTTATATAGAGCGTAAATTTGATCTCTATCCTCGGGATTTTCTCTCAATTTGTCCCTCTCCCATGGTATGTCTGGACAACATAACATATAGTGGTCAGGAATGTGATTTTCCAGATAATGATATACTCGATCCGGATAAATATCGTATTTGTATGTGTACCAAATCCAAATTGTAAGAAAGTCAGTGTCCTGAACTATCAGCTTGCTTTGATTTGTTACAGCTTCATGTTCAAATCTTCTTTGGCCCTCTGCAATCTTTTTGAGGTCCTTAAGATTATAATCATCACCATATTGGGAAAGATACATTCGCGCATATTCTTCTACCAAAAAGAAGTCATACTTCTCACAAACCAATTGGGAAAGAAAGCTTTTACCACTTGATTCAGGGCCTGTAAATATTATTCTTTTAGGAGATTGCAACTATGTGATCATCAATTATGATCTAACAATATCAGAAAATTTTAATCAGAATGTAGTTTAGATAAGAGGTTTAGCCTAATGCTTCAGCCATTCTTGCACCGATTTGAGCAGGAGATTCAACTACATGAATACCACACTCTCTCATAATTCTCATCTTCGCTTCGGCAGTATCATTCTCGCCACCAATTATAGCACCGGCATGTCCCATAGTTCTTCCTTTAGGAGCAGTTTGTCCGGCTATAAAACCAACAACAGGTTTTGTTCCGTTTTCTTTAATCCAGTAAGCGGCATCGGCTTCCATACTTCCACCAATCTCTCCTATCATTATGATTCCATCTGTCTCAGGATCATTCATTAATAACTCAACCGCATCTTTAGTCGTGGTTCCAATAATTGGATCTCCGCCAATTCCAATACAAGTACTCTGTCCCATACCTGCTTTAGTCACTTGATCTACTGCTTCATACGTAAGTGTACCAGATCTGGAAACAATACCAATACGCCCAGGCTTATGAATGAATCCAGGCATTATTCCGAGTTTAGCTTCTCCAGGTGTGATTACTCCAGGGCAATTAGGGCCTACTAGTCTACAGTCTTTGTCTTCTATATAGGCTTTTACTTTCACCATATCTTGTACAGGAATCCCCTCTGTAATACATACTATCACCTTTACACCAGCCTCTGCGGCTTCCATTATAGCATCTCCAGCAAATCTAGGTGGAACAAATATGATTGAAGTGTTCGCCCCTCCTTTCTTCACAGCGTCGTCTACGGTATTATATACTGCCTTATCTAGATGGGTTTGCCCTCCTTTCCCAGGTGTGACTCCACCTATAACATTGGTGCCATAAGCAATCATCTGTTCTGCATGAAATGACCCCTCTTTACCAGTGAAACCTTGTACTACAATTTTGGAATTCTTATCAACTAATACACTCATAGCTCGTACCGCCTTGCGCGGTTAATTTTTTATTCTATCACGAATACCTCTTCTCCCTTTTTATGCAAAAAATACTTTTCACGAGCATATTTTTCCTTGTTTTTCAGGATATCCTCATGTTCTATCTTTGCCTTTTCTAAGAGAATTTCGTATTCTTTTTTTTGCTCCTGCAAGGTATGAATTTTATGCTCTACTTTTACTTGCTTGAACCACGAAAATTTATCAAATATTCCTATCCACGCAACAAAAATCACAAGTGAGATAGAGTATCTATTTATCCATTTAGAAAGAGCCGCATTTTTGAAAACCTCCATAGAAACCAATTGTATTAGCTCTACGAAGATAATTCAAATTAGGAATTATTTTAATATATCCTTTCCAGGATAATATGCCTGGTCTTCAAGTTCCTCTTCGATTCGAATTAGCTGATTGTATTTGGCTATTCTATCACTTCTAGATGCAGAACCAGTTTTTATTTGACCAGTGTTCAAGGCCACTGCCAAATCTGCTATCGTGGTGTCTTCTGTTTCCCCACTTCTATGGCTCATTACCGAGGTAAATGAATTTCTCGTTGCTAAATTCACAGCATCAATCGTCTCGGTCAAAGAGCCTATTTGATTCACTTTAATCAAAATGCTATTTGCAGATTTCTCTTCTATTCCACGTTGAAGTCTTTTTACATTAGTGACAAACAAGTCATCACCTACCAGCTGTACTTTATCACCAATACTTGCTGTCAAGGCATTCCATCCTTCCCAATCATCTTCATCCAGGCCGTCTTCTATAGAAATAATTGGATACTTATTAACCCAATCTGTCCAGTGTGCTACCATATCAGAAGTACTCAGTTCTTCTCCTGTTGATTGGTGTAGTTTATAGATTTTCTTTTCAGAATCATAAAATTCAGATGCCGCAGCATCCATGGCAATGAAAATATCTTCACCAGGCTTGTATCCCGCTTTCTCTATTGATTCAAGAACAATTTCTAAAGCTTCTTCATTACTCTTGATATTAGGAGCAAATCCCCCTTCATCTCCAACATTAGTAGAATAATTTTTTGATTTTAGAACATTCTTTAAGTGGTGGAAAGTCTCCACTCCCATTCTTAATCCTTCACTGAACGATTCTGCACCTACTGGCATAATCATAAACTCCTGAAAATCAATACTATTATCAGCATGGCTTCCGCCATTCAGAATATTCATCATTGGCACTGGAATAGTATTCGCAGCCACTCCTCCTAAATATCTGTATAACGGCATATTAAGCTCAGAAGCTGCAGCTTTAGCACATGCCAAAGAGACTCCTAAGATTGAATTTGCTCCAAGTCTAGATTTGTTTTCTGTACCATCCAGATCTAATAACAATTGATCAATATATAACTGATCAAAAACATCTACTCCAATAAGCTCATTGAATATTTCACCATTCACATAAGAGACAGCTTGAGTCACTCCTTTGCCTAAATATTTCGACTTATCTCCATCCCGAAGTTCCACGGCTTCATATTTTCCAGTAGATGCCCCAGAAGGCACAGCGGCTCTTCCAAAAAATTCTCCTTCTGTAATTACCTCAACTTCGACAGTCGGATTACCTCTAGAATCTAATATTTGTCTACCTATTATATCAATTATTTCACTCATTTCTTGTTACGTTTTATCATATTTAAAAAGTCATCAAAAAGGTACCTGGAATCATGAGGGCCAGGAGATGCCTCTGGATGATATTGAACACACATGGCTGGCAAGATTTTATGCCTAATTCCCTCTATTGAGTCGTCATTGAGATTCACATGAGTGACTTCCAATCTTTCATCACTCATTACTGCAGTCTTATCTACAGCAAAACCGTGATTCTGAGTTGTAATTTCACATTTTCCAGATATTATATTCTTAACTGGGTGGTTTATTCCTCGATGTCCATTGTGCATCTTATATGTCGGTATATCAAAAGATCTAGCTATGAGTTGATGCCCTAGACAAATACCAAATATTGGTTTGTTCGTCTTCATAATTTGCTTAATCACATCAACCGCATAATCCATCGCTCCTGGGTCACCAGGTCCATTGGAAATAAATACTCCATCAGGGCCCCATTCTTCAATTTGAGCCATTGACGATTTAGCATTAAAAACCTTCAACCTGCAATCTCTTTCCACAAAACATCGCAGAATGTTCTTTTTGGTACCATAATCAATTACGGCTATCTTGTATTTTGCACTCTCTTCTCCTAGCAAATAAGATTCTTCCGTACTTACTTTACTTGCCAGTTCTAATCCCTCCATACTCGGCACCTGGGACAATTTCTTTTTTAGCGCATCAATATCAGAAGAGTAATTAGAGGTTGCAATCAGCGCATTCATAGCACCTTTACTTCTTATATGTCGTACTAGGGCTCGAGTATCAATATCTGCAATAACACCAATATTTTCAGATTGGAAATACTCTTCCACATCAGAATCCGCCATTGCTCTTGAAAATTTAGTATTGAAATTTTTACATATAAGCCCTGCTATTTGAATTTGTTCAGATTCAACATCCTCTTCCTTTACTCCATAGTTCCCGATATGGGCATTTGTCGTAATAAGCAATTGGCCATAAAAAGAAGGGTCAGTAAATACTTCCTGGTATCCTGTCATGCCTGTAGAAAAACAGATTTCACCTGTTGATATTCTTTGTTTCCCAAAGGATCTACCTTTAAAAACTGTTCCATCTTCAAGCAAAAGTACAGCTGATCTGTTAGTAACCGTATTCATAAATAAGGGTCTTAATACGGTGGGCAAATATAAATTAAAAAAGGTGATACCTCAGTCTGAGATACCACCTTTATATTATCTTCTATCTGTGTATATTACTCCTCTTCTTGAGAAGCTACTGGAGCAGTTGAAGACTTTCTTCTACCTCTCCTCGTTTTCTTTTCTTTCGTTCCAGTTGATGATACAGTATATACTGTATTAAAGTCTACTAATTCAATCATCGCCATTTCAGCACCATCTCCTTTTCGAAAACCAGTTTTAATAACTCGAGTATAACCTCCAGGTCTTTCCGCCACCTTCTCAGCTACAGTGTCAAACAACTCAGTTACTGCATGTTTATCCTGAAGTTTAGAAAAAACTAACCTTCTATTGTGAGTATCATTAGACTTACCTTTTGTAATGATAGGCTCTACAAATTTTCTTAGAGCTTTAGCTTTTGCTAAAGTTGTATTAATTCTTTTATTCTCAATCAAGGCTACTGCCAAATTCTTAAGAAGTGCCTTTCTATGGCCTGTCTTTCTTCCTAAGTGATTGAATTTTTTACCGTGTCTCATCTCTGATTTCTATTCTTCGTCCAGTTTGTATTTAGAAAGATCCATTCCAAATGTCAAACCTTTAGTATTCAATAATTCCTCAATTTCTACCAATGATTTCTTACCAAAGTTTCTAAACTTTAATAATTCATAAGTATCATATTTTACCAATTCTGAAAGAGAATTGATTTTTGCTGCTTTTAAGCAATTGTAAGCCCGTACTGAAAGATCTAAATCCTCAAGAGAAGTTTTAAGAAGCTTTCTCATGTGTAAGATGTGTTCATCTACAACATCTTCTTGTCGAGTCGCCTTGTCATCAAAAGTGATGTTCTCATCCGTTATCAACATTAAATGTTGAATAAGAATTTTAGAAGCCTCTTTTACAGCTTCCTCAGGATGAATAGTCCCATCAGTTTTCACTTCTAGTGCTAATTTCTCGTAATCCGTACGCTGTCCAACTCTTGTATTTTCTACAGAGTAAGCGACTTTTTTGATAGGCGTATAAATTGCATCAACAGGTATTACTCCTATAGGAGCATCTTTTGTTACATTCTCGTTTGCCGGAACATAACCACGTCCTTTAGTTATGGTTAATTCCATTTCTAAACTAACGAATGGCTCCATGTGACAAATCACAAGATCAGGATTTGTTACCTTGAAAACATTTGTATGTGTTTCAATATCACCAGCAACGAATCTCTCTTTACCGCTAATAGTAAGATATATTTTCTCTTCTACTGAGTCTTCATCCTCTACAATTCTCTTTAATCTTACCTGCTTGAAATTCAAAACGATATCCACAACATCTTCTACTACACCTTTGATGGTAGAAAATTCATGCTCAACTCCCGCTACTCTAATTGCAGAAATTGCGAATCCTTCTAATGAAGATAAAAGCACTCTTCTTATTGAGTTTCCAATAGTCTGGCCAAAACCAGGTTCTAATGGTTTGAACTCAAACAAGCCGTCAAAATCATCAGCTTTTTGAAGTAGTATTTTATCTGGTTTATGAAAATTTAGTATGCTCATTTATTGAGAAGTAATTTTATGCTTACTTAGAATAAAGTTCTACGATTAATTGTTCATTGATTTTCTCTGGAATCTTCTCTCGTTCTGGGTACTCTAAAAAGTTACCCTCTTTCCGCTCTGGATTCCATTCCAACCAATTCCACTTTCTAGTTTCAGTACTTCTAGCTTCCACTGAATTCTGAATTACCTCAAGCCCTTGTGATTTACCTCTTACACTGACTACATCACCTGGTTTCAATTGATAAGATGGTATATTTGTTACTACGCCATTTACACAAATATGTCTGTGAGTCACTAACTGTCTTGCTCCTCTCCTTGTCGGAGATATGCCAAATCTATAAACAGTATTATCCAAACGTGCCTCTAAAAATTGCAATAGCACTTCACCTGTAACTCCACCTTTTCTAGAAGCTTTGTCAAATGTGTTTCTGAATTGACGCTCGAGTATACCATAAGTATACTTTGCCTTCTGTTTTTCCATTAACTGGATGGCATAGTCTGACTTTTGCTTTCTACGCTTTGAAGGGCCATGTTGTCCTGGTCCATACTTCCTTTTATCGAAAGCACGACTAGGTCCATATATTGCCTCACCAAATGATCTGGCTTTTTTAGTCTTCGGTCCTGTATATCTCGCCATTAATTAGAAATATCTTTTTAAATAATTTATACTCTTCTTCTCTTAGGAGGTCTACATCCATTATGTGGAAGTGGTGTGACGTCCTTAATACGATTTACTTTAATTCCTACACCATCTATTGCTCTAATCGCAGATTCTCGTCCAGATCCTGGGCCCTTAACATATACTTCCACATATCTCAATCCTGCATCATACGCCTTCTGAGCGGCATCTTTAGCTGCAATCTGTGCTGCATAAGGTGTGTTCTTCTTAGATCCTCTAAATCCAGCTTTACCTGCTGAGGCCCACGAAATAACATCACCTTTTTTATTTGTCAACGAGATAATAATATTATTAAAACTCGCCTTGATGTATGCCAAACCTTCCGGCTCAACATTAACTTTTCTCTTAATTTTTTTAGACTTCGCCATAATCTATTACTTAGTAGCTTTTT
>Ga0055584_100006128_pt1 | contig 11791 bp, 10 predicted proteins | sample OSDHelmetaG_FD_58716 | JGI IMG/M metagenome (GOLD analysis project Ga0055584, IMG submission 58716) | Pelagic marine sediment microbial communities from the LTER site Helgoland, North Sea, for post-phytoplankton bloom and carbon turnover... | ecosystem: Environmental > Aquatic > Marine >... | reverse complement strand
CTCCGCGACGTCGAGGCGGGAGATGAGGTCGGCTACGGCGCGACTCATGTCGTCGATGGTCCTCGGGTGCACGCGGTTGTCGGAGTGGGTTATGCCGACGGCTACCACCGGGCGGGGTCGAACGCGGCGGAGGCAGCGATTGCCGGACAAGTGGTGCCGGTCGTGGGCCGGGTGTCGATGGACCTCACGATCCTCGACGTGACCGATGTTGCGCCTGCTGCACGGACGCCGGGATCGATGGTCGAGCTGATCGGTCCGACGGCATCGGTCGAGCGACTCGCGGATGCGGCAGGCACGATCTCCTACGAGGTCCTCACCGCCCTCGGTCCGCGTTACGAGCGCGTGTATCGCGGCTGAGTCAGCCGGCGCCGCGCCCCGGTGTAGTGGCGCCGAACTCGGCTTCAGCAGCATCGAGATCGAGCGGTGCAGTCATCGCGCCGCCATCGGTCACGCGCTCGAGGGGCACTTCCCACATGACTTCGAATTCGATGCCGTCGGGGTCTTGGGCGTAGAGCGAGCGGCTCACGTGATGATTGCTTTCGCCAACCAAGGCACCCATCTCGGTGAGGCGCGCCCGGGCCTGGCGGAGCTCGTCGAGCGTCGCGACCTCCCAGGCGAGGTGGTAGAGACCGAGGCCCTGTGGCGGGCGTGGTTGGGGATCGGCAGTTCGGAACAGACCGAGATCGTGGTCGGTCGCGCTGCCCGGGGAACTCATGAACACCGCGTTGCCGAGATCGTTCTTGATCTCGAGGCCGAGCGCCTTCTCGTAGAAGGCAGCCGAGGCCGTCGGGTCGGAAACCCAGAGAACGGCATGGCGAAGACCGAGGGTGGGGCGGGGCGTGTCGTTCATGCAGGGATCAACCGAGCCGCGAGAGCGTTTGTTCCTTCAGCCACGGCCGAGAAGCGTCTCGACGGCCTCGGAGAGATCGGGGCCGATGCCGCCGCGGATGTCGAACAGCTCCGTTTCCACGTCTTCGGCGCCAAGCTGACGCGCCGCCGTCGCGGCACTCGCCACGAGGCCGCTCGGGCCGCAGACCGCGACGTGAGTGCCCTGCAGATCCGGCACCAGACCCGCGAGTCGGGCTGCATCGAATCGGCGTCCTTCGGCGCTGGCGAAGACCTCGAGTCGCAGTCTTCCCTCGAGCTGAGCGGCTTCGAGGACTGAGAGCGCGGTTGCGTCTCCCCGTTCGCGTACACAGTAGAGAAGGAGAGGACGGTCGGCCTCGGTGGACACCGGTAGGGCATCGACCGCAGCGAGGAACGGCGTGATGCCCACACCTCCAGCGACCCAGAGAACCGGTGCGGGTGTGGACGGTAGCGGCCGGAAACCGCCATAGGGGCCCTCGACATACACCTCGGCATCAACGAGGTCGGCCGTCTGGATGCGGCGCGTCCAGTCGCCCAGGTCCCGAATGAAGAAGCGGAGCTCGGGAGCGTCGGGCGCGGATGCGATGGTGAACACGTGTGGCTCGCGGAGCCCCGGCGCTTGGATCTTGAGTACCGCGAATTGGCCGAGCTTCTGGCCGAGTGGTCGGTTCACGGGGCGGAGTCGGAGCTCGGTGGTGGTTCCCTCCCGAGTGATGCCAGTCACCCGGTGCCGGACTCCCGGCCGGAGCATGTCGCGTCCGACGATGCGCATCAGATAGGCCACCAGCCCGGCGAGCATGAACCCGCCGAACCACCAGCCCCACCCGGAGTTGTTCTGATAGGTCTTCTCGGCGGTGAAGAAGTGCCACGATGCGAATGCGAATGGAACCCCAAGGAGCTTGTGGGTCCAGCGCCAGTATCGGTAGGGAAACCACCGAACCAGGCTGATCGCTACGAGGACGTAGAGCATGATCTCGGCCACCCCGGCGAGGTCCTGGGCGTCGGCGGCGACCTGTCGGCTCGCGCCGCGAATGCCACCTTCGACCTCGGGTTCGGCTTGCGTGTGGAGGAACATCGCGACGATGGCGAGCGATCCCGCCCACCGGTGGACCCGATACATCCGGTCGAGCCCACCGAACCACGGTTCGAGCATGCGGGGCCGAAGCGCAAGGACAAAGCTCCACGCCATCAGCAGGATTGAGGCGGCACCGATCCACAGCCCGTACTGCACATTGCCGCCCTCCTCGCCGACCGCGCCGGCGAACGCCGGCCAGGAGGCGATCACCGAGGCAGCAATCGCGATCGGGCCGACCCAGCTCTTGCCGGGTCGAAGGCGTGGCATCGCGAACGGACCGGGTCGCCAGTCGCTTGGGCGTCCGAGAGCCTGGCGGCCGATTGTCCGAAAGGCCGGGCGCGTCGATGTCGTCATGAGGCTCAACGTAGGAGGTGGACCCTGAAGCCCTGCTGAAGACACCCGTCCCTCCGGCGGCTAGACGCGCTCCGGTGTTCGCACCCTTGTGACGGCGGGGTAGAGGGCAGCTGCGACGAGGCTCAGTGCGGCGACGCCGGCCCAGTGGCTCAGTGAGTGGTAGCTGCTCGCCTCGACGACCACACCAGACGCGAGCCCCGCCGCGGCTCCCGACGTCGTCATCGTGAAGTCGGCGGCCCCCTGGATCGAGGCACGTTCGGCTACCCCGAAGGCACCGGTGAGCAGCGAGCTCCCCGAGATCATGGCGAACGACCATCCGAGCCCGATCAAGAACAGACCGGTGAAGACGCCGAGCCGGTCCTCGGCATCGGCGTGGGACGCCATCTCGCCGCCGATGAAGAGAGTCACTCCGGCGATGCCCACGATGAGGCTGCTCGGCAGGCGGTCGACCAGCCAGCCGACCACGGGAGCGAAGAGATACATGCCGACGATGTGGAGAGAGATGACGAGGCCGATGATCTCCTTTTCGTGCGCGCCGTCCTCCATGTGGAGCGGTGTCACCGTCATCACCGCGACCATCACGCCCTGACCGACCGCCATTGCCCCCGCCGCAATGACCGCCAAGCGGTTGGTCGCGATGCGAGCGAACGACTCCTTCAGGCTGGGGCGGGCGGGAGCCGTCATTCCGTCGCCACCGGTGGCGGTGAGCAGCGGATCGGGGCGCAGGAAGACTTCGACGATGGTGGCGGCCAGCGCGAAGACCACGATCGCCATCAGGTATGGCCCGGACAGCGCCTTGAACCCGAGCCATTCCGCTGGGGGCTCGGTGGCCCCGAGGGCCACCGTCGGGCCGAGGATCGACCCGATTGACGACGCCCACACCAGAATTCCGATCGAGCGGGCCCGCTTGTCGTCGTCGGCGAGGTCGGCGGCCGCGTAGCGAGCGGCCAGATTGGTGCCGTTTCCGGCGCCGATGCAGAGCGTGCCGAGCACGAGAAGGGGATAGGTCGAGGTCTCGACGGCAATGACGGCTAGGAGTGCACCAAGTCCGGCAATCGTCCAGCCGATGCGCAAGCCCGGCCGGCGACCGCGACGGGCCATGAACCGGGAGAGGGGCACGGCCGTCAGCGCGCCGCCGATGCTGATCATTGTCGCCGCGAGCGTGGCAAGACTTTCGTTCTCGACGATCTCTCTCGATGCGAGCGTCGTCGCCGCGAAGCCACCGGCCATGCCCATGCCGGCGGGCCCGACCGAGCCGATGAGCGTGAAGAGTGTCCGGCGCTGAAGTCGGCTCTGGTCCGTTGCGGCGGTCACGCCGGCAATCATGGCGCGTCCGACGGGCGGACCGTGTCAGATTGACGCAATGACCGATGTCGACCTCTCGCCTCGCGACGCCCGGATTGGCCTGGGGGCCGCCTCGCTCGCGGTGGCCTGCTGGGCCACCGGCAACATCATGGTGAGCAAGGTTCCGTTGCCGGGGCTTCAGATCGCGTTCTGGCGAATTCTTCTCGGTGCTGTCGTCTACACCGCGTTCGTCTACGCAGCCGGCCGCCGGATCACGCGCCAGCATCTTCGCCGTTCGGCGCTCACCGGGGTGGCGATCTCACTCGAGATCGCCGTGTTCTTCGTGGCCTTGAAGTCGACGACCGTTGCGAGCGCCACGGTGATCGGCTCACTCGTCCCGCTGCTCCTGATGGGGGTTGCCGCTCGCCAGTTCGGCGAACGGGTGACGAAGTTTCTCGTCGGCATCAGCGTTGTCTGCCTCGGTGGAGTCGCCCTCGTGATGTCGGGTGCGTCGTCCTCCTCCACATGGAGCCTCCGCGGCGACCTCCTCGCCGTCGTTGCCCTGCTGTTCTTCGCGGCCTACTTCGCACTCGCCAAACTGGCCCGAGAGGACGTGCCCGCACTCGAGTTCCAGGCATGTCTCTGGATCGTCGGCAGCATCACGCTCCTCCCCATTGCAGTGATCGATGCCGGCGGGATCGATGTTCCCTCGGCATCCAACTGGGCCTGGTTGGCCGGCCTGTTGGCCGTGCCGGGCACTGGCCACCTCCTCATGAACTGGTCGCATCCGCGGGTGCGTCTGGCAATCAGCTCCATGCTCACACTTGCCGTGCCCGTGCTCTCGACCATCGGCGGCGTGATCTTCCTCGACCAGTCGGTGGGCACGGTGCAGGTGATCGGAATCGCCGTTGTGCTCGCTGCACTCTCGATGGTGATTCGTCGAGAAGCTCAACTGGTGGGAACCGATGTCGAATTCTGATCGTCCAACGTGTATGCGCCGAATTCTTGCCATCGCTGTCCTGTTCGTCCTCGTTGCTGCCGCCTGCGGTGACGATGCCGACACCACCACTTCAGACGACCCGGGCGGCGATTCGGGCACTCGTCCCTCTGTCGCCGGCGACTGGATCCTTCGCTCGCTGGCCGTCGACGGCGCGGTGGTTCCGCTGCCCGATGGTGACCTCGAGATCACCATCGAGCTCGGCCAGATTTCGGGCGACCTCGGCTGCAACTCGTTCTTCGGTGGGATCGACGCGGCCGACGACGGCACGCTGACCGTCGGGGCTTTGGGGCAGACGGAGATGGCGTGTCTCGAAGACGGGCGTATGGACTTCGAGTTCGCCTATGGCGAGGCTCTGTCCTCGGCGACCGCATGGACGGTCGATCCGAATGGGATGACGTTCTCGGGCGACACCGTCGAGATCCGCTACGAGCAGGCCCCGCCGCCGGTGCACCAGCCCCTCGAGGGCACGGTGTGGCACTTCGACACGATCTACTCGGGCGAGGGCGTGAACCGCGCCGCCAGCAGCCGAGGCGACATGGACGGCGTGACTCTGGTGATCGCCGACGGCGAGGCTGAAGTGGTTGTGCCGGAGTGTGGTGGCTTCGTGGCCACCGTTGAGCACGCCGACGGAGGGGACGGGGCATTCGAGGCCAGCGGAGATATCGGCTTGGACACCAGTCCGGCCTGCGAGATCGCCGAAATCGTCGCCGGTGGCCTTCTTGACTCCTCCGGTTTCATGATCGACGAGAACCGGCTCACGTTCATCGGCGAGGCCGGCGAAACCGTCGGCTTCTCGGCTCGTCCGTAGGGAAGCCGGAACCCGCACCTGAATTGGTCGCGAGTTATTCGATGGACCTCTGCTGAACGTTCCTTCATGCTGCTCGACCTATGAGCCCTACTAACTGGGAAGCACACACAGAGGCGGGAATCGAGCGCGTGCGTTCGTGGGCCGCCGACATCGAAGAGAACACGATGGAGCAGGCCCTTCGTTCGGCGCGCTCGCCAGCGGTTGCCGGTCCGATTGCGCTCATGCCTGATGCGCACTGGGGCATGGGGGCAACGGTTGGATCGGTGATCCCCACCACCGACGCGATCATCCCCGCGGCAGTGGGCGTCGACATCGGCTGCGGCATGATCGCCGTCGAAACCGACCTCACCGCCGAGCGGCTTCCCGACAACCTCGGGCCGGTGCTGCGAGGCATCGGCCGGGAGATCCCGTCCGGGTTCGACCGTCATCAGCACGCCACCGCTGCGGCCGATCATTGGGCCGGGGCCAACCCGCTGCACACCGATGTGGTGCTCAGCACCAAGCAGGAACGCACGATCGCACAGCAGCTCGGCACGCTCGGCGGCGGAAACCACTTTGTGGAGATCTGCCTCGATGAGCGGGGAGTGGTCTGGGCGGTGCTGCATTCGGGCAGCCGAGGTATCGGCAACATCCTCGCCAAGGCGCACATCGAGAGTGCGCGCACGCTGTGCAACGACCTCGACCGTGCGCTCGAAGACCGCGACCTCGCGTACTTCCTCGAGGGCGACGCCGGCTTCCAGGCCTACATCCGAGACATGCTGTGGTCCCAGACCTATGCGCTCGAGAACCGAGAGCAGATGATGAACACCCTGCTCCGTGTGCTTCGCGAGTGCACGGGTCTGGAGGTGTGCGAAGTGGAGCGGATCAACTGCCATCACAACTACACCGAGCGGGAGACGCACGACGGCTGCGAGCAGTGGATCACCCGGAAGGGTGCCATCCGGGCTCGGGTCGGCGATCGGGGAGTGATCCCCGGTTCGATGGGCACCAATAGCTACATCGTGTCGGGGCTGGGCAACGCGTCGTCCTATGAGTCGGCCGCGCACGGGGCTGGTCGTCGCTTCGGCCGTAAGGAAGCGAAGCGTCGGTTCACTCCTGAAGAGTTCGTGGCATCGATGGAAGGCCGGACGTGGCAGAAGAGCAAGGCCGAGGCCCTGCTCGACGAGTCGCCGATGGCTTACAAGGACATCGAGTCGGTGATGGAGGCCCAGAAGGACCTCGTGACCATCGACCACGAGCTCCACGCGGTGGTGAACTACAAGGGTGCGTGACGGCACGAGCCAATAGCGTGCTCGCGGTGATCACCATCGAGGAGTTGACTGCCGACCCTCATCCGCATCTCGCCCGGCTGCGAGCCGAGGCGCCGATCTCCTGGGTACCGGAGCTCGACGCCTGGCTCGTGACCGGGCGGGCGGCCGCGGTCGAGGTGATGCGCGATGCGGCGAGTTTCACGGTCGACGATCCGAGGTTCTCCACGGGCCGTGTGGTCGGGGCGAGCATGTTGTCGACCGATGGCGCGGTTCACGCCCGTCACCGGTCGGCCTTCGCCGCGGCCTTTCGCCCGGCCACGAACCGGGAGCGTCTCGGCACAGTTGTGAGCGAGATCGCCCGCCGCCGGGTGAGCGAGGCTGCAGCGTTGGCCACCGTGGACCTCAGGGCGACGGTGGCCGGGCCGGTCGCTGCCGAGGTGGCGATCGTTGCCCTCGGGCTGGTCGACACGACGCCCGCCGACGTGCGCGGTTGGTACACCGACATCGTCGATGCGGTCTCGGCGCTGTCGATCGACCTCGAGGCGACCGCGGCCCCCTCTCTGATGGACGGCATCCGGGCGGCGGTGGCGCGGACCGTGGCGAAGCCAGAAACGGCGCTTGCGGCGACTCGCCGGGATGGCGACCTCGACGACGAAGAGTTTGCGTCCAACGTGGCGATCGTGCTCTTCGGAGCGCTCGAGACGTCGGAAGCAATGATTGCGAATCTGCTCCGCGACGTCATCGTCGACTCCGATGTTCACGCCCGCATCGCAGCCGATCCCGAGCTTCGCGACCGGGCCATCGACGAGTCGCTTCGGTTGGAGCCGGGCGCCTCGTTCGTTGATCGCTATGTGGTCGAGGCCACCGAACGCGACGCGTCGTCGTTCTCAGCCGGCGATCACGTGATCGTGTCGCTGGCCGGCGCGAATCGCGACCCGTCGGCCTATCGCCGCCCGGACCTCTTTCTCCTGGACCGAGAGGGGGAACCGCCCCATCTCACGTTCGCCACGGGACCACACGTGTGTCTCGGCGCCCACCTTGCTCGCATGGAGGCGCGAGCGGTCCTCGACGCCTGGTTCGATCAGGAAGTGCAGGCAACCCCGGCCGCGACAGGGTTCGAGGCACCGACCGGTTTCGTGTTTCGCAAGCCGGGCCGACTGATGGTCGATGTCGGCTTTGCCGCGGACTAGCTGCCGCGCTGCAACTCGACGAGCGTCTCTGCCGGAATGTGGCAGCGAATCATGTGGCCCGGGCCGAGGATCTGCTCAGGCGGCTCCTGCGTGTCGCAGGTGCCTTCGATGACTCGGTGACAGCGCGTGTGGAACACGCAGCCCGACGGCGGGTCCTTGGGGCTGGGGATCTCACCATCGAGCGGGATCCGGTTCTCCGCGGCCCCGTCGACACTCGGCACTGCGGAGAGCAGGGCCTCGGTGTAGGGGTGGTTGGCGCCATCGAACATGCGGTCGGTGGGAGCGAGCTCCATGATGCGGCCGAGGTACATCACCGCGATGCGATCGGCGAGGTAGCGGACCACACCGATGTCGTGAGTGATGAACAGATAGCTGGTTCGCTCGTCGTTTTGCAGCTGCGCGAGCAGGTTGAGGATCGCGGCTTGCACCGACACGTCGAGGGCTGAGGTCGGCTCGTCGCAGACCACTAGGCGTGGGTCGCCGGCGAACGCTCGGGCGATGGCCACACGCTGCTTGAGACCACCGGAAAGCTGGCGTGGCTTCATGTCGAGATGGCGCTGCGAGAGGCGCACGGCATCGGCGATCTCGTTCACGCGCTGATCGGCGGCGTCGCCGGTAACCCCCGTGAGCTTGACCACGGTGCGGGTGAGGATCCGACGAACTGACCACACCCGGTTGAGCGCAGAGTCGGGGTTCTGGAACACCATCTGGATGGCCTGCTTCGCACCATCGCGCCGGTCGGTGGCGTTGGCCTTCACGGCCGTTCCGTCGAGCGAGATCTCGCCGCCGTCGTCGAGGGCATGAATGCCCAGAAGCGTCTTGGCGAGGGTGCTCTTGCCGGATCCGGACTCACCGACGAGGCCCACGGTTTCGCCTGCCGCGATGCCGAGGTCAACACTCACGAGAGCAGGAATATCCGTGCCGCGCTGATCGAAAGTCTTCGAGACGCCGGTGAGTTCGACGATGGTCTCTTCGCTGTCGCTCAGGTCGACCGCGTCGGTCGGTGGTTTCGGCATCTCATCGATGCGATCGGCGTGGTGGCAGCGGGTGGCGTGGTTTGGGGTCAGTTCGACCATCGGCGGCACCTCGGTGCGGCAGATTTCGTCGGCCAGCGGGCAGCGGTCGACATACACGCAGGTCGGCAGCGAAGTGCCGATCTGCGGCAGGTTGCCAGGGATCGTGTAGAGCGCTCGCTCGGTCTTGCGAAGGCCCTTGCGGGGAATCGCGTTGAGCAAGCCGATCGTGTAGGGGTGCTGCGGGTTGTCGAAGACTTCTTGGGCATCGCCTTCTTCGATGATGCGACCCGCGTACATGACGCCGACTCGGTCGCACATCGTGCGGATGACGCCGAGGTTGTGGGCGATGAGCAGCACCGCGGCTCCGGTTTCCTCTCGGAGCGTGCGGATGAGGTCGAGCACCTCGGCTTCAACAGTCGCGTCGAGGCCGGTTGTGGGCTCGTCGAGGACAAGCAACTCGGGGTCGGACGCGAGCGCCATGGCGATCACGACGCGCTGGAGCATGCCGCCCGAGAGCTGATGCGGGAAGCGTTCGAGCACGCTGTCGGGGTCGGCGATACGCACCTTGCCGAGCGCCTCTCGCGCCAACGCGTCGGCCTCTTCCTTGCTCGAACCGAGAATCGTGAAGCACTCCGCCACCTGCTGGCCGATCTTCAAACTGGGGTTCATTGCCGCAACGGGGTCTTGGTAGACCATCGACACCCGGGTGGTGCGAAGCTTGCGCAACTCGCTGTTGCTCATACCGGTGACTTCGGTGCCCGCGACCTGCACGCTGCCGCCGGTGATGCGGCCGTTGGTGGGGAGGTACCTCATCGCGGCGTAGGCGGTGGTGCTCTTGCCGCAGCCCGACTCGCCGACGAGGCCGTAGGCCTCGCCCGGACGAACCCGGAAGCTCACGCCACGAAGGACCTCTCGCGGGAGACCGCGGACGAGGTAGGCCAGCTCAAGGTCGTCGACGACCAGCGCGTCGGGCGCATCGGTGGGGGGAGGGGAGCCGGCTTCGGCGAGGTCGGTCATGCTTTGTTCACCCGATCGATGGAATCGGCGATGAGGTTGATGCCGATGATGAGGCTGGCGATGGCGATGCCGGGGAAGATCGACATCCACCACTGGCCAGATTGGAGGTTGGGGTAGGTCTGGTTGATGTCGGTGCCCCAGTCGGCGGTCTGGATGTCGCCCAGCAGGCCGAGGAACGCCAGCGTTGCCACCGTGAAGATCGCGTAGCCGACGCGCACGGTGAGCTCGACGACGATCGTGCCCGTGATGTTGGGCAGGATCTCCCTCACCATGATGTAAGGGCCGGACTCGCCTCGGAGTTTCGCCGAGGTCACATAGTCGAGTTCGCTCTCGCCGATCACCACCGATCGAATTGTCCGGGCCACGACGGGCGTGAACAGGGCGGCGATCATGATGATCGTGACCGTGTCGGTGACGTCGAACACTGCCGAGGTGAGCACGGCGAGCAGGATCAGCGGAATCGAGAGGAAGCCGTCGATGATCCGACCGATGATTTCATCGAGCCAGCCGCGGTAGAAGCCGACGATCAACCCGAGGGTCGTGCCGCCGAACACGCCGAGCGCTGCCGCCACCGGGGAGACCTTCAGCACCTCGCGGGCGCCGGCGATCACCCGCGAGTACACGTCGCGGCCGATGCGGTCGGTGCCGAACCAGGCATCCCCACTGGGCCCCGATCGAGGCGAAACAGAGCGAACCGACTCGTTGGGGTCGTACCGAGTGAGGAGATCGGGAACGAGGGCGCAGATCAACCAGAAGCCGACGATGATCGCACCGGCGATGAAGGCCGGGCTCTTCAACAAGAGTTGTCGCCGCTCGCGGCGCGCCTGCTTGCGTTCGGCTGCGGCGTCGATCGGCTCGTCCTCGGTCAGGTTCTCGGCGGGACTCGCGTCGCGCGGAACTCCTGCACCTGGATTGGCTGGCCCTGGGCCTGAGGATGCGACCATCAGTTGTCCTCCGTGAGTCGAGCCCGAGGATTCATCCAGGCGATGAGAAGATCAGAGAGGAGCGTGGCGACCATGAAGATGATCGCCACGAGGATCACTCCAGATTGGAGCAGCGGCAGGTCGCGTTCGTTGGCGGCGCCGACGATCACACCGCCGAGGCCCGAGTAGGCGAAGATGAACTCGATGCCGACGAGGCCGCCGAAGAGGTAGCCCATCTGGGTGCCGATGACGGCCACGGTCGGTTGGAGGGCATTGCGCAGCACATGGCGTCGGATCACCTTCGATTCGCTCAACCCCTTCATGTGGGCGGTGCGCACATAGTCCGACTCGAGCGCCTCGATCGAACCGGCCCGGGTGACACGGGCGATGTAGCCGAAGTACACGATGACGATGGTCAGCGCGGGCAGGACGAGGTCACCGAATCCGGTGAAGATCTCGCCCTTGCCGGGTGAGGAGGCAATGGCCGGGAACCATCCGAGCTTCACGCCGATGAGGTACTGGAGGATCACCGCCGTCACGAAGTCGGGAATGGCCGAACTGGCCAGGCCGACGGTGACGACCGAGCGATCGGCGATGCTGTCTCGCCGCCGTGCGGCGAAAAGGCCGCCGAGGATGCTCAGCGGAATCGTCATCGCGAGCCCGAGGCCGACGAGCAGGGCGGATCGGCCCAATGCGGGGAACACCACTTCTCGGACGGGTTCCTGGGTCTTGAACGAGTCGACACCGGAGAAGAACGTCACGGTCTGCTTGATGAGCCGGCCGAATTGGGTGCTCAACGGATCGTTGCTGCCGATTCGCTCTCTCACCTCCTCCACCTGTGCCTCGGAGGCCAACTGACCGGCAATCGTCTGCGCCGGGTCTCCCGGGAAGACGTTGGTGATGGCGAACACGATCATCACGACGATGAACAGCGTCACCACGGAGAGGGCGAGGCGGCGAAGGATGAATCTCAACATGTATTTGGGGTTCCGCTAGACGACGTTGCG
>Ga0055584_100006126_pt1 | contig 11792 bp, 11 predicted proteins | sample OSDHelmetaG_FD_58716 | JGI IMG/M metagenome (GOLD analysis project Ga0055584, IMG submission 58716) | Pelagic marine sediment microbial communities from the LTER site Helgoland, North Sea, for post-phytoplankton bloom and carbon turnover... | ecosystem: Environmental > Aquatic > Marine >... | reverse complement strand
TTACAACTAAAACCGTCAACACTCGTACTTACAACTAAAACCGTCAACACTCGTACTTAGAACCAAAATCGTTAACACTCGTACTAGGTATCGCAAATTGATTTAACCGAAGGATCAAAACGTCCGTAGGTTATGTCACTTTCAAACTATCAAACTCGTAACTCAATCGCACACATATTTCGGCGATAACCTAAATTAGCACAACTAATCTATCATTAGCAATACTAAATTGCGGGTAAAGATTGTGGGATTTTCCCCTAAACAAGTTTGTCAAGCCTCTGTGTTCTAGGGTTCTCGATTGAGTTTTCTGATTTTCACTTTGAAAGCAACATCGGTTAACCGACAAGGGTGCTAATGGTGTGATGCCAGTTGTCAGATTACTCTGCTGGGAAAACATTCACCCTTTCAATGGGTTGTTTACTGCTGGGTCGAGAAACAGCATTGGGTCGAGATCGGTAAATTACATCCTCTGTCAGAATGAAATGGGACGCTTCGAGGTGCCTTGCTGGAATGTGCGGAAACAGGTGGTGCACCAAATGAAAGCAATCATTGCGCGGGAAAAAGATAGCACGCAGACCGCGTGGTGCGAGAATATTGCGGGATGCAACTAGATCGTCCCCCGACGCCACAATACCTGCGTGATCCAAGCAATCAGCCCAATAGTTCAGCGCGGAATAAGCGAAAACGAAAGATGCAATCAAGAAGATCGATATGGTCAGCGGAAAGATCACGACTAGAACGGTTAGAACCGCCAGTAAGGCCAGCCGCCCAATAAGATAGGTCTGTCCATCACGCGCCGCAAAGTTGAGGTGTAGATAATAGGGGAGATGTCGCCCCAAGAAAGGCGTGACCAGGTGCCGGACGACTACCCAGAACGTTAGCTTTTCGTGAATCTTAAGGTCTTTGATTCCCGAAAGATCCATATCATGATCGTAGTCACCCAAATGTGCATGGTGTGATAGATGTTCATCGCGATAATCAGAGAATGAGCTGAAAAGAAGCATCGCACAGAACTTTCCAACCGCCCAATTGTCAGTGCGCTCTTTGCAGAAAGTCGCATGTGAACATTCGTGGATAATGTTGTTCAGCCCTCGGAAACGGGTGCCGATGAAAACCATAATCGTAATCGCCATCAACACGACGATCCAGCTGGGGCCGAGGGACAGTAGAAATCCTCCGGTCATCACGGCGAGACTGATCTGAAGGACGTATCCAGCAACAATCATCCACCCTGCTTGCGCTGAATACCGTTCCATTCCTGCGAATTCACGATTGTATTTCTGCCGAAGAATTTTAGCTGACATTTTGAGAAACCCTATTAAGTTGTGTCTTAAAAAAGCCCTATTTTTACCAAATTTTCAACCCAATCTTGCCGAACCAACCGCTTCATTACCTGTGCTAATATTACACCCGTACTCTTTTTACGTTGATTGTGGCTGACAAAGGGGTTTGAGTTGCGCATCATTAGTAGAACTTATTCGACGAGGTGATTTCTTGGAATTTGACTATGAAGCACTGGCAGTTCTTTCCGCGATTGTGCGCACAGGTAGCTTCGAATCTGCGGCAAAAACGCTGAAGGTGACACAGTCAGCGGTCAGTCAACGCATAAAGCAACTTGAAGATAAAGTTGGTTCGGTTCTGGTCGTAAGGGGGCGCCCTTGCACCGCGTCTGGGGACGGGCAGCTCTTATGTCAACATTTTGACCACGTCACATTGCTACGGCATGAAGTCCGTGAACAATTGTCTGTTGGAGATGCTAAAACGAAAAGTAACATCCGCGTCGCTGTTAATAACGACAGCCTTGCGACATGGTTTCCAGACGTAGTTGCGCGCGCCGCAGACGAACTGAGTGTCAGGTTGGAAATTCTTCCCGATGACCAAGAATTCACGGAAGAACGACTCCGGTCCGGTGACGCGCTTGCAATTGTAAGCGCGTCCGAGAAACCAATCCCTGGCTGCAAAAGTTTCGCGCTTGGAAACATGGAATACGTTGCAGTCGCGTCCGCCACCTATGTTACACAACACTTTACCGACGGTATCACTTTGTCGGCTGTGGCAAGTGCGCCTTCCATTCGTTTTGACCGCAAAGATACCTTGCCATATCAATGGCTGCAGGCCGCATTCCAAGACTCCACTCCCTTATCCTCTCACATCATACCGTCGTTTGAAGGGCATCTGATATCCTGCAAGCTAGGCATCGGTTGGGCGATGATGCCAATTGTCTCTGTTAAACATCTAATCGAGAGTGGGGAATTAATTGAAATCGTCCCAAACACCCGAGTTGGGACACCTTTGTTTTGGCATACAAGATTGCAAGCCAGCGCAACGCTTCGCCGCTTATCAGAGATTGCAATCGATGTTTCAAAAGACAAATTGTAGCTGGTGGAAAACAAACCTCTAAGGTGCCCGGAAAAGGATATACTTGTAAAAACGCTCCGCAAAAGGCGGAGCGTTTTAGAAAAGTTGGCGGTAAGTATAAACTACAGTGCTACCAAAGCCCGCTTTGTCATCGCTTTGATGAGAGCGGCACGGTAGTTACCTGATCCATGGACATCAGAGATCAACCCATCAGAGGACACCTCGACCGCATCAACTGCTGCTGCGCTCATGTCAGCGGATAAGGCTGCCTCGAGGCCGGAATGGCGGAACACACCGCTTTCGCTGGCGCCGGTTATGGCCACCCGTGTTTCACCGCCACCGACAACAACCAATACGCCAACCATAGCATAGCGTGACGCAGGGTTTGGGAACTTCGCGTAAGCCGCTTTCTCGGCATCCGGAAAGCTGATGGAGGTGATGATTTCCCCATCGTCCAACGCAGTCTCAAACATATCCTTGAAGTAATCTGCTGCTGCGATGCTTCGTTTGTTGGTGGTGATCGTTGCACCTAAACCAAGGCAAGCTGCAGGGTAATCTGCTGCCGGATCGTTGTTTGCAACAGACCCACCAATGGTTCCGCGATTACGCACCGCGGGGTCGCCGATACCGCCAGCAACTGCCGCTAGATAAGAAGGGACATCTACGCTACCCGCGACCTCGGCATGGGTGGTCATCGCGCCGATAACCGTTGCGTTGCCATCGCGAGAAATGCCCGACAGTTCTGATGTTCCCGCAAGGCTTACAAGGTCAGAAGGCGAAGCAAAGCGCGCCTTCATAGTGGGCAACAAGGTTTGCCCACCAGCAAGTATTTTACCGTCCTCTGCCTCTGCCAGTTTTGTGACAGCATCATCAACGGAATTCGTAGTGTGAAATGTTGTTGAATACATTCTCTTGTCTTCCTTATTCTGCTGCTTTCAGAGGAGTGTTGGATTGAATAGCTTGCCAAACATTCGAAGGCGTTGCGGGCATTGATAAATTTTCCGTCCCAATCGCATCCGTAATCGCATTCATCAGCGCAGGAGGAGATCCAATTGCCCCTGCCTCTCCGCATCCTTTCACCCCCAATGGGTTTGAAGGGCTAGGGACAGAATTATGATCTACATCAAAACTGACGAGATCATCGGCACGTGGCATGCAGTAATCCATATAAGACCCAGTCAAAAGTTGACCTTGGTCATCATAAACCACCTGTTCCAACATCGCCTGACCAACACCTTGTCCGATACCGCCGTGCACTTGGCCTTCTACAATCAACGGGTTGATCAAGGTTCCAAAGTCGTCTGTCGCGGTGAACTTAACGATCTTAACAACGCCGGTTTCCGGATCAACTTCGACCTCGGCGATGTGACATCCAGCAGGAAAGCTGAAGTTCGACGGATCATAGAACGCCCCTTCTTTCAGGCCCGGTTCCATACCCTCGGGCAGGTTGTGCCCAGTATAGGCGGCAAGCCCAATCTCGTGCCAACCAAGCGCTTTGTTGGTGCCCTTGATCTTTACCTCACCGCCTTCGCAGAAAACCTCGTCTTCGTTTGCATCAAGCAAATGCGCTGCAATTTGGCGGACTTTATTTTCGACCTTATCGCAGGCCTTAGAAATGGCAGAAAGCCCTACAGGTCCCGAACGAGACCCATAGGTGCCCATACCAAACTGCACCTTATCTGTGTCGCCATGCACGATTTGTATGTTGTCCACCGGCAAATCGAAACGATCAGCAACAACCTGTGCAAAGCTGGTTTCATGACCCTGACCATGGCTGTGCGACCCTGTCAGCACTTCAATTGTCCCGACGGGGTTCACGCGCACTTCGGCGCTTTCCCAAAGCCCGACGCCAGCCCCAAGGCTTCCCACCGCTTTTGATGGGGCGATGCCGCAAGCTTCGATGTAGGTTGAATAGCCTAATCCCCTTAGCTTACCGCGTGCGGCGGCTTCGGCTTTTCGGGCCGCAAATCCGGCGACATCTGCCGCTGCTTGCGCCTTTTCCAGGTGTCCGGGGAAGTCGCCACAATCGTAGTTCATGATCACAGGCGTCTGATATGGGAACTCTAGGATGAAATTCTTACGCCGTAACTCAGCCGGGTCCATTCCCATCTCGCGCGCGGCTTTTTCCATGATGCGTTCGATCACGTAACACGCCTCTGGCCGTCCCGCGCCACGATAAGCATCCACTGGTGTGGTGTTGGTATAAACCGTTTTCACGTTACAATGGATTGCGGGCATGTGGTACTGCCCCGCCAGCAGTGTGGCGTAAAGATATGTCGGCACAGCAGACGAAAACAACGACATATAGGCGCCAAGATTTGCAATCGTGTCGATCTTGAAGCCCGTGATTTTTCCATCACCATCAAAGCCCATTTCAGCATGTGTGATGTGATCCCGTCCATGTGCATCCGTCAAGAAAGCTTCGGATCGGGTAGAGGTCCATTTCACGCTGCGTTTGGTTTTCATAGATGCCCAAAGACAAACAATTTCTTCTGGATAGATGTAGATTTTCGATCCAAAGCCGCCACCCACATCAGGTGCGATCACACGCAGTTTGTGTTCCGGGGCCACCTGATAGAAGGCACTAAGAACAAGGCGCGCAACGTGGGGGTTTTGCGACGTGGTATAAAGCGTGTAATGATCTTCAGCCGCGTCAAAACTCGCGACAGCTGAACGGGGTTCCATCGGATTGGGGCTGAGCCGATTGTTTGTCAGATCGATTGACGTGACATGCTTAGCAGTCTTCAGACCCGCATCGGTAGCCTCTTCATCCCCAATTTCCCAATCAAAAATCTGATTGTTCGGCGCATTCTCATGTACCTGTGGGGCGCCATCTTTTAATGCATCGCCAGTGGCGACAATTGCAGGCAGTTCTTCATAATTCACCTCAACAGCCTCAGCCGCATTGCGCGCCTCTTCGAGCGAATTCGCAATAACGACCGCGACGGCATCACCTACATAACGCACCTTGTCTGTGGCAAGCGCAGACCACGCGCCCATGTTCATTGGCGTGTCGTCTTTTGACGTAATCGCCCAGCCACAAATGATATTGCCGATCCCATCCCCCGTTAGCTGCGCACCATTCAAAACAGCTAGCACACCGGGCATACTTTCGGCGGTCTTTGCATCGATGGATTTGACATTTGCATGGGCATACGGGCTACGCACAAAGGCGGCATATGCTTGGTTTTCGTTTCTTACATCGTCGGTATATTTACCCGACCCCGTCGTGTAGCGTTTATCTTCCTTCCGCTTGACGCGGGCTCCAATTCCTTCAGACATTTGATCCTCCCGATCACATCTTGGTGCTGGCGTCAGCGATTGATTTCACGATATTATGGTAACCAGTACAGCGGCAGATATTGCCCTCTAGCTCGCCACGAATAGCCGCTTCATCAAGTGGCTGGTTGCTGGCTTTGTACCGGTTGACCATGTCGATCCCCGCCATGATCATACCTGGCGTACAAAAACCGCATTGCAGTCCGTGGTTGTCATTGAAAGCCACCTGCATCGGGTGAAGATCGTCATTTGCGATTCCTTCAATCGTGGTGATCTCCGCGCCATTGGCTTCTGCGACAAGCATCGTGCAAGACTTGATCGATTTGCCATTCAGATGGACAGTACAAGCCCCGCATTGACTTGTGTCGCAACCGACGTGAGTGCCGGTCAGGCGCAACTTTTCTCTGATAAAATCGACAAGCAAAGTGTTGTCAGGCACGTCTTCGGTGTGGGTTACCCCATTTACCTCAATCGTCACATTAGCCATTTAAATCCTCCCAAACAGATGATGTGTGTGGCTGGCCCGAAAGCTGGCGTCTGTCCTTGGTCTGTTGCTGGTCTCCTCCAAAACCATACGACCAATGTTTGGATTTCGGCTCCTTTCGGGGGCAAAACCACACGCGGCAGCTGCTGTGAGGAGGCCAAATTAAGGTTGTTATCCATTAAGCGAGTCTGCCGTAAGGTCAGCCTAGTACAATATTTTCAAGCTTGCCAAGTTTTCCGTTAGATTGAGCTCTTCAATCTAACGCGAGGTGTTTTGAGTCCGGCGCCAATGATGTCAGTTTTGCTGCGTCCTGAACTTACTTTTTTAGCAGGGGTAACCCGTAGTAATGGCCAAGTGATTGTTTGATTGATGGAAAACAATCTTTAGGTGCGGTCGGGATATATCGTAATAATGGGAAAGAACGTCAGATAGTTGGTCTCCAAACCCACAGTCACGATGTTTACGAATAGGTTAAGCCAAACGGCTTCCTTCAGCGTTTCGTGCGGCTTGGGTGTATAACCAGATCGACACCGATATTGCAGTTGATTGGGCGAACGCTCGGTCGTCTAGCTAGGGTTTAGGCAGGCTTGTAGCGGCAGAGGTCAATTATTGTTTGTTTTCGATCTTTTGAGTGATGCTGTTTTCTCGGATTGCAAGAACAGATGAGTAGGACGAAACTGAATAGGGGACGCAATAGCTCAGAAGGATTTTCAGCAAGGATGCGAAACTCAATCCTCCAAAAAGCATGCGGTCGCCATGGTTGATGATCGCAAGGATGGTCCCAACGACCAACGCAATCCGTGCTGCGCGTTTGACAACTGGTCGGCTTGTTGCAAGTGGCCAAAACCTTAATTCAGGGTTCTGCGGGACATCTGGATTTGAGGTCTTAGTTGGCATGGGGTTTCTCATTCAATACGAATCCCAGACTATGAACGCTATCGCCGTTGAGGCGTTGTTTTAGTATGTCTGCGTTCATTCGATTGTCTCGCTTATCTGGCTATTTTGAAAGAAAGTTCTAATGGCGACGAGTCTTAAGGCATGGGTACGTCGGTTGTGTACTTGGGTACTGAATATCCTTTTTGCACAGCAGGGCGTTCAGCGATCCGGACGTACCAATCGCGTACATTAGGATAATCGTTCAGGTCGTTTTCCTGCCATTCAAATCGTGAAATCCAAGGCCAGCATGCCATATCAGCGATGGAATACATTCCGCGCCCCTCACCTGCGATGTAATCACGACCCTCAAGACGTTCGTTTAAAACACGGTAAAGACGTGCACCTTCTTTGGCATAACGTTCCTCACTATAGGTCGATTTGCCTGCGTTGTATTTCACGAAATGGTGCACTTGCCCCAACATTGGGCCAAGCCCCCCCATTTGCCACATCAACCATTCAACCATCTTCCAATACTCGGCCCCTTCGCATTGGAATTTTTTATATTTATCAGATAGGTACAGCATAATCGCACCTGTCTCCATCATTTCAACTCCTGTTTCGTGGTCAACGATGGCAGGGATCCGGTTGTTCGGGGCAATCTTCAGGAAATCAGGCGCGAACTGTTCATCTTTTGTGATGTCGATAGAATGGACCGTGTAGGGGACGCCCAATTCTTCGAGCAAGATTGAAACCTTGCGGCCATTGGGGGTCGTCCAAGTGTAGAGGTCAATCATCATCTGTCCTAGGTTTTGCGTGTGTTCAGGATAGCATATTCAAGACATGTATGGGCAGCTATTCCAATCTGATGTGGGCGCTTCACAAAGCCGTCAAGCTCCCTTTTCATTCAGTTTTTGATGTAGCTGATCAGAAAGGGAAACCCAATCTTTGTTGGTTGCCCAAGAATCGATGAGATTTTATCTACATGCATGGATACATCCCTAACGGGTTGCCTAATGCGACACGAGATAGCTGCACTTTTATCGTCGATCTTGATGTAAATATGTTTCGGTAGGTTTATTGACCGACGGAGAAGAGCCCATTCTGAGCCAGTCCAATAACAAACATAAGAAATCTGCACCCATACTAATGATGCGACAGGTGTTCGGGTATTTGCATTTACACAAAGATCTCAAAGAGACCCATTTCGTCTTGAAAGTGAGTGTGTGGACTATCTCTTTTAAAGAGCGGTCTCTGCCTGAATTCTGTATCGGTCATGTGGTTGTTTCAAACCAACAGGCCTCTGGTAGTATCGGTTTCGCTACAGAGACCATATCGCTGGGCGAGCGCGGAATCGCTTGCCCTATTTGTATCAGTTCGTGGCGTCTGCTTCGAATACCAACTTCTCGGCGTATTGTATGATCTCGCTGCGTTCTACGCCGATTGTTTCTAGGGTCTCATCAGACATCTGATTCAATGTAGATGTCATTTGCGCAACCTGAATGTGTTTCATACCGCGCGTGAATGCGCCGGAAATGGAGCGAAGAAGGCCTTTGCCCGGCGAAGGTTGAGATGCGGTGTTTGTGCTAAAAAATGCCATGTTATGTCTCTCTCATTGGGCACCTTCGATGGTACCAACTTGTATCTACAACCAAAGATAAGGACTAAATTTATAGTTGCACAGTCGCATCTACGGGAAGCCGCCATTCGAAATTTGCAAGGCTTGCAGTTGGCGCAATACAGCCAGCTTATATTTGCATCGTTGGTGGTGAAAATTGATAAATCTCAATACAGTTTTGTGATTTCCAGTGCTCGAGGCACAACTATACCATAGTAGTTTACTCAACGTCCGTTTCGGGCGGCGACAATTGCAGAGGCATCGCATGACCGGTTTCTTAATACTATGTATGTTAGGCGCATCGTTTTCGATGGTCGCGCAACGCTTATCATCAACCATTTTGACCGCGCCAATGGTTTTCGTTTTCGGAGGCGCCGTCGTCTCGGTTTTAGGGGGTGTCGATACTGCAGCCAGCGAGGAATATCTTCACATTGTCGCTGAGGTCGCGCTTGTCGTGTTGCTGTTTCTCGATGCGGCCCAGATTGATTTGGGTGCGTTGCGTGAACGTAGCGTCTGGCCTCGGCGGATGCTTTTGATTGGGCTACCACTTGCGATTCTGATGGGTACGATTGTTGGCAGTGTTTTGTTTCCAACGTGGTCAATCGCAGCTGTGGCTTTGGCTGCGGCGATTCTTGCTCCAACAGATGCGGCTTTGGGGCAGGCGGTTGTGACAAACGAAAGTGTCCCCATTCGTACTCGCCGCGCGTTGGTCGTTGAAAGTGGATTGAACGATGGGCTCGCCTTACCAATTATCTTGCTTTTCGCGGCATTGACCGCTGCAGTTGAGGCACAGAGTAGTCTTGAATGGATTGTCTTTGGTGCAAAACAATTGATCTTTGGCCCACTTGTCGGAGGAGTATTAGGTTTTGCTGGGGGGCGTGCATTAATGTGGGCAAAGGACACGAAATCCACCGCAGAAGCCTATGAGGGCATCGGCGCACTGGCCTTGGCCGGCATGGCATATTTGTGTGCCGTATCAATTGGTGGAAACGGCTTTATCGCTGCATTTGTGGCGGGGCTGGCGTTTGGAGGGGTCGTTAAAGGCGCTTGTAAGTTTGTTTATGAATTCACGGAAAGCGAAGGTCAGTTGTTGGCATGGATAGCTTTCTTTTTGCTGGGTGCTGCATTGGTCCCGCAGGCGATCACGCATCTGACGTGGCCGATGTTAACCCTCATTCTGCTAAGCCTATTTGTGATCCGCCCACTGGCGATTTGGATATCACTTTCCAAAACAGATGCTGAACCTACCACCAAATTGTTCTTTGGATGGTTTGGCCCACGTGGCCTCGCGACCGCGCTTTTTGCATTATTGGTGCTGGAACAAATCCCACATGGCTTAGGCGAGGACATATTGAACCTTGCGATCAATACGGTCTGGATCAGCGTCCTTTTACACGGAATGTCAGCGGCGCCAGGCGCACAGTGGTACGGGCGTAAATTGGCAAAGAAGGCCCTGTGAATTTGATGTGGCTTTGTTGCCAACGTTGAGCTGATAAAAGGAAAATCTGTATGTCCGCAGCCTTAACACTATTAATCATCTTGGCGGTGTCGCTGCTTGTTGTGCGCATCGGTGGAACAGCGTTGCGCCTGACAGGCCTGTCATTGTCTGCAGCACGGTTTCAAAGCATTTCCGCGCTTACGGGTACGGGTTTCACAACCCAAGAGGCCGAAACATTGATGCATCATCCCCTGCGCCGACGGGTGTTAATGGGCTTAATGTTTGCAGGGCACTTAGGTGTGGTGTCGCTTGCGTCGACTGTCATTCTTGCAGTGTCGTCCGCCGAAGAAGGTGCCGTGTTTGGCACTATCATCTATATGATCATTGCTGTCATGGTGATCTGCACAATTGCGATGAACGAAACCTTTGATCGTTTTGTGTGCGGCTTGATCGCGGTTATTTTGAATAAATTGGGATGGTTCGATGAGGATCAACATTTGATCCTCGCGGAACTTCCTGATGGACGTCAGTTGGCGGAACATACTGCAATACAAAAATGCACCGTCGAAGCTGAGGATAAGGAATTCACGATCCTGTCTCATCCGCATACGGATGACGGAGTGATCCAGTTAAGCAGTGGCGATAGCATCCTTTGCTTCGGGCCAGCGTCCGTGCATTCCAAACTACGAGAAGTGATGAAAGGCTCATGATGTCTAGAACGCAAATCTACCCTGTTATAACGAATCTACCGACCATCACGACCACGCAGATGATTGAGGTCGACAGACGGATGATGGATGATATCGGTATCAGCCTGTTTCAGATGATGGAAAATGCAGGGCTTCAATTGGCCAGTCTTGCACGCGATGCGTTTTTAGGTGGCAATGTCCGTGGCAAACGTATTGCGGTGCTGGCGGGCACAGGTGGCAACGCTGGCGGTGCCATTGTTGCGGCACGGCGCCTGACAAGTTGGGGCGCGACTTGCGATATTGGGTTTGGGCACGATGTGGCTGCGCTTGCTGATGTACCTAAAGCCCAATTTGATATCTTGGACAAAATCACATCCATTGATCTGATAAAACCTCAGGATTTAAATGCTGATTATGACCTGATCCTTGATGGCCTAATCGGTTACAGCCTGAAGGGTGACCCCAGAGGGGGTGTCGCTGATTTCATCAATGCGGCTAACGCGATTAGTACGCCTGTTCTGTCACTTGATGTGCCGTCTGGGTATGATGGTGAAACAGGGGCGCACCGGAATCCCACCATGCAAGCTGATGCGACACTGACAATTGCATTGCCTAAGTTTGGAATGTTGGACGCCACGGAAAATATCGGAAGATTATTCTGCGCCGATATTAGTTGCCCACCTTGTGTTTACGAAAATCTCGGGCTGACTAAGGTGTACGAGGCTCCATTTGCCCAAAGCCCAATCGTCGAGCTATCGCGCGCTCATTGACGCAATGTATCGCCAAACGTCAGCTTTGGCGTCAGCTCGACAACCTGGCCTTCGTCGTTGGCCCCTTCGGCATTGCGCGCTGCAATAATCCGCGCGGCTGTTTGGCCTATCTCACGGCGGCATGCATCCATGCTCGCCAATTTCTTGGGTAAGCCATCCAGTAATTCAACGCCGTTAAAACCCGCCAAGCCGATTGAGTTGGGAATGTCGATGTTACGTTCTTGTAGATATAACAGGCCACCAGCACCGATCATGTCGTTAGAATAGTAAAGGAAATCGAGGT
>Ga0055584_100006125_pt1 | contig 11793 bp, 6 predicted proteins | sample OSDHelmetaG_FD_58716 | JGI IMG/M metagenome (GOLD analysis project Ga0055584, IMG submission 58716) | Pelagic marine sediment microbial communities from the LTER site Helgoland, North Sea, for post-phytoplankton bloom and carbon turnover... | ecosystem: Environmental > Aquatic > Marine >... | reverse complement strand
CGGCTGCGGCTTGGGCGCTACCGCCATCCCCACATGGTAGACATCGGGTTTCCGAAACATGGCGTTCAGGGTATTGGAACCGCCACCGCTCCAGCCCCAAATGGCGACCCGGGACAGATCGACGTATGAGCGGCTCCGGCCCAGCTCCTTGAGCCCGGCGGCTTGTTCTTCCGTGGAGAGGGGGCCGAGGCTGCCAAAGATAGATCGCCGCCAAGCGGCGCCTTTGGGCGCTGGGGTGCCGCGATTGTCGATCGATACGACCAGATAGCCGAGTTCGGCGATCGCTCGATGGTAGTCGGCTTGGGCCGTGCCCCAGGCATCCAAAACAGTCTGGGCATGTGGTTCCCCGTAGACGTAGACCACTACGGGATATTTCTTCGAGGGATCAAAGTTGGACGGCTTGATCATCCACGCGTCCATCACGATGCCCTTGCCGATATCAAGCTGAATAAACTCGGTGGGATGAGTCGGCGTGGACTTCATCGTCTGGCGCAGCTCGCGATTGTCTTCGAGCACTCGGACGACCTTGTGTTTTGGTAATTTGACGAGATCCGTGACCGGCGGTGAATCGAAGGTGGAATAGGTGTGGAATGCCCACTGCGCATCAGGTGAAAATTCATAGTCGTGGGTCCCGGGTGTTTCTTTCGGTGTCACCCGCTCGGGTTTTGCCGAACCATCGAGGGCGACTCGATAAAGATACTTCTGCGTGCCGTTGTCCGGGGAAGCGTTGAAGTAGAACCAACCTCTTTTCTCGTCGATTTTTACCTTTTCGATGATGTCGAAATTGCCGGGAGTCAGGAGCGTTTGCTGCTTGCCTTCGCGGGAGTAGATATAGGCATGCCGCCAGCCGTCTTTTTCACTGATCACGATGAATGCCTGCCCATTTCTAATCCACTCGAGTCCGGAATTCTTCCGTATGCTCGCAATCACCCAAGCGGGATCAGTTTCCTTGAAGATGCGGGTGACCTTGTCGGTTTCGACGTCGACCATGAGAAACTCGCGCTTGTCGCGGAATCGACTGAGCTGTTCCACGAGCAATTCATCAGAGTTGCCAGCCCAACTCACCTGACCCAAATAGTATCGTTCTTCGGGGGAGGGGATCGGTAGCCACTTCGTTTTGCCTCCATCGACAGGGACAACCCCAACCCGCAAGCTGGGGATGACTCCGCCGACTCTGGCAAATCGAGTTTCGCGCACCTTGGGGTAAGATGGATCACCGGGAACGAGTATCGACCGCTGTCGGACCTGAGAGTAATCCGATTGCACGTAAGCGATCCGTTGGCCATCCGGACTCCAAGTCGCTCCGCGGTTGAAAACTGACTCAGACCCATCCGTTGTGAGCGCTGTTGTCTCGCCACCACGCAGATTGCGAACGCGAAGATCTCCGCGATCCGAGGTTAGGACAGCTTGACCGTCGGGAGACAGATCGCCTCTTCTGCGAGCGTTTTCTCTTCCGCGTGAACTCAAGACGGTACGTTCGCCACTGGCAGCGTCGTAACGGACCCGCACATTTCCCCTATTGTCGGGACCTGTTTCCAGGCGGGTGTAGCCCGAGCTATCCTGCGTCCAATCAGCTCGAAACCGTTTTACCCGGAAGTCTCTCTCCTCATAGATCCCCCGCATTCGGGGTTCGATCTTCTTCAGGAGCGCCTTCTCTGAGGATTGTGCGTGAACGTTGGAAGCGGCGTTGACTCCGCACGCGATCGCGAGACAGGCCACCATCATTTTCATTCTACGCATTCGAGACGCGTTCATGCGGGAGAGTGTCATCGAGCGCGCTTGATATCTTCGTTGTAGATCTCGCCGTCCACGCTGTGGTGTTGGAAGGCGACCTGCGGTTTGCCATTCACCCGTTTTACCACGACGCGGAGGAAACCGCCCTTCACGTTGAGATATTTGTGCATGGGAGACACATTGCTGTTCTTCCAGCCGCCCGCGTGTTTGTTGGATGTGGGTCCGCAGGAATACTCAGTGACGCCCGTCTTGGGGTCGACGGAGACGTATTGCCAATGACGGTCGCCACAGACGAGATACATGTTCTTTTGCGTGCTCACGAACTGACGGATTTCATCGCCTTCGTAGGTGAATCCGACATTGGCGTGGTTGTCTTTCTTGTTGCCACGATCAGGTCCGACGATCGGCGTTGAGTTCACCACGATCCGAAACGTGGCATCGGACTTCTTTACGCTGTCGAAGAACCATTGCTTTTGTTTCTTTCCCCAGATTGATTTGTTCGGGCCATCAGGTTCGGTATTGGCTGAACGAAACTGACGTCCGGCGGGCAACCAGATTTGCAGATCCTTGCCCCAACGAATCGTCCGATACGGCATTTCGGGCAATCCGGTCTGCTCCCGGAAAATCCGCAGTCCTGCTTCCCAGGTGAGGTCGCCATAGTTGATTCCCGGCCATGAGTCGTTCTTGGTGATGTCGTGGTCATCACGCATGAAGTAGCTCGCTACGTTCTTATGAAACTCCCGTTGGAAGGGCAGACTGTAGGTGGACTGCCATTTGTAGTGCGCCAGCTCCTCACTCTTGGCCCAGGGGAGTGCCTTGTCGTAGTAGACCACGTCGCCGGTATGAACAAAGAAGTGCGGCTTCTTCTTCAACATCTGCGCGTAGATCTTGTGTCCGTTCACCGGATCGTCCCGCCGCACATAGTCTTGTCCTGTCACCACGGTAAAGCTGATGTCCGCGACCCGGTCTTCAGCAGGTGGCGTGCGGAACTGGCCATGCAACATCACCGTTGCAGCTCCCGATTTGCCAGGGCGGCCCTCGGCCTTCACGACATAACCGGTCCCGGGCTCCAAATTTTCCAATCGAAAATGCCGGTTGAAATCGGCGGACTTGTTTACGGGTTTCCAAGCAAGCATCTGCGGGGTATCTGCATCCTTCGCCCGATAACTGATCCGCACCTGCCCGTCCGCACCAACGACACTGTCGACCATGTCGGCCAACTGTTTGCCCGCTGGCAGTTTGTCGTCCTTTTTGCCGAAATGGGCACCAGCTCGGTTGCGGCCCGGGTTCTTGGTGAGCCGGGTCCACACCGTGGCTGATGTCGGGCCGGCTTCGGTCACCTTCAGACCGGTCGCCATGTACACCGGGTTGGCCGCATCGGTGGTTTGAAACGCGGCTGTGAAAAGAAGTAGGAACAGTACTCGAGTCAGTTTCATAGGAAGCTTTGGTGTTCTGCCATCAAGGGGTGAAAATGTCGATTTCTTGTGTGGGGAACAATCTTGGCCCGAAAGCCGAATTCGGTTTCGATAGCGATCGTATCGAACCACCCTGCCTTGTCTGCCATGCCTTATCATCTGACCCCACTTCTCGTTGGCTGCCTGCTTCTGTCTCCGGATTTCCTGAAGACCGCGGCGGCTCCGACGCCAACCCGAACCATGCCGGCAAATTCAAAATTCCAGAAGGTCATCGATCATTACTTCGATGCATTCGCACGTCTGTCGCCCGTGGCCGCAACCAGATTGGGCGACCATCGCTTTGATTCCGAACTGGATGATGTCAGCGAGGTTGGAAGGGCACGGCAAACAGAGTTTCAGAGGGATATCCTGAAACGCTTGGATTCGTTGAAAGCCGTCGATCTGTCGCGTGACGAAGAGGTGGATGTGGCCCTGCTTCGCCAGCGCCTCGAAGCCTCGCTCTGGAAACGGGAGCATCTGCAGGAGTGGGCGTGGAATCCGCTCCGCTACTCCGGCCTCGCCGGTGGTGCGATCTACAGTCTGATGGCCCGGGAGTTTGCCCCGCTGCCTGAACGGCTTCGATCTGCCGCTGCGCGACTGGAGAAACTGCCGCGACTCTACGAGCAAACCCGCGCCGTCCTTGTGCCCGCACGGGTTCCGCGGATTCATGCCGAAACCGCGATCGGTCAGGCTCGCGGTGTTTTGAACATCATCGAAAACACGATCCAGCCACATCTCGACAAGTTGGCCGCTCACGATTGCAAACGCCTGACGCGGGCCATCGCCACCGCAACCAAGGCCGTTGAGCAGCAACAGTCCTGGTTGGAGAATGAACTGCTACCCAACGCGAAAGGCGACCATCGCCTGGGGGCCGAACTGTTCGATCAAAAACTGGAGTGGACGCTGCATTCGCCGCTTTCGAGAAAACAGATCCGAGAACGTGGTGAGAAGCAGGTAAAGGATCTGCATCGACGCATGTACGCGCTCTCCGAAGAGATCTATGGAAATCGTTTCCCCTACACCAAGTTTCCGACCAAACCATCCGAAGCCTATCAGCGTGCGATCATTCGCGCCTGCCTCGAGATTGCCTATCAGGATCGGCCGGAAGCGGATGGCGTCGTCGAGGCAGCCAATGAATCAGTCCGGCTTACCACGGAGTTCCTTCGCCAGAAGGACATCATCACCCTGCCGGATGACCCGATGGAGATTATCGTGATGCCGGAGTTTCAGCGTGGCGTTTCGCTTGCCTACTGCGATTCCCCCGGTCCGCTGGAAGTCGGTCTCAAGACCTTCTACGCCGTCTCGCCGCCGCCGGCTTCCTGGACAGAGGCGCAGATCACGTCGCACTTGCGCGAATACAATCGGCGATCGCTGCACAACCTGACTGTTCACGAAGCCATGCCCGGACACTTTGTTCAACTCGCCCATGCCAATCGCAATCCGCGCAAGCTTCGCGCCGTGCTGGGTTCAGGCACCTTCATTGAAGGTTGGGCGGTCTATGCCGAATGGATGATGTGTGAGGAAGGTTTTCTGGAAGACGATCTGCTCAATCGCCTCATCGTCTTGAAGTGGTATCTGCGCGACGTCACCAACGCCCTGCTCGATCAGGCGGTGCACGTGGACAACATCGACGAGGATGCCGCGATGCGCCTGCTGGTGGAAGATGCCTTTCAGGAAGAACGCGAAGCCGCCGGCAAATGGCGTCGGGCCCAACTGACCTCCGCTCAACTATCCACCTACTTCGTTGGTTATTTGGAACACGTCGATCTCCGCGCCGAAGCGGAGAAACGCTGGGGCAAGGATTTCAATTTGAAGAACTACCACGACCGCGCCCTTTCGTTCGGATCGATCCCTGCGAAATACGTTCGACCGTTGCTCTTCGACCTGGAGTTGGCGGGGAATTGACAAGGTTCCGCGCTCACGGTTCGAGGAGCTCACCGCAAGGTGGTCGCCGCCACAGACTTAGTACATCAAAGCGCAGGCCGTAGGCCTGCGTCTTGTGCGCTTGGGCTCAAAACCCAAAGTGGAGTCAGATCAGCGACTGAGGCTGGCGGTCACCAGCGTGGTTCCTGGCGTGCTGGTATGAGCGGTCTGTTCGGGAGTTTTTCCAGTCGTCGCGAGTTGGGTGACGAGTTTCTTGAGTTCACTCATTTCGCGTTCGAGTTGGGCGACGCGGGCTTCGCTCTTCTTGAGGGCTTCGACCTGGCGGGCGAGTTCCTGGGTGGCGGAGACGTTGAGCATGGCGATGGCTTCGTAGTCGACGTTGCGGAAGTCCTTAACTTCACGACCGTAGACAAAGACCTTTTCGCTTTCCGGTTTGAAGTCGGTGCGGAACTTTCCGTCGGCCACTTCCAACACTTCGTGAATGCCGTCCTGCTTACCGGCGATGAGGCAGACGCGCTCACCCTTCTTCAAGTTTGTCTTGAGCTGCAACCAACCGTCCTTGATCACAGCCATCCGGAAGATGTCGGGCACCTCATCGGTGCTGCGGTTGACCGCCTGCGGAAAGACCTTTTCCACCTGTTGGGCGATGACCTTCTTATGCTGGCCCGTTCCTTTGCTGACGGTGTCGATGTAGGTGTAGTCAGTCACCTGGATGCCCCGGAGCGTGGCGAGATCCTGGACGGCATCGGACTGCCCGGCGACGCGCTTGATACGTTTATCCGAGAACGCGATAAAATCGGTGCCAACGACGCGACCCGAAGCATAAATGCTATTGGGGGCGCTGCTGGATGTCCCGGTAAATGCTTGTGAACCACCGCTTTGAGATGTGGTCAAAATTGCGAAGCCCGTATATGCTTGGTTTTCAGCGGAGCCAGCAATTTCCAGTTTCCCCTTGGTCGGCGAGTCGTTGATTCCGATGCCGACCCGTCCCGCGAAGGGTTGTAGTAGCAGGCCCTGATACCCGCCACCGGCGGCGACGCTTTCGTTGCCAACGCCCTGCTCTTTCACCTGAATCACGCCATGGCCGAAGTCGGTCACCCCCAGGGCCATGGATCTGTTTCCGCTGCCTTGGGCAGGGTTCCGAATCTCCAACTGAGCCTCATGCATCATGTCGGTGCCAATAGCACTGACGTTGTATCCGATCGAATCCCAGAGGCGGAGAGTGTTGTCGGCGTGGACCGCACCGCCACCGATGGCCGCATTTTTCGCAATCGTCGTATTGCCTGCAATCGTCGTGGTGGCTGCGGAGGACGAGACGTTGAGGTTGCCCGCGAGTGTCGTGGTGCCGGCGGTGGTTTCAACGCTGAGATTGCCCTGAATTCTCGTCGTGGCATTGGCAGAACCGATGTCCACATTGCCACCGTAGTCGTTGAGATAAAGTGTGTTCGGAGTCGATCCATACGATCCATAGCGCTGGATATCATCCACATCAATCGAAACGCGATGACCGTTTGCGGCACCGGCAGAGATCATACCGCCCGTCTGAACTCCCGGTCCCACAACCACTTCCAATCCGGCGATTGGGTTCGTGGTGCCGACTCCGAGCCTACCGTTCCTCACAAAGACGTTGGCCAGTTGACCGGCGGTCTCGGCGAAGAAGGCGGTGGGGGCATTGAGGATCTGTTGCCGCGGCAGGATGGGATTTCCTTGAAAGGTGATCTGCAGGTATCGCGTGCCGCCGTCGAAGGCACTGACGATGCTGCGACTGGCGGTGTCCGTCGGTCCCAAGATGACGTTGAAGCGTCCTTGTACGGTGTCGGCGGGAATGACCTGTGGCCCCCACTTCTTGTTGGTCCCGGTCGCCGAATCAAAGATATCAAAGGTGATCGAGTATTGTGTATCGGGGACGGGCCCACCGGCACCGTCGGTCAGGCGACCCTGATAGTTCATCTGTTGCGCGAAGGACGCACCGGCCGTCAGCAGGGTGAGCAGTCCGGTCAGCAGCGTGGTTTTCCATGGCAGGCTGGTTTTCATATTCGTTTGCATGTTTTTAAATTGGTGAGAGGTGAATTGATCAATAGTTTTCAGGGTGCGGGATCGGCTTCGGAACGGACGGCGCTCCGGTGGCCGACGATGAATTCGATGTCGTCGATCTGATCGACGTCCAGATTCGGATGATCGTAGAGGGTCAGTTTCCAGCCGGTGGCAGCCACGCTGTATTCGGTGAAGGCGTTGAACTTGGCTCCCGGATCCAGATGATCACTGGGGTGATCGGCTCCGGTCTGGAGCGGCGGCAGATTCTGGATGGAGTTTGTCGATACCTTGAAGACGTGGTCCTCGTCCTTGAAGGTCTGGATTGTGAACACCGGGATCTTGGTGTCGAGACTCACGTAGGAGCGAAACGGGGTGGAGATGAGTTCGCCCGGAATGTCCCGCGCATCGGACGGTGTGTTCAGACGCTGGTCGGGCAGTCCATTCGGCGCGACGCGCGTGCGAAACAGGCTCATGCCGGAGTATCTGACAGTTCCAGAAACCTGACCTTGGTTGATTGAACCGGCCTGGGTTGGATTGACGATGTTCACCTTGATGTAGCGAACCACGTCGTGCCAACGACCCGCGCGGGTTGTCTGTCCGGCACTGTTGTATCGGGGGCCAACGTTGAATGAGGGGTAGTCGATCTCGCTGAGCAGGGTGGTGTTGATCGGAATCTCAATGTCGCCGTTTTCATCCGTCAGGCGAGCTAGTTTGCGGCGGAATAATTCGATCTGAGTGACCACCTCGCCGGTCGTGCTGTCCACGCGGACGCCGGGATCGGCGGTAACGTTCGTATTCAGGACCAGGGGGTTGGGGACCAGGACATCCCGTAGGGAGATGACGGTGAACTGGTCGGCGTTTTCCGAGAAGTTGATCCGGCCCGAGCTGTTGAAGTTTTCCAGAGCGCTGTACAGATCCTTGAGTTCCTCCGCGTTGCGCATCTTGAAGATGGAACCGGAGTCGTAGTCGCGATCGGCGAAGCTGCCGACGAAGTTCTGGTTCCACTTATACTCAAGTGCCCGTTGCAGGTAGAACATCCAGCGCTGGGCATTGGCGAAGGCGGCGTCAGCCTTGATGATCGCGTTATCCGAGCGCACCTGATGGACGGGATCGGCGTAGAAGCGGGAACGGATGCTCGCCTGATTGTCGTCGAAGTTTTGCTGAATGATCTCCACCTCGCGCAGGAGACGGGTCCGGTCGGCGATCGTCTGGGCGATGGTGTGGTTGTTGTCCTCCATCTCCAGCAGGTTGGCGTATTGCTCGCGGATGATCGCCCCCAACTCCAGGCGGGTCTGTTGAATGGCCAAGGGCAGTTCGACCTGCGCCAGTTTGGATTCCAAGGCGATGGCGGCAGCGTCGATTTGCTTTTCCCGATTGGCCGTCTTGGCGGCAGCCACGGTCTGTACGGAGGCATTGATCACGCCGGCCACGCCGGTAAAAATACCCGCCGTGATGTTGGGAGAAGCGGCCGCCGCAATCGCCGCTTCCGAGGTTGCCTGAGCCGCTGGCCATGCTCTTGATTTCATCGAAAGCCCCGGAAGTAATGCCCAGATAGCGGTTCTCCGCATCTTGGATGGCGTTGCCAATTCCCTCCGCCTGGTTGATGGCGTTGGTGCCACCGGTCAGATCGGTCACGAACTGTTTGGAGATGTCACCGAGCGTTCTCTGGCGCCGCCCGAGGCTGTCGAGATTGCGATCCAAGGTTGCGAGTTCGCTGGGGGTGTTCGGCTTGGGTTTGGTCCCGTCGAATTGCTCAATCTCCGAGGCGAGGTAGCCCGTGATCTCCTCGAAGCGTTCCTTGTATTCATCTTCCACGTCATTGAGTTCCTTCACGACGAGATCGACGGACGCGCGGAAATTTTCGTATTCGACCCGGGCATTGGTCTGGACCAGCAGCGCATCAGTCAGCGGCGTGCCGGAACTGGCGAACACCAATGTCTTCAGTTGGTCGTAGGTATCAGTGACTCCACTACCGTCTTGGAGGAAGACCATGAAGTTTCCATCCAGTCCGAGGATATTGCCGCGGCCTTGGAGAAAGGTGCGCACGTTGACCGAATCACCGAAGGCGCGTTCCACGGCGCCGATCGCGGCATTGACTCCGGAGGCGTCGCCGGCCGGGAAAACCACGCCGGCATACATGCCCCGGATCAGCGCGAAGTCGGTGGCAGTGTCCCGTTGCAGACTGGTGATGATGCGCCGGGCTTCGGCGAAGTCGCCGGGCGCGCGCCGCATTCCGTAAAACCGCGCCAACTCGGCACTGCGTTTCACATACTCCGCCATGACCTTGAGCAAGGTGGTGTAGTCCTTGAAGCCGTTGAAGAGCGTCGAACCCGCGTCGTAGATCCCGTTGGAATTGGCGTCCACGAATGGTTCGCCGGCGTCGTAGAACCCACTGTTGTCGGTATCTGTGAAATCCTCGGCGGAAGCCGCCCGGGGAAGCTCTTTCAATACGGGATCGAAATCAGGAACGAAAACCAGAGTACCGTTGGTGGTGAAATACTGCGGGGCACTGGCATTGCGGGCGGGTTGTTCGGTCTGAAAGATGTAGTAGCCAAATGGTGTACCGGGAACAGCCCGAGTGTCAAAGTCTCGAGGTTCGACGCCTTCCATCGGACGCGAGAGAAGTGAAGCATACTGATTGAGCACACGATCCAGCCGGAAGACGATGTTGGTCAGGAGCGTGATCTCTTCATTGATCACGAATTCACCGACGAGTTCCAAAGCCAGTCGTTTCTTGCCGAGGCTGACCAGGTCCTGCTTGTTGAACTGCATCTCGGCGACTGCGCGATCGGTGTAGGCATTCAGCAGCGCGGTGCGCAGTCCCGTGTGCAGCGGACTCACCGCCAAGGCTTCGACGATATTGGTGATCTCCTGTCGAATGGAACTTCGCTCGGTGTCTCCATACAGGGAATCGATGCCATCAAAGTCCGCGACCGTGCGGGTCACGCCGTTGGTGGTGTTCGGCGCGAAGAGCAGATTCTTGTAACGAAAGGCGGCGCCACTCATTTCGACCTGGTTCTTGTTGGTGGCATCAGGGCCGGGATAGAGAACCGCAACTACCGCGGCGGTCACTTCATCCCCGTAGCTTTGCGAAGGGCTGTTGGTGCTCGAACGCACCACAAAGGGTGAGAACGGTTGACCGAAGGAGCTTTCCTGCAAGACGCGGCCGCCCCCGGTCGGAACGTCCGCCGAGGCGGTGTTCGGTCCCACGAGGTGGCCAGAGAAGAATATGATCCCGGGTTCCTTCGGGCTGGAATTGGTCGGTGTGGGATTCTGAAAATCAGCCCGCACGACATGTGTCAACGACGCCTGGGCAGACGACACACCGAGTGCGGCTATCAAGATCAAGGTCAGCCCGGCGGAATATTGGGGACGGTTCATCGAAAGGTTCATGAGAGAAAATGGTTCAGGGCAGCGGTGGGAGGGCGGCACCGTTCGTGACGGACACCTGGGTTGGCAATTCACGCACCAGGACGAAGGAGCCCGTGTTGGTCTGATCGAGATAACTCGCCGAGGTGTTGGTGATGCCGATTCGTTCGGTGTAGGTGCCAACAATGATGTTCGAACTGATCAGGTGATTGGTGTTCGCCGTCATGGCGGCAAGTTGGAAGGTGCGGGCCAGACTGACGTTGCCGGCGAAGATTCCGACATTGTTCCCCGCTGAGAGTTCCGGCGACAGGAGCGAGAAGAGCGTCGTCGAATCCGCCGAGACCTGTGCCTCATGGCACTCGGCCGGAATGATCCCTTCGGAGATGGAAGTCCCCGGCGCAGTGGTATCCAGCATCGGCAATCCGTCGAGCCCCTCACCCGCCACAAAGCAGGCCTGCGTCACGTTATTGCTGCGATTGAGCAACAGCCGAAAATTGCGCTCCGCGTATTTGTCCTTCAAGACTCCGTTCCAATAAGTGTCGTCCTCGACCAGACGCACCGCATGGAAACTGCCGACCCCGATCCGATAGCCGGTCATTTCGACCAAATCGATAGTCAGGGTGCGATCCGACCGATTCGTGAGATCGTTGATCGGGACAATGAGGATTTGCGCCGTGCTTCCGGTGATTGCCACCGTCCCGGAAAGTGCCTGGTAATCAATACCCGGCACGGCGGTGCTGCGGGGATTGACTTGGTAGTGAAGCGTCCCACTCGCCGGGCGATCAAACGTAACCGTCAGCGAATGCCCCCCATGGCCTTCGACGGCCGTGGAGACAGAATCGGTGAACGAGGCCAGCGGCACGCCGGACGACATCGGGAAACTCATTATATCGAGCGGATCCGTTCCGGCCAGAACCTCCGCTCCGTCGCTGAACCCATCCATGTCGGTATCACCGAGATTTGGATTCGTGCCCAAACCCGTTTCCGCGATGAGCGGCAAACCGTCGCCATCCAGATCGTTGGTGGAGAAAACTGCCAAAGCCCGAAAGAATAGCTGGGGATCGGCGGGACGTGGGAGTCGCCACTCAATATGGGTGCTATCAACGATCGAGTTCGTCGCGCCCTGAGCGGCGGCCCAGGTGGCGAAATCGGTCGTGCTTTGCAGCGTGAAGCTCGGCGTCACTCCGGCTTGGTGTCGGAGTAGAACCCGGATTTCAGTTGGCTCGATGGTCAAGGCTTCGATGCTGCCGTTGGTCTGGGCCGACGTTGTAGGCCCGCTGCAAACTAGTGTAGGCCGCCATATTTAATGTAACTTAAA